>Ga0062379_10000060_pt1 | contig 17786 bp, 7 predicted proteins | sample DOMMetBare2Fresh_2_FD_59484 | JGI IMG/M metagenome (GOLD analysis project Ga0062379, IMG submission 59484) | Wetland sediment microbial communities from St. Louis River estuary, USA, under dissolved organic matter induced mercury methylation -... | ecosystem: Environmental > Aquatic > Freshwater...
CGGCGCGTTCCGCGAAGGTCTGATGGAGCCACTCCTCCTGTGCCTTGCGCGCCCGCCGCACCGCCTCGCGGACGTCCTCGGGAGTGCCGCGCGGAACGGTGCCCAGGAGCCCGCCGTTCAAGGGAGAGTGGATCCCAGCCGCCTCGCGCGCCGCCAGGGTGGTGACCAGCGCGGCCAGCCGCGCCAAGTGCCGGGGGCCGACCCGGGAGCTCAACGGCTCCAGCGTCTCGGCGGCAGGTGGAGTCTCCAGAAGAATCTCGGTCAACGGCGCCATCGGCATCGCCCTCCTTCCCGTAGGGTGCCACAGGCGGGGGGGTTACGTCAAACTGCGGCATGAATTCTTGACGCGGCACGGCAAAGGGGGCGGGGCGAAAGCAAAGGACCCAAAGGACTGCAAGGACCTCAAGGACGAAAACCGCTTTCCTGAAGTCCTTGGTGTCCTTGGCGTCCTTTGGGTCCTTGGCGCCCCTCACTCGGGCCGGCAATTCACCGTCACCACGTAGTACACCCGGACCGGCTTCCCGTACTGCGTCGCCGGCTTGAACTTCCACTTGCGGACGGCCTCCTCGGCGGCCTTGTCGAGGCCCAGGGGGAGCCCTTTCAGGACCTTGGTGCTCTCGACGTTCCCCTTCTCGTCGATGACGGCCTCGATGATCACCACCCCCGTGACCCGGGCCTGGCGCGCCGCCTCGGGGTACACGACAGGGGCCTGGGCAATGGCCACGGGCCGCGACACGCTGCCACCGGTGCGCAGGGGAATGCCCGAAGACCCTTCGGCGGGTCCCGCGGGGGCCGCCTCCTTGCGCTCCGCCGCGAGCTGCTTCCGGAACGAGCCCTCCATCCGCGCCAGATAGGCGTGGTAGCCCTGGGGATCGATGAACGGGTTCGGCGTCTTCCCCTGGCGCAGCCGCTCCGCCTTCTTCAGGAGATCGAAGAACGAGCCGTGCGAGGAGAGGAAGACGTCGCAGGGGAGCCCCTCGAGCACCTCGAAAGTATGGGCGTAGTCCGCGGCGATCGACGGGTACCTGGGATTGACCGCGAGCGTCACCCCCGGATTGACCGAGACGCTGCCGGCGAAGACCACGTCGAGCGTCCGCCCGCCCTCCTTCACCTGCATCGTCCAGGTGGTGGTCCCCTTGGTGTGGCCGGGGGTGACGTGCGCGGTGAGCGTCACGCCGCCCAGGGAGACCGTCTCGCCGTCGTGCACCGTGCGCTCGGCGCGGACCGGCGGGAAGAGCATGGTGTCACCGAAGGCGAAATCTCCATGGCCACCCGCGGCGAGGAGCGGCGCATCGCCTTCGCTCACCACGAGCCTGGCGCCGGTCAATCCCTTCAGGGCGGCGAGGCCGCCCGCGTGGTCGAGGTGGGCGTGGTTGTTGAGCAGGATCTTCACGTCCTGCAGGCGGAAGCCGAGCTTTTTCACGCTCTCGCGGATGAGAGGCACTGTCTCTGCGAAGCCGCCATCCAGGAGGATGTGCCCCTGGGGGGTCGTGATCAGGAAGGACGTGATGTCGCTCGCCCCGACGTAATAGAGGTTCTCCGCGATCCGGAACGGCTCGACCGGCTGGTTCCAGGAGCGGGAGGTCTCGTCGGCCTGGGCGGCGGCGAGGGCCGGCAGCAGGGAGAGAAGGATGGCGAGAGGGATCGAGCGGAAGGTGCCCATGGAGAGAAATTCTATCCTCTGCGGCTCTTCTCCTTCCCACAGGGTTGGAGGGGTTCGGTTGTTCTATCCTTGGCGGCGGTGAGCATGAAGTACGGATTCGAAGAGTTCACACTGGATCTGGAGGCGAGCCGGCTGGCCGGGCCGGACGGGGAGGTGCGCCTGCGGCCGCAGGCCTTCCGCATGCTCGAGGTCCTGGTCGAAAGCGCGCCGAAGATCCTGTCCCAGGAGGAGCTGCTCGATCAGGTGTGGGGGGTGGAGCACCTCTCCCCCGCCTCGGTCAAGCAGGCGATCAGCGAGGTCCGGCAGGCGCTGGGGGACGATCCGATGCGGCCCCGGATCATCGAGACGGTGCACCGCCGCGGCTACCGGTTCATCGCGCCGGTGGAGCGCCTGGAGACCGATCCCCCCGCCCCGCCACAGCGGTCCACGGCGCCCCTCGAACCGATCCCGCTCCTCCTCCTCCCCACCCCGCCGCCGAAAGAGGAGCTCTCGACACGGCCGATGGCCATGGACGCGGTCCTGGCGAAGATCGAGAACGCGGCGCAGGGGCGGTCTTCGTCCCGGACACCCGCGGCCCGGGGGCGGCGCAGGACGTTCACCCTCCTGGTGTCTCTGCTCGCCGGGCTTTCCGTCGTCTCTCTCCTGGAGGAATCGCTGCCGCGCGGGGCCGCCCGGCGGGAGGTGGCGGTGGCTCCGGTCCATGCCGCGAGCACCTCCAGCCGGCCCGCGGTGGCGATCCTGGGGTTTCGCAACCTCTCGGCGCACCCGGAAGACGCCTGGATCTCCGCCGCCCTGGGGGAGATCCTCGGCTTCGAGCTGGCCGCACCGGGGAAGCTGCGGCTCATCCCGGCGGACAACGTGGTCCGCATGCAGCACGAGCTCGACGTGCGCGAGGACACCGTCGCGCCGGCGAGCCTGGCGCGGATCGGGCGCAACCTGGGGACGAATCTGGTGGTCACCGGCTCCTACCTGGTGAGCCCGGCGGAGGGTGGCCCCAAGGTCCGCATTCAGGTCCTGGTCCAGGACGTCCGCACCGGCGAGACGGTCGCCTGGGCGCGGCAGACCGGGACGAGCGCGGAGCTCCTCGAGCTGGCGACCGCGGCGGCGCGGGGCCTCCTGGGGAGCCTGGGGCGTCTCGGCAAGGCCCCGGGGGGATCCTCGGCGGAAGCGGCGGCGCTCGCCGCCAACGGCGAGTCGCTGCGCCTGTGGTCCGAGGCGATGAGCCTGCTGCGGGTGCGCGACGCCACGGCCGCCATCCCCCTGCTCCAGAAAGCGCAGAGCACGGACCCGGACAATCCGTTCGTCTACGACGCCCTGTCCGTCGCCTGGACGCGGCTCGGCTTCGATGCCCGGGCGGCCGACGCCGCCGCACGAGCGCTCGAGCTCTCGCAAGGGCTCTCCGAGGAGGTCCGCCTGAGCCTCGCCGCCCGCGCTCACGAGACCCGTTTCGAGCTGGCCGAATCCGCCCGGCTGTACGGGGAGCTCTGGCGCCTCTTCTCCGACAATCTCGACTACGGTCTCAGCCTGGCCGCCGCGCAGCGCCGCTCCGGCGTGCCCGAGGCGTCCTTCCCCACGGTGGAGGCGCTGCGCAAGCTCCCCGCTCCGGACGGCGACGACCCCCGCATCGACCTCGCCGAGTCCGACGGAGCCTGGGCGGTGGGCGACTTCGTCCGCTGCCGCGACGCGGCCCAGCGGGCGATCGAGAAGGCCCGGGCGCGGGACGCGACCCTGCTGGTGGCCAGCGGACGGGTCGCCCGTGGCTGGGCCTTCAAGAGGCTGGGCCAGAGCGACGCCGCGGTCGCCGATTTCCAGGCGGCCGGCGCCATCTACCGGCGGGCGGGAGACCGCAGCGCCGCCGCCAGCTCGCGCGCCGCCGAAGCGCTCATCTATCAATCCCAGGGCCGGCTGGCCGTGGCACGGCAGACCTACGAGGAGGTGATCACCGTCTTCCGCGAGGTCGGCGACCGCACCCGCGAGGCGAAGGCGCTCAACAACTTCGCCGCCCTCGTCGGCGAGGGAGACATGGCGAAGACCGCGGAGCTCCTCGAGCGCTCCTTGTCGATCAAGCGGGAGATCGAGGACCAGCAGGGGATGGCGCTGACCCTCGCCAACCTGGGGAACGTCTACCAGACCCGGGGAGACACCCGGGGCGCGCGGCCCCATCTCGAAGAGGCCATCCGCATCAGCCGCCGGCTCGGCGACGCCTACGGCACCGCCCAGGCGCTGCGCGGCATCGCCCGTGTCGAAAGCAAAGAGGGCCGCTTCGCCGCCGGACGTGCGGCCCTGGAGGAGGCTCTCGGGCTCAGCCGCCAGAACGGCGACGCCGAAGGGCTCGCCCAGGCCGAGCTGGTCTGGGGCGATCTGGAGAAGAAGGCGGGCCGGCCGGGCGAAGCCCGCCGGCACTACCAGGCCTCTCTCAACGCGTTCCGCCGGACCGGCGAAAAGAGCTATGTCATCGTCGTGACCATCGAGCTGGCGAACCTGGACCTGGCGGAGGGGCGCCTCGCCGAGGCGCGTACCGGCTATGGGCAGGGGCTGGACCAAGCGCTCGCCCTGGAGGACGGGAACATGGAGGCGCACGCCCGCTTCGGCCTCGCCCAGCTCGCCGCCCGCCAGGGGGACCCGGCCGCCGCCCGGACCGGCTACGAAAAGGCCCTGGCCCTGTGGACCGAAGCGAAAAACCGGGAACAGGCCGCCGAAGCGCGGGCGGCGCTGGCGAAGCTGGGGGCCGGGCGGGCGAGCGCGGGAGCTTGACCGCGGGCGGTGCTAGACTTCCGCGACATGATCTCGAACCTCACGATCCTGGGCTACCGCGCCTTCCGCGAGCTGCGGGTCGAGCCGCTCACGCGGGTGAACCTGTTCGTGGGGCCGAACAACGCGGGGAAGACGACGGTTCTGGAGGCGGTGGAGATCTTGACCCGCGCCAACGTCGAAGCTCTGCACGGGATCCTGAAGCGGCGTGATGAGCAACTGCTCAAGGAGCGGGCGCTGGAACCCGATCCCGCTCATCTGTTCCACGGTCATTCCCTCAAGGTCGGAGCGGGCTTTTCGATCAGCGGCAGCCAGCTCGTCTTCCACTGCGCCCTCGAGAAGGGACGGTTGCGCGAGGGCATGACGGACCTCCCGGTCCTCGGGCTGGCCTTGACGGCAGGCGATGCAAAAGCCTTCCACATGCTTTCTCCCGCGGGCGGTCTGGAGATCGATCCGTACAAGCTCGATCTCGCCCAAAGGAGCTCCAATGGAGCCGCGCCCGCTCCAGATGCCGTGAATTTCCTGGGCGCCGAGCCCTTCGATGCCTATCGGCTGGGTCACCTCTGGGATCGCCTGCTCCTCACTCCCGAGGAGGAAAACGTGTCCTCTTCTCTGCGCATCGTCGAGCCCCGTCTCGACCGTGTCGCATTTCTCGGCGAGAACCTGCCCTCCTTGCGCACCATCTTCGTCAGGCTCTCAGGCGAGAACCGGGTGCCTCTCGGGAGCATGGGAGATGGCGTGAAGCGGCTCCTCTCGCTGGTCCTCCATCTGTTGACCGCAAAGGGTGGCTACCTGTTGGTCGACGAGATCGATACGGGCCTTCATCACTCCGTGATGGCGGATATGTGGGAGCTTGTCATTCAGGCCGCAGAGCGCCTGGACATCCAGGTCTTCGCGACGACGCACAGTCTCGATTGCGTCCGTTCTCTGGCACGCGTGCGGGACAGGAATCCCGAGATTGCGCATGACGTCACGGTCCATCGGCTCCGGAAAGACATGACCACCACGGTCACCTATGACATGGACGAGATCGCCATCGCGGCTCGCGACCGCATCGAGATCCGCTGACGATGATCCGCGAAGAAAGCCCGTTCCGCCTTCTCGTCGAAGGTCTGGATGATCAGCACTCCGTGCTGCATCTCATGGCCCGGCATGGTTGCGACTGGAATGACGAGAGCTTTCCCCTGCCCCACATCCTGAGCACCGGGAGCATCGATCGGCTCCTGGAGAGCCTGGCCGTCTCCTTGAAGACCTTCGACCGCATCGGCGTGCTGGTCGATGCCGACGAGAGCCCGGCGAACCGCTGGGCGCAGCTCAGGGACCGTGCGCAGCGGGCGGGTGTCCAGATCCCCGCAACCCCTGAACCCGACGGGACGATCGTTTCCGGCCCCATCCCCGGCTCACGGATCGGTTTTTGGATGATGCCGGACAACGCGGCTCCCGGCACTCTCGAAAGTTTTCTCGGCCGGCTCGTACCGGCGGACGATCCAACCTGGTCTTGGGCCGGCGAGACCGTTCAGGAGGCGCGCCGCCTGGGCGCCCGCTGCAAGGAGATCGATCATCCGAAGAGCCGGCTCCACACCTGGCTCGCTTGGCAGGAACGACCGGGCATCCCCTTCGGCATCGCCCTGCAAGCCCAGGTCTTCCGCCACGACACGGAGGACGCCCTCCGCTTCGTCGCCTGGTTCAAGCGCTTGTTCGTCGCCACCTGACCTCGGCGCCGGCGCTTTCCGGCTCCCCGCCTGCCGTCCGCAGCAGGGCCGCCCGCAGGTCGGGCAGCAGGATCGGCTTGCTCAGGAAGCCGTCCATCCCGGCGGCGAAGCAGGCTTCGCGGTGCTCGCGCAGGGCGTTGGCGGTGATCGCCAGGATGCGCGGCTGGCGCTCGCGCGGCGCTTCGGTGCGGATGCGGCGCGTGGTTTCGAGCCCGTCGATCCCCGGCATCTGGACGTCCATCAGGATCAGGTCGTAACGCTGCCGCCGCAGCGCGTCGAGCACCTCGTAGCCGTCGGCCGCCACGTCGGCCACGTAGCCGAGGCGCTCGAGCATCAGCAGCGCGACCCGCTGGTTCACGAAGTTGTCCTCCGCCAGCAGGATGTGCAGCGGCAGCCGCTCGGCGAGCGGCGGGCCGGAGACCTCGTCGGCGAACGACGACACCCGCGCCACCGGCGCCTCGGCCTCGCGGCAGCGCAGGGTGCAGAAGAAGGTCGAGCCCTTGCCCGGCTCGCTCTCCACCCACATCCGGCCGCCCAGCTTCTCGCCGACCCGGCGGCTGATCGCGAGGCCGAGACCGGTGCCGCCGAACAGGCGGGTGGTCGAGGAATCCGCCTGGGTGAACGGCTGGAAGAGCCGGTCGATGCGTTCCGCCGGAATGCCGATGCCGGTGTCGGACACGGCGCAGCAGAGCTCCAGCCCCGCTTCGTCCCGCGCGGCGACGGTCACGTGGAGCCGGATCTCGCCGCGCGGTGTGAACTTGACGGCGTTGTCGAGCAGGTTGACCAGGATCTGCCGCAGGCGGGCGGCGTCGCTCTCGATGGCGGCCGGCACTCCGTCGCCGATCCGGCAGGAGAGGGCGAGCCCCCTGGCGGCCGCTTTCGGCGCGACCATGGCCATCGCCTCGTCGAGACAGCCGCGCAGGAAGAAGGGCGCGAGCTCGACCTCCAGGGCGCCCGCCTCGACTTTCGAGAAGTCGAGAATGTCATTGATCACCGACAGGAGCGCCTCGCCGCTGTGGCGGATCGTCTCGACGTGCTCGCGCTGCTCGCGGGGGAGAGGCATGCCGAGCAGCAGGCTGGTCATGCCCAGCACCGCGTTCATCGGCGTGCGGATCTCGTGGCTCATGTTGGCGAGGAACTCGCCCTTCGCCCGGCTCGCCTCTTCGGCCCGCGCCTTTTCATGCTCCAGGTCGCGGGTGCGCTCCGCGACGAGGCCGGCGAGCTCGCGCTCGCGCAGCCGGACGCTGTGCAGCCGCAGCCGGATCACCGCGAGAACGGCGAGGACGGCGAGGACACCGCAGCCCACCCGGAACCAAGAGGTCTCCCAGAACCGGTGGGGGATTTCGAGGCGCAGCGCGGCTCCGGTCTCGTTCCAGACCCCGTCGTTGTTGCCGGCGGCGACCCGGAAGGTGTACGTCCCCGGCGGCAGGCTGGTATAGACGGCCGTCCGGTCCCCGGCGGCGTCTTCCCAATGCTTGTCGTAGCCGTCGAGCCGGTAGCGGAACCGCACCTTCTCGGGAGCGAGCAGGCTGAGCGCCGTGTAGCGGATCTCGATCCGCTCGACACCGGGCGGCAGCCGGAGAGGCACACCCGGCAGGCCGGACGCCGCCGGCTGTCCATCCGCCACGATCTCCTCGATCACCACCGGGGGGAGACGGCGGTTGATGCGCACCCGGGCGGGGTCCGTCACGGCCGCCCCCTGGAAGGTGGGAAACCAGAAGCGGCCGTCGCGCGCCACCAGTGCGCCGGGCTGGTTGCCGCCGTTGCACTCGGCGCTCTTCAAGCCGTCCGTGTCGTCGAACGAAGCTGAAGGGATGAGCGGGATCTCCTGACGGGCGAAGGCCTCCAGATCGGCCTTGCGCACCCGGTAGACCCCGCGGTTGCAGCTCATCCAGAAATAGCCCCCGGCGTCCTCGAAGATCTGGTACGCCGTGTCCTCGAACAGCCCGTCGCGCTGGCGGAATGCGGTGAGACGGCCACCGCTCAGGCGGTGGAGGCCGGCGCGGTCGGTGCCGAACCAGAGGGCACCTGCAGCGTCCTCGTAGAGGGAGAAGACCGGCTTCGCGGGTGCCCCGGCGACCCGCTCGAAACCGCGTCCGGCGCTGCGGAAGAGGCCGATCTGCGTGCCAACCCAGAGAACGCCCCGGCGGTCGCGCAGGACGGCGTTGATCCGTTCGAGCGGCAGCCCCTCCGCCGGACCGGCGGTCTGGAAGCGCCCCTCGGACCGGCGGGCGAGCCCGCGGGCGGTGCCGATCCACAGCGTGCCGCCGGGATCCTCGTAGAGCACCCGTACGTAGGTGTCGGGCAGGCCGTCGCTCCGGGTGAAGATCTCGATCCGCCCCCCGCGCAGGCGGCAGAGGCCGCCGGCGGTGCCGAACCAGAGAGCGCCGTGGCGGTCTTCGAGGATCGGGCGCACCTGGTCGTGGGGGAGCCCTTCGGCGGTGGTGAAACGGGTGATCCGGCCGCCGTCCAGGCGGACCAGGCCGCGGTCGCCGGTGCCGAACCAGAGGGCTCCCCGGCGGTCCTCGTAGACCGACCAGAGGTCCGCCAGCTCGCCGCCCAGCGTCAAGGTGGTGAATGCCACGTCGCGCAGGCGGCGCAGGCCGCCGGTGTCGGTCCCCACCCAGAGCGCGCCCTCGGCATCCTCGAACAGCGACAGCACCGCCGAGGGAGAGACTCCGTCCCGCGGCGGCGGCGTCTCGCAGGCGCCGCCCCGCAGGCGGCAGAGGCCGCGCCGCGTCCCCACCCAGACGCTGCCGTCCCGGTCCACCAGCACGGTATTGATCCAGTCGCTCGGCAGGCCGTCGCGGGCGGTGAAGACCGTCCATACACCCTCCTTCAACCGGCCGAGGCCGCGGCTGGTGCCGGCCCAGAGCGCGCCGTCCGGCCCCACGGTGAGCGACCGGACCCGGTCGTCCGGCAGCCCGTCGTGCACCGTCCGGACCGTGGCCTGTCCCCCGGCGAGGCGGACGAGCCCGCGGTCGGCGGTGCCGATCCAGAGCGCGCCGTCCGGGGTACGGGTGATCGCCGTGACCGCGCCGAGAAGGGGGACGCCGGGGAGCCGCACCCGCGTGAGCCCGCCCGCCCCGGCGCGGGCCAGCCCTCCCGCCGTGCCGGCCCAGAGAGTGCCGCCACGGTCGCCGCGGTCGGCGAAAAACGCCTGCGCCACGTCGCCCGGCCCGTGCGGCCAGGGGACCTCCCGCGGGGCGAATCCGGCCCGGCCGTCGCGGCGCACCAGCCGGCCGCCGGCGAAGCCGGTCCACAGCCGCCCCGCGCCGTCGGTGGCGAGCCCCTGCGCGTTGGCGCCCATCTCGACCAGGGTGAAGCGGACGCCGTCGAACCGCACCAGGCCGCTGCGCGTGGCGAGCCAGAGGTAGCCCTCCGGCGTCTGGGCGATGGCGTTGATCGTGTTTTGCGGCAGCCCCTCGCGCGAGCCCCAGCTCTGGAAGCCGAAATCGCCGACCGGCCGCGCCGGATCGAGGGCCGCGGCGGGCAGGGCCAGGGAGAGGGCACCCAGGAGGAGGCCTGCGAAGGAACGGCAGATCGTCATACGGATGAAAAGACGCCCGGCGTCTCTCATCATTCTGTCACGAGATGGTGGACCGCACCTCTTCCAGATGCGGCGCGACCCGCGCGATCTCGCGCTCCAGCTCGGCGAGCAGGCTCTCCACACCTTCCGCCGCCGCCTCCCGGCCGCGGCTCTCCAGCTCGGCGCTCCCCGCCGCCACCCGGAGCGCGCCGAGCTGGGCGCTGCTCCCCTTGAGCGAATGCGCCACGAAGGCGAGCCGCGGGAAATCGCCGCTCGCGAGCGCTTCCCGCATCCGCTCGATCTGCCGTGGTGCCTCGGCCAGGAAGCGGTCGACCAGCTCGCGCACCAGCGACTGTCCGGCCAGGATCTCGAGCTGGCGGATCTCTCCGAGCCGGGCGGGATCGAAGAGCGGACCGCCGGCGGTGCCCTTCTCCGCGCCGGTCCTTGCCAGGACGGCCCGCAGGTCGGAGAAGAGGATCGGCTTGCTCAGGAAATCGTCCATGCCGGCGGCGAGACAGGCCTCGCGGTGCTCGTTGAGAGCGTTGGCGGTGACCGCCACGATGCGCGGCTGCCGCTCCGCCGGGAGCTCGGCGCGGATGCGCCGCGTCGCCTCCAGCCCGTCCATCCCCGGCATCTGGACGTCCATCAGGACCAGGTCGTAGCGCCGGCTCCGCAGCGCGGCGAGCGTCTCCAGGCCGTCGGCCGCCACGTCGGCGGCGTAGCCGAGGCGCTCCAGCAGCAGCAGGGCCACCCGCTGGTTCACCGGGTTGTCCTCGGCGAGCAGGATGCTCAGCGGCAGGCGCTCGGCCAGCGGCAACCCCGGGGGGACCTGGTCGCCGAGCGCCGACGGGCGCGGCGCCGGCGCCTCCGCCTCGCGGCAGAGGATGGTCCAGAAGAAGGCCGAGCCCGCGTCCGGCTCGCTCTGCGCCCACATCCGGCCGCCGAGCCGCTCGGCCAGCCGCCGGCTGATCGCGAGTCCCAGACCGGTCCCGCCATGCAGGCGGGTGGTCGACGAGTCCGCCTGGGTGAACGGCTGGAAGAGGCGCTCGATGCGGTCCGGCGCGATGCCGATCCCGGTGTCTCGCACAGAGAAGCGCAGCTCCACCAGATCGCCCTCTCGCGGGCCCGCCGCCACAGAGAGGCTCACCTCACCCCGCACCGTGAACTTGACGGCGTTGTCGAGCAGGTTGACCAGGATCTGGCGCAGCCGGGCACCGTCGGTCTCGACGACGGCCGGCACGTCCGCGGCGACCTCGGACGTCAGGGCAATCCCTTTGGCCGCCGCCTTGGGCGCGATGATCGAGAGCGCCTCGTCGAGGCTCTGGCGCAGGCCGAGCGGCGCGGTCTCGACGTCCAGGACCCCCGCCTCGACCTTGGAGAAATCGAGCACGTCGTTGATCACCGACAGGAGCGCTTCGCCGCTGTGCCGGATCGTCTCCACGTAGTCGCGCTGCTCGCGCGGCAGCGGCATGCCGAGGAGGAGGCTGGTCATCCCGAGCACCGCGTTCATCGGCGTGCGGATCTCGTGGCTCATGTTGGCGAGAAACTCGCCCTTCGCCCGGCTCGCCTCCTCGGCGCGCGCCTTTTCGCGTTCGAGGTCGCGGGTGCGCTCCGCCACCAGATGCGCCAGCTCGCGCTCCCGCCGCTTCACGGCGGAGAGCCGCAGCCGCGTCACCCCGATACCGCCGAGAAAGATCAGCAGGCCGATCCCGGTGCGGAACCAGGCGGTCTCCCAGACGAGCGGCGGAATCTCGATCCGCACCTCGGCGCCGGTCTGATTCCAGACGCCTTCGTCGTTGGCGGCGATCACCTGGAAGGTGTAGGTCCCGGGTGGCAGGCTGGTGTAGACGGCGGTGCGCTGCGCCGTGGCCTCCACCCAGGCGCGGTCGAAACCGGCCAGGCGGTAACGGAACCGCACCTTCTCGGGGACGAGCAGGCTGGTGGCCGTGAAGCGCAGCTCGACCTTCTCCATTCCCGGGTGCAGAGAAATCGTCCGGCCGCGCCGGGGCGTGAACAAGGTCCCGTCCGCCAGGACCTCCTCGATCACCACCGGCGGCGGCCGGCGGTTGGACGGCACCCGGTCGGGATCGAGCACGGCGAACCCCTGGAAGGTGGGGAACCAGATCTTGCCGTCCGGCCAGACCAGGGCCTCCGGCTGGCCGCCGCCGTTGCACTCGGCGCTCTTCATGCCGTCGGTGTCGTCGAACCAGGCGGAGGGGATGAAACCGGTCCGTCCCGCCGCGAAGGCCTCCAGGTCGGCCTTGCGCACCCGGTAGATCCCCCGGTTGGAGCTCATCCAGAGCCGTGCCTCGCGGTCTTCGAAGATCTGGTAGGCGGTGTCCTCGAACAGGCCGTATTTCCGGCGGAAGGCGGTCAGGCGGCCGTCGCGCAGGCGTTGGAGGCCGGTGTGCTCGGTGCCGAACCAGAGCGTCCCGTCGCGGTCTTCGTGGAGGGTGAGGAAGGCGTCCACCGGGCTGCCGGGGAAACGCGCGAAGCGTCCTCCCTCCTGGCGGTACAAGCCGGAGCTGACGCCTACCCAGAGCGTGCCGCGGCGGTCGCGCACGACCAGGGTGACGCGCTCCAACGGCAGCCCCGTGGACGGTCCGACCGGGAGCAGGCGCTCCCCGACGCGGCGGGCGAGCCCGCCGTTCGTCCCGACCCAGAGGGTGCCGTCGCGGTCCTCGTAGAGCACCCGGACGTAGTCGTCGGGCAGGCCGTCGCCCTGCCGCCAGATCTGGAGGCGCCCGCCGCGCAGGCGGCAGAGCCCCCCGGAGGTGGCGAGCCAGACGTCGCCGGCGCGGTCCTCGAGGATCGCCCGCACCCGTTCGTGCGGCAGCCCCTGGGCGGGGCCGATGTTCTCGCCCCCCCCCCTGCGCAGCCGGAAGACACCCCGGTCGTTGCTGCCGAGCCACAACGTCCCGGCGCGGTCGCGGTAGGCCGACCAGACGCGCGCCAGCTCGCCCCCCAGGGTGAAGGTGGTGAAAGCCAGGTCGCGCAGCCGGGCGATGCCGTGCGCGTCCGTGCCCACCCAGAGCCCTCCTTCGGCGTCCTCGAAGAGCGACAGGACGCCGGACGACGGCGTGCCATAGTGCTGCGCGAGGCTCTCGAAGCGCTCGCCGCGGAGGCGGGCGAGCCCGCCCCGGGTGCCGGCCCAGAGATTGCCGTCGCGGTCGCGCAGGAGGGTGTGGATGACCTCGCTCGGCAGGCCGTTCCGGGTGGTGAACGTGGTCCACCGCCCGTCGCGGAGACGTCCGAGCCCCCGTGGCGTCCCCACCCACAGCTCGCCGCCGGGGCCGGCTTCCAGCGCGTCGATCCGGTCATCGGGCAAGCCCTCGCGGGCGGTATGGAGCTTCGTGGCGCCCCCGGCGCTGCGCAGGAGCCCGCGGCCGGCGGTACCGATCCATAGAGCGCCGTCGGACGTCCGGGTGAGCGCCGTGACCGCCACCTCTCCGGAGACACCGGGGAGAGGGACCGGCTCCAGCCGGCTGCCGCGCTGCCGGGCGAGCCCCTGCGAGGTGCCGGCCCAGAGCGTGCCGTCGCGGTCCGCGAACAGGGTGTGGATCCGGTCGCCGGGCCGCTGGTTCCAGGTGACCTCCCGCTCCTCCCCCGAGGCGCCGAGAGTGATCAGCCGGCCGCGCGAGAAGGCGGCCCAGAGATGCCCGGCGTCGTCGGAGACGGCCTTCTCCACGATGTCGCTCGCATCGTAGAGGACGAAGCGGACCCCGTCGAACCGCACGAGACCGGCGCGGGTGGCGATCCACAGATAGCCGTCCCGCGTCTGCCCCACGGCGTTGACCGTGTTCTGCGACAGCCCTTCGCGCGATCCCCAGCTCCGAAAGCCATAGTCCTGGATCGGGCGCACGGGGTCGAGCGCCAGGGCCGGCGCGGCCAGACCGAGGGCACCGAGGAGGGCCCCTCGCAGGGAACGCGGAATCATCTTGCGAATCGCAGGCTCCGGAAGCCGGACGTCCGGCACCACTCTCTCATGAGACCAAGTGCGCTCACCTCTCGGTTTTGAGGACAACCGCGATCCGGGAAGCTTCCTCGTCGAGCTGGTCGAGGAGGGGGGCCGCGCCCGCGAGATCCTTCGACCGCCCCCGCTCCTCGAGCTCTCCACTGAGAGATGCGACCCGCAGGAGGCCGAGCTGGCTGCTGCTCCCTTTCAGGCTGTGCGCGACGAAGGCCAGACCCTCGGCATCGCTCTGGGCCAAGGCCTCGCGCAGGCGCTCCAGCCGCCGGGGCGTCTCGGCCAGATAGCTGTCGACCACCTCGCGGACGAGAGGGCGGCCGGCCCGCTCGCTCAACCGGCGCAAGCCGGCGAGCTTCTCGGGGTCGAAGGCCGGATCCGAGTCCGGATCCGGCGCCTCGGCCGGCGTGTCCGCGGCCTCCTCCGCGGCCAACCGCTCCCCGCCCACCCGCAGGAGCGTCGCACAGAGATCGGCGAAGAGGACCGGCTTGGGGAGGAAATCGTCCATCCCGGCCTCCCGGCAGCCCTCCTGGTGCTCGCGCAGAGCGTTCGCGGTCATCGCGACGATCCGCGGCTGGCGCTCCGCCGGCAGCTCCGCCCGGATACGCCGGGTCGCCTGCAGGCCGTCCATCCCCGGCATCTGGACGTCCATCAGGACGACGTCATAGTGCTGCCGCCGCAGCGCGTCCAGCGCCTCGAACCCGTCGCCGGCCACGTCGGCGCGGTAGCCCATGCGCTCGAGCATGAGCAGAGCCACCTTCTGGTTGACCGAGTTGTCCTCGGCGAGCAGGATGCGCAGCGGCAAGCGGGCGGCGAACCGCGGCCCCTCCGGATTGTCGCCGCCCGTCTCCGGCGACGCCGGCAGCTCGGGGACCTCCGCGGTCCGGCAGCGGATGGTGAACGCGAACGTCGAGCCGCTGCCCGGCTCCGTCTCCACCCGCATCGCGCCGCCCAGCCGCTCGACCAGACGCCGCGAGATGACCAGGCCCAGGCCGGTCCCGCCATAGACCCGGGTGGTCGACGAGTCGGCCTGGCCGAACGGCTTGAACAGCCGGTCCAGGCGGTCCGCCGGGATGCCGATCCCGGTGTCGCGGACGGCGAAGCAGAGCTCGACGGCACCGCCGTCCGCCGGGCCCGCCTCCACCTCCAGCCGCACCTCCCCGCGGGAGGTGAACTTGATCGCGTTGTCGAGGAGGTTCACCAGGACCTGGCGCAGGCGGGCCGCGTCGCTCTCCACCGCGGTGGGCACCCCGTCGCCGGTCCGGCAGGCCAGGGCGAGCCCCTTGCCGGCGGCCTTGCCGGCGACGATCCCCACCGCCTCGTCCAGGCAGTCGCGCAGGACGAAGGGGGCGATCTCCATCTCCAGCATGCCGGCCTCGACCTTGGAGACGTCCAGGATGTCGTTGATCACCGTCAGCAACGCCTCGCCGCTGTGGCGAATCGTCTCCACGTAGTCGCGCTGGTCGGGCGACAGCGGCGTGCCGAGGAGAACGCTGGTCATGCCGAGCACCGCGTTCATCGGAGTGCGGATCTCGTGGCTCATGTTGGCGAGGAACTCGCTCTTCGCGCGGCTCGCCTCCTCGGCCCGCGCCTTCTCGCGCTGCAGGTCGAGGGTGCGCTCCTCGACCAGGCGCGCCATTTCGAGCTGGCGCCGGCGGACGGTACGCCGGCGCAGCCGCCAGAGGATCAGCCCTGCCCCGAGGAGGAGCGCGGCAGAGGCCGGCAGGAACCAGCCCGCCTGCCAGACGCGCGGCCGCACGCGCAGGGCGAGGCGCGCCTCGGGGCCCTCCCAGGTCCCTTCCAGGGTCGCCGCCGCGACGCGGAACGTGTAGGGGCCGGGCGCCAGATTGGTATAGACCGCCGACCGCGCCGCGCCGACCTCGACCCAATCCTTGTCGAACCCGTCGAGGCGGTAGCGGAAGCGGAGCTTTTCCGCCGCGCCGAGGCTCACCCCCGTATAGAGGATCTCCAGCTTCCGCTCTCCCGGCGCCAGCTCCGGGACGTCTCCGGCGCCGCGGTGCGCCGCGGCGCCGTCGGCGAGCACGCTCTCGATGAACACCGGCGGCGCCGGATGGCGGCCGCGGTCGAAACGGACCGGATCGGTGACCGCGAAGCCGCGGATGGTGGGGAACCAGAGGCGGCCGTCGCGCGCCTGCAGGGCTCCGGGCTGATTGCCGCCGGAGCCCTCGGCCCCGGCCATGCCGTCCCCCTCGTCGAACCGGGCGGTGGGGATCCGCCGCAGGCGCCCGGCCGCGAACGCCTCCAGATCGGAGCGGCGGACGCGGTAGATCCCCTGGTTGCAGCTCATCCAGAAATACCCCTCGGTGTCGGCGAGGACGTAGTAGGCGGTGTCGTCGAGCAGGCCGTCCCGGAGCGGGAAGACCGTCCAGCGGCCCTGGCGCAGCCGGTGGAGGCCGGCGCGGTTGGTGCCCAGCCAGAGCGTGCCGTCCGCGTCCTCATACAGGGAGAAGATGGACGCGGACGGCCCCCCGGCCTGCCGGACGAACCGCTCTCCCTCCTGCCGGTACAGCCCGGTGCGCGTACCGACCCAGAGCGTGCCGCGCCGGTCGCGATGGACGGCATAGACGGTCTCGGGCGGCAGGCCGGTGCTCCCGGGCACCGTCTCCAGGCGCCCGGAGCGCCGGCGGCAGAGACCGCGCAGGGTGCCGATCCAGAGCGTTCCGTCCCGGTCCTCGTAGAGCACCAGGACGAGGTTGTCGGGCAGACCGTCCCGCTTCGTCCAACTTTCGATCCGCCCGGCATGCAGGCGGGCCAACCCGCCGATGGTACCGATCCAGAGGTCGCCGTGGCGATCTTCGAGGAGAGGCCGCACCTTGTCGTCGGGCAGGCCGTCGGCCGTGGTCAGGAAGGTGGTGGCGCCGTCGCGCAGGCGGGCCAGCCCGTGCTCCTCGGTGCCCATCCACAAGGTCCCGGAGCGGTCTTCGTACGCCGACCAGACCGTTTCCTTCCAGCCGCCGGGAAACAGGGTCGAAAAGACCGTATCGCGGAGGCGGACGAGCCCGCCGGCGGTCCCCAGCCAGAGCCCGCCCTCGGTGTCCTCCCAGAGAGACAGGACGTTCGAGACCGGGAGCCCGTCACGGGTGGTGAGGCTCTCGAACCGGCCACCGCTCCGGCGCGCCAATCCCCCCCGCGTCGCCACCCACAGCGTCCCCGAACGATCGATCCGCAGTGCGTTCACCCCGTCATGCGGGAGGCCGTCGCGCAGGGTGAAGGTGGACCGGTGCTCCCCCGCGAAGCGGCCGAGCCCGTGCGCCGTGCCCACCCAGAGTGCGCCGGAATCCTCCGCGAGCAGCGCGGTGACGCGGTCGTCGGGCAAGCCGCCGCCGGCACGGATGCGGGTGACGGTGGCCGCCTCCGCGCTCCACCGGACGAGCCCCGCGTCGAGCGTACCCACCCAGAGCACGTCGCCGGCGCCGCGGGCGAGCGCGGTCACGGAGAGACCGGCGAGCGCGGGGACCGGCTCGATGCGGCCACCGCGCCACCGCGCCACCCCTCTCTCGGTGCCGATCCACAGGACGCCGTCGCGGTCTTCCAGCAGGGCTGTGACCGTGGCGTGCGGCAACCCGTCCCGCGGGGACCACGAGGTGGAGCGGCCATCCGCGGCCACCCGCGTCAACCCGCGGCCGCGCAGCGAGACCCACAAGCCGCCGGAGCGGTCGCCGAGCAGGACCATGGCGTCGACGACGACCGAACGAATGGAAAACCGCGCGCCGTCGAAGCGGATCAGCTCTCCCTGGCTGCCGAGCCAGAGATAGCCGTCGCCGGTCTGCGCCAACGACAGGATGGTGTTCTGCGGCAGCCCTTCCCGCGAGCTCCACACCCGCAGCTCGAGCTCGCGGAGCGGCCGCTCCGGATCGAGGGCCGCCAGGCGTGCGGCGGCCAGACTGAGGGCGCAGAGGAACAGACCTCCGCGGAAACGCAATGCCATGATTCGGGTCGCAGGGCTCCAGATGCCGGAACGGCGGAGAGATTGTCTCACGAGCCGGCGGGCCGGCGGGCCGGCACGGCGGCGCGCAGGAGCGCCGCTTGCAGGTCCTCGAACCCCAGCGGCTTGCCCAGGAAATCGTCCATGCCGGCCGCGAAACAGGCGTCCCGCTGCTCCGCCAGCACGCTGGCGGTCACCGCGATGATCCGCGGCCGGCG
>Ga0062379_10000061_pt1 | contig 17749 bp, 17 predicted proteins | sample DOMMetBare2Fresh_2_FD_59484 | JGI IMG/M metagenome (GOLD analysis project Ga0062379, IMG submission 59484) | Wetland sediment microbial communities from St. Louis River estuary, USA, under dissolved organic matter induced mercury methylation -... | ecosystem: Environmental > Aquatic >...
GAAGCTCATCTCTGCCGGCCTCGCGGACAAAGAAAAGCCCCTGGCCTACGTGCACAAAGTGATCAGCGCGGAGGCCCGGCGCGGCCCCAAACCGGCCCGTCCGCTCCCCGGAGGCCGCGCCGGCCTGGACGACGCCCGGTCCCAGCAAGCCCTGCGTCTGCTCAAGGGGGGCGAGTAGATGCGCACCTGGCGCTGCGCCCGCTGCCACGGTGAGCAGGTGGGCCTCATCCCGCCGGGTGGCCTGTGCCATGGCTGTGCAGACGCCGCAGCGGTCCCGCGCCGCCGCGATCCGGAGGAGGTCGCCGAGATCCCGGCGCGCTATCGCGGTCTCTCGCGGGCGAGCTGGGTAGAGCGATTCCGCCGGCCGTGGCCGGCCAAGCTCGCGCAGTGGACCGGCGAGCCCCCCTGGGTCGCTCTCCATGGCCCCACCGGCACGGGCAAGACGGGCCTGGCCACCGTGCTGCTCGCGGAGCACGTCCGCGCCGGCCGCGGCGGGCGCTGGCTCTCCGGGGCCGATCTCGCCCGGCGCATCCAGCTCGATTTCCAGGCCGGGGCGCGGCTGCTCACCCCCTACCTGTCCACCGCGCTCCTGGTCTTCGACGAGCCCCTCGCCGGCGCCGCCGCGGACTGGTACCTCGAGCGGGTGAGCATGATCACCCGCCACCGGGACGAGCGCGGCCTGCCGACCATCGTGACGCAGCAGGAGCTCCCGGAGCTGCTGCTCTCCGACAAGGCCCGGCAGGAGCTCGGCCTGCCCCCTCTCACCACGCCCGCCCCGCCGCCGCTCCTCTCGCGGTGGCTGTCCGGCATCCGCATTTTCCAGGAGCTCGCGGGCGACGACGTCCGCTTGAGGTGATATGGCCCGTCGAGACCAGCGATCGAGTGACCTCCCCGAGCAGCGCGCCCTGCCGTTCAGCGAGGAGTCCGAGCGCGCCGTGTTGGGCGGCCTGCTGTTGGAGCCCGAGGAGCTGGCCAGGGTCCGCAGCAGGCTCGACCCGCGAGACTTCTACGTCGAGCGCCACCAGGTTCTCTACCGCCAGATGTTGGCCGTCGTCGACTCCGGCGCGGTTCTCGACCTGCGGACGCTTCAGGCCCAGCTCGAGCTGTCCGACGTGCTCGACTTCGTCGGCGGCCTGGCCTATCTCTCGTCGCTCGATCTCGATCTTCCGGACATGGGCCGGCTCGAGTATTACGCGGACATCGTCAAAGACCGGTCGATGCGGCGCGAGCTGGTCAAGACCGGGCAGGACTTGATCCGCGGCGGGCTCACCAGCGCCGAATCGGTCTCCGAGCTGGTGGCCGCGCTCCGCAAGGCTGGCGATGCGATCGAGACAGGTGCGGTGCGCTCTCGCTGGCAGGACGCCGTGGCGGTGGTGAGTCAGGTCCTCGAGTCGATCGAGGAGGGGCAGGGCTCCGGCCTCACTGGCCTGCAGACCGGCTTCGCGGGCTGGGACCGGCTCGGCCCCGGCCTGCTCCCCAACGCGCTCATCGTTCTCGCCGGCCGGCCCGGGATGGGCAAGACATCGCTCGCCATGGACCTCGTGCGGCAGGTCGCCGTTGTCCAGGGCCGGCCGGTCGGCGTCTTCAGTCTCGAGCAATCCGCTCCGGAGCTCGGGCTCAAGCTCTTGAGCTCCGGAGCGGACATGGCGTCGCGCTACATCCGCGCCGGCCACCTCTCGCAGCGTCAATGGTCCCTGCTGTTCAACGCCGCGCGGCAGATCACCCCCGGCAAAATCCTCCTCGACGAATCACCGGGCCTCACCCTCGCCGAGCTGGAGGCCCGCGCCTTGCTTCTCCAGCGTGAGCAGCCCGAGCTGGCACTCCTGGTGGTCGACTACCTGCAACTGGTCACCGCCGGCCAACGCCTGGAGCACCGCCGCCTCGAGGTGGCGCTGATCGCCCGCCGCCTCAAGCTCCTGGCGGGCAAGCTGGGCGTGCCTGTCGTGGCGCTCAGCCAACTCAACCGGAGTCTCGAGCGCCGGTCGGACCCACGGCCCGTCATGTCCGACCTCTCCGAGTCCGGCGCCATCGAGCAGGACGCCGACATGGTCGCCTTCGTCCACCGGCCGGAGGTCTACACCCCCGACGATCCCGAGCTCAAGGGCCTGGCCGAGCTGATCATCGCCAAGTACCGCCACGGCGAGACCGGCATCGTGGACCTGATCTGGTCCGGCGCCACGACCTCCTTCCGCAACCCGGCGGCACCCGACTCGGGACCGCCCACCGAAAGGGACCTGTTCTGATGCGGCTCCGCCCCGAACGTGCGCGCGCCGCTCTGTCGCAGATCGATCCCGGCCGGCTCCGGGCCGGCTGGCCCGTGGGCCTCCGCGACGGTGCCCTCGTCGCTCTCGTCGCCGCCGGCCTGAGCGCGGTCGAAATCTCGCAGCTCCGCGCCTCCGCGATCACCAACTGGGAAGGCCGGATCGGCGTGCGGGTCGACCGCGAGGGAGTGACCTGCATCTTCCTCCTGCCAGGAGATCTCGCCGCCCACCTGGTGGCGTGGTTGAGCGAGAGGCGGATCTGGGCCACGGAAGCCCATGTGTTCATCGGCCCGGCTGGCCCCCTCACGCAGATCGGCGTCCTCAGCGTGCTCAACCGCTACCGCCGGGTCAGCAAGGTGAACCGCGAGGTCGTGCGGATTCTGAGGGGGGTGGCCTCGTGAACGTCGCGATCTACGCCAGGACCTCGGCCGCGGACCAGGGCCGTACGACCGTCGAGCAGATCCTGGCCGACTTGACGACGGCCGCCGAGAGGCGGGGCTGGTCGGTCGCCCTGGCCTGCTCCGACCGCGGGCCCGGCCTGGTGGGGCGCCGGGAGGGCCTGCTGCGCCTCCTGCAGGCGGTCCGCACCCGGGCCGTCCAGGCCGTCGTGGTGAAGTCGCTCGGCCAGATGGCCCGCTCGCTGCGCCACCTCTCGGAGCTCGGCCAGCTCCTCAGCGCGAAGGGCGTCGCGTTGGTCGCCCTCGCCGAATCGATCGACACGACGAACCCCATGAGCGCCATCCGCTGGCGAGACTGGCTCGAGATCTCCGGCGCTCTCGACCACCACGTCCGCGCCGAAGCGGCCAAGGTTGCACGGCTGCGGCCTTCCGGCGGTTGGGGCCGGCCGGTGGCGGTGATCAACCCGCTCGAGCTTCTCGCCTTCTGGGAGGGGAGGGGCAATCGCCGCCCCCTCTCCCTGCGCGAGATCGCCCCGAAGCTCGGCGTCTCAGTTCCGACCGTGAGGACCCGCCTCCGCGAGCTCCGCGAGGCGGGAAAGGTCGACGACGAAGCGCGAGCTGGAGCGCTCGCCCGGGCCGGCGGCCTCCGCCGCGGCGGCCGTCCCGCCGGGCGCCTCGACGACGCGGACCTCCTCAGCCTGTGGGCCAGACAGATCCGGCGCAACTCGGCGCCGAGCCTCTACACCATCGCCCGCGCGTTGCGGGTGAGCCGGAGCCGCGTCGAAAGGCGCCTCCGCGAGCTCGATCTCCTGAAAGGAGAGGAGTAGCCATGCCGTCCAAGTCCGTGTTCCTGTCCGTGTTCCTGTCCGTGTTCGTCCAGTCCCAGGCCCCCGCCGCCGCCGACGTCGGCTACGTCCCGTCCGCCGGAGCTCGCTCCCTCGCCGGCACCGTCCACGGGCACGCGGCCGTCGCCTTCAACCCCCGCGTCGATCCCTGGGAAGGGGGCCGCTTCGACCGCTCCAGGATGGCCGGGCGCTATGGCCCATGGTGGGAAATGGGCGCCCCCGGCCTCCACACCAGCGCCTGGGCCGCCATCCTCCAGGCGCAGTGCGAAGCGCGCACCGCCTCCTGGATCACCGACCAGGCGCGCTACGCAGCGCTCGACTGCCTGCCCTCCGAGAGGGAGGTCGACGACGCGTATTACACCGGCGGCTTCGGCATCAAGCTCGGTTCGACCTCGACCCCGCAGGCCACCGGCGGCGGCTCGACCACAACCACGACCACGCCCCCAACCTGCCCCGACGCCGGGGCCTACACGAAAGACCGCCTGCCCGCGGACCGTACGCCGGTCGAGTTCTGGGACCGCCTGGCCAAGGCGAGACACCAGGGCCTCCGCGTCGCCGGCACCTGGGTCACCCCCGGCGGCACCTTCACCGACGCCCAGGTCTACTACTGGCGCCCCGCCACGGCCGCCCCGGAGGTGCGCTGATGGGCTGGCTGGCCATTGGCCCCGCGGGGGCCGGTCGGTGACACGCCCCGGCCGCCTCATCGCGGCAATCACCCTCTGCGTCGTCGCTCCCCGGCTGGCCCTGGCCAACCTGGGAGCGGAGAGCCTGCCGATCCAGCCGGAGCACCGGCGAGCCGCCCTCGTCTTCGCCGCGGTCGCCCTGGCCGTCCTTTTCGCCGCCGGCCAGCTCTGGGTCATGGAGACCGCCTCGACCCTGCGGCACCGCGGCCTGGGTGCCTGCTGGCTGCTCAACCTCGGCCTGCTCGCCTGGCTCCTCCATCCCCAGCTCGTCGCCGGCATCGGCGGCCACACCCTCACCGAGCAGCTCACCACCCAGGGCGCCGCCGGCACCTGGGGATGGGTGGCCCTGGTACTCCCCGAGCTCGTCGCCGCCTCCGCCGTCTGGGCGGACGTCCTCCGAGCTGCGCACGCATCTGCGCCCGCTGCGCCGGACCTGCGCACGGATGCGCCGCAGCTCCTCGCCGCAGGCCTGCGCGCAGGCACCGCACCTGCGGCGGATGCGCCCGCACCTGCGCCGGGCTACCCCCGCCTCTGCGACCGCTGCGGCACGCAGGAGCTGCGCAACCCGCAGCAGCGCTCCGCACACCTCCGTTACTGCAAAGGAGAGAGACCATGAGAGTCCCCGCGCTCCAGACGACCGCGGCGTCCGGCCAGTACCGGGTGGTACCGATCGGCGCCGTCTACGAGAGCCGCTACAACCCGCGGAAGACCTTCGACCCCAAAGCCCTGGAGGATCTGGCCGCGAGTATCAGGGCCAAGGGCATCCTCACGCCTCTCCTCGCGAGGCCCCGCGCGGAAGCCGCCGCCACCTACGAGCTCGCCGCCGGCCACCGGCGCTTCAGGGCCGCGAAACTGGCCGGCCTGACCGAGCTGCCGCTGGTCGTTCGGGAGATGGACGACGACGATTTTCTGGAGGTCCTGACGGTCGAAAACTTGCAGCGCGAGGACGTCAACCCGCTGGAGGAGGCAGACGGCTACCGTCTCCTCCTCGACACTTGGCGCGGCGCACGGAAAGGCGAGAATCCCAAGCTGAAGGCCGATGTCGAGAAGCTCGCTGCCCGTGTGGGCAAGTCGACGTCTTACGTCTACCAGCGCCTCAAGCTCCAGGAGCTGTCCGACATCGGGCGCGAGCGCCTACAGGCTGGAGAGCTTACATGCGGCCATGCGATCCTGATCGCCCGCCTGTCGCCGGCACAGCAAAACGAGGCGCTGAACGCCTGCCGTCAGGTCTCCTGGCGAGGGCAGGATCAGGTGATGAGCGTCCGGGAGCTCGGCGAGTGGATCGACACGCACATCCACCTCAACCTCTCCAAGATCGGGTTTTCGAAGACGGCCCCTGACCTGGTCCCCGAAGCTGGCCCATGCACCACTTGTCCCAAGCGGACGGGCAACGCGCCGGAATTCGCTGGCGAAGCTCCGGACCGGTGCACCGATCGCACCTGCTACGAGGCGAAAGTGGCCGCTTTCATCGCCAACTCGTCGACGGCCGTCCGGTTGTCGTCCAACTACGGGCGCGCCGGGAAGGGTGTCCTCAGTGCTGAAAAGTTCAGAGTCATCGACAAATTTACCCGCGACTGCTCGCATAGCCTCGAAGGCTTGTACGTCGAAGGAGCAGAAGCGGGCCAGGTGGTTAAGGTCTGCCTCAAGGCCGGCTGTCTGACCCACCATCCCAAGCTCTCCAACTCCCATGCAGCACAGGAGCGGGAGAACCAGAAGCGGGCCAAAGCCGAGAGTGCCGTGCGCCTGGCGATCCTCGAGGCTCTGCTCTCCCGCCTCGAGAGTGCCTCGCCGGCCACGGCATTGGTAGCCGTGCCCCGCGAGCTGCTCAATCTGGTGGTGGAGCAGTACTGGCGCTGTTCCTGGCGCGAGGCAAGGGACCGAGTCGCGCCGCTTCTCGGTCTCAACAAAGAGGATGCATCCGACCGTGATCTGGCGGCAGGTGGCTATAGCGACGAAGGGGTGCTCAAAGTCCTGGTGTGCCTCGCGGTGGCCACCGAGTTACACGTCAGCCAACACTCGACCATCCACACAAAGCCTCCCCTTCTGTTGCGCGCCGCCGCCCTCTACGGTCTTGACGTGGCAAAGGTCCGCGCCTGCGCCAAGCAGAAGCTTTCGGGTTTACCACGGAAGGCCTCGAAGTCACTGAAGCCGGCAGTGCAGACGTCTGCACCGAAGCGCCGCAAGGGCGCATGACGCCATGCGGTTCCGATCTGCCTGAGAGTAAGATATGCTTTCCATCGAGAAATGCCGCGAGATCCTGGGTGCGGATGCACCAGCTTCCGAGGAGGACTTGGAGGCAACCCGTGAACGGGCCTACCAGATGGCCAGGATTCTCATCGAGCTCGAGAAGATCCGGCGGCAGAAGCGGCCGTCAGGGAGGAGAGTTCCGTGAGCCGTGCAGTGATCTACACGCGAGTGTCTACCGAAGAGCAGGTCACGAACCAGTCCCTCGGCGTTCAGGAGAAGGCATGCCGCGAGTACTGCGCCCGTAACGGCTGGACGATCGTCAAGGTCTACTGCGAAGAGGGGGAGAGCGCCAAGACGGCGGACCGGACCGCCTTGCGGAAGATGCTCGTGGACCTTCGGACCAAAGCAGGAGCGGCCGAGTACGTAGTGGTCTACGACACCTCCCGCTTCGCCCGCGACGTCTACGTGCACACCTCGCTGAAGCAGCTTCTGATGAAGGCGGGCGCCCAGCTTCGCGCGGCGACACAGCCCCTGGAGAACACCGCGGCCGGCAGAGCGATCGAGGGCGTCTTCGCCGTTTTCAACCAGCTCGACAACGAGCTGAAAGCTGAGAAGGTCGAAGCCGGCATGAAGGAGATCGTCAAGGCGGGCGGCTGGCCGTGGCGGGCTCCGCTGGGCTACCTGAACAGCCGGCACCAGGGCCGGAGTGTCGTGGTCCAGGACCCTGCGAAGGCCCCTCTCCTGCGCAAGGCGTTCGAGGAAGTGGCCGCCGGAGATTCTCCGGCGGAAGTCCTCCGGCGCGCCACCGCCCGAGGGCTGACCTCCAAGATGGGGAGGGCACTGCGGCTTCAGGAGTTCCACCAGCTCCTGCGGCACCCGTTCTACCGGGGAGTGGTCAGGAACAAAGGATGGGGGATCGAGGCGCCGGGGGAGCACCAGGCGCTAGTCACGGCCGGCACCTTCGCCCAGGTCCAGCTTCAGCTCAGCGGCCGGTCAGGTCCCGCGTGGAGGGCGCCACGGAAGAGTCAGCACCCGGAGTTCCCCCTCAGGGGGTTCGTGCGCTGTGCGGCCTGCCAGCGGCCCCTGACCGCCTCCAATAGTCGCGGCAACATGGGCCGGATGTACCCCTACTACTTCTGCTGGTCGAAGGGGTGCCGCCACGTGAAGCTCAGAGCCGAGCGCCTGGAGGAGCACTTCCTGGCGCTCCTGCGGCACGTCCAACTCGCACCGGGAATGGTCCGCCTCGTCGAGGCAGCGCTCCTCGAGATGTTCCAGGCGCTGGGGAAGGAATCCGTGAAAGAGGCGGCGGCCGTGAAGGGAAGGATCACCGATCTCGAAGCAAGGAAGCGCCGTCTGGTCAAGGCCTTCGTCTACGACCAAGCCATCGACCGCGAGACCTACGACGAGGAGCTGGGAGGGTTGGACGACGCTCTAACCTTCGCCCGCTTAGAACTCCGGGATGCAGAGCTCGAGGACTTCGACCTGGAGGCCTCTCTAGGCTTCGCAAGACACGTAATGACAAGGACTTGCCAGCTCTGGGAGGATTCAGGCCCCATCCAGAAGCGTCGGTTCCAGGCCCTAATCTTCCCTGAAGGGCTGACCTTCGACGGAGCGGCATTTGGAACTCCCACAACCGCCTTACTTTTCAACATGTTACGACCGAATCAGGACGATCCGGCGGGGATGGTGCGCCCTAGAGGATTCGAACCTCTGACCTACAGCTTCGGAGGCTGTCGCTCTATCCAGCTGAGCTAAGGGCGCTCTCTGTCAAGACTGCGGGATCTCAGTGCATCCCGCCGGTGTGCGCGGATGATACCAGGATTTTTTTGGCCTCCCTTGGGGAGGCGAGCTCAAACTCTACCACCACACACCGCGCCCCCTCAACCTTCGAGCGCCTGGAAAAATTCCTCCGGCGCCTGGACACCTTCCGGCGCCAGGAGGTTGCGGCCTGAGGGAATGCAAAGGCGATCCGAAATTTCTGAATGATCTATAGATCGGGCCGGGCCGCCCCTGCGCACCAGGTCGCTCGACCGGGGAGCCCACTGCGGCCCCCGGGCCAGGTGAGGCTTTCGCCTCTGGCCGGGACAGGACCTTCCCCTGTACGATGCGATCGAGAGGTCGATGCTCTTGCGGCGCAGCATCTTGATGTCCTCGGGCAGCGGGATCGCCTTGACATCGACCGGGGGTTCCAACGTGACGGACTCTTTGCTCATGACGTCCTCCTCATGACGAAGCGCCCCCAGCCCCTATCCGGCCCCTGCCGAGGCGGTCTATAGTCTCGGCGGCATCAGTCCCGGTATATGAGCGAAAGGGATCTCCCGCGCGCAAGGATCGGTCCGTACCGGCTGGAGGGCCGTCTTGGGCGCGGCGGCATGGGGGAGGTGTTCCTCGCTTTCGACGAGCGCCTGGACCGCTGGGTGGCGGTGAAACGGATCGGCTGGCAGCCGGGGACGGCGCCGGATGCCGCCGAGCGCTTCCGCCGGGAGGCCAGGGCGGCGGCGCGGCTGAATCATTCGTCGATCGTCCAGATCTACGACCTGGTCACCGACGCCGAGGGGGACGCGATCGTCATGGAGCACGTCGCCGGCCAGCCCCTGGCCGCCCTCCTCGGGGGCTCGGTGCTGCCTCCGGCGTTCGCGGTGCGCTTGGCGCGGGAGATCGCCGAGGGGCTGGCGCACGCGCATGCCGCCGGTTTCGTGCACCGCGATCTCAAGGCCGAAAACGTCATGGTGACCGGCTCCGGGGCGGCCAAGATCCTCGATTTCGGGCTCGCCAAGCCGCTGTCTCTCGCTTCCGCGGGCGCGGAGAGCCTGACCGCGGACGGCGCGGTGGTGGGCACCGTCCATGCCATGTCGCCGGAGCAGGCCGGGGGTGGGGCGGTGGATGCCCGGTCGGACCTCTTTTCTCTGGGCGCTCTGCTGTACGAGATGCTCACCGGCCGCGCGCCGTTCCGCGGCGGCAATCCCCTCGAATCTCTCAAGCGGGTGCTGACCGAGGAGCCGCCGCCGCTCGCCACCGTGCGGCCGGACCTCCCCGCTCCCCTCGCCGCGCTCGTCCATCAGCTCCTCGCCAAGGACCGGGAAGCGCGGCCGGCGGGCGCCGCCGAGGCCGCCCGCCGGTTGGCGGAGATCGAGGCGCTCCCGGAGCTGCGCGGGGGGTCCGTCAGCCGGGTTCCGCTGGCGGCAGGGATGAGCGGCGCCGCGACCGGCGCGTTCCCCGATCGTCCGGTCTCGACGTCCGGGATGGCACCCGTCACGGCGCGCTCCCGGCGGGCGGCCGTCACCGGCGGAGCGGTCCTTCTCGCGGCCGCCGTCCTGGCCGGCGTTTATGTCGTCCTCCCCGCTCTGCGGGACCGCCCGGCGGCGCCGCCGTTACGGGTCCTGGTGCCGCCGCCCACCGTGCCGGCGGGGAGCGATCCGCGGCTCGCTCTCGCCGCGTCCGGCGTGCTCGACGCGGCCCTGGGGAGCCTCGCCGGTCTCCAGGGGATCGCCGCTCTCGATCCGCGGCAGTTGGGGGGCCGGGGCGAGCCGGCGGAGGCGCCCGTCGCTTTGGCGCGGACGGCGGCGGCGGACGAGGTGCTCTCGACGTCCGTCGAGCCGGCGGGGACTCTCGCCCGGGTGACGCTGCGCCGCCTCCAGGGAGACGACGGCCGGCTGCTCTGGACGGAGACCTTTCAGGTGGCCGCCGAGCCGGCCGACCTCCGGCTCCTCGCCGAGGCCGTCGGCCTGCATCTGCGGCGCGGCTACCCCGAGCACGCGCCGCGCCCGGGAACGCCGGCTCTCGACGTGCGGGATGAGGACTACGCCGCCTATCTCGCCCTCAAGGAGAGCATGGACGCCGGCCGCACGCCGTCCGACCTGGAGATGGTGAAGAGCGAGGAGATCGCCCGCGGGTCGCCCCGCTTTCTGACCGGGCTGCTGACGGCGGGCGGGCTCGCCCGCGTCCTGTTCGGCTCGACGAAAGAGGCGCGCCATCTCGACCGCGCCCAGGCCCTGGCGCGGCAGGCCGAGGCGCTGGCCCCCGGCGATCCCCGGCCGCTCGCCCTGAGCTTCCGGGTGGCACTGTCCGGCGGCCGTGCCGGCGAGCCGGAAGCCGCCCTCGCCCGGCTCGAAGCCGCCCTGCCCGGCGATCCGGCGGTCTTCGGCTACCGCGCGGAGCTGGCCGAGCGGCGGGGCCGCACCGAGGAGGCGCTCGCCGACTACCGCGCCGCGGCCGAACGCGTGCCGTCGTGGCGCAATCTGTACAGCCTCGCCGACTTCGAGTGGAGCAGCGGCCGGATCGCCGACGCCCGTGCGCATCTGGGGGAGCTCCTCGCGCGGTCGCCCGGCAATTTCTGGGGCGCGGAGACGCTGGCCAAGATCGAGCTTCTGCACGGCGATCCGGAGCGCGCCGAGCAGCTTTTCGCCGAGCTGGCCGCGCGCGAGCCGCCGCAGCGCTCGCTGTGGACCAACCTCGGGCTCGCCCGCTTCTTCGCCGGCCGCTACGAGGCGGCGATCGCCGCCTACCGGCAGGCCCTGGCGATCGAGCCCGGGCACAACGTCGTCCTGCTCAATCTGGCCGATGCGGAGCTCGCCCTCGGCCGCCGGAGGGAGGCCGAGGCCCACTATCGCCAGGTGCTCGCCCGCCTCGGCGAGATCGAGTCGAAGTCGCTTCTCCCGGCGGACGACCGGATGGCGCAAGCCCAGTGCCTGGCGATCCTCGGCCGGGCCGGGGAGGCCGCCGAGATCGCCCAGCGGACGCTGCAACAGAATCCGGAGGCACCGGGCATCGTCTACGCCGCCGCCCTGGTCTACGCCCTGGTCGGCGACCGGACGAGCGCCCTGATCAACGCCAAGGCCGCCCTGCGGCTGCGCATCAGCCCGAGCTGGTTCCGGCTCGCCGCCTTCGACACCCTGCGCGGCGATCCGGAGCTTCAGGCCCTCCTCAAGGCCGGCACCCTCCCGGGCCGGTGATCCCTCCCGGGGGGCCCGGTTTCGCGGCGTTGTCGATCTGGGGATCGATGGGGAGGAGGCGGAACCCGTTCTGGAGATCGCCGCTCAGGGTCACGATCACGTTGTAGCTGTAGAGGCCGTACACCGCGTTGCGGCCGGCTCCGTCCAGCCGAGGCCCCCGGTGGGAGGGCCGGGTGGTCAAGGGGCCTTCCGACCGGGTCCACGAGGCCGGCGGCGGCGGCCCGCCGGTGAACTCGATCCGGACCTCATGGACTTTCGTCCCCCAACGCGCGTACACGTCGGTCAGGTCCCAATGGTCCACGGCAGGGTTGGTGGCGTCGAGGACGATCTTCGCCGGGTTGACGTCCCAGTCCTTCCCGTTGTGAAACACCGTCGCGGTGATCGCAGTCATCTCTCTTCTCCTTGTGCATACTCTATCGGTCGTAAGACACACTGGTTCGACACCGAAGGGAGGAGACGCTTGAATCCGAGGCTCGTCGCCGTCGCCGGCCCGCTCGCCGGGGGCATTTTCGCTCTCGGCCCCGCCCCGGTCGTCCTCGGCCGTCTGCCGGAGAGCGGCCTGCAACTGCGCGACCTCGCCGTCTCGCGGCAGCACTGCGCCGTGACGCTCGACGGCGGGCGCTGCATCCTCCGGGACCTGGACAGCCGGCACGGCACCTTCGTCAACGGCGTGCCCATCCGCGAGCGGGTCCTCGCCGCGGGGGACCTGATCAACGTCGGCAGCTCCCTCTTTCTCTTCCGCGACGAGGAGGAGAGCCCGGCGGCGTCCGGGGACCTCCTGGATGCCTCGGACTACGTGGCGGCCTCCACCGTCCACTGGCCGGCCGGGGCTCCCGGGCTGGAGCCTGCCGCACTGGCCGCGGCGATCCCGGCAGAGGCCCGCGAGGGGCGGGCGGAGCGCGACCTCGCGGCGCTCCTCCAGGCGGCCGAGGAGCTGCACGCGCCGCGCACGGCCGAGGCGTTGGCGCGGCGCCTGCTCGATCTGGTCTTCACCATCGCGCCGGCCGAGCGCGCCGCCGTCCTTCTCCTGGACCCGGAGGGCGAGCCGGAGGCGGCGTTCGCCCGCGACCGCCAGGGGCCGGCCGAGCCTTTCCCGGTGAGCCGGACCCTCCTCGCCCAGGTGGGCAGAGACCGGAACGCCCTGCTCGCATCGGACGTCGTCCAGACGCCCCGGCTCGGCGCGGCGGCGAGCGTCCTCGCCGAGCGTCTGAGCTCTCTCCTCGCCGTGCCCCTCCAGGCCTCCGGGACGACCGTCGGGATCCTCTACGCCGACACCCGGGACGCGTCCGCGCCGTTCGATCCCGGGCACCTGGCGGTCCTCGCCGCCGCCGGCCGGATGGCCGCCCTGGCGCTTGCCACGGTGCGCCGGTTCGAGTGGCAAGAGGCCGAACGGCGGCGGCTGGAGGCGGCGCTCCAGCAGGACTTGGTCGGCGAGAGCCCGCGCATGCAGGAGGTCTACCGCCTCCTCGTCCGCGCCGCCGCCACCCCCTCGACCGTCCTCCTCGGCGGCGAGAGCGGCACCGGCAAGGAGCTCGCGGCACGCACCCTTCACGACCGCAGCCCGCGCGCCGGCCGGCCGTTCGTGGCGATCAACTGCGCGACGCTCTCCGCCACCCTGCTGGAGAGCGAGCTGTTCGGCCACGAGAAGGGATCGTTCACCGGTGCCCTGGAGCGGAAGATCGGCAAATTCGAGGCCGCCGACACCGGCACCGTGTTCCTGGACGAGGTGGCGGAGATCCCGCCGGGCCTCCAGGCGAAGCTCCTGCGGTTCCTCCAGGAACGGGAGTTCGAGCGGGTCGGCGGCACCCGGCCGATCAAGGTCGACGTACGGGTGGTGGCCGCCACGCACCGGGATCTGGAGCAGGCGATCCGCGACGGCACGTTCCGGGCGGATCTCTACTACCGGCTGGCGGTGATCCGCCTGACCCTGCCGCCGCTGCGCGACCGGCGGGAGGACGTCGCGCTCCTCGCCAGCCACTTCGCCGCCCGCTTCAGCCGCGAGCTGGGCCGGCCGGTCGCCGGCTTCAGCCCGGCCGCCCGCGCCTGCCTGGAGCGCTACGCCTGGCCGGGCAACGTCCGCGAGCTCAAGAACGCCGTCGAGCGCGCGGTGGCCTTGGGGGAGGGAGAGCTGATCGTTCCGGCCGATCTGCCCGAGGCGATCCTCGAAACAGCGGCGGGCGGCAAGGCCGAAACCGCCGGCCTGCCGGAGTTCCACGCCGCCGTCAACGACTGCAAGAAGCGCCTGATCGTGGATGCCGTCCGCGAGGCGCACGGCAACGTCTCCGCCGCCGCGCGGGCGCTCGGGCTGCATCCCAATTATCTCCATCGATTGATCACCAATCTGGAGCTGCGCGTGGCGCTTTGAGGGCCCCTCACCCCCCGGCCCCCTCTCCCACCCCCTCCCCCCAACCGGGAGAGGGGGAGAAAGAGCGGATCTGCGTCTTGGACGGGAGGGGGCGCCCCTCTCCCGGCGGATGGGTGGGGATGGGAGAGGGGACGGGGGTGAGGGGCCGCATTCAGCGTCCGGCGCAGGGTCGCAGCCCGCAAGGCTCGGCCGGGAGCTCGAACGGTGCCGCCGTGACCGGGAACTGCTCGGCCTTTCCTTCGTAGAGATTGAGCTGGACCTCGAGCTGATCGTTCCAGGCTTCGAAGGTCTTGGCCTCGGTGCACTGCTCGCACGAGCCGGTGTGGCCGTCGCGGTCGGTGCGCACCAGACTGCGGAGCCAGGAGGGCGGCGTCCCCGGGGACGTCTCGTTCATCAGGAAGAGATAGCCGAAGCCGTTCCCTTCACGCCAGAGATCGAGGCTCCTCACCTCGGCGTCCAAGCCGGGAGTGCCGTGAAGCGAGGACATGCGGACGAAGCTGAAACCCGAGAAAAGAATGGCGAGAAGGCCTTGCGAGCTCCCGGGGCCGGTCCCCACGACCTCGCCGCCGACCGCGACCGATTCGTTCGGCAGATCCATGACGATCGTCTCGCCGAGGGTCTTCGGCCGGCTCGTGGAGTACAGACCGTGGCCATTCCACATCCGGCCGGTCTCTTCATCCAGGCTGGCGACGAACGCCGCGGACTCCAGACGGTCGCAGGGGATGGACGGGATGGTCCGGCAGAAGCCGTTCACCGTGCCGACCACCACCGATTCCTTCCAGGTGTAGCGCGGATCGCGGTCCAGATCCATCAGCCGCTGCTCCCCGCGGCCGTCGTTCCAGGCGCTGTACCGGAAGGCCCAGCGCACGTCGCCCAGGGCATCCAGCCGGACGGCCAGCATCGTGGCCTGGTCCAGATTCGGCGCATCCTGCGCCCAGATCTGGCCGACGCCGATGATCCCGCCGCCGAGGGCCGGAAAGATGGAGAAAAAGCGGGCATTGGCGGCAAAGCCCAGCGTCTTCGCCCAGACCAGGGTGCCGGTGCGGTCGAGCTTGCCGAGCCAGGGCTGGGGATCGTCGGCGGTGCGGTACCAGAGATCGCCGCCCACCCAGAAGCCGCCATCCTTGAGATCGGGCTCCAGGAAGCGGCCATAGGCCTGATCCGCGGGCGTGCCGTCCGGCCGGACGAGGCGCAGCTTCCGCGCCCAGACCACCGTGCCCAGGGGATCGACGAGGGTGACCACCGGCGCGGAGCCCTTCGCCGTGGCGTCCTCGCCCGTGCCGATCCAGGCGTAACCGCCCCCCGGCGCCTCGCGGACCGCGGAGATGTCCAGGGGGCCGTACGTCCGCACCCAATCGAGCGCACCCGCCGGCTGGACCTTGAGCAGCACGCTCTGGGAGGGACCGCTGTCGAACAATCCGCTGGCGATCGCCCCCGGCGCGCGGGTGGAGGCAACCGAGGTCAACGCACCGACCTGGCGGGGACGTCCGTAAATCTCATGAAACGTCTGGGCTTGCAAGGGCGCGAACGCGAGAAGCCCAAGGCTGCCCGCGAGCAGCAAGATTCTGACCTGACGCATGGCCGAAATTCCTTTCGTTGGCGAATCGATCGGAGATGATCGATCGCATTCCGGCCTAGAGCAGGGTTTGTGCCAAACGGCGCCTCCCTCTGCGGAGGCGCCGTTTCCCGCGGTCTCTTCTATCTTCAGTGATGGAGGTTTCTATCCATTCCGATAGAGCGCCTGGTCCACTTCGGCCTTGAGCGTCTGCGCCAGGATCGAGCCGTTGACCTGGCGGGTGCCGCGCCGCGGCGTGTCCCTGGCGGAGGGACGGGGAAGAGGTGCGTCCCGGGATGGCCGGCGATGGCCGAGGCCGAGGCGGTCCTGCGGTTTCTGTGCGAGGATCGCTTTGACGCCCAAGGGTTGGAGGCCCGGCCTCTCGCGAGCCGTGGTAAGATCGCCCAGCGTGAAGCTCCGGTGAACGTAGATGCAACTGACCGAGGTCATCTGGAAGGACGCTTTTGTTGAGAAGCTTGAAGTCAAGCACGGCGTTACGACCGATGACGTCGAACAGGTCTTGTTCTCCAGGCCGCATGTGCGCAGGGCACAGCGAGGGCGCGTGAAGGGTGAAGATCTGTATGTGGCCTACGGCCAAACCCTTGACGGCAGGCACTTGGTCGTGTTCTTCATCCAAAAGTATCAGGCCGCAGCCCTGCCCATCTCAGCGCGTGACATGACCGGCGCAGAGCGGAGGTACTATGAGCAAAAAGGAAAAGCGGGTTGACCCGATACCCGATGAATTCGTCAGCTATGAGGAGGCGGCGAATTTCTGGGATACGCACGACACCACAGATTACCCCGACAGCTTTGAAACGGTCTCCGTGCATGCGGACCTGCAGCGGCGGCACTTTGAAGTGGAAGTGGACGAGGACTTGATCAAGGTGCTCGCACCTCGAGCCCATGAGCGCGGCATTGCAGTGAGTCGCCTTGTCAACGAAATGCTGAGAGAAAAGACCCTCGTTCCGTAGGGCGCGAGCCCGGGAAGTTCGTCTAGTCTATGCCTTCCGTGGGGGCAGGGCTCGCGCGATGAGCTTCCGGGCTCTCCGAGGCCGGGCTAATCCACCTCGGCCTTGATCGTCTGGGCCAGGATCGAGCCGTTGGCCTGGCGGGTGCCGCGGCCTTCGACGCGCGTGGGGCGGCCGGCGGCGACGGAGCGGGAGACCTCGTTCAGGGTGTGGAGATCGCCGCGGGCGATCCACTGGGTCTGGGCGTTGACCACGATCCGCGCGCCGGTGGCGAGGGTCAGCGTGCCCTGGCGGACCGAAGTGACGGAGCCTTCGAACTCCTTGCCCGTCCGCGGGTTGTCGTCCCGTCCGCCCTTGCCGCCCTTCCCACCTTTCCCACCCTTACCCCCACGGTTGTCGCCGCCGTTGTCGTCGTTGGCCCGGCTGTCGTCGGTGACCGAGGCCGTCGATGCCGTGGTGGTGGTGCTCGCGGAGAAGGTCGTGGTGTCGTCGAAGGCGGCGGGCTCCGTGGGGCTGGAGCCGTTCGAGCAGCCGATGGTGCCGAGCGGGAGAGTCGTGAGAGAGAGCAAAGCGATAAGCTTGAGCGAGCGATGGTAGTTCATGGTGTCTCCTTGGTTCGTTGGTTTCCGTTCAGTCTCTTGAGACAGGCGAACGGCGCCGGCGGAACAGCCTCTTTCGGATTTCTTTTCGTCCTCTCGCTGACTGCCCTCCCCCTCGCCGGCCAGACGCTCCACCAGGCGGTCGAGCTGCACCAGGCGGGCCGCTTCCGCGAGGCGCTCCAGCTCTACCGGCAGATCGCCGTCGCGAACGCCACGAAGGACCCGGGCGAGGCCGCGGCGGCGCTCAACAACGCCTGCGTCCTCCAGCAGGACCTGGGCGATCTGCGTGCCGCGCTGCCGGATTGTGAAGAGGCGCTCCGCTTGCGCCGGATCGAGGGCGATCCCCTCTCGGTCGGCGAGACGTTGAACAACCTCGGCCTGACCCTGGAGACGCTGGGCCGGACGGCGGAGGCCGAGCGGCTGTACCGCGAGGCCTTGGCGATCAACCGCAAGCTCGGCGAGGCGGAATCGGAGGCGATGAACCTCGGCAACCTCGCGGCGATCGCCCTCCAGAAAGGCCGCTACTCGGACGCCATGCGCCTCTCCACCGAGGCGGCCGATCTCGCGGCCCGCCACCCGAATGCTCCCTGGGCGGCCGAGCAGGGGGAGATCGCGCGGATCAACCAGGGCGTCGTGCTGGAAGCGGTGGGGGCGTACCGGGAGGCGCTCGATCTCTACAAGGGGCTCCTCGCCGGGAAGGATGGGAGCGACCGTCTGGACCCGCGGCGGCGGGCCGCCCTGCTGGCCAATGCCGGAGTGCTCTACCGCAACCTGGGCGATCCGGTGAGCGCGGTCGAGGCGTTTCAGGAGGCCGCCGCGAGCTACCAGTCCCTGGGAGATACGGCGGGGCTCTCGAACGCGCAGCTCAATCTGGGCCTCGCCTTCCATCTGAATCTGGAGCGCCCGCGCGAGGCCGAAGCGGCCTACCGGGAGGCG
>Ga0062379_10000065_pt1 | contig 17421 bp, 19 predicted proteins | sample DOMMetBare2Fresh_2_FD_59484 | JGI IMG/M metagenome (GOLD analysis project Ga0062379, IMG submission 59484) | Wetland sediment microbial communities from St. Louis River estuary, USA, under dissolved organic matter induced mercury methylation -... | ecosystem: Environmental > Aquatic >...
TCGGCGTAATCTGCCAGGACAATCCCCATTTGTCCTTGCACCAGCCGCACGCGCTCTCCTCGCCGCCGTTGCCGACGATCGCGTTCCAGTAGCGATCCGTTTCGGCCTGGTCAGTGGTTGCGACCTGAAACGAGAACGCTTCGCTGTGCTTGAATGCGGGTCCGCCGTTGAGCCCGAGGCACGGAATGCCCAGCACGGTAAACTCGACGGTCAACACGTCCCCTGTCTTCCCCGACGGAAAGTCGCCCGGCGCGCGGTGCACCGCGCTGACGGACGAATCGGGAAAGGTCTTGGCGTAAAACCGTGCCGCGTCCTCGGCGTCGCCATCGTACCAAAGGCAAATCGTGTTCTTTGCAGGCTTCACCATGTCGCTTCTCCATCGTGGTCATGGCTTCAGTCGATATTCCTCTCCGAGCGGCCCCGCCCCCGCCAGGTATTTCCGCGCGCGCACCAGCTCCGCGATCTGCCGGATGTGCCCCAGGTCATGCAGCGCCCACTCGTGCAGCATGTTGGCGAGCGTGATCTCCCCGGCCGCCCGGTGCAGCGCCTTGCGACTCCCGGCCTCCGCCGGCAGCCCGCGCAGCAGCTCAATGTTGGCCTTCCGCTGGTCCGCGAAGTGGTCGAAGTCCGCCTCCGGATCGGCGGTCTTGTACACCTCCAGGTGCATCTGCGCATCGTCCGGCTCGATCTCCGGCCGCTCCTCTGCCAGAAACCGGTCCAGCCGTTCCCGATAGCAGTGCCCCTCGGAATGCGAGAGGTGCGAGAGCACCTCCGCGATCGAGAACCGGTCCGCCGCCGGCTTCCAGCGCGCGTCCTCCTCGGAGATCTCGGCCATCAGGCCGCGCAGAATCGCGGGCGTCGCCTCCAGCAGGTCGAGGCACGGCAGCACGTCATTCATACGTCTCTATCCTACGCCTCCCGCTCCCCGAGCCGGCTCTGTGCGATGGCGCACGAGAGGCTGGAGCGGTGGTTGGAGAAGGCCGCGTCTTACGCCGCTTCAGCGTGAAGCTTTACCCCAAGTGCTTTCGCAACCTTCAAGATCGTGGCAAAGCTCGGGTTCCCGTCCGCACTGAGCGCCCGGTACAGACTCTCGCGACTCAGGCCGGCGTCCTTGGCGACCTGGGTCATTCCCTTGGCGCGTGCGATGTCACCCAGTGCTCGAGCAATGCCTGCCGCATCGTCTGGCGCTTCCTCGAACCAGGCGTCGAGATAAGCGGCCATCTCTTCGGGCGTCCGGAGGTGTTCGGCGACGTCGTAGGGAGTCGTCTTGGTCTTCGTCGTCGTCTTCGTGGTGGCTTTAGGCATTGTGAATTACTCCTGAAAGCTCTTGGCCAGCCGGATCGCCGTCGCGAGCGGTCAACCCGGACCAGGATTCGGGCTCGGCCCGCGCGATCCTTGAGCTCGTCAATCCAGGCGCGGTACTCATCGGTCTTCTCTACACGCACGCAGCCAGTGTAGCCCAGAAGCTACGTGCGTGTCACGGCTGCTCACCCGTCCCGCAGGGTCCCGGTAAAGTCCCCGCAGCCGGCGCCGTGAGGACCCTCACCCCAGGCGGACCGTCCGCCTTGCGAGGCCGGCCACCGGCCTCGAGACGCGGGCCGCGTTCCGCCTCCGTACCTCGTCGGCCTCGGGACGCGGGCCTCTCGCCTCGCGGCGCCGGCCACTCGCCTCGCTTGGCAGGTCATCGGCTTCGGTTTGCGGATGAGGTATGCACAACTTCCGCTCTCCGCTTCGGGAAGCGAGGCGCTTGCGGCCCGGCGCGGGTCCCTGGCTTCCGCATGCGGATCATCCGCGTGGCGGCTGGGGAGGCCCGCGAAGAAAGACCTTCCGGGGGGCGGGCGAGGGCGCCCCCCGGTTTTTTGGGGCACCATGGCGCGGTCCGTGGGGAGCCAGTGCTCGTCCGGAACGATTCGATGCCACTCGCCCGAAGTGAAGAGGTCTCGTTCAGGGCGGAGTCCAAGCCTGTGAAACCCTGATGCGGCTTCCGCGAACGGTCACGATCGACCCTCGTTCGAGATCCGGCCCATGATCTTCCAGAATCTGCCGCACGAGAGAGATGCGCAGCCGCGCCGGCACATCCGGCAGCCGAATCAACCCGCAATGGCTCTCTCGCTGAACGAAAACAAGATTCCCGAAGTCCTTGTCCATGGTCACGAGAACCCGCTGCTCGACGACAGCCCGGCGGAGGATTGCCGTATCTCCCGGATCTTCGCCCCACTCCTGCGACTCGATGACGTCGTGCCCCTCGGAACGAAGCCAGTCCGCCAGAGTGCGCCCGGCGCACCGATCAATGAGCAATCTCACCCTCAGGAGACCCTGACGGCTTCCAGAGAATCCTGCGCGATGATGGCGAGCGCGTAGGCGAAGCAGGCCCGGATGTCTTCCAGCTCGAGATCCGGGTAATCAGCAAGGATGTCAGCGGGCGACTCACCCTGTGCCAGAAGGCTGAGGATCAGCTCGACCGAGATACGCATTCCCCGGATGATCGGCTTGCCGGCGAAAACGTCCTGCCGGGAGGTGATGCGTTCCAGAAGATGGGGTTCGGGCATGGCCATGACTCTCCTCGACCATTCTAGCGGATCTCTAATCACCGCGATGCCCTCCACTTCCCGGGAGAGATAGACTGGCGCCCGATGCGAGAGTCTCTGTTTCCCGATTTGCGTTCCTTCCTCGACCGCCTCCGCCGCGACGGCGACCTCGCCGTGGTGGAGGCTCCCGTCGATGCCCATCTGGAGGCCGCTGAGATCCACCGCCGGGTGATCGCCGCGGGTGGGCCGGCCCTCCTCTTCACCAACGTCCGCGGAGCGGCCTTTCCGCTGGTGACCAACCTCTTCGGCACGCTGCGGCGCGCCGAACTGGCGTTCGGTGCCCGGCCGCTGCGCCTCATCCGCCGGCTGGTCGGGCTCGCGGAGACGCTCTTGCCGCCCACTCCCGGGAAGCTCTGGGAGGCGCGCGACGTGGCCCGCGAGGCGCTGCGCATCGGCACCAGCCGCCGCCCGTACGGCCCGGTGGCGGACGTGGTGACCGAGGACGTGCGTCTCGACCGCCTGCCGGTGCTCACCACCTGGCCCGAGGACGGCGGCCCGTTCGTCACCCTGCCGCTGGTCTACACCGAGCATCCGGAGGGGAAGGGGCACAACCTGGGGATGTACCGGCTGCAGGTGCACGACCGGCAGACGACCGGCATGCACTGGCAGATCGGCAAGGGGGGCGGCTTCCACTACAAGGTGGCGGAGGCACACGGCCGGAGCCTGCCGGCGACGGTCTTCCTCGGCGGCCCGCCGGCCCTGATCCTCGCCGCCATCGCGCCGCTGCCGGAGAACGTCCCCGAGCTGCTCCTGGCTTCCTTGATCGCCGGCCAGAAGCTCCCGCTCGTGGAAGGCGTCGGAACGCATCCGCTGGTCGCCAACGCGGAATTCGCCCTGATCGGCGAGGTGGCGCCGGGCGAGCGCCGGCCGGAGGGACCGTTCGGCGACCACTACGGCTACTACTCGCTCCGGCACGACTATCCGGTCTTCCGGGTGCGGCGGATGGCCCGGCGCAACGGCGCGATCTATCCGGCCACGGTGGTCGGCAAGCCGCGCCAGGAGGACTTCTTCATCGGCGATCTCCTCCAGGAGCTGCTCTCTCCGCTGTTTCCGCTGGTCATGCCGGCGGTCGAGAAGCTCTGGTCGTACGGGGAGACCGGCTATCACTCCCTCGCCGCGGCGGTGGTCAAGGAGCGGTACAAGCGGGAGGCCATGGCGAGCGCCTTCCGCATCCTCGGGGAAGGGCAGCTCGCGCTCACCAAGTTCCTCCTGGTCACCGACCGCCCGGTCGACCTGCTGGACTTCCCGCGGACGCTCCAGCACGTCCTGGAGCGCACCCATCCGGAGACCGACCTCTACGTCTTCTCGAACCTCTCGATGGACACCCTGGACTACACCGGCCCGGGGGTCAACGAGGGATCGAAGGGGGTCTGGCTCGGCCTGGGCGATCCGGTGCGCGACCTGCCCCGCGAGTTTTCCGCCGCCGAGCTGCCGCAAGGGGTGACCGAGGTGCGGGTCTTCTGCCCGGGCTGCCTGGTCCTCGGCGGGCCGGCCTTCTCTGCGGATGCCGGAGCCGCGGCGCGCTTCGCGGCGCATCCCGCGTTCGCCGGATGGCCGCTCCTGGTGCTCTCCGACGAGCCGCGCCGGGCCGTGGCCAGCCCGATGAACTTTCTGTGGACCACCTTCACCCGCTTCGAGCCCGCGGCCGACGTCCATGCCGCGGCCACCCGGGTGGTGCGGCATCACATCGCCTATACGGCGCCGGTGCTGATCGACGCCCGCCTGAAGCCGGGGTTCCCGCGGGAGCTCTCCTGCGACGAGGCGACGGCCGCCACCGTCAGTCGCCGCTGGACGGAGTACTTCCCCGCCGGGAAGGTGGAGATGGGGGACGCGGAGGCGGGTCACCTGAGCCCTGCGTCCTGAGATCCAGGATCTCGGCCCGCACCTGCTCGTTGCCGGTCGAGCTCCGGCTCAGGAACGCCTCGGCCCGGCGGAAGGCCATCTCCGCGCCGTGCTGCTCGCCCAGGAGCCGCAGGGCATGGCCGAGGCAGGCTTCGGCCCGCGCCTGCAGATCGAGGACCCAGTGGGGGTCATAGGCGGGCCCCAGGCTCGGCGCGACGAGCACGCCCAGCTCCGCCAGGCTCACCGCCTGCACCGGCTCCTCGAACGCGGCCTCCAGGCTCTTGCGGAGCAGGACCTGACAGACCGCCCAGGTATGGAACCGGGAGTCCTCGACCACCCGGCGAACCTGTTCATCGAAAGGAAGCGCCAGCAGCTCGGCGATCAGCTCCGGCGCCTCCTGGCCCTCGAAGACGACCACCCGCTCGTCCCAATGCCCGAGCTCGTCTTTCAGTCGCTGGATCTCATCGTACCGGCCGCGGCAGACGGAACAGCCGGCCAGCAGATGAGGCACGATCCGGGTGTGCAGCACCTCGGGATCCAGGTCGCCGGCCAGCCAGCTCGCCAGGGTCTCGAGGGACAGATGGGCATCTCTCAAGGCTCTCTCCTCCATCGGCGGGAGAGCCTGACAGGTTCTCGAAGAAAAGTCTTGTCCGCGCCGAAAAAATGCAGCGAAACAGGATTCAGATTCAGCGCCCGGCGGGATTCAGTGGCAGTAGCGGGCCAGTCCCTTACGGTCGAGGACCCGGATGCGGTGATCGCCGTCCACTGAAATGAACCGTTGCTGCTTGAACTCCACGATCACCTGGTTGACCCGCTCGCGCGAGGCGCCGACGATCTCGCCGAGATCGCTCTGGGTGAGGCGCAGCGGGATGGTCGCCGGGCCGGCGGTGGCCTTCTCGCCGGAACGCGGGCTGCCGTAGCGGTCGGCCAGGGCGAGGATCTGGCGGGCCACGCGGCCGGGGACGTCCAGGGTGCAGAGGGCCTGGATCTGCTCGTTGGCGAAGCGCAGGCGGTTGGCGAGGAGCCGGATCAGGTTGTTGGCCAGCGGGCTCAGATCGCGCAGGCAGGTCTGGAAGGTGGCGCGGTCCATCCAGAGGAGGCGGGAGCGCTCGGTGGTCATCACGTTGGCGGAGCGGCCGGAGCTGTCCACCAGGCTCATCTCGCCCACCGTGTCGCCCGGACCGAGGAAGGCGAGGATGACCTCGCGGCCGTCTTCGCGGCTGACGTAGATCTTCACCGTCCCTTCGAGGATGACGTAGACCACCTCGCCGGGCTGCTCGGCGGTGATGAAGTGGCTGCCCGACTGGATGACCGAGGAACGGAGCAGCCGGTTGAGCTCGGCGAGCTGGTCGGGGGTCAACCCCTGGAACAGCTCCAGGCTCCCCAAGAGGCTCGGATCGTCGACGGCGGCCATCTCATCGCCCCAGGAGGGTGGCGAGCACCTCGACGCCGCGCTCCACGACGTCCGGGGGCGCGGCGGTGAAACAGATGCGGAGGTGGGTCGGATAGGGGCCGAAGCTCGGCCCCGGCGCGGCGAACAGACCCCGCTCCACGCAATCCTCGAGAAATCCGGCGAGACCGCGCCCGTCGAGCCGCTCCGCGACGTCCAGGAAGAGGAACGTGCTCCCCTCCGGCGGCGCGAGGCCCAACCGCTTCGCGGCGCGTTCCCCGGTGGCGCGGTACTGCTCGCGCGCCTGGCTCACCCACGCCTCTCCCGGCCCTTGCAGCACCCGCACCGCGGCGAGCTGCGACGCCGTGGGCGTGCTGTAGAAGCTGTGCAGCCCGATCTTCCGCAGCTCCTTCATCGCCTCCGCCGGGCCGACGACATGGCCGCAGCGGTTCCCCGCCATGCCGTACGCCTTGGAGAAGGAATGGGCGGCGAAGGTGCGCTCCGGTGCGAGCGGCCGGCAATAGGTGTGGGGCTCGCCGGTGAAGACGTAGTCTTCGTAGACCTCGTCGGAGAGGATCCACAGATCCTCGCGGCGTGCCCACTCGACGAGCGCCTCGATCCAGGAGCGCGGAATCGTGCGCCCGGTCGGGTTGCTCGGGGTATTGAAGTAGAGGGCGACCGTGCGCCCGGTGAGGTATTCGCGCACCACCTCCACCGCGCTCTCCGGCGAGTCGGCCCGGCCGAAGAAGGGGACCTCGACGGCGATGCCATGGAACGACTGGACGATCCCGGTGATGAGCGGCCAGTGCGGCGCGAGGAGCAGCACCTCGTCCCCGGGCGCCAGGATGGCCCCGGCCACCGCTCCGAGACCTCCGGTCGCCCCGGTCGTCACCAGGACGTTCTCCCGCTCGGTCGGCACCCCGCTGCGCGCCCGCGTCTGCTCGACGAGGGCGTCGAGCAGCGCCGGAAGCCCTTGCGGCGCCGCGTAGCGGTGCATGCCGGGATGCTCGGCGACCTGCAGGTCCTCCATCCGGCACCCCTCGGGAGGCTCCATCCAGGTGTCCCCTACGTGCAGCGGGTAGACCTCGCCGCGGTACGCGGCCAGCCGGTGGGCGAGCGCCGAGTACACGGCTCCCGCGATGTCGTCGACAGACGGGGAGAAATGGGGATGGCGCGGCATCGTAGATCATCCTACCATCCCCCCCATGCCCCACCGCATCGCCCTGCTCGTCTCCGGCGCCTCCGGCATGCTCCTGCCCCGCCACGTGCTCGGGCGGCTCGCGGCGCATCCGGCGGTCGAGACTTTGCATCTCGCGGTCTCCGCAGGCGCCAGCCAGGTACTGCGCCACGAGCTGGGGCCGGAGCAGACCGGCGCCGCCGATCTGGCCGACGCCGCGGGGCTCTCTGCGGAGGCGCGGGCGAAGGTCCGGGTGCACCGCGACAACGAGCTCGACGCGCCCATCGCCTCGGGCTCCTACCGGCTGACCGGGACTCTCGTCCTGCCGTGCAGCGCCGGCACCCTCGGCGCCCTCGCCACCGGCTCGGCGCGGACGCTCGTCCACCGCGCCGGCGCCGTGGCCCTCAAGGAGCGCTGGCCGCTGGTGCTCGGCTTCCGCGAGACTCCCTACAGCCTGGTCCACATCGAGAACATGCGCCGCCTCATCTACGCCGGCGCCGTGCTCCTCCCCCCCGTCCCCGCCTTCTACATCGGCGGCGAGGACCTCGGCCGCTTCCTCGACCATTACACCCTGCGCCTGCTCGACGCCTGCGGGATCCGCGAGCCGGGGGAGCCGGGGCTGCGCTGGGGGTAGAGGGGCCATCCGCTGAGCGCCGCTTGAGGTGGCCGTGGAGGGAGTGAGGCCATGATCCAGCAGAACGGGCACGAATTGCGGGAGAAGGTGAGGACTGCTACTCTCTTCATGGGAGAAACGACCATGAAAGACCCGCTCGAAGAACGGAAGGAAGGCAGGGTAGATCAGCGGCCCGTCGGGAAGGTCGTAGGGATTCGGCGGGCCCCCTCTTCCGATCCTTGGGACGAGGTCGATGGTCCACTGAGCGCTGCCGAAGCGGCCGATGCCCTGGCTTTCGCGGCGGCCGAGTCGGAAAGCTTTCGCCGATCTATCTTGAAGGATTGCGTGGACGCTGGAGAGGCGTCCCGACGGACCGGCCGCTCCAGTCAAGATCTGGATTGGCTGCGGAGAGACGGTCGACTGATCGCCCTACGAGCCGGAAACGAGTGGCTCTACCCCCATTGGCAGTTCGAGTCCGATGCGCCAGACGGGATTCTCCCCGGATTGGGAGAAGTCATCGAGCATCTCTGCCTGTCTCCCGCAGGTGCCACGTTCTGGCTTCTGCAACCTTCTGAGCCTCTGGGCGGCGTACCTCCCCTCGAGCTGCTCCGCCGCCATCAGACGGAAACTGTCGTCCGGCTGGCTGAAGAACAGGGCTACATGCCTTGACCCTGCCAGCTCCTCCGCCGGTCCTGCCGGCGAGTCCCCAGCTTTTCGAGTTGAAGCCGGGAAGCAGACTCGTACGCTTCTACAACCCGGCTCATGGTCCCTGGGATGGAAGGCGTCATTATGGCCCCCTGCCCAACTCCCGCTTCGACCATCACCTTCCACCTTTGGGTTGGAGCCCCGATCGTTCGGTCTGGTATTCCGCCACGTCCTTGGTCGGGGCCCTCGCCGAAGCCTTCGGCAATCTGCGCGTCGTCGACCAGAGGTCCGGTCGACGGATCTGCCAGGTGCTCCTTCGTTCTCCGATACCCGTTCTCGATCTGACAGGTGTCAACGCCCGTGCGCTGGGTCTCGACCAGCGGATCGGAGCAAGCCTTGAGTATCCTCGCTGCCAGGAGTGGGCTCGAGCTTTCTACGATCACTACCGTGGTCTTTGGGGACTCCGTTGGCGGGGGCGCCAGACCGGCTCGATCTGCTGCTTGCTCAGTGACCGCGCCGTGATGAGCGCGCTCGAAGTCGTCGAGGACCGCGACCTCGCCGATCCCGCCATGTGGCCGCGAATCGCCCGAGCCGCTCGAGATGCGTTTCTTCATGTCCTGGCCCTGTAGGCTGAGGCGGCGGCGCGTCCACGCCTGATATCCTTCCGCCCATGTCCGCCGCCTCCCCCCAGGCGCCCGCCCGCCGCTCGCCGCTCCAGACCCTCGGGGTCGTGCTCGAGATGATCAAGTTCGAGCACACGCTGTTCGCCCTCCCCTTCGCCTTCCTGGGGATGATCCTCGCGGCGGAGGGGTGGCCGTCGTGGCGGACGGTCCTGTGGATCGTGGTGGCGATGGTCGGAGCGCGCAGCGCGGCGATGGGGTTCAACCGGCTGGTCGACCGGCGGATCGACGCGGCCAATCCGCGCACCGCCAACCGCGCCCTTCCGGCCGGCCTGGTGAGCCCGGCGGCCGTGACCCTCTTCGTCGTTGCCAGCTCGACGCTGCTGATCCTTGCCGCCTGGCAGCTCAATCCGCTGACCCTCGCCTTCTCGCCGGTGGCGCTGGCCGTCCTCTTCCTCTATTCCTATACCAAGCGGTTCACCTGGGCGTCGCACCTGGTCCTCGGCCTCTCCCTGGCCGGGGCTCCCCTGGGCGCCTGGATCGCCGTGCGCGGCGCCTTTGCCCCGGCCCCCTTCGTGCTGGCCGGCGCCGTCCTCCTCTGGGTGGCCGGCTTCGACGTGCTCTACGCTCTCCAGGACCTGGAGTTCGACCGGCGGAACAACCTCTTCTCCATTCCGGCCCGCTTCGGCGAAGTGCCGGCGCTGGTGATCTCCGCCCTCCTCCATGCCCTCATGCTCGGGCTCCTGGCGCTGCTGCCCCGGATCTATTCTCATTCGTTGGGGCCGGGGCTGGGCGCCGGCTTCTGGACCGGCTGGACCGGCTGCGTCCTCCTCCTCGGCTACCAGCACTGGATCGTCCGCCCCGGCGACCTCTCCCGCCTGAACGCCGCCTTCTTCACCGCCAACGGCGTCCTCTCGCTCTGGCTGTTCGCCACGACCGCCTTTGACGTCCTATACTTCTCTCCGTGATCGCAGAAACACCTACACCGATCCGACCCGAGTCCTTTCCCGCGCCGCTCCGCGACATCGCGGCCAAGGTGCGCGACGGCGTCCGTCTCGACGCCGCCGATACGTTGACCTGCCTGACGACCCCGCACGTCCTCCACCTCGGCCGGCTCGCCGACACGGTGCGCCGCCGGTGGCACGGCAACACCACGTACTTCAACGTCAACCGGCACATCAACCCGACCAACGTCTGCGTCTACACCTACAACTGCAAGTTCTGCAGCTTCGCGGCGCTGCCCGGCGAGGACCATGCCTGGGAGATGAGCCACGAGGACGTGTACAAGCACGCGGCCGAGCAGGGGGGGAACGCGGTCACCGAGTTCCACATCGTCGGCGGCCTCCATCCCGACCTCTCGCTCGACTGGTACCTGGAGATGATGCGCGGCCTCCGCGAGCGCTTCCCGAACGCCCACCTGAAGGCCTTCACGGCGATCGAGATCGGCTGGTTCGCCAAGCGCGAGAAGCTCACCATCGAAGAGGTGCTGACGCGCCTGCAGGGTGCCGGCCTGGGCTCGCTCCCCGGCGGCGGCGCCGAGATCTTCCATCCCGAGGTGCGCGAGATCATCTGCGACGGCAAGCTCGACGCGGAGGAGTGGATCACGGTCCACCGCATCGCCCACAGGATGGGGATCCGCAGCAACTGCACCATGCTCTACGGCCACGTCGAGAAGCCGGAGCACAAGGTCGACCACCTGATGCGCCTGCGCGATCTCCAGGACGAGACGGGCGGCTTCAACGCCTTCATCCCGCTCGCCTACCACCCCGAGAACAACTACATGGGCCTCAAGTACCACACCACGGGGCTGGACGACCTGCGGCACATCGCCACGGCGCGCCTGGTGCTGGACAACGTCCCGCACATCAAGGCCTACTGGGTGATGGTCACCCCCCGCCTCGCGCAGGTGGCCCTGCGCTTCGGCGCCGACGACCTCGACGGCACGGTGGTGGAAGAGAAGATCTACCACATGGCCGGTGCCGGCACCTCGCAGCAGCTCTCGCGTCCGGAGCTCGAGCGGATCGTGCGGGAGGCGGGCTTCGTTCCGGTCGAGCGTGACACGCTGTACAACCCGCTGACTCCCCGACCGGCCGCGACGGCCGTCGCCTCTTGACGCGCGAGTGAAGCCCGAGCCGCTCGGTTTCCACTACGTGGCCGTGGACGGCCCGATCGGGGTGGGCAAAACCACCCTGGTCGAGCTGCTCGCGCGCCGCTATGAAGGGGTGAAGATCCTGGAGGACGTGGACAATCCCTTCCTCCCGGACTTCTACCAGGACCGCCCCGGCGCCGCCTTCCAGACCGAGCTCTACTTCCTCCTCTCGCGCTACAAGCAGCAGCAGGAGATCGCCCAGCGCGAGCTGTTCGACCGCTTCCTCGTCGCCGACTACACCATTCAGAAGAACCGGATCTTCGCCTACCTGAACCTCTCGGACGACGAGCTGATGCTCTTCGACAAGCTCTTCGCCTTGCTGGAGCCGCAGGTGCCCGTGCCCGACCTCGTCATCCACCTGGTCGCCGACGTGGGAACCTGCATGGACCGCATCCGCCGCCGGGCGCGAAGCTTCGAGAAGACCATCTCGGAGAATTACCTCTCCGAGCTGATCGACGCCTACAACCACTACTACCACTACTACGACCGCTCCCCCCTGCTGGTCGTCGACACCCGGCACCTGAACTTCCCGCAGCGCCCCGAGGACTTCGACGAGCTGCTGCACCGCCTCGCCCGGCCGATCAAGGGGACGGAGTACTTTCAGCCGTTGGGATCGCGATAGGGGCTCCGAGAATCCCGCTTCCCCGGTTTCGCTCCGGCCACCCCGGCTCTACACCTTCAGTGGCCCGGCGCCTGGCTCTGCATGCGGTGGTGGTGCTCGAGCACCTGATGGCCGATACGGTAGCTGTCGATCCAGTCTAGATCCGCCTTCGCCTCCTTCCACCGCGCCTCGGTCTCGGCCAACCGCCGCTCGAGGTCGGCCTGACTTGCGGCGGCCGCTTTCAGATTCCCTGTCAGCTCGGCCTCTCGATCTTTCCAGGCTTGCTCTTTGCCGCGGAGCTGGTCCTCCAGATTCGTCCGCCGGTCCTTGATTTCGTCCACCCGCCGCTTGAGGTCGGCCTGCTTTGCAGTGACCGCCGCCAGCCTCTCCGCCAGCTCGGCATCCCGCTTCTTCCAGGCTTCCTGCTGCGCGGCCAGCTTCTTGCCCGCCTCATCCGCCTGCTTGCGCAGCGAGACGATGATAACGGCCAGGGCGGCGAAGGCATCGCTGAAGAGTTTTCCCCAGAGAGGAGCGAGCAGGGGTATGCCGGTGCAGAAATCTTGCAGATTCTCTTTTGTGTCCTGGTCCTGGAGCAGCAGCCCGAGCTCTAACGTGTTGGGAATCTGCCCGTCTTGCGGAAACGTCTGGGTCGTGACAAAGAAGTGCTGCGCATTCTCGGGGCTCTGGCCGAAGACCACGGAGTGAACCGGAGAGCCCTTCACCAGCACGTGCTTGGCCAGGAGGCGCAGCATCTTGCCCTTTGCCGACGCCAGGCCTGGAACGGCGAGGCGCTCACCGATCGCCTCGATCGCCCTCCGGTGGTCGACAGGGAGGAAGTGGTATTCGGCAGGGCGGTCGAGGCCGAAGAGTTGCTTGAGATCGACTCGGATCAGGTCGAGGGTATCCAGCAGCCGGACAGCGCTCTCCTCGCCGAGACGGGACACGAGGGAGTACGTGTGCTCGCCGTTCTCCCCCTCCGCGGGGTTCACGAGGATCGCCGGCCGCCGCGCCAGAAGATGGGAATCGATGAAGGGTTGTTTGAGGGCAGGAACATCGGTGCTGAGGGTAAAGAAGAGCACCTCCTCGCCATTGATGCTCCCGTCAAAAGGCTGGCGCCACAGCGCTTCGCAGCCGGGACCGAGCCCTCGGACCTGCAAGGGCGGCCCCAGCCCGGTGATCCGGATGCACGGCTCGGCATCCTCGTAGGGGCTGCTTTGGATCCGTACGTTCTTCCCCCTCCCGGCAAGGTTGCGCTGGAGGTCGATGTGCAGAGCATTTTCGATCTGCTTGCGCAGATTGTGCTCCCTGCGGTGCTTGGGGCCGCCACCGTTGGGGTCGCTGTCGCTGCGGAAGGGGCAGGGATGTGAGCCCTCCGGCAGGTGCGCGAAGCAGCGCAGCTTCTTTTTTCCCGCCTCCCGGTGGACGAGAGTGACGGGTTCCAGGCAGGCGCCGTAGGGGCAGCGCAAACGGTCGTTTCCTGCGGCCTGGGCGAGGATGTCGTGGTCGGTTTCGAGGTTCACCGGTATCGCGCGATGAGTCTCGACGGGGTCGATCTCGATTCCAAAGGGGAAGATATAAGCGTGGTTCATGGCTCCCTCCTGGCGGGTGCTCCGGCCTTCCTCGGCCGAGGAGATCGGACGGGCATTCACCTTATTTTGAAGCTCCCCGGCCCGCCCTGGGGCGTTTCCCCATCCTTCCATGTGAAAGACCTGCCCTTCGGGGCGAGCCCTTCCCCTGGTTGACCCGGGGTTCAACCGGTTCAACCAGGCTCAACCTCGATCCCATTGACGCCCGCCCCCCTCTCCCCTAGACTGAAGTTGCCAGCCGCTTGGATCCCCCCGTGGGGGACCGAGACGGAAACCTGAGCGCCCCTCCACGCAGTGGGGCCGAAGGTCGGCGCGGGATCGATCCTCCGGAGGAGGACGGTTACCTCGCACCGGGATGGTCCACGAGACCCCCGGTTTCGACCCGGACGGCCCCCGAGAGCGTCGGCGATCGCCGAGGCCCTTCCGTCTTCTTGCGGAAGGGCTTTTTGGTCTTCTGGACCCAGGGAGATCCCGACATGCCCAGCGAGAAGAACGACGTCAAGCACATCACCGTCCCGTGGGTGGCCGCGGCCCCCCGGCGCGGCGACACCCTCGTGATGGTCACCGCCTACGACTTCCCCCAGGGACGCACGGCCGACGCGGCCGGCGTCGACGTCATCCTGGTCGGGGATTCGCTGGCCATGGTGGTCCTTGGCCACCCCGACACCCTGTCGGTGACCATGGAAGAGATGATCCACCACTGCCGGGCCGTGCGCCGCGGCGTCAAGCGCGCTCTCCTGGTGGCCGACATGCCGTACGGCTCGTTCCACCTGGGCACCGGCCAGGCGGTCGACAACGCCATCCGCTTCATCAAGGAGTCGGGGGCGGAGGCGGTCAAGATCGAAGGCGGGCGCACCGAGGTGGTGGCCGCCCTCTCGGCGGCCGAGGTGCCGGTGATGGCCCACCTCGGCCTCACCCCGCAGTCGGTCCACCGCCTCGGCGGCTTCAAGGTCCAGGGGCGCGACCAGAAGGCGCGGCAGACGATCCTCGACGCGGCCCTGGAGCTGGAGGATGCGGGCGCCTTCTCGCTCGTCCTGGAGTGTGTGCCCACCGATCTCGCGGGCGAGATCTCCGACCGTCTGGAGATCCCGACCATCGGCATCGGCGCGGGCGCGGCCTGCGACGGCCAGGTGCTGGTCTACCACGACCTCCTGGGACTGGAGGAGCGGATCGCTCCCCGGTTCGTGCGGCGCTACGCCGAGCTCGGCCTCCTCTCCCGCCAGGGGATCGAGGCCTTCGCGGCGGACGTCCGTACCGGCCGCTTCCCGGCCGCGGGGGAGAGCTATGGAGCGCCGAAGCCGGTCGAAGAGGTCGGCAAGCTCTACGGCTGACGCGCACGGAACGGCCACGCCATGATGATCACGATCCGGGACGTTCAGGCCCTGCGGCAGCAGCTCGCCCAGTGGCAGAGGGGGGGCGAGGCCGTTGGTTTCGTTCCCACCATGGGGGCTCTGCACGAGGGGCATCTCTCGCTCGTTCGCCTCGCCCGCGAGCGGGCGCAGCGGGTGGTGGTGTCCATCTTCGTGAACCCGACCCAGTTCGGACCGCAGGAGGACTTCGCGCGCTATCCGCGCCAGCCGGAGAAGGACGCCGCGATGCTCGAAGCCGCGGGCTGCGACCTCCTGTTCCTGCCGGAGGTCGCGACGATCTATCCGCCGGGGCATGCGACCGTGGTCGAGCCCGGCGGTCCCGCGGAAGGGCTCGAAGGAGCGCTGCGCCCCGGCCACTTCCGCGGCGTCGCGACCGTCGTCTGCGCCCTGCTCAACCTGGTGCGGCCCGACGTGGCGGTGTTCGGCAGGAAGGACGCGCAGCAGCTCGCCGTGATCCGGCGGATGGTGCGCGACCTGCACGTCCCGGTCGAGATCGTGCCGGCGGAGACCATCCGGGAGGCCGACGGCCTCGCCCTCTCCTCGCGCAACGCCTATTTGTCGCCGGAAGAGCGCCGGGCGGCACCTGTGTTGTATCGGGCGTTGCGGGCCGCCGGGCAGGCGATCGAAGAAGGAGAGCGGCGCGGCGACGAGGTGCGGCGGGTGCTCCGGGAGGTCCTGGAGAGCGAGCCCCTGGCGCGGATCGAGTACGCCGAGGTGGTGGACGCCGAGACCTTCCAGCCGGCCGCCGCCGTGACCGGGAGCCTGGTGCTGCCGCTCGCCGTCCGCATCGGAGGGACGCGCCTGATCGATAACGTTCAGTTGGTGGCCGGCTGACCGGCCGCCGTATGGGGATTGCCATGCAGAGGACGTTGCTCAAGTCGAAGATCCACCGGGCCACGGTGACGGACGCCAACCTCCACTACCAGGGCTCGATCTCGATCGATCCCATCCTCCTCGACGCGGCGGACATCCTGCCGCACGAGCGGGTGGAGATCTACAACATCACCAATGGCGAGCGCTTCGCGACCTATGCCATCGAAGGCAACCGCGGCGCCGGCCAGATCGTCCTCAACGGCGCGGCGGCCCACAAGGTGAGTGTCGGCGACCTGGTGATCCTGGCCACCTATGCCACCTTCACCGAAGAGGAGGCGCGCGGCTACAAGCCGTCGCTCGTCTTCGTCGACGCCCGTAACCGGATCGTGGCGCAATCGCACGAGCGCCTCGAGGAGTCGGTGCTCGCCGAGCTGACGACGTGAGCCGTCTCCTCCTCGCCCTCCTCGTGGCCGCCTCCTGCAGCCCGGCTTCCGGTCCGGCTTCCTCCGCGGAGCCGGGCGGGGCGGCGGCCCTCCCCTTCGAGACCCTCGTCCAGCGCTCCATCCCCGGACAGTCGGGCCCGGTGGTCCGCGAAGCCATCCACGATGCCACCACCTGGCGCGCCGCCTGGACCGGGCTGCGCGAAGGGAGCGACCTGCCGGCCGATCCGCCGGAGGTCGATTTCACCCATCAGATGGTGATCGTGGCCGCCATGGAGACCCAGAGCTGCGTCTCCAGGGTCACCCTCCGGTCGGTGACCCGCACCCCCGGCACCCTCGCCGTCGATCTCCTCGAAGAGCCGCCCGCGCCCAACTGCGTCTGCATCACCTCCACCCGGCCGATCCACGTCATCCGCCTGGAGCGGGTCGACCTGCCGGTGCGGTTCCAGGTGGAGCAGGGCGTGACGCACTGCTGACGCAGCTCGCGAACGCCCCCGTGTCCTGGATCGGCTGGAACGGCGTCCCCTGCGGATTGGTGTACTGCTTCGATGCGCCCGTGCGCGTGTCGGTGACGGTGATGCGCACCCGCGTGTCGGTCAGCCCTCCGGCGAAGACCCAGTAGCGGTTGTTCAGGGCGCAGCCGTTGAGCACCTTGACGACGACCTCCAGGTTGGAGCTGTCGAAGAACCAGAACCAGCCGGTGTCCGCGGTGAGCCCCACGGCGTGGCCGGAGCCGGTGTCACCGTCGCGGGTGGTCCAGGTCGCCTCCACCCGGAAGCGCGAGCCGGCCAGGCAGAGGCGCGTGCCGGAGGCGGTGCAGCCGCCGGGTGCCGCCGGCTGCCAGCCGCGCTGGACGACCTCGAAGTCGGAGGCGCGGAGCGAGGCGAAGGCGGGGTTGAGCACGTCGTTGTCCCAGCGCGTGTCGTGGCTCCCCGAGATGTACATGTCGGTCCCGTTGTCGGCGAGGATCAGCCCGTAAGTCTTCATCGCCTGGAAGATCCGGCGGATCTCGGCGGGATACCCCGAGAGGTCCTTCCCCGCCTTGAGCCGCAGGCGCGCGCCCATCGGCAGCGCGTCGGGGCTGGAGCTGTTGCTCGCCGTGTGGGAGGCCGGGTAGACGTGCCCGTTGCTCCGGCTCACCGTGAAGCGGAAGGCGTGGCGGATCGGCTCCGCGCCGAACGCCTCGTCCCAGCGCACCAATCCCGGAAGGATGGCGAGGCCGGCGGCATCCGCGCTCGTCCACCCCTCCGGCCGGCGGGCATTGGAATCGAGCGAGAACGTGGCGCCCGAGCCGGCCTCCCAGCGGCTCAGCGAGGCGTTCCACTGCGTGTGGTAGAGCTCGAACAGGAGCCGGCGGTCACGGTCCACCAGCAGCAGATGGCGGTCGCCCGAGACGTCCGCGTTCCCTGGATACCCCCCCTCGACATAGCCCGGCTGCGTTTTGGCCGCCTCGGGGATCGGATATCCCGCCGGCCTGCCGGGAGCCCCGTCGTCGCTCTCCCCGCCGAACTCGACAAAGGTCACCGGCACCAGCGGCTGTGATCCGGGAACGCTCACCCAGATGATCCCGTAGGTCTCGGGAAAGAC
>Ga0062379_10000068_pt1 | contig 17185 bp, 18 predicted proteins | sample DOMMetBare2Fresh_2_FD_59484 | JGI IMG/M metagenome (GOLD analysis project Ga0062379, IMG submission 59484) | Wetland sediment microbial communities from St. Louis River estuary, USA, under dissolved organic matter induced mercury methylation -... | ecosystem: Environmental > Aquatic >...
GCCGATGGTACTGCACGCGCCCAGTGTGTGGGAGAGTAGGTCGCTGCCGGAAAGTAATTTCGTCCCAAAGCCCTCGGCCAACAACCGAGGGCTTTCGTTTGTCCGGTTCCATGCGAAGATTTCCGCATGAAGCCGCTCCACAACCTCGCCCTCCTGGCTCTTCTTCTCGCCACGGGCCGGCTCGCGACGGCACAGCCGCCGGCCGCCGTCCCTCCCGACGGAGCGTTCACCGAGTCGGTCGACGTCCGCGTCGTCAACGTCGACGTCCATGTCACGGACCGCGACGGCCGGCCGGTTGCGGGGCTGCGCCGCGAGGATTTCGAGGTCTTCGAGGACGGCCGCCCGGTGGAGGTGGTCAACTTCTCCGAGGTCGCGGAGCCGGCTCCGCCTCCTGCCATGGCGTCCGAGTCTCCGGCCCCGGCCGCACCGGCGCCGGCGGAGGCCGCAGCGGCGCCCCATCCGCCGCTCTATCTGGCGGTGTACATCGACAATGCCAATCTCCGGCCGGCGTCGCGCAACCGGGTGCTGTCGCAGCTTCAGGCCTTCCTCATCTCCCAGGTGGGACCTCAGGACCGGCTGATGCTGGTCACCAACGACCTGGGCCTCCATGTCCGGCGCCCGTTTTCGGCAGGCACGTCCGGCCTCGAAGCCGAGCTCAAGGAGGTGGCGCGCCTGGCGGCTCCGGGGGAGCTCCGGGAGATCGGCACGCGCCGCCTCCTGAGCAGGATCCACGAGGACGGCTGCCGCGACGACGTCGTCGAGGAGGTCCGCGCGTATACCCGTGACGCCTACAACCAGGACGCGCTCGGCCTCTCCAACCTGCAGGGCTTCGTCGAGTCGCTCGCCGAGCTCGATGCGCGCAAGGCCGTGCTTTATGTGAGCGATGGGCTGCCCCTGTACGCCGGGGATGAGGTGCTCCGGGTGCTGGCCCAGGTGTGCGGCGGCTCGGGCCCGGCGAATTCGATCGTCGGCGGATTCAATGATCTGTCGTCCCGCCTTCGGCGCCTGACCACGGCGGCCAACGCGAGCCGGGTCACCTTCTATACGCTCGAAGCCCGCGGCCTGCGCAACTTCACCTCTTCGACGGTCGAGTATGCGCAATCGATCATTACGCCGGAGATGGATTTTGCGACCCGGGCCAATCTCCAGGACGGGCTCTACAACCTGGCGGACGAGACCGGAGGGCGCGCGGTGCTGGAGGCCAACGATCTCCTGCCGGACCTGAGGCGGATCGCCACCGAGCTGCGCAGCTATTACTCGCTGGGCTATGCGCCGCGCCATCCCGTGGACGGCCGGATCCACGACATCCGGGTCGAGGTGAAGCGGGAGCACCTGCGGGTGCGGCACCGGTCGTCGTACCGCGAAGCGTCTCTCGAAGACCGTCTGCGGGGCCGTGTTCTGGCGGCTCTCCTGCATGGCGAGGAGGAGAACCCGCTGGACGTGGAGGTCGAAGCCGGCGTCCCGGAGAAGCAGGCGAAGAACCTCTGGCTCGTGCCGATCCGCCTGCGGATGCCCACCGGCCGGCTGACCCTCCTCCCCAAGGGCGACTCGTACGAGGGGAAGCTGAGAATCGTGGTCGGGGCCCAGGATGCGGCCGGACACTCCGCGCCGGTCCTCCAGGTCGCGGTCCCTCTGCGGGTGCCCACGGCGGCGATGGCCGGGCTGGCCCGCAAGCCGTTCGTCTACGATCTCAAGCTCGAGATGCGGTCCGGCGAGCAGACGCTGGCGATCGGCGTCTACGACGAAGTCGCCCGCAGTGGCTCGTTCCTGGTGCGCGGAGTGCGGGTGGACAAGGGAGGCGCGCGGCTCGATCCCGCGGTACGGTGAGAGAAGCGCGATGCGATAGAGTCGCCGCCGCATGTCGAAGCTTGCGAAGCTCTGGTGGGCTCTGGCCCTTCTGCTGGCCGTGGCGGCCGGGGTGACCGCCTTTTTCCTGTTCCGTCCCGCGCCCTCCGGCCCGGGGCGGCGTCCGCTGGTCATCATCGGTCTCGACGGCGCCGAGTGGCGCGTCATCCGCAAGCTCTGGGGCGAGGGCAAGCTGCCCAACCTGCGGCGCATCGCGGACCGCGGCGTCTCCACCACCCTGCGGACGTCCTACAACTCCTCTCCCGTGATCTGGACGACGATCGCGACCGGCGTGCGGCCGCACGAGCATGGGATCACGGATTTCGTGGTGCCCACGCCGCAGGGGGACGTGCCCATCTCCTCCGACATCCGCAAGGTGCCGGCGCTCTGGAACATGCTCTCGAAGGTGGGGCGGCGCGTCGCCGTGCTCGGCTATTGGGGATCGTGGCCGGCCGAGCCGGTCAACGGCGTCATCGTGACCGACCGCGCCCTCCTCGACCTTCCCGGGCGGGTCTCTCCCGACTCGTACCTGCCGCGTTTCAAGGAGGCGATCGCCGCGGCGCGCCGCGATCCCGGGCTCTTCCGGATCGAGGACGAGGCCGAGCTGCGCGACGCGTCCATCGCGCGGGCGGCCACCCGTCTCGCCGGGGAGGGCTATGACCTTCTGCTGGTCTACTTCCGCAGCACGGACATCGTCAGCCATGGCTACTGGAAGTACTTCGAGCCCGAGGCGTTCGGCGGCGTCGATCCCCGCGAGATGGAGCTCTACGGCGACCGGGTGCCGAAGGTCTACGAGGCGGTGGACCAGGAGATCGGGCGCATCCTCGCCGCGGCGCCGCGCAATGCGAACGTCATGGTCCTCTCCGACCACGGCTTTCATGCGTCGAGCCCCGAGCTGGTGAAGGTGATCCTCGACATGGACGTGGTCCTGGAACGGCTCGGCTATCTGGTGCGCCGGGGGCGCGACATCGATTTCTCGCGCACGCGGGTCTATACCTACGGATCCCCCACGTTCCGGCGCGCCAAGTACCTGCGCTTCGCCCTGGCAGGCCGCGACCCGGGCGGGACCGTCCGGCCGGAGGAGCGCGAGTCGATCCGGCAGCAGCTCGCCGCGGACCTGGGCCAGGTGACCTACGAGACGGGCGCTCCGGTCTTCCATCTGCGCAAGGCCCGCGCCCGGGAGATCCAGGACGGGGCGGACTTCGTGGTCGGGACCTCGCCCGACCGGGCGACGCAGGTCCTGCTCGTCCAGGGGGAGCGCCTCGCCGGGGCGATCTCCGGGATCTCGCGGCTCTCCGGCAATCACACGACCACGACCCACGGGATCTTTCTGGCAGAGGGGCCGGACATCGATCCGGAGGCGAAGCTCGAAGGGATCAACGTCCACGACATGGCCCCCACGTTTCTCTATGGAATGGACCTGCCGGTGGGCGAAGGGTTTGCCGGGAGAGCCTGGACGGAGCTGTTCCGCGAGGACTATCGCGCGGCGCACCCCCTGCGGAAGATCCGCTCCTGGGGAGTGCGCCGCGCGGGAGGGGCCCGGACCTCCGGAGCCGACCAGAAGCTCCTGGAAGAGCTCAGGGCTCTGGGCTATCTGAACTGACGCTCAGACCCCGGCCAGGGGATCGCCGGTGAGGCGGTCGCGCAAGCGGTCGGCGAAGGCCTCGGCGAAGGCGCGGGCATCCGCGAGCATCTCCTTGGCCTCGGCCTGCTGCTCCGGGGTGAGGATCTGCCGGATCTCCCGGGTGATCTGGCCGCGGGTCACGGCGAGATCCGCCTCGGCCCGGCCGACCGCGGTGGCGGCGTTGCGGATCGCCGTCTCGTCGTAGGTGTCGGCGTGGATCGCATCGAACATCTTGCCGCGGGCCTCCTTGATGTGCGCCAGCTCGACGGTCAGCTCCTGCTTGTGGCCGGCGAGGATCTCGCGGACGTCCTGGACCTGCCCGGGCGTGAGGTCCAGGCGTTCCACGGCCCGCTGGGCGAGGTCGTGGCCGAACCCCGTGCGTGGCGTGCGGTGGGCGGCCAGGACGAGGGCGGGGACGAGCAGAGCGGTCGCGGCGAGGGCGGCGATCGTCTTGGTGGTTCGGGTCATGAGGGATCTCCTTTCGAGTCGTTGGTGCCGGTCCGGGGCTCCTGCCCCTCATACCGCCAGACAGGCCGCCGGGCGGATCGGTTACACGCGCCGTGCTGCGCGGCGAAGCTGGAGCCGGCTGTAACCGGAAGCCGCCGCCGGCCGTCTTCTCAGATGAAAGGGGAGCTTTCGGGAGATCATCATGGCGACGTTCCTGGATGCGTGGAGGCGGGCCGAGACCATGCCAGATGCCGCGAATTCCGAAGCCTTGCTGGTCCGCGCCAGCCGGGCGGGCGATCCTGATGCCTTTGCGGCGCTGGTGCGCCGGTATCAGGAGCGGGTGTTCCGCCTGGCCGGCCGCTTCTTCCGCCGGCGGGAAGAGGTGGAGGAGGTGGCGCAGGAGACCTTCCTCCGCGCCTGGAGCAAGCTGGGGACCTACCGGGCCGAGGCGCCCTTTGAGCACTGGCTGACCCGTCTCTGCCTGCGCTGCGCCTATGATCGTCTGCGCCAGGAGCGCCATGCCGCCGAGCCGCTCGGCACCGAGGCGGAGGCGGAGCTGGCGGCGCCGGCCGGCAGCCCGGACGCGCGGATCGAGGTCGAACGGCTCCTCGCCCGGCTGCCGGCCGCCGACCGTTTCCTGCTCGTGCTGCTGGAAGGGGAGGGGTGGTCGGTGGCGGAGATCGCCGAGCGTCTGGGCTGGAGCCGGGTGAACGTCAAGGTGCGCGCCCATCGCGCGCGCCGGCGGTTGCGGCAGGTCCTGGAGGAGGGCTAGGAATGGAACACCGCAGGGTGCGCGACCGGCTGACCCGGGGAGATGCCGGCCCGGACGAGGCGGTTCATCTGGAGAGCTGTCCCGAGTGCGCGGCCTTCGCGCGCCGCCTGGAGAAGGCCTGCGAGGTCCTCCGGACCTCCGAGGCGGGCATCGAGCCCGGCCCGGAGTTCGCGCGGCGCGTGGTGGCCCGGCTGCCGCGGCCGGCCGAGGTCCTGGGCTGGGCGGCCCTGCGCGCCCTGCCCGCCGCCCTGGCGCTGGCGCTCGCCCTGTTCTGGCTGGGGGTCTCGCAGCCGGCGCCTCCGGAGCACCTCCTGGCCGCGGAAGCGGACCCGGACGTCCTCCTGACCTGGGCCGTCCTGGCTCCGGCCGAGGAGGCGCCGTGAAGCGCTCGACGGCGTTGGCCGCCGTGGTGGCCCTCTTCCTCGCCGGCGTCCTGGTGGGGATCCTGGGGACCCATCTCTTCTATCTGCGGCAGCTCCGCCAGCCCGGGGGGATGGCGGCCCTCGGGAACCGCTTCCTGGCGGCCAGCCTCGACCGCCGGCTCGACCTCACCGCGGAGCAGCGGCGGCAGGTCGACACGATCCTCGCCGACGCCGCCCACGAGACCCGGGACGTCCGCCGCGAGATGATGCCGCGGGTCGTGGAGATCCTCGACCGCTCCCACCGCCGCATCGCCGCCATCCTCACACCGGAGCAGCGGCAGGAGCTCGAACGCTTCCGCCGGCAGCGCGGCGACCGCGTCCGCCAGCTCCTCCTGGGACAGTAGCCTTCAATTCCAGATCTTCTTCCACCAGGGTTCCTCCGCGGCGGGCGGAGCGCTCGCCTGGAGATTCATCCGGCCGCGGATCTTGTTCAGGTCCCAGCCGGTGAGCGACGCCAGGTTGGACGCCTCCCGCGCGAAGCGCTGCGGGAGCTCGCGGCGGTAGGCGTCGGCGGCTTCGCAGCGGTCCTTGCCGGTCCAGGGGTGGCGCAGGATGTAGCGCCCCTGGAAGTTGTTGCGGTCGCCCGTCTCCTGGAAGACGAGGTCCTCGGGGAAGTGTGCGCCGTCGTAGCGCAGGTGGAGGCGGGTGAGGAACGCGTTCTGCGCGCCGCCGCGGTCGGCATTCCGGCCGGCCCAGAAGACCCCCAGCTCGCGGAGCTCGTCGCCCGACAGCGGATCGGCGGCGCATGGATCGCACCAGCCCATGTCCCAGGCGTACTCCAGGAACACGGCCCGCATGTCCTCCTTCCGGACCTGGCGGGAGAACATGTCCTTGTAGAAGTGGCCGAAATCGTCCTTCACGAACGCGGGGATCTCCACGTCCGAAGGGAGGCGGACCGTGCGGTAGTTGGTGGTCTCCACGCGGCCGTTCCTGGTGAGCGCGTAGAGGAACAGCTCCTGCGGGCCGTCGGCGTTGACCATCCCCAGGCGGATCGGCAGCATGAACTTGGGGCTTTCATAGGCCACCTGGATCGGCCGCAGATAGGTGAAGCCGAGCTTCGACTGCTCGGTGAGATTGACCTTGGCCACGAAGAAGCGCATCCCCTGCTTGAGATAGCCGCCGAGCACCCGCGAAGCGCCCGGCGGGATGCGGTAGCCGCTCTCGCGGAGCCACGTCTCCAGCCCCTGGCTCTGGGTGGCCGAGAGGATCAGGATGTCGTACTCCCCCACCGTGTAGCTCGCCTCGATGGTCACGCCGAGGCTCCTGGCGCGGTCGGCGGCCTTTCCCCCGACGACGCCGGCCGCCGGAGCGGGTACGGCCATCTCCTCGAACCGGCGCATCTCGCAGGGGTTCCCGTCGAAATATTCGACCAGGCGGGGGGACGACCAGGCGTCCAGGTGATCGAGGAGAGCGCGGTCCGCGACGTGGATCTGCTCCTTCTGCAGGAACGTCGGCACCGGGATGACGATGGCGAACTCCTTCGGGTCTCCCTTGAAGTCGTTGGCCATGGTGAGGACGGTGCGGTCGCCGTCGCGCACCAGGACCACCTGCGAGGCGTGGTTGAACAGGCGGGTGTCCGCCTTGGCGACGTAGAAGCCGCAGAAGGCCAGGGCGGTCCCGGTGGCGGTGGCAAGCACGGCGAGAGCGGCGAGGGGGAGGATGAGACGTTTCACGCGATTCTCCTTTCCGCCAGAAGCGGAGGGGCGGATGCCGGAACCGGATGATCCCGTCGCCAGCCGTACCGCTTCCCGGGCAGCAGCCGGTCGAGGAGGGGCACCAGGGGCGACAGGAAGGCGAGCGCAAGCAGGAGCCCGTTGGGGCGGTAGAGCACGAAGTGGACGAAGCCGGCGCCCAGCGCCACGAGCAGGGCGAAGAGGATGCGGCCGGCGCGCGAGTCGGGCGTGGTCTTGGGGTCCGAGATCATGAAGAAGCTGAAGAGGAGGAAGGCGCCGCTCTCGAGCTGGTGGAGCGGGATCGCCGCCGGTTGTCCGAGCCAGAGGGCGCGGCCGAAAAGGACCATGAGGTAGAAGGCGAGGAAGGCCCAGGTCACGTCGCTGCGCTCGGCGCGGTGGACGACGAGCCCGCCCAGGCAGGCCATGAGGAAGGCGAAGAGCGCGACGCTCCCCCACTGTGCCGGCGAGACCCAGACCCGGTGGGTCGCGAGCAGCAGGGCGACGATCCCGAAGTTGGTGGGATTGAACACGTGCTTGCCGTGCCAGCGGAGGATGAATTTGCTCGCGATGGTGAGCATCGCGGCCAGTGCCGCGAGGGTGAGCGAGCTCGTGCGCAGGAGCAGGCAGAGCGAGAGGCCGGAGATCAGCGCGCTGCGCGGATCGAAGGCCGGGAGGTGCCAGAGCCGGGTACACAGGGCCTGCGTCCCGAGGGCCGTCCCCAGGAGGACCGCCGCCTGGAGCGGGGAGACCGCGAAGTCGAGAGACAGGACGCCGTAGAGCAGCAGGCCCGAGAGAACGGCGATCTGGTAGAGCCGTGGATCGCGCATCCGGATCCTCCTTCCGCTGCATTAGACACGGAGCCGCGGGAGAACGAAACTTGCCGAAGCCGCGTGACGGTGAGGCGCCGAGATCCGTAGAAATGTAGAATCACGTTCGGAGGAAGTCTCTCCCCCTGCAGTCAGTGAGGTTCGAAGCCGATGAAGAAAGTCACCTGTCTCCTGTCGCTCCTGCTCGCCCTCCCCTCCGCCGTCGCCCAGGCGGGTGTTCAACCGTCCGGCGCGGAGTTCCACGCCGGTACGTGCGCCGAATGCCAGAAGAAGGCTCCGGCTGCCGCCGGCGCCAAGACCGGCGAGTTCGTCGTGGTCTGGCAAGGCTCCAGCCCGACGGACACCAAGGCGGCCCTCGCCCGCTTCTACACCAAGGCCGGCGCGCCGCGTGGGGGGCAGGTCGCGATGGGCGCGCCGCTCACGGCGGACCAGTACGATGCGGCGGCCGTGGTCGACAGCGCGGGGAACTACATCCTGGCGTGGTCGCAGGTGGCCAACGACAACAGCGAGATCTTCGTGCAGCGCTACAGCTCCAAGCTCAAGGCGCTCGGAGCGTCCGCGCAGGTCAGCGTCGACGATCCGGCCGCGCCGGCGACGCCGCTCGACGTGTTCCCGGCGCTGGCAGCGACCCCGGATGGCGGTTTCGTCGTGGCATGGATCAAGTCCGTTCCGCCGAGCGACACGGACCGGATTCCGCCCGTGGTGATGTTTCGCCGCTTCGACAAGAACGGCGCGGCGCTGGGCGCGCCGGTCCAGGTCAGCACCGGCCTGGTCCGCGGCATCCGGCCGGACGTCTGCGTCAGCAGCGCCGGCCAGGCGGTGGTGGCCTGGACCAACGTCGACGGGTTCCGTCCCTTCCAGACGAACAAGAAGGGGATGTCGATGCGCCGCGTGGCCAAGACCGGCGTACCGGCCGGTCCGGAGGTCGTGGTGGCGCAGCCGAAGGCCTACGACAGCGACGGAGCGGTCTCCTGCGCGCCGAACGGCAACTTCGTGGTCATCTGGCATACCGACGAGGCGCCGGCCTCGGACCGGATGGACGTCCTGGGGCAGCGCTTCACGCCGCTCGGCCGCAAGGCCGGCGCGATCTTCCGGGTCAACAGCCAGGCGGCGGGAGACCAGCGCGACGCGGCCATCTCCCACGACTCCTCGGGCAACTTCGTCGTCGTCTGGGAGAGCCGGGAGACGGACGCCAACCGGATCGCCGGGCGCCGGTTCAAGGCGAACGGCACTGCGGACGGCGCCGACTTCATCGTCCACACCCAGGGCGAGACCGAGCAGATGACCGATGAGGCCGAGGTGGCCCACGTCGGCACCACCGGCGGGTTCGTGGTGGTCTTTCAGCTCGGCCAGCAGGACGTGGTCGGCCGGCTCTACAAGATCACCGCCACGCACTGACCCCCATCTACCGCGGCGTCCTCCCCGCCACCGCGGCGAGGACGGCCGCGGCCCCGTGCCGCCGGAGGACGGCCGCCGCGGCTTCCAGGGTGGCGCCGGTGGTGGCCACGTCATCGACCAGCACCACGCACCTCCCCTGGATCGGCGCGGCGCGGCGGATCCGGAAGGCGCTCCGCAGATTCGCGAGGCGCGCCTCGCGCCCGAGCGAGGTCTGGGGCGGCGTCACCCGGCGCCGTGCCAGCGCGGCAACCAGCGGCAGCCCGAGACCGCCGGCAAGGGAGCGGGCGATCCGCTCCGCCTGGTTGTAGCCCCGGCCGATCCGGCGCCACCAGTGGAGCGGCACTGGGACGACCAGGTCGGCCTCGGCCAGCACGCTCTGCCAGCGGCCGGCGATCGCCGCCCCCAGGTGGCGGCCCAGATAGTCCAGCCGGCGGAACTTCAATCCCTGAATGACGGCGTCGAGCGGCTCCTCGTAGCTCCAGAGCGCGAGCAGCCGGTCGAACGCGGGCGGATGCTCGCGGCAGGCGGCGCAGCACCAGCTCTCCGGCAGGGCGCCGTGGAGAGGCAGGGCGCAGACGGCGCAGGTGGCGGCCAGGGGCCTGAGCCGGCCACGGCAGGGGAGGCAGAGCCCCAGGTCCGTGCCTGTCGCCGGGAGGGGTGTCCCGCAGGCCAGGCAGGGGGCGGGCAGCAGGGCGTGGAGGAGGCGGTCGCGCCAGCGGGGGAGGGCCGCGGGCGTGACGCCGGCCAGGTCCTGCCCGTAGAAAGGAGCAGTCATGGCCGGGAGCGGCGGCCCGGAGAGGATATACTCGCCCTCGCTCTCACGGCCGCCGGCCGTTCGCGCCCGGCCGGGCGGAGAGCGGCGGAATTCCCGGCGGCCAGAGCCGCCCAGGAGGGGGATTGATGGATCGATTGCGACAGGCTCTCGGCGGGATGGCTCTCCTGGCCGGGCTGCTTCTGCTCCCCGGCGCCGCGCGCGCCCAGGAGGACTACACCTTCAGCGTCGCCGCGCTCGGCAGCATCGGCGGCTCGCTCGACGCCGACCCCGGCGACGACCCCACCAACACGGGCTACCAGCTCAACCTGAGCATGGTCACCGACAAGCGGACCCTGGTCGGGGTACGCCTCGGCCGGTTGGGGCTGGACGCCAGCGAGCCCTTCGGCTCGTTGACCGGCGCCGACCTCACCTATGTGACGATCGGCGGCGAGTACCGGTTCGACGAGACCTGGTACGACTCGGGGGTTTACCTCGGGCTCGGCGGCTATCGCCTGGAAGGTATCGCGCCGGACGGCCGGGACGAGCGCGAGAATTCCGTCGGCCTGGCGGTCGGGATCACCGGCGAGCTCAAGGTGAATTCCTGGCTGGGCGTCCTGCTCGAGCTCTCCGGCCACTACGTCGACTTCGACGAGTCGCAGGTCTTCGGCATGGCCCACGGCGGCCTCGCCTTCCACTTCTGATCCGGAACCGGACCGCCTCAGCTCCCGGGACCCGCCGCGGCGGTCCTGGGAGCGGGCGTGCCGAGCAGAGAGGACAAGCGGCCGCGCAGCTTCGGGTCGTCCCAGTTCGTGGCTCCCACGAACTTGTCCACCACCTCGCCGCGAACCACCAGATAGGTCTCCGGGATCTTGTCGGTCCCGTAGCGGTGTGCCACGTCCCAGGACGGGTCGAACAGCACCATGTCCCAGCCCGGGCCGAGGAACTTGATCACCTTCCCCTTCTCGTCGTCCACGGCGATCATCACGACCGAGAAGTCGTTGCGGTTCCGGAAGTCGCGCGCGAGCCGCTGCAGCGAAGGGATCTCGTCGACGCAGGGGGGGCACCAGGTCGCCCAGAAATGGACCAGCGACACCGGGGCGAGCTGGGAGCCGAGCGTGGCCGGCCTCCCATCGAGGTCGAGGGGGAATCCGCCGGGCTCCTTGAAGGTCTTGCCGTGGCGCGGCCAGAACAGCGCCGCGAGGGCACAGATCACGAGGAGCGCCACGCCCAGCTTCGCCGGCTTGCTCAATCCGGGGTGCGCGGCCGGTTCGTCGCCTGCATTCGAGGAATTCATGCTCGGGGCTCCACTGTTGACTGAAGTGCCGGGTCGAGCTTTGACCCCGCCTGGACCCGATCGCATTGTACAACCTCGAAGACGATAACAGCGGGCGCGCGCGCCGGGCGTTCCTGATCGGCCTGATCCTGCCGGGCCGGCCGGGGGTCCTCGTGGAGGAGCATCTGGACGAGCTGGAGCAGCTCGCGGAGAGCGCCGGGGTGGAGGTGATGGGGCGCGCGCTCCAGGGGAGGAAGACCCCCGACCCGGCCACCTGGATCGGCGCCGGCAAGATCGAGGAGATCGCCGCCGCGGCCAAGGAGCAGAAGGCGGGCCTCCTCCTGTTCGACGACGACCTCACCGGGAGCCAGGTGAGAAATCTCGAGAAGGCGACCGAGCTCACGGTGATGGACCGCAGCGGCCTGATCCTGGAGATCTTCGACCAGCGGGCGCAGAGCCGCGAAGCCCGCACCCAGGTCGAGCTCGCCCGGCTCAACTACATGCTCCCGCGGTTGATGCGGCAGTGGAGCCACCTGTCGCGCCAGGGGGGCGGTTTCGGCCGCCGCGGCGGCGAGGGGGAGAAGCAGCTCGAGCAGGACCGCCGCGTGCTGCGCTCCCGCATCCGCAAGCTGGAGCAGGAGCTCGAGAAGATCGAGCGCACGCGCGAGGTGCAGCGGCGGGGACGCCACGGCGCGCCGGTGGTGGCCCTCGCCGGCTACACCAACGCGGGGAAGTCGACGCTCTTCAACCGGCTCACCCACGCCGGCACCGTGGCGGAGAACCGCCTGTTCGCCACCCTCGACGCCAAGCTGCGGCGCGGCGTCGTGGCGGACGGGGTCCCCGTGGTCTTCGCCGACACCGTGGGCTTCATCCGCAAGCTGCCGCACCACCTGGTCTCCAGCTTCCGCAGCACCCTGGGCGGGATCGCCGAGGCGGACGTGGTGCTCCACGTCATCGACCGCAGCCATCCGCGCTGGCAGGAGCAGATGGAGGTGGCCGAAGCGGTCATGGACGATCTCGGCGTGGAGCGCGAGCGCGTCGTGAACGTCTTCAACAAGAGCGACCTCCTGCCGGCAGAGGCATCGAGCGCCAGCGGCGTGGCGGTGTCCGCCCTCACCGGGGCCGGTCTCGACGCCCTCCGCGCCGAGGTCGCCCGGCGGCTCGGCAGGGTGGCGGAAGAGCCGCCAGATCGGGTGCGATCGGCGATTGACATTCCCCCGGCCAGCGGCTACACTGCGCGCTCCTGAGTGGGGCCGTAGCTCAGTTGGGAGAGCGCTTGAATGGCATTCAAGAGGTCGAGGGTTCGACTCCCTTCGGCTCCACCAAATCCTCCATCCCAGCCTGTTTTTGACCTAACGTACTGAAAATAAAGGCGGTTGCAGGGGTTCCAATCGCTTTTCCGTCGAAGGTGACGCCTTCGGGGAAGAGGAGGGGTTGGAGGCGGCGTTTCTTGGGGGCGGTGGCGGTTTCCCAGATGCTCGAAGTGCTTGTCAACAAGACACTTGCGGCTTCCAGGGCAGACTCCAGGTCGAGGTCTTCCATGCGGGCATCCTGGAGTTCCAAGCTCGCCAGGGTCAGGGACTCGTCGAGGGCGGCGAGCTCCTTGTCGTAGGTGGGCCGGTCGAGGGCCTGGTCGTAGACGTAGGCCTGGACGAGTCTCTGTTTCCTCCTCTCCAGCTCGGTGATGCGCCTCTTGGCCGTGGCGGTCTGCTGGCCGGAGTCGGCGTGGAGGTCTTTCCAGGCGTCGAGGAGGGCGGCTTTGACCAGGCGCATGGTGCCGGGGCTGACCTCGGCGCTGCGGAGGAGATCGCTGAAGGACTGGTCGAGCTTCTCGGCTCGCACCTGCGCCTTGCCACAGCCTTTCCTCCAGCAGCGGTAGTACGGGTAGGTCTTCCCCAGCTTGCCGCGGCTGTTGGAGGCCGTCAGCGGCCGGCCGCAGGCGGCGCAGCGGACGAAGCCGCGGAGGGGGAACTCGGGGTTGTCCTTGCGCTTCGGCGGCTGCACGGTCTTGCCGTAGCGCCCGGCGAGCCGCTGCTGGACGCGGGACCAGGTGATCGCGTCGACGAGGGGCTCGTGCTGGCCTTGCGTCTCGATCCCCCAGCGGCCCGATCGCGTCACGCCCTTGTAGAGAGGGTTGCGGAGGAACTTCCGGAACTCCTGGTAGCGGACCGGGAGGCCTTTCTTCGACAGCAGGCCCAGGGCGGTCAGGCGCCGGAGGACGTCGGCCGGAGCCTCTCCCGCCGCGATGGCCTCGAAGCCCTGGCGCATCAGGAGGGCTTTCTCGCCGTCGTGGACGATGATCTTCCGGCCCTCGGCCGTGCGGCCGTTGCGGTAGCCCAGGGGAGCCGGCCAGGGCCAGAAGCCCCGGGAGACGGTCTCTCTCATGCCGGCGGTGATCTTCTCGGCCCGCAGCTCGTTGTCGAGCTGGTTGAAGACGGCGAAGACGCCCTCGATGGCCCGGCCGGCCGCGGTGTCCTCCAGCGGCTGGGTGGCGGCGCGGAGCTGGGCTCCGGCCTTGGCGAGGAGCTGCTTCAAGGAGGTGTGGACGTAGACGTCCCGGGCGAAGCGGCTGGTGTCGTAGACGACGACGTAGTCCACGGGACGTCTCCGCAGATCTTCCAGCAGGCGGCGGAGCGCCGTGCGGTTCGCGGTCTTGGCGCTCTCGCCCTCTTCGCGGTAGACGGCTTCGACCGTCCAGCCGTTCCGGGTGCAGTACTCGCGGCAGGTCTTCTCCTGGACGTCGAGGGACAGGTTGGAGACCTGCTCCTCAGAGGAGACCCGGGTGTAGATGACGGCTTTCATGGATGGACCTCCCATCGCCCCCTCCGGCGGTTACGTGTGTCTTCTTCCTTGGCGCATTTATATCATATTCTGGGGCGATTTGGTGCTCTGGAGGGCGGATTTCTGGAGGCTTTCTGCTCGCGGTAGATCTCGATGAGCAGCCGGGCCAGACGGTAGGCGTGATCGCGCCGCGCCTCGAGCTCGCGCTCGCAGGCGGGCGCTTCATCGCCCAGCAGCTCCCGGACCGCCTCCAGGGACAGCATCTATCCGGCGCTCTCGGGTCGGTGTGAGGTGAATTTGAGCCGCAAGGGCACGTAGGGCCGGCGGTTCGGATCGGCGGCGGCGGCGGGGGCTTTCGGGCGGCACCGGCGGAGGTGGGCACGGCTCGCGGCCTTCTTCTTTCTCTTCTTCTTGGTGCGCGTGGGTGGGTTGGTGCGGTAGCGGTAGAGGACGCGGGAGATGCCGACCAGGGAGAAGGGGCCTCCGCGGCGGCCGGTGAAGACGAGCTCGGCCTCTCCCCAGAGGCGGCGCTCGGAGAGCCAGGCGAGGAGCCAGGAGCCGAGCTCGGTGGGGAGGGCGGCTTTCCAGATGAGGCCGCGGCGCAGGGTGGCGACGTGGACCTGGCTGTCGATCATCGAGACGCCGGAGGCTCGGAGGCCGGCGATTTCGACGGAGGTGAGGCCGGCGGCGATGAGGGCGAGGAGGGCTCCATCGCGGAGCCCGATGGCGTGGCCGGCGCGGACGCGGCCGGGATCGACATGGGGCAGGACCGCCCGGGCGTCTTCGGGGTGGAAGCGCATCAGTGGGTCTCCGGATTGCGGAAGGAGGTGGTGTCGCCGGCCCAGGTGAGGGCGAAGGTGCCGGTCTGGCCGTGGCGGTGTTTGGCGACGTGGATTTCGGCGAGGCCGCGGAGGGTCTCGTCGTCGGGGGTGTAGATCTCGGGACGGTGGACGAAGGCGACCTGGTCGGCGTCTTGCTCGATGGCTCCGGATTCGGCGAGGTCGGCGAGCTGCGGGCGCGGGTTGCTGCGGCGGGTGAGCTCGCGGTTGAGCTGGGAGAGGGCGATGATGGCGACGCCGAGCTCTCCGGCCAGCTCTTTGAGGCGGCGGGTGATGTGGGCGATCTCCAGGCGCCGCTGTTCGATGCGGACGCCGGCGGTGACGAGCTGGAGGTAGTCGACGACGAGGAGGGCGAGGCCGGGACGGTTGGCCTTGAGCCACCAGGCGCGGGCTTCGAGGTCGCGCAGGACGAGGCCGGGGGTGTCGTCGAGGTCGAGGGGGGCGGCGGTGACGCGCCTCGTGGCGGCGTAGAGGTCGCGCCACTGGCTGGTGGAGACGTGGCTTTCGCGGATGGAGCTGGAGGGGAGGCCGGTGGCGGCGGAGACGAGCTTCAAGCCCAGCTCGGCGGAGCGCATTTCGAGGGAGAAGACGCCGACGGGGCGCCGGAGGTCGAGGGCGACGTGGCGGGTGATGTCGAGGGCGAGGGAGGTCTTGCCCATGCCGGGCCGGCCGGCGATGACGTAGAGGCCGCCGGGGAGGAAGCCGGGGCCGAGGCGGTCCCAGGACGGATAGCCGGAGGTGAGGCCTCGGAGGTCCTCGGGGCGGCGGTCTTCGATGGATTCGAGGAGGCGGTTGAGGACGTCTCCGGCTGCTACCCAGCGTTCATGGGCGGCGCGGCCGAGGAGCTGGTCGGTGGTGCCGCGGAGGTCGGCGAGGAGGCGCAGGACCGGGCGGGCGGTGGTGAGGGCGGAGCGGAGGACCTTGCGGGCGCCGGCGATCAGGTCGCGGCGGACGCTCCTCTCCCGGACGATGCGGGTGTATTCGTCGAGGCGGCTCAGGTCGGGCAGGTCGAGGTCGAGGGTGGACAGGTACGCGACGCCGCCGAGCGCGTCGAGGGTGCCGGACTGCTGGAGGTGGGCCTGGAGGGTGAGGAGGTCGGGGGTGGAGCCGGCGTCGGCGAGGTCGAGGAAGGCCTGGTAGAGGCGGCGGTGGCGTTCGCTGTACCAGTCGCGGGGTTCGAGGCGGGTGCGGACTTCGGCGAGGCGCGCGGGCTCGAGGAGGAGGGCTCCGAGGACGGCGCGCTCGGCTTCTTCGCTGTGGGGGAGCGGCTTCTGCGTCGGGTGGGACATCAGACGGCCTCCTGGATGCGCAGCCGGACGTCTTCGGTGGTGAGCTGGCGGTGGATGCGGAGGCCGGAGAGCCAACGGGAGAGGAGGGTGGGCGGGGCTCCGGGTTTGGCGGTGAGGAGGAGCTCGGGGAGCTGCTCGCCGGTGACGATGGTGGGAAGCCCGCGGTCGTCGCGGGCGCGGGTGACGAGGCCGAGGACTTCGAGGTACCAGTCGGCTCGGGGGCCGGCGAGGGGCTCGTCGAGGACGAGGAGGGGTGTGAAGAGGAGGGGGTCGACGACGTCGTCGGCGGCGCTGAAGTCGTGGCGGATGCGGCGGCCGAGCTCGGGGCCGGAGATCCACCGGCCGCGGCGGCCGGTCTGGAGGTGCTCGGCGAGGAGGACGGTGGCGATGCCGGTCTTGCCGTTGCCGGGAGGTCCCCAGAGGGCGATCCAGTGGGGTGTGCCGGCCCAACTGCCCAGGGCCGCGGGCCAGGGCCGCTGGAAGTGGGTCTGCCAGCCGGCCCGGGTGAGGCCGCGGTAGCGCTCCGGGATGCCGGCGGCGGCTTCGAGGTCGCCGGCGGGTGCGGCCTGGGCGGCGCGGTGGCAGGCGTGGCAGAGCCGGTCCGCCGGGAGCGGTCCCCAGGCGACCTGCTCTTCGAGGCAGCGGGCGCAGCTCCAGTGCGTCAGCTTCGACTTGCGCTTCGAGTTGGTTTGGTTCGTCATCTCGGCATGTCCCCTTTCGAGAGCAGGTTGACCCGAGGCTGGCAAGCCCGCCAATTCGACGGGCGCCCGTCTTCCGGCGTAAGTGATTGCCGTGGCGTGAGATCGGTTCTTTTCGGGGCGTAGGGAAAAGGACAAATGCGCTGTTCGTTCACCGTGGAGACCTCCGCGCGCGGCGACGGCGGGACGGCGGGCGATGCTCCCGGGATCGGCGCTCGGCGATCGGCTCGGTGCCTGGGATGCCGGCGAGGCGGGCGGCCTGGTGGTGGCGCGTATCGGCGAGGTTGGCGGGGCCGGCGATGGGTTTCATGACGACCCTGTGGACGTAGGCGGCGGGGTTGTTCTTGGTGGCGAGGCCTGCCCGGATGAGGCGGTCGAGAAGCTCGGCGAGCGGCTCGACGCCGCCCAGGGTTTTGGCCCAGAGGACGATCTGTGCAGGAGGGGGGAGAGCAATGCCTGCCTGATGGAACATCGCATTGACCTGGAGGACCGTGCGCTGCTGCCCCGCCAGGGGCCGGCGCACGAGACCGAAGGTCTCCTCTG
>Ga0062379_10000071_pt1 | contig 17126 bp, 15 predicted proteins | sample DOMMetBare2Fresh_2_FD_59484 | JGI IMG/M metagenome (GOLD analysis project Ga0062379, IMG submission 59484) | Wetland sediment microbial communities from St. Louis River estuary, USA, under dissolved organic matter induced mercury methylation -... | ecosystem: Environmental > Aquatic >...
GAATCCCACGTCTTTTCACCAGGGCTACGGCCGGAGAGGCGCTCGAACAGCCGTGCGTACTGGTCGGTGACGCGTTCCCAGTCATAAAGGAGGGCGGCCCGCCGGCCCATGGCCTGTCCGGTCTCCGCGGCCCGTTCCGGCTCCCGCCGGACCTCCTCCAGGCATGCCGCCAGGGTTTCCGGAGCCGCCGCCCGGAAATACCGGCCGCCGTCTCCCGCCACCTCGCGGTTCTCGGGCGTGTCATTGACCACCACGCAGTTTCTGTAGCCCATAGCTTCTACGAGCGCCGGATGCGTTCCGCCTACGTCGGTGGCGTGAACGTAGGCCAAAGCATGGGAGAGGAGCTCGCGGTACCCCTCGCCGTAGATGCCGCCGGGGAACCGGATGCGCGGATCGGCCCCCTGGGTGAAGCCGGCGATGAAGGCGCTCGCATAGGGCGCGCTTCCCACCATCACCAGCGGCAGGTCGCCGCCGACGGAGCGGTAGGCCTCGGCCACCCGGTGCGGGTTGTTCTCCGGCTCGAAGCGGCTGACGTAGAGGAAGTACCGCCCCGGTGTGAGGCCGAGCCGCTCCAGGACGCCGGTCTCCCGCGGCGGACGTGGATCGACGCCGTAGGCGATGGAGACCGAGGGAGCGCCGTAGCGTTCCAGGTAGTGGCGGCGGATCACCTCGGCGTCGGTCACCAGGGCGTCCGGGATGACGCAGGCGAGCCGCTCGGAGAGGGCGTAGACGCCGCGCCCCACCGGACCCCACTTGGCGCGCCGCTTCTCGATCCCGTCCACGTGGAGGGCGACCGGAACCCCCGAAAGCTGGAGGATGGGCACGAAGAGAGCATTCGCCGAGTTGACCACCAGCGCGGCGTCATAGGGCTCGCGCAGGGCGCGCAGGCAGGAGAGAAAGGTATGGACCGGGGTGTCCAGGTACTTGGTGCGGATCGTGGGCAGCACGATCAGCTCGGCGCCCCGCCACTCGGTGAGCCCCGGAGGGGTCACATGGGACCGGCCATAGACGGTCACCCGGTAACCGCGGGCGATCAGGCGGACGGCCAGCTCTTCCAGGAGGGTCTCATAGCCACCATAGCGGCCGGGGATGCCGCGGCTGCCCAGCAGGGCGACGTGCAAGGGCTTCGTGGTCACAGCGGCTCTCCTTCCGAAGAGAACCAGCGGTCGAGGGCGGCGGCCGGCGCGGTGCGCCTCTCCTGGATCGCCCGCCGCCGCCGGCGGATCTCCTGCCGGTGCCGCCAGAGCCAGGTGTAGGCGGGGAGCGAGGTGCGCTCCTGCAACACCACCCAGGCGAAGGCCATGAGGTCACGGACGAGCGTCGGTCCGAGGGTGCGCAGGAAGTTTCCGGCGATTTGGTGGTAGAAGCGCAGGAGGTACCGGTTCTTCAAGGAGTGATAGTTGACGAACGCCGGCATGGCGGAGCGCCGCTCCGGGAGGTTGAACCGGCGGTGCTCGGCGACCGCGGCAGGCTCGTAGAGGATCTCCCAGCCACGCTCGTGCAGCCGGAAGCAGAGCTCGGCGTCGTCGCGGAAGGAGTGGAAGCGCGTGTCGAAGATCTCGCCGTCGACCGCCACGTCGTCGAGCGCCTCGCGGCGGAAGAGGGACGCGGCGCCGGTGGCTCCGAAGACCCGCTCGGGGACGCCGTACTGCCCCCGGTCCACCTCGCCCGAGCCGCGGTCGAGGTGGCGCCAGGTGCGGGTGAGCCGCATGCCGCAGGCATCGAGGCACCGGGTGCCGTCCGCCGCCGGAGGGCGCACGAGACGGCCGGTGACGGCGCCGGTCCGCAGCTCCGGATGAGAACCCGCGAGGGCCAGGAGCCGGGTCACGTAGCCGGGCGCCGGAAGCGCATCCGCGTTGAGGGTCAGGATCCACGGGGACCGGGCGGCGGCCAGCGCGGCGTTCATCCCGCCGGTGAAACCACGGTTTTCGGCGAGGCCGATGGCCTGGAAGGGGAGGCCCGGCGGAGCGTGCCGCCGCGCCACGTCGAGGCTGCCGTCGGCGCTGGCAGAGTCCACCACTACGATCTCCAAGGGCCGGTGCTCCAGCCGGCCCACCGCTTCCAGGCAGCCGGGGAGGTCGGCGGCGGAGTTGTGGGTGACGATGCAGACGGCGACGGCGTCGGAGCTCCCCCTCCCCGTCCCTCCCCCGCGCAGCGGGAGAGGGCGCCCCCTCCCGCCCTTGGTCAGGAGATCCGCTGGCTCGGCCACGTCGGCGAGAACGGCCACATCCTCTGTTTTGGCTAACCCCGGGTGGGTGGTGGCGCCCTCTCCCGCTTCGCGGGGGAGGGACGGGGAGGGGGGGGAGGGCGGAACGGAGGTCCGCCAGCCACTCAGCGCCCCCGCCAGCACCGCGAGCAATCCCCGCAACGCCTCCCCTCGCGAAGCGGCCCGGTTCGGCCGGCGCAGCGGCAGGAGGAGGAGGCGGACCGCCACGCCCAGGACGAGGAGCGCCTGGGCCAGAAGCGCCCAGCCGGCGCCGTGGTGCTTCCTCAGATAGCGCACCAGGTTGCGGTCGTAGATCCAGAGGAAGGGGCCGTAGCCGAGGCGCGGCACCGTTCCCCCCAGGCCGTGACGGAAGCGGGCGGCCGGCCAGTAGCAGAGCGTGTGACCGGCCGCGGCCAGCCGGCGCGCCAGGTCCACGTCTTCGAACCAGGCCGGCCAGAACCCTTCATCGAGCCCGCCGATCGCCTGGACCGCGTCGCGCCGCAAGGCCAGCGCCGCCGCCGCCGGCTGCTCCACCGGGGCACCGGCCGGCGGCTCTTCCCTCAGGCCTCCCTGGGAGCCACCCAGGGGGAGCGTGTGGAGAAGGAGCCTCCCGGGCGACGGGAGGCTCCGGAGCTGCCAAGCCCATTGCGGCTCACCATCGGGTCCGGTCAGGCGGGGTGCCAGGCCTGCGGCTTCGGGCAGGGCGGCGAAGCCTTCGAGGAGCCGGTCGAGCGCTCCCTCCTCGGGCACGGCGTCCGGATTGAGCAGGAGGACGAGGGGAGCCTTCGCCTCCGCGATCCCGGCGTTGGCGCCGCCGGCGAAGCCCAGGTTGCGGCCGGGTTGGAGGAGGCGGGCCGGGCCGAGATCCAGAGGTCCGGACGAGCCGTTGTCCACCACCAGCAGCTCGAAGCGCGGATCGCGCGGCCAGGCGGCGGTCAGCGCGGCGAGTGGTTCCTCGTTGTGCCAGTGCACGACGATGCCGGTGAGGAGCGGGTCCATGCGGAACGAAGGTTATCCGAAGAGCCGCCGGATCTCGTCCACCGGCACCGCCGGAGGTCCGGTGTGCGCGAACGCGGGAAGCTCGCGGAGCGCCCGCGCCCAGCCGGCGGTGATCCCGGAGGCCCGGCTCAGGTCACGGAGATCGAGGAGGTCGCGCACCAGCATCCGCGGTACGCGGGTCCAGAAGCCCCGGCCGAGGAGGCGCGCCGCGGCGAGCCAGCGGTTGCCGTAGATGAGCCGCCAGCGCTCGCGGCTCATCGTCGCGCCGGTGGCCGAGCCGGCGTGGCGTGCCCGCGCCGCCGGCACCAGCAGCGACCGCCAGCCCGCCGCGCGCAGCCGGCCGGCGAGCTCCACGTCTTCATAATAGGAATGCAGGCGCGGATCGAAGACGGCGCCGTCCGGCGCCACCTCACGCAGGGCGGCGCGGCGGAAGAGGGCCACGGTGGCCGAGACGCCGAAGATCTCCCGGACATCCGCCGCAGCCTCCGGAGCCGGCAGGCCATGCCCGATCTGGACCGCCTGCCACCAGCGGTTCCAGGCGATGCCGCAGCCATCCGCCCGCTCCGGATGATCCATCTGGAGGTTCACCCCCTGCACCGCGCCGGCCCGTGGATCGCCCGCCAGCGCCGCGGTGAGCGCCGCGGTCCATCCCGGCGCCACGAGCGCATCGTCGTTCACCGTGGCCACCAGCTCGGCGGAGCTCTCGGCGATCCCCAGGTTGGTCCCCCCGGCGAACCCGAGGTTCCGGCCAGGCCGCAGGACCCGGTCGGCCAGCCCGTCCGGCAGCTCGACGGCGGTCTCCCCCTGATCGACGACGACGATTTCGATCGCGTCAGGTCGATCGGCCCGCAGCGCCTCCAGGCAGGGGACGAGCCAGCGGCTGCGTCCGAGGGTGGGGACGACCGCGGTGACCGCGGCGGGAGGGGTCACTCCTCCCATGCGAAGTCCACGCGGTCCAGCACGATGCCGTTGGGCTCTCCGGGCGGCTGCGGACCGGAGGCGGCCAGGATCAAGGGGGTTCCCGGCGGCCAGTCGAAGGGACCGAGAGTCACCGCGTCCCACGCGCGGTCGCGGCCGGGGACCCAGACGGCGAGCAGACGGTCGCCCGAGCGCACCTCCAGGTGGAGCGGCACCGGCTGGTTCTGCACGAGCTGTCCCGCGAGCATCAAGCGCACCCGCCGCCCCCCGGGCTCCACCGGCACCCGCACCCGTTCGCCGACCCGCAACACCCATCCGCCGCGATGGCGCGCCCGCTCGATGACCCACCGGTCGGGATAGACATGGCCGCCACTCTTGACCACCTGGGGGTCCTCGATCTCCGCCACCCGGGTCGGCAACCGCGACGCCGCCACGGGAAGCAATGCCACGATCCCCAGCACCGCGGCGACACCCACGAGCGACATCGCCTGGTTGCCTTTCCTCCTCCCCCACCACCAGAGAACCGCCGTCAGCAGCACCGTCACCGGCGGCCAGAGCCAGGTCGCCGGCCGTGGGCGGATCGAGCTGGGGAAGAAGCGGGCCACGTCCATCCCGAGCCGCTGCCCCAGGGCGTCGAGGGCGTACGTCCGGCCGTCCGCGAAGTTGTAGGTCCAGCCCGGCACGGTCAACCAGAGGAGCGTCAGCGCCAGAGTGAGAGCGCCCAGGCCGGCGAGGAGCGCCCGCGCCCCGGGCCTCTCGCGGCCGGCGAGCAGCGGCACCAGGGCGAGAGCGAGGAACGGCAGGCCGATCAGCGCATAGCGGAAGGGGGGAGACCAGCCGCCGTACCACTCGATGCGCGGCGCCACGATGAGCAGATACGGGACGGTGAGCACCGCGAGATGCACGAGCAGCCGGTGCCGGCGGACGATCAGGAGGAGGAGGGCGGGGAGGGCGATCAGCCAGACCGGCGCGCAGCCGAACAGGCCGAACGCTCCGTCCCAGAGGAGCCCGAGCCCGCCTTTCCAATAGGAGAGCGCCTCGTAGCGGTGAGGGTCCACCTCTTCCCACGTGTGGATCTTGAGCGGGTTGCCGTACAGCATCTGGTTGTAGGCGAGCATCCCGGCGCCGAGGAGGGCCAGCGCCGCGCTCAGCAGGAACACCGGGCGGCGCGGCCGGCCCGCATACCACCAGGCCAGCACGAGCAGCGGAGCCGCCAGCAGCAGGAAGCGCATCTTGAGCAGGGGGAGCAGAAGGATCGGCAGGCCGATCCCCAGCCACTGCCGGAGCGTCCAGTGCCGCTGTCCGTCGAGATCGAGAATGCGGTCCAGGGCGATCAGGATCAGGAGCGCCGCCGGCACCTCCGCCCAGACCTGGTACGAGTAGAGGAGGAGCGGCGGCGCGAAGCTGAACAGCGCCCACGCGATCAACGTCTCGTCCGGCCGGTCCGGAAAGTAATGGCGGCCGAAGCGGAGCGTCAGCCAGGCGAGCAGCGCCGTGAAGACCGCCATCATGCCGAGCGCACCGAACCGCCCTCCCGCGCGATAGGCCGGGATCAGCGCCAGGGGGAGGAGCTCGTTGTGCCGCGAATAGATCTCGCCGTGCGGCCCGACCGGATCGCCGGCCTGCGGCTCGATCGGCCGCTCCATGAAATGCCGCCAATCCCCCTGCGCGTAGTTGTTGGTCAGCTCGGCGTCGAAGTCGTAGGCCAGGCTGTGCGTGATCAGGAGGTAGAACGGCTCGTCGCCGTCCGGCTGGCGGTGCGCCGTCGACCAGGGGAGGATCGCGGCATAGACGGTGAGCGGCAGCAGGAAGAAGAAGATCGCCGGCCGGCGCGGCAGCCGGTGGCCGAGGAGCGGGCGGAGCGCCCGGACCTGCCGGAGCACCCGGTGGCCGAGGAGAAGCGCGAGGCCGCCGGCCAGGACCTCCGCGGACCACGCGAGCCCCAGGACAGGACGCACCAGGATCAGGAGGACGAGGACGCCGAGCGCCGCGAGCTCTCCGGCCGAGGCCGCCCGCGAGAGGGGGAGGGCGCCGCGGCGCACGCTCCAGCGCGCGATGGCCCAGAGCGCCGCCAGGACGAGCGGCAGGACCGCCAAGGTCCCGCGGAGCGGTCCACCCTCCGGCAGCATCCGCGCGGCGGCCGGTCCCGCGGCTGCGGCGAGAACGAGGAGGCCGGCGGTTCCCAGAGCGTCGCGGGAAGCTCTCACGGCCGCACCTCCACCCCGTGGAGAGCCAGGCTGACCTCGCGCGGCAGCACCGGGCTGCGCGCGATCGTGATCTCGGTGAAGGGACCGGGCGCCTCGACCGTCCAGAGGGCACGGTACCGCTGGCCGAAAAAATCGCCCGCCACCCAGGAGATCCAGGCCGGAGGCGGCACCAGGACACTCGCCGCCGCCACGTCCGGCCGGCGTGCCGCCCACTCCCCGGTGTCATCCCCCGCCGACAGGGTCCAGGCCGTGATCCGTCCATCGCGCGAGCGCAGGCGCACCATTGCCACCGGCGTGCCGTTCGGCAGGCCGGAGCCGTTCGACAGGCTGGATTCCAGGACCAGCGTGCCGACATGCCGCGGAGGGAGCGGACTGGTCCAGTCCGGGTGCGCGGCATCGAGGACCACCGTCGCCGCGGGAGGGAGGAGTGGCGCACCGGCCGAGGGGATCTGCCCGCACGCGGCGGCGAAGAGAGCACCGGCCGCCAGGAACGCCGGAGCGCGGCGGGCGACGAGCCCGATCCCGGTCAGCGCGAGGGCGAGGACCAGGATCGCCACTGCGGAGAACGGCGCCGGAGAGAGGCCGAACAGGCCCAGGGCCTCGTGCAGCGGATCGGCGCGGAGCCAGGGATAGGAGGCGAGAAGGGCGGTGGCACCGAGGAGGGTGGCGGTCCAGAGAGACCTCACCCCCGTTTCCTCTTTCTCGCCCAAGGCAAAGAGGGCGAGGGGAGCGGCCATGGCGGAGATGTCCGGCAGGCGGGGAACCGCCAGCGCCAGGGCGAGAGCGGCGATGGCGCGCAGCAGCCGGTCGCGTCCCGGCTGGAACGAAGCCGGGAGAAGCAGAAAAGGAAGCCAGATCGTCCCCGCCCAGCCGAGATCCCGGATCGCGAAGATCAGGAGGCCTGCCGCCACCGCCAGAGCGAGGTACGGACCCTCCTTCGGACGGGCGAGAACCAGGGCAGCGGCCGCCGCCGCGAGCCCCGTCAGAGGCTCCCAGGCGATCGGCGCCAGGAGGACCAGGAGGGCCAGCCCCTTGACGATCCGCCCCCGGTCCTCCTGGACGAGGACATCGCCGGCCGCCAGCGCAACCAGCCCGAGCGTCGCCGCCACGTTCCACCCTGGAGCAAGGAGCAGGGCTGTGCCGGCCGCGATCAGTGCCAGATGCCCATGCCGGCGCGCCAGCAGCACCGTCGCGACCGCCCCTGCCGTGGGGAGCACCAGCAGTGCCACCAGCGTCCGGAGGTTCAAAGGCGGAACGAACAGCAGCTCACTGCCGCGCAGAAGGACCTGAAGACCGAGCGAGAGGGGAAGGACGGCCTGGAGAGAGGGCGTCAGGAGTTGAGGAAGCCGCCGCGCCGCCCCAACCGCCAACGCCGCCGTCAGCAGCAGCACGACCGCTGCCCCCCGGCCCGGCCCCGGTGGCAGTGCCCAGACCAGCAGGGTGGTCAGCGCCGCACCGACCCCCCCCTCCCAGGCCGGTGCCCGGGCCAGGAACGCCACCGCGAGGAGGCCCGCCGTCGCGAGCACCGCCAGATAGCGCGTCTCCGCCGCACCCACCGGGTCCACCTCACGCGCCGCGAGCGCCGCCAGAGCCGCCAAGGCGGCGAGCGGGACCGCGGCACGCGCCAGGGCGTCACGGAGGGAGATGCGCTCTTCGTTCACTGTCTCGGATACGGCGGCACGTCGATCCGGCGGATCGGCCGGCTTGGTGGGCGGATGTTATCGATTTCCTCGGCCGGTTCATACGGAGGCGGAGCCCGGATCGTCGCTCCGGGAGGCTGATATAGACTTGCCCGTCATCTGTGGCCGGCAAAGGACGCGACATTGAACCACGAACGAACCGTAAAGAAGTTCATGGCCGAGCTGGACCACCTTTGCGGATTCAAGGTGGCGCTGAGGCAGACCAAGAGCGGCTTCTTTTTGGAGGGCCCGGCGGGAGAGAGGACCTCCCTCGGCGACAAGGGACCCAATGCCCTCTTGTCGCCCAGAGAACAGGAAGTGCACTGCGAAAATCTGGGTTTCGATGCAGGCCTGCTGGGGCTGACTCCGCTGCCGGAGGACTAGGCGACCGCCATCTCGGACCACGCGGGTGAGCTGAAGGATGGCTCTGCCGCACCTCCGTCGAGCGCCCAGGGCTCGGCTCCCTGAAACATCTGCCAGAAGCGGCGCGGCGCTTGCGGCAGGGTACTGAAGGGCTCGATGCCCGCCTCCCGGTCGGCTTCGATCTGCACCCGCAAGACTGCCTCGAGCTTGCTCGGCAGCTCTCTCGGGTCCTGAGAAGCCGCGGCAAGATTGCGCTCGAGGCACTGTGCGACCCACCAGCCTCGGTCCTCGAAGAACACGACATGGAATGCGTGCGGGCGTGGCATGACTCCTCCCTCTACGGAGGCAAGTCTACCATGCAGCCATCTGCCTGACACGGAGTACGGTGTCCCACCTCGCTCCGGGGGCCTGATATACACTCCCCCCATCATGCTATCGAGAGACCTTTTGCGCGAAGACCCCGAGAAGGTGCGCCAGGCACTGGCGCTGCGGAATACGGACCCGGCCCTGCTGGACGGCTGGCTGCGGCTCGACACCGAGCGGCGCACCGACCTGGTCGAGGTCGAAGAGCTCAAGCGGCAGCGCAACGAGGCGAGCCGCGCCATCGGCAAGGTCAAGCAGCAGGGGGGCGATGCCTCCGCCGAGATCGCCGCCGTCGGCCAGATGAAGGAGCGGATCGAGACGCTGGAGGCCCGGCTCGCCGCCCTCGACCCCGAGATGGCCGCGATCGAGCTCACCCTCCCCAACCTGCCGCACGCGAGCGTGCCGGCCGGCAAGGACGAGTCGGCCAACCGCGTCGAGCGCACCGTCGGCACGCCGCGCCGCTTCGACTTCGCGCCCAAGGCCCATTGGGACCTGGGGCCGGCCCTGGGCATCCTCGACTTCGAGCGCGGCGCCAAGGTGGCCGGCGCCCGCTTCACCGCCTACTTCGGCGCCGGCGCCCGCCTCGAACGGGCGCTGATCAACTTCATGCTCGACCTCCACACCCGCGAGCATGGCTACACCGAGGTGCTGCCGCCGTTCATCGTCAGCCGCGAGAGCCTGGTCGGCACCGGCCAGCTCCCCAAGTTCGAGCAGGACCTCTTCCATCTGGAAGGGACCAACTACTACCTGATCCCCACGGCCGAGGTGCCGCTGACCAACCTCCATCGTGACGAGATCCTCGACGAGGAGCGCCTCCCCGTCCGCTACGTCGCTTACACCCCCTGCTTCCGCAGCGAGGCGGGCTCCTACGGCAAGGACGTGCGCGGCCTCATCCGCCAGCACCAGTTCAACAAGGTCGAGCTGGTGCACCTGACCGCGCAGGAGGCGAGCTACGACGCCCTGGCCGAGCTGACCGGCAACGCCGAAAAGGTCCTGCAGCGTCTGGGGCTCCCCTACCGGGTGATCACCCTGTCGACCGGAGACATGGGCTTCGGCGCCGCCAAGACCCACGATATCGAGGTCTGGCTGCCCGGGCAGGACGCCTACCGCGAGATCTCCTCCTGCAGCAACTGCGAGGACTTTCAGGCGCGGCGGGCGAACCTGCGCTACCGTCCCGCCGGAGGGGGGAAGACGAAGCTCCTGCACACTTTGAACGGCTCGGGCCTCGCCGTCGGCCGGACGCTGGTGGCGATCCTGGAGAACTACCAGCAGGAAGACGGCACGATCGTCATCCCCGAAGCCCTGCGTCCCTGGACCGGCGGCTTGGAGAAGATCGAGCCCACCAAGTAAGCTTGAGGCGCCGCACATTCCGGAGGGATGGCTGAGTGGTTTAAAGCAGCGGTCTTGAAAACCGCCGGCCGTTTACGCGGCCCGTGGGTTCGAATCCCACTCCCTCCGCCAACGACAAAGGACCACAAGGACCCAAAGGACCGCAAGGACACCGGCAGGATTCGGGTTTCCACGACCTTGTCGTCCTTGCCGTCCCTTGGGTCCTTTGTTTTTTCCAGACGAGAGCCACCATGCGGCACCGCGCCTTCCTCTTCCTCCTCCTCGGCGCCCTCGCCCTCGGTGCCGCGGGCGCCGTCTGGGCTTTCCAGCGAGAACGGGCTCCCTTGCCGCGCCCTCTGCGAAACCCCGAGATCCACGTCTTCAAGGCGAAGCGCCAGCTCGAGCTCCGGGCGGGTGGCCAAGCCGTGCGCACCTACCGCATCGGTCTCGGGTCGAGCCCGTCCGGACCCAAGCGGCGTCAGGGGGACCGGCGGACGCCCGAAGGGCGGTACGTCCTCTGCAACAAGAATCCGCATAGCCAGTTCTATCTCTCGCTCCAGATCAACTACCCGAACGAGGAAGATGCCGATCGCGGCCTCGCCGACCGCATCCTCACCGACGCGGAGCACCAACGCATCGTCCAGGCGGCGCACCGGAAAGGGATCCCTCCGGCAGGAACCCGCCTCGGCGGAGAGATCTTCATCCACGGCAACGGCTCCGGCTCCGACTGGACCTGGGGCTGCATCGCGCTCGACGATCCGGAGATGAAGGAGCTGTTCGACGCGGTGCCGGTGGGCACGCCGGTGGCGATCTATCCGTGAGCAGAGGATCTGCCCGGAATTCCTTTCCCAGGCCCGCAGAGCTCTCTTCGTAGCCGCGGGCGGCCTCGACGATCTCTTCGATGGCTTCGGGATGATAGGAGTAGCCGATCAACCGAGAACCCGGTCCAGGAGCGCCTTCACCTCGTCTCCGGGAATGAGCTTGACGCGCCCCTCCCGAACCTCCTGCTGCCGCCTTTCCGCCTCCGCCAACCACAGGCTTTCCTGGTCCACCTCTGACAGGTCGTCCAGGCTCTCGAGAAGGACCCGTGCAAGGGCCGCCCGTGCGGCGAGGTCGAGGTTGAGCGCCTGCTCGCTGACCTTCTCGAATTCGGAGCCGAAGGCAAGTTTCTTTGATCGCGCCAAAGAGGCACCCCCTTGGAGAGGGTAGCATAAGACCGGCGCGGGGCAGATGCCGGCGCGAGCCCCTCGCGTTTGACCTCCCCTCTGGACGCCTGTAGCATCTCCTGAACCTGACAGACCCGTTTGGAGGGTGCCATGAACGGGCAGTGGTACTACGTACACAACGGAGCCTCGGCCGGTCCGGTCGGCGGGGACGTCTTGCAACGCCTGGCGACCGACGGGGTCGTCACGGCCACGACCTATGTCTGGCAGGAGGGGATGCCGGCTTGGCGGCCGGCGTTCGAGATCCCGGGGCTCGTGCTCCTTCCCCCTCCGCCGCCGCAGCCTCTCCCTCTGCCGATCGTGCAGCCTTCGGGCCGCAGCATCCTGGGGGAGATCGGGGTCGGCATCAGCCGCGCGGCAGAGCTGCCGACGCTGTCGGGGGTACCGATCCGCGAGGTGCTGCTCGGCGGGTTGAAGCCGGGTGTGACCACCTCGCACATCGAGGACCTGTTCATCGTCGGCACCGAGACCACCACGCCGGAGCTCACCGCCATTCCCGCGGGCTGGCCGACGCCGCGGGTCTTCTGGCGCATCTTCTTCGGCGCCATGGCGACCTACCTGCTGCTGCTCGCCGGGCTCTGGCAGTTCGGCAATACGAACTTCTTCCCCGGGATGATCGTCATCGGGTCGTTCGTCGTGCCTCTCTCGGTGGTGGTGCTCTTCTTCGAGCTCAACGTCCCGAGGAACATTTCGATCTACCAGGTGGGCAAGATGATCCTCCTGGGCGGAGCGCTCAGCCTGGTGGTCACCATGATCGTCGCGGCGATCGTTCCGGGCGACGACGTGGGAGACCTGATCCCGGCGATGCTCACCGGCCTCGTCGAAGAGGTGGGCAAGGGGCTCGTCCTCCTGATCATCATCCGCTCCCTGCGCTACCGCTACCAGCTCAACGGGCTGCTCTTCGGCGCCGCCGTGGGCGCCGGATTCGCGGGGTTCGAGTCGGCCGGCTACGCGTTCAACCTGGCGCTCGGCAACGACACCCTGTCGGCCGCGATGGGCAGCGCCGTCGTCAACATCCTGATCCGCGGGCTGCTGGCTCCCGGCGGACATGTGATCTGGACCGCCATGGTCGGCTCCGCTCTCTGGAAGGTCAAGGGGGACAAGCCGTTCAGCGTCGCCATGCTCTTCCACCCGATCGTGTTCCGCCGCGGCCTGGTCGCGATCTTCCTGCACGGCCTGTGGGACACGGACGTCCCGTTCGTTCCCTCTCTCCTCTGGTGCGCCCTGCTGCTGATCGTGGGCTGGTACATCGTGTTCGGCATGCTCAAGCAGTCGCTCGCCGAGGTGGAGACGGCGAAGCGGGCCGCGGACCTTCAGATCCCGCCGCAGGGGGGCGTGGTGCTCTCGATCGTGCGTTGATGACGCTGCCACCCTTCCCTCTCCCGTCGCGCCGGCTGGATCTCCCCGGCTTCCGCATCGGCCATGGCTCCGACACCACCGGCATGACCGGGGTGAGCGTCATCCTCTGCCCGGAAGGGGCGATCGCCGCCGCCGAGGTGCGCGGCACGGCCACCGGCACCCGGCAGTTCGATGCGCTGGTCGCCGGCCAGCACATCGCGAGCCGGGCGCACGCCGTGGTGCTCGCCGGCGGCAGCGCCTTCGGCCTGTCGTCCGCGGACGCCGTCGTCGAATGGCTGGCGCGCCGGGGCCATGGCTTCCAGACCGGCGTCGCGCCGGTGCCGCTCGTCCCCACCGCGATCCTCTTCGACCTGGGCTTCGGCGATCCCGCGGCACGTCCCGGCCGCGACCTCGCCGAGGCCGCCCTGGCCTCCGCCGCGCACGGCGAGGTCCCGGTGGGCAGCATCGGCGCCGGAACCGGCGCCACCGTCGGCAAGGCCCTGGGCCGCGACCACGCGATGAAAGGGGGGTTCGGCTTCGCCAGCCTGACCGTGCCGGGCGGCCCGACCGTGGCCGCCGCGGTGGCGGTCAACGCCTTCGGCGACGTCCGCCGGCTGGACGGCACCCTCCTCGCCGGCTGCCGCACCACCCCGGATTCCCACGAGCTGGCCGGAGCCGACCGCGTCTTCGCCGCCATGCCGTCCGACGCCCCGAACGTCTGGGAAGGGAACACGACCCTGGGCGTGGTGATGACCGACGCCGTCTTGAGCAAAGCCGGAGCCGCGAAAGTCTGCCAGATGGCCTTCGGAGGCCTCTACCGGACCCTCCTCCCGGCCCTCTCCCTCTACGACGGAGACCTCCTGGTCACCCTGGCGAGCGGCCCGCACCGCGCCCACGTCCACCAGATCGGCATCCTCGCCGAGCGAGCCGTCGCCGAAGCCATCCTCACCGCCGTCACCGAGGCCGACGGGTTCGGGGTGCTGCCGGCGGTGCGGGATTTGTGAGGGGGGCCGGGTAGCCGGACCAGACACGTGCCACCCAATGAGCCTGTGAGGGGGCGGCATCCACCCGCGACAGGCCGCAGTCAACGGCATTCCTTGAAACCATCCGCCGGGGCAGGATACAAGCCTACCTCTCGACAACCGCGAACCAGCTTTTGGGGCGTGCTCCCGCAGCACGATGAGAGGGAGGATGTTCTTCCCTGAGTTGAATCACAACTCAACTACAGACAAGGAGTTTCGTATGACAACCAAGAGGAGCCTTGTTGCTGTGTCCTTGGCCGCCTTGGCGGTTCTCGTGACGGCGCCCTGCCTGGCGGAAGATCTTTTCACCGCCATCGCTGACTCCGCCGCGGTTCCGAAGGGGTACGTTCAGCTCCAGTCGACAGAGATCGGCCTCTCGGCAAGCTTCGAGCTCAACGGCAACCGCATCTCGTTCGAGACACTCCGCGGCCAGCCGGTTCCCTCCGCCGTCCGCCGAGTTGACCCAACCGCTCCCGCCTATGAAATCGACATCCGCTTCCTCGACGCGAGAGGCTATCCGTTCTTCATCCAATATGGCGGCCACGGTCTGATGGACGAGTCCTGGAACCCGGAAGCGGCCGAACCGAAGGATGCACTGGAACGGGCGCTCTGGATGCCGACGGACGCGCAGGCCAGGGCTTCATTCCGAATCGCGGCACGTGCTCTCGTCGAGCTGTCCAAGACCCGTCTCCAGGAAAGGCAGGCTGCCGAACAGAAGGCGCTCCTCCAGCTTCTGCCTGCCTTCCGCTCGCTGCTGGTCATCGAAAAGACCGAGAGCGTTGCTCTGGAAGCAACCACTGCCTGCGACTACAAGAACAGGATCGAAGTCCACGACAAGTCGACATTCTTTGGCGCCCTCGGGGCGCGCCACAGTGCGACGCTGGCCAAGAATATCTCGTCGGCGGGCCAGACCACTCAGGTCTTTTCTTCCTGCAACCACGGGACCTGCGCCACGGATATGCCCCTCAAGTGCTCCTGGACCAGCGCCGCCAACCGGTGTACCTTGCCCTATTACGTTGCAGAATGCGGCACGTCGTACGGCTTTGTGTGCAACACCCACGTCTGCAATGACGACTCCGTGCTACAGATCGACAGCGTGAAGAACCTCTACTGCCCGTCTCCCCAATCTGCAACCTGCACCGACTGCTCCCTGCGAGTGAGCTCTCCGGGCTGCTGATTCACCCGGCCGTGCTCCACGAGGGCAGGTCTCCCGGCCCTGCCGGGGGATCTGCCCCAGCAGTGAGGCCTCACTCGATCAGCGGGGGCCGGGCGCAAGAGCCGTGGATCCGGATGCCATGTCAATGCCGGAAGACATCTTCCAATCGCTCCGCAGCGAGCACCCGCTCGCCCCACGAGAGCAGCCTCTCCGCATCCGCGCCCGCCACCTTCTGGCGGGTCTTGGCATCGAGCCGGCCGAACTTCCGTTCAAGCAGCCGCAGCAAAAGGAGGGCCTCGCCTTTCTGAAGCCCCTTCTGAAGCCCCTTCTGGAGTCCTTCCTGACGTCCTTCCCGGACGCCCGCCCGGCGCCCTTCCTTCAACCCGAGAAGGCGGCCTTCCTCCCGCAGCTCACGGTTCCACTCTTCGACTCTCTTTTCCAACATGGCTCTGAAATCCTCCAATCCGACGGCCCGCGGGATCGACGGCTTCCGCCCCCGGCGTCTCGGCAACAGGACATGGTCGAACCACACCAGCACCGCCCGGCGCAGGGGACCATCCCGCGGCCCGCTCAACAGCGGAACCAGGCGATCCGCCCCCCGGTCGAGCGCCTTGGGCGTCCGCCCCTGCTCCAGGCAGAAGATCTGCGCCGGAACGTTCTTCCGCGACTCCAGGTCCTTCAAAGAGTAGCGCGACGCGTCGACCACCTCGACCCGCAACCGCGGCAGAGAAGAGCCACATAGGCCATCATCCGGACGGCCATGAAGCGGTCCACCCGCGATTGGTGCTCGATGAAGAGGAAGACGTAGACCGAGGACCCGCCGCGCAGCCGCAGCTTCCACAGCAGATCGCCTTCCCTCGCCTTGAGGTCGGGCGAGACGAAAGAGGCGTTGACCCGCTTCTGAGGTCTTGTCGCCCCACGATTCCCTCCCACAGGCGCGGACGCCAAGTCATGGAACGTTCCGGCGCGAATTGTAGCAGAGGGAGCGGTTCACGGGCACGCCCAAGCAGGTGGAATCTTCCGCTGTCGCGACCGCCAGCATCTGTGCAGTCGCACCTGTGCAGCCGGTTACTGGGGGTGAGCCGAAGAGAATGGGGGACTCTACCGGGGAGGGTGGAGCTCCAGGGAGAGCTGCCAGCCGATGGCCCGCGCGTAGCGCTCGAGAGTCGAGAAGCGGATGCTGCCGGCGCTGTTCTCGATGCGGCTGATGGCAGACTTCTTCGTGGCCAGGCGCTCGGCCACCTGGTCTTGGGTGAGGCCGGCCTTTTCGCGCGCTTGGCGGAGAAGGGCACCCACCTTGAAGTCGGTGTAGCCGGTTTCGAGACCGTCGGCGAACTCGGGATCGCGCGCGGCGCGGGTCTGGGTATATTTAGTGAGGTCGCTCATCTTGGGGCCTCCTTCTCAGGTAGTCCTGGCGGCGCGTCGACGCGATGTCGATCTCCTGCCGCGGTGTCTTCTCGGTCTTCTTGGCGAAACCACTCACGACCACGAAGCGGGGACCATCCAAAAAGCCGAGCAGCCGGAAGGTGTCTCCGCCATGCTGGACCCTGACCTCCCAGAGACCCTCGGTGTCGACCAGCTTCTTGAAGTACTGGGCGGGCACCGGGTCGAGCTGCTCCACCTCTCGCACACGTGGAGGTTAACACAAAGGTGAACTCGGAGGGGGTGTGCCGGGCTCTCCCCTGGCCAGGGGGTTGGTGCCCTCTCCTCCGTACATCTACCTCGAGTGTCGCGCCAAGGCTGAAATGCGGTCGACCGAAAGAAAGTTCGCCCCGAACCGCAAGAATCGACAGGCGATTTACGACTTTTATAGGGCATGAGTCGCCATTTGCGCTTCGTGCCCGAAGGCGGTGCCCTCGTCGAGGTCACCTGCCGCACCATCCAGGGACGTCTCCTCCTGCGTCCTTCCCCGCAGCTCAACGACATCCTCCTCGGCGTCCTCGGACGTGCTCAAGCCCGCTATCCCCTTGACATCGTGAGCTTTACCTTCCTCTCGTCGCATTACCATCTGCTCCTGAGGGTCCCGGACGCCCGGAGGCTCGCTGAGTTCATGGGGTACTTCAATGGCAACCTGGCCCGGGAGGTAGGCCGCCTCACCGGCTGGTTCGCAACCGTCTGGGCGCGCCGCTATGACGCCATCCTGGTGAGCGAGGAAGAAGCCTCCCAGGTCGAGCGGCTCACCTACCATCTGGCCCAAGGAGTCAAGGAGCACTTGGTGGCCCGGGCCGAAGAGTGGCCCGGAGTGCATTGCGCCCGCGCCCTGATCACCGGAGAGCCGGTCGAAGGCACCTGGTACGACCGCACCCTCGCCCGCAGCCTGCGG
>Ga0062379_10000074_pt1 | contig 16865 bp, 14 predicted proteins | sample DOMMetBare2Fresh_2_FD_59484 | JGI IMG/M metagenome (GOLD analysis project Ga0062379, IMG submission 59484) | Wetland sediment microbial communities from St. Louis River estuary, USA, under dissolved organic matter induced mercury methylation -... | ecosystem: Environmental > Aquatic >...
GGGGATCTCCTCCCAGCGAGCGCACGAGCTCCATGGAGCTCGGCCGGAAGAGGGCCGCGATGGCCGGGTCGCCGCGCTCCTCGAAGAACCGGCGCATGGAGACCGAATCCGGACGGGTCGAGAACCCCTCGTCGATCCGGCGGAATCCCTTCTCGCCGCCGCGGTCGACGTCGAACAGGCCATAACCCAGGCGGCGCACCGTCCCACGCAGGGTCTCCCGCAGGGCGGCGGTCCGCCCGACCCAGGCCGGCTCGATGAGGAACCACGGGCCGGCGGCGAAGGCGATGCTGTGAAAGCTCCCGTGCAGGTGGAACGGAGCGCCCGCGGCGAGGAACGCAGCCACGGCCCGGTTCTCGGGACGGGCGCCGGTGTCGTCCGCGCCGCGGGGAAAGCCGAACTCGACGTCGTCGCCGGGCCGCTCCCGCACCACGTGCCGGAGGTAGAGCGGCAGGTCGTAGACGCGGTCCTCCATCCCCCGATGGTCGACCGCGGGCAGGAAAGCCGCGCTCCAGGCAGCGTTCCGCGCCTCTCCGTCGGGGTTCACATGCGGCACCAGGTGCCAGGTGGCCCCGGTCAGCAGCGGATCTTCGGGCGGGAGCACCGCGAGACAACGAGCGAGCCGGCGGAGCATGTCGGGACCCACCGGCTCGTCGGCATGGCAGCCGCCGATCAGGCTGATGCGGAGCGCGCCGCGCCCGAGGACGCCGCCGAGGATCTCGCGCCCCTCGCGCGACCGGCCGATGGGCGCGAGAGGCAGCGGACCCGCGGCGGCGGCGGGCGCGAGGATCTCCTCGATCGGCAGCTCGCGCATGCGCCGCCTCACACCAGCGGACGGTCGGGGTCCGTCTCGTCCAGTCGACCGTCCAGCTCCGGAGCGTCGAACACCGGCGCGGGAGGAGCCGGAGGGGCCGGGGCAGGGGGCGGTGGCAGGATCGTGGCCGGCAGGGTGTCCGGCGTGCCGCCGAAGCGCGCCCGCAGCACGGCGCCGAACCCGACCGTCCACGCCACGTACTGCACGGCGAACCCGAAGGCGAGGATGGTGAAGGCGATGAAGTCGACCGGACCGCTCCCCAGGCCGACCAGCCGTCCCAGGAGGCTCCAGATCTCGATCGCCAGGACGCCGGCCAGGGCCACCACGTACGGACCCCCGAAGCGGCGGTTGAAGCGGGTCTCGAGGAGACGCCCGACCGAGTGGGCGACCGCCGCGTAGCCGAGCAGGGCGGCGAGGCCCAGCGCGATGAAGATGAACGGATACAGGGCGATCAGCGCGCAGCCCACGATGGTGATCACGAGGAGGATCGTCACCGCGGTCAGCAGGGGGAAGAAGAGGAGCTGTGCCGCGAGACCGATCAGGCCCGCGATCCACGGCTCGTGCACCACGTGCCTCTCCACCTTCTCCATCGGAGCGCGCGCCACCAGCAGGCACAGGCAGACCAGCAGACCGAGGATCGCCACCCAGACGAGCTGGAAGACCAGGTCCATGGAGCCGGTCAGGAACGGCGACCAGGGGCGGAAGTGGATGTCGACGTCCCCGTCGTCGTCCCAGCCACGGCGCGGCGGGGTCATGCCCGCTTCCGTGGTCTTGCCATGGACCTGGGCGCCCTCGGCGCGCACGATCTTGCCGCCGACGCTGGTGACGTCGCCGTCCACCACCGCGTGCGGTCCCAGGCGGACGTCGCCGCCGATCGCGGTCACGTTGCCGCCCACCCGGCCGTTGACGGTGACCGAGCCGGCGAGCGCCGTGGCGTCGCGGCTCACCTCGCCTTCGACGCGGACCGAGCCGACGAACGCCACGGCCTCTTCGACGAGCTCGTCCTTGTCGACGACGATGTTGTTCCCGAAATTCAACTGGCTCCCGGAGGTCCCATGGTCCGGGGCCTCCGGAGCCTCCGGGGCCTCCGCCGGCAGCGGGGGTTCCGGAACGTCCGAGTCCGGTGCCTCGGCCGGGATCTCGCCCTCGGCGGGGATCTCCGTCTCGTCGCCGGGTGCCGGGGACGCCGCCGCGGCGGGAGGAGCACCGCCTCCGCCCGGCAGCCCGAAGAGGGCCTGGCGCTCGCGCGGCGGCAGGTGGTACAGGCGGAGGACCGGCTCGGCCTCCGTGGCGAGCCAGGCGCGCAGGACGCCTTCGGTGACCCGTTCGCCGTTGACCGCGATCGTGTCGCCGCTCACCTCGATGGTGCGTACCCCCAAACGCTCCTGGCGCGGCCGCAGCACGACGCCGTTGTGCAGGGGGAGGACCTCATAGGTCTTCTCGAGAACCTGGCGCAGGTCCTGGAGGGATCCGGCGGACGGAGCCGCTCCGGGGGTCCCGGGAGACGGAGGCGCCTGCGCCAGGGCAGGACCGGAAAGGGCGAGGGCGCAGACGGCCACGCCGGCCCGGAGAAGCCGCGTCGCGGTGGCGCCGCGGCGGCACAGTCGATCAGATGGATTCCACATGGGACCAGCTCCTGTCTCGTGTGATGAGGTTCCGGAGAAAGTGGAACGCCACCAGGGACGTCAGCAAACAGACGATCACGACCAGTGCCATCCGCGGCGTCGCGAACGGCGTCGCCAGGGCGCGCCCGATCTCCAGGACCCAGTCCCAGACGGCGAGCGCCGCGACCAGGACCTGGCTGACCGTGGTGAGGGCCGCCGTGCCCAGGCGGATCAGATCGCCCGGGCTCCAGAAGTGGCCCGCCAGACCCGCCAACGCCTGCAAGGCCTCGGACAGCCACGGCAGCGACAGTCCGGTGACCAGCAGGGCGAGCGTGACGAAGCCGCGGAACCAGAGCCCGGCGAAGAACGTCCGCCGCTCGGGCACGGCCGCCACCACCCCCGCCCGCGCCAGGACCCTGTCCGCGAACCCGGCCGGCGGCGCGAGCGGCGGCAACGCCTCGGCCTCGAACAGCGCGAAGAGCGCCTCGCCGGCTTCGTCGTCCCGTCCGTCCCGCTCGGCGGCGAGCCAGCGGTTCAGGATCTCATCGTGGGAGGGGCTCATCCGTTCTTTCTCCTTCGCCCCGCCCTACGAGCCGGGAGCGCTCCGGGTTTCGGCCGGTCCCCAACCGAGCCGGGTCATCTCCTCGGCCAGCTCCTTGCGGGCGCGGTGGAGGTTGGTCTTCACCGTGCCCAGGGGCAGGTCCGCCGCCTCGCAGATCTCCTGGTAGGAGGCTCCTTCAATATAGAAGAGGACGACGGCCTCCCGGTACTCCGGGCGCAGCCGGGCGATGGCCCGCTCCAGGGACCGCGCCATGTCCCGGCGCTCGGCCGCGGTCAGCGGGTTCTCGGTCGAGCCGTCCGCCAGCACCGCCGCGAGCCCGCCGCGGTGCTCCTCGTCCCGCTCCTTCCCCCCGTCGAGAGGGACGGTCTCGGGCGTATGCCGCCGCAGGTGGTCGATCGTCGTGTTGTGGGCGATCTTGAACAGCCAGCTCGAGAACTTGCGCACCGGGTCATAGGTGTCGAGCCGCCGGAAGGCCTTGACGAAGACCTCCTGCGCCAGGTCCTCGGCCGCCGCCGGGTCCTGGAGCATGCGCGCGATCAGGCTGTAGACCGGGCGCTCGAAGCGCACGACGATCTCGCGGAAGGCCTCCTCGGCCCCGCCCAACGCCTCCGCCACCAGCTCCGCGTCCGTCTTCATCCAGGTCATTTCCATACGCGCGGAGGGCACGCGGGTTGCGGCACCGCTCCGGACGTGGATCGGCTATGCTGTGAGCACTGCGTACACCTATCCCTCGGAGGACTCTATAATGCGCACCCGTCTCGCCGCTCTCCTCGCGCTCTTCCTGACCGCTTCCGCCGCCTGGGCCGGCACTCTCGCCGGAATCACCCTCCCCGACAAGGCGGACGCCGACGGCCAGGCTCTCGTGCTCAACGGCCTGGGCCTGCGGACCAAGCTGTTCATCAAGGTCTACGTCGGCGGCCTCTATCTCCCCCAGAAGGAGAAGTCGGCCCAGAAGGTCCTCGCCGCGGACGCGCCGCGCCGCATGGCCCTGCACTTCATCTATGACGTCGACAAGGGACAGATGTGTGACGCCTGGAGCGAAGGCCTGGAGGCGAACACCCCCAACCCGTCGGCCGAGGTCGAGAAGAACTTCAAGACGCTCTGCACCTGGATGGACGGCGTCGGCAAGGGGCAGGTGCTCTCCCTGACCTACCTCCCCGGCACGGGCACCCGCGTCGAGATCGCCGGCAAGGTCAAGGGGACCCTCCCCGGCAAGCCGACCGCCGATGCCATTCTCTCCACCTGGATCGGCCCCGACCCGGCCCCGGGAGCCGACTTCAAGAAGGCCGTCCTGGGCGGGTAGGCCCCTCACCCCCTGGCCCCCTCTCCCATCGCCCCCCCTCCAGCCGGGAGAGGGGGAACCGCACAAAAAAAGAGGAGCGCCCGGAGCGCTCCTTTGGAGGGATGAGAGGAGGTCTACACCTCCCCGCGATCACGGAGCTTAGGGCGTTCATCGCAACTTGTCAATAACCTGGGCGTGACAATTTGTGCAGGTATTGAGGGGCTTGATTGAACTTCCGGTCGGGCCCCTCAACCGCGCCAGAAGATCGTCGCCAGGATGACCGCGCCGAGCAGCAGGCGGTAGACCATGAACACCGTCAGGCTCCGCGTGCGCAGCCACTGGAGCAGCCAGGCGATCACCGCATAGCCGACCACCGCCGAGCCCACCAGGCCGATCAGCATCGGCAGGATCTCGGCCCGCGGCAGCCCCGTCTGATAGAGGTCCAGCGCCTGTTTCGCCGCGGCGAGCGAGAAGACCGGGATGCCCAGCAGGAACGAGAAGCGGGCCGCGGCCGGGCGGGCCAGCCCCAGAAGGAGCGCCGCGGTGATGGTGATGCCCGAGCGCGAGGTCCCCGGCACGATGGCCAGCGCCTGAGCCAATCCGATCACCAGGGCCGCCTGCCAGCCGATCTCCCCGACCGTCTTCTCGTGCCGCCCGATGCGGTCGGCCAGACCCAGCAGCAGGCCATAGAAGATCGTCGTCCCGGCCACCAGGAGGGCCGAGCGCGCCTGGGTCTCCACCCAGTCCTTGAACAGGAGGCCGGCGATCCCCGCCGGGATGGTGGCGAGGACGATCATCCAGGCCAGATGGCGCGGCCTGTAGTCGCCGTCCGCCGACCGCGGCTGCCCGGTGAAGAAGCCGATGAGGAGGTCGCGCACGTCCCAGCGGAAGTAGACGAGGATCGCGAGCAGGGTGCCGACGTGGGTGGCGATGTCGAAGGCGAGCCCCTGGTCCGGCCATTTCAGGAAGTAGGGGACCAGGATCAGGTGGCCGGAGGAGCTGACGGGGAGGAACTCGGTGACTCCCTGCACCACCGAGAGAAGGAGCGCCTGGAGCGGGGACAGGATCTGCGGTGGTGTCATGGCGCGCCGATCATATGCCACGGGGTATACTTCACCGCCCATGGAAACGATCCTGATCACCGGCGGTGCCGGTTTCATCGGTTGCAACTTCGTACGCCTGGCCCTGGCGGAGACCGGAGCCCGGCTCGTCGTCCTCGACAAGCTCACCTACGCGGGGAGCCTGGAAAATCTCTCCGGCGTCCTGGACGATCCGCGCTTCACCTTCGTCCTCGGCGACATCACCGACCGGTCCACTCTCCGGCAGCTCTTCGCCGAGCACCGGCCCACCGCGGTCGTCAACTTCGCCGCCGAGAGCCACGTCGACCGCTCGATCGAAGACGCCAGCGCCTTCATCCAGACCAACGTCGTGGGGACCTTCGAGCTGCTGGAGGCTTCGCGCCGCCACGTCGCCGGCCTCCCCGCGGACGAGGCGGCGGCCTTCCGCTTCCTCCACGTCTCGACCGACGAGGTCTACGGCAGCCTGGGACCGACCGGCGCCTTCGCCGAGACGACCCCCTATGCGCCCAACTCCCCGTACGCCGCCTCCAAGGCGGGCGCCGACCACCTGGTGCGGGCCTATCACGAGACCTACGGTCTGCCGGCCCTCCTCACCAACTGCTCGAACAACTACGGCCCCCACCAGTTCCCCGAGAAGCTGATCCCGCTCATGGTGCTGAACGCCCTGGAGGGGAAACCGCTCCCGATCTACGGCGACGGCGGCAACGTCCGCGACTGGATCTACGTCGACGACCATTGCCGCGGCGTCCTCACCGTCCTCCAGAAGGGGCAACCCGGCGGGAAGTACAACCTGGGCGGACGCAGCGAGCGGACCAACCTGCAGATCGTCGACGGGATCTGCGAGATCCTGGAGAGCGAACGGCCGGCGGCCGGGAACCCGGCGCTCCGCGACAAGGGGATCGCCTCCTATCAGGACCTCAAGAAGTTCGTCGCCGACCGGCCGGGGCACGACCGGCGCTACGCCATCGACGACACCAAGGCGCGCACCGAGCTCGGCTGGGAGACCCGGCACGACTTCGCCTCGGGCCTCCGCGCCACCGTGCGCTGGTACATCGACAACCGACCCTGGTGCGAGGCGGTGCAGAGCGGCACGTACGGCCGCGAGCGCCTCGGCCTGATCCGGAGCTGAAGCCACCATGGAATTCCGCCGCCTGGACCTGGACGGAGTCATCCTCGTCATCCCCGACGTCCATCACGACGAGCGCGGCTCCTTCCAGGAGACCCACCACCGCGACAAATACACGGCCGGGGGCATCCCCGAGACGTTCGTGCAGGACAACCAGTCCTTCTCCCTCCGGCACGTCCTGCGCGGCCTTCACGCGCAGCTCCGGTATCCGCAGGGGAAGCTGGTGCGCGCCATCACCGGCGAGATCTTCGACGTGGCCGTCGACATCCGGCCCGGCTCTCCCACCTTCGGCAAATGGCTCGGGGAGACCCTGTCGGAAAGGAACGCCCGCCAGCTCTACGTCCCCCCCGGCTTCGCCCACGGCTTCTGCGTGCTCTCCGAAACCGCCCACGTGCAGTACAAGTGCACCGACGTCTACCGCCCGGGGGACGAGATCGCCGTCATCTGGAACGATCCCGCGATCGGTGTCGACTGGCCGGTCGCGGAGCCTGTGCTCAACGGGAAGGACCGCAAGGCGCCGCGGCTGTCCGAGATCGTGGAGATGCTGCGGTCCGTCTGACCTGAGATTGAGGCTCAGTCAAAGTACTTCTAAGAAAACCCGCGCCCGGCTTGGCCCCACCGCGCCAAGAGAGCTGCAGCACTCGTAACGGCAAGCTCTGGACATCGCCCGAAGGCAGTCTCATACGAGAGAAGAACACCCGCACATCCCTGCTGCAGCCAATGCGCTAGATCGCAGATTTCCGCGCGGGTGGGCAAAGCGAACCGCTCCAATCCTTCCAGAACCTGAGTGGCGAGAACCCAGGGTGTCCCCTTCGCGACAGCATGGCGAGCGATCTGTGTGACCGCATGCGGCAGTTCTACCCATGGTAACGCCAACGCCAAATCACCCCGCGCTGCCATCACGGCGTCCGAGGAGGAACAGATGGCGTCGATATTCTCGACACCACCTGCGGTTTCGATCTTTGCCAGAACAGCGATATGCGAGCCAACCTCTTGAGCGAGTTTCCGAACGCGCAACACGTCCTTTTCAGAGGAGACGAAAGAAAGAGCGACGACGTCATACAAGGGAGATCTGAGTATATGCTCTAGGTCTGCAAGGTCCTTCTCCGTCAGGGCAAGCGGCTGAAACTCCCTTCCTTGCACGGTCAGGCCGCGGTTCTGGTCGACGATTCCATCCTGAAGGACCTCCGCCCAAGCCTCGTCGCCAGCGACTCTCTTGATCTGAAGCACGGCCCCGCCGTCACCAACAGTAACCACACTCCCCTCTCGAATCTGGGCAAAAAACGCCGAGCTCTGGACCGGCAGCACCGGATCTGAAGGCTGGCTGGCCGTCGAGCCGAATGCCAAGCGGAGTCTCGCCCCTGTCGGTACGCGCATGCTGGGTGGCCCTTGGAAGGATCCAAGCCGGATTTTCTCGCCAGCTAGATCAGCGACGATCCGGCAGGGCCGACGCACTCGGGCGGCCGCGTCCCGCAAAGACTGTGCCCGCTCATCCTGTAGCGATGGAGTTCCGTAGGAGAACGTGAGGCGAGCGCCCGTAGCACCGCGCAAGAGGAACTCTTCTTCCTTACCAAGGGAAGCCGGGCCCAGCGTGTACCAGAGTTCCATGCTCAACCTACGTCCACCAGCGGTCTCGTCAGTCTGTCTGCCAGACAACGTTGGAAAGCACCGCTCGGAGGTGCTCTCCGCCGAGAGTTCGGGACTCCTGCCATCGCATGATCCACTCGAGGTCAGTACTTTGACCGAACCAACGAAGGAGAAGGTGCTCGAGGTGTCGGCAAGCCCAGCCGTTTTCGTCGATGCGGCGAGATTGGAAGATACGCTCGAGGAAGCTGCGCCAAGCTTCCGGCTCTTTCCACAGGTCACAGGAGCGGCGCACGGCCTTGATGATCGAAGACTGGACGGGCCGGTAACCGACGATCTCGTGCAAGTCGTATCTTGCGGTGTCCTCGGTATCAAACAATCTCTCAAGAACCGGCTGGAACTCACCACGATCTGCCACTTCAGCTAACGCCTCGATGCCATGGGCTCGTCGCCAGAACTCGGCCAGGAAGTGCTCACCCTCCACGCACTGATCGCGTAAAAACAAACCCAACTCGCCAGCCACCATCAGCCGCTGATGCGAGGCACCGTTGCACGCGCGCTCCACGGCACAGGCTTGTGCCTTCGTGACCGGATCGCTCCGCCCGAGCCGGACCAGAGCCTGACTCGCCACGCGAATCGTGCCCAGCTCGGCTGGGCCGAACTCTCGCCGCCGTGTCAGGGTCAGCAGCGCTTCACCAATATGATAGAGCAGGTGGAGGCTGCGCAACTCGGGGAGCCCCTCCGCCAAGACTTCGGCGAGCCAGAACTCGCCAAGCTCTCCCAAGATGTAGACCGCTCGTCCGAGCGGCCTCCACGCCTCCTCATCAGGCTCTCCAGCGATCTTCGGTTCCATCAAGTGCGCCTCGTATCGAGCGAACGTTCTGGCAAGGAGCGCGGTGTCTGCCAAGCACGCTCGGAGCGCTTGCCTCCCCACCTCTCCCAGGGCACTGAAAGCCTCGATCGCGTAGGGATACATGCTCGCCTGCCGGAAATCCTTGACGATCTCCGCGGCAACCTCGCGCTCGGCAGCGACGCGCTCCCCAGGGTCGGAGACCTCATGTGCCAGGCGCGCACTCGTGAGATAATCGGGAAGCTCAGCTTCGAGGAAGCGGCGGACAAAACTCCGCTGCACATCGGGCGAGCCGTAGCCCTGAATTAGGTAAACCGGAACTTCGCGCCAAAAGGCGTCGTGGGAAATGTCGGCGGGAAACTCGGGAGGGGAAGAGGCAAGGAAGCACTGTGCGGTCAGAAACTCCTGGAATGTCTGGTGGAAAAACGCGATCTTGAGGGCACAAATCTCTTCCAGGGTCATGTCGGGGTCCACTGCCGCCACCGTGGAGCAACGCAGTAATCCGGAGTGAATCAGGTGGGCCAGGAAGGGCCGAAACTGGCCTCGATCTTCCTCATTCATGACAGCCTCAAGAGCGCTAGCATCGCTGCGCACCAACTTGTTCCGAGTCATCTCGTAGGCGAGCTGATGCAGGTAGGTCCTAGGCCGGCCCGACAGGTCCAGTTCCGGGTAGGAGCTACCAAGAACTCGATTCGCCTTCGGCCTCTCTTTCGACCCCTGGAGGAATTTGTCGAGGACATAGCCAAAGACATCGGCCACACCACGCAGAGTTGGAAGCGGCTCGTCCGCATCTGACGAACGACGGAGAAACAAGGAGGCTAGCAGGGGCAGCCGGAGAAAGTTGCGAATCTCGGTCGGAACGCTGGCAAGAAGACCACTATGACCATTACGCTCGAAGTAGCTAATGAGTTGCTCGGATGTCCAGCGGTCGATCTCAAAGAAATGCGTGTCGCCTTCCAGCCATAGCCAGTCCAGAGCGGCAATTGGGCGAGAGGTCATCACAAAAGCCACATCCTGCGCTACCGCCAAGCGCTTCGCAAAAGCCCACACGCGCCTGAGGTTCTCCGCCTCCTGCTCGTTCCAACCGTCAAGGAAAACAGCCAGACGGAGATGCGCCCGACGGGCCGCGGATGCGAGTTGGTCGAAGTCCGAAACATGGATCAGCCTACCGAGCCAACCTTCGAAGTCGTCGTGGCGGGAATCCCAGTCGCCCAGCGGAACATAAACAGGGACCGCAGAAGACTTCTCTGCGATGCGCCGGCACAGCAGGCGGCAGGTCGTGGTCTTGCCCACTCCGGCCACACCGAGCAGGATCGCGACGCGTATTGCCCTAACCTCAGACGTTGCTGTCAGCCTCCGCTCGAGGTCCACGAGCTGCAGGTGCGGCGCCCTCGTCCGAATCGCCCGTACCGGATCACCGTACTGGAACTGCACCTCGCGAAGCACGATTTGCAGCAATTCAGCCGGCTCGACCTGATACTCGCCGGCGAACAGAGCTGCTTGCACCAACGGTTCCTTAGCAATCGTCTCCAGGTATGAAGCCAAAAGGTCCGAGCGACGGCGCACCCTAGTGCGACGCCTATACCTATCACGGATAAGATTTGTCAAGTGTCTACGGAGCAGACCCTCGAAGTCATCTCCGTTCTCCGAAGGCGGCCACATGAACACGTCCTTCGGAAGCTCGCCTACGACACCCTCTAATGTGGATTGCTCTATATCCTTCCTAAAATAGATCATGACATGAGGCAAGCCACGTCTTTTCTTCCGCGCATCCAAAGCCTGACGGAGCTCACTGACAGTTCCGGAGGGAAAACCAGGCACGGGCGTACCGATCCGGCTGCCGAAGATCGCGATAACGATGTCGCTATCCCCTATCCGCAGCACTCTGTTGCTAAGACCCTGAGGCCCTTCGGGATGCACATCCGGATAGGCATCGTGCTCCCATCGCGACACCTCGAGCCGCAGGTTTCGCTCCCCCGCCATGCCCCGGTTCAACTCGTCCACCGCCCGGTTGACCGCATCACGCTCCTGCTTGACATCACCCGGAGAGGCAACGACTATCCGAAGGGGTTTGAGGCCGCTCTCGGTCATCTGGCCGCCTCCTCGCTGAGGATGAGAGGACCGCTCCGCAAGAGATCGAGGTACGCCCCCAGTCCGTGGGTGAACATCGAGGTCTTGCAGAACCGCTCGGAAGCAAGGTTCGGGAGCACACCCAACCGACCTTTCTCGGTAAGCCAGACCTTGCCCGTCCCCGTCACCACTTCACCGATGTCCGCCACCAGCGTTCCAAACGAGGCCATCCGGTTGGTGACTTGCCTGACTGCCATAGGTGGAACAGTCGCGACGAGTTGCCAGTCTCCCCACGAGAGCAGGAGCTTTCGAGGATCGACCCCCGCCTTCTCCGCTACTCTAGAAACGGCCGGGTTCGGGTACAGTCGCTGCACATCGACCACAATATCGGCGCCATTGACCAAGGCAAGCTCCTGAAGGCATCCAGCCACGCCATCAGAGCTGTCCATGCACGCTGTGGCTCCACCCTCGTGAGCGAGCGCGATGCCTTCCTGGATACGCGCAATTGGGCGGTATAAGGCCCTATCGATCAACTGCTGATCAGTTGCGTCAAGCCGCGTTTCTGGTAAGAGACGAGTCAGCACCGCAGACCAAAAGAGCCCCATCTCCCCGATGACGAGGACTCGGTCGCCGGGCGCAGCACCAGTGCGGCGCAACAGCTTCTCCTCTTGAACCGTCCCGAGTGCGCTTCCGGTCGCGGTGAAGGCCGGTCCATCCTTGATGTTGCCGCCCACTACGGGGCACGACCACTCGCGACACGCCTCGGCAAGCCCATCAAGGAACCGCACGTAGTGGGCTACCGGCATGACTTCGGGCATGACGGTCGAGACCAGCAACCCGAGAGGCCGAGCTCCCATCGCCGCCAGGTCGCTCAGGTTGATCAACACGGTCATTCGGCCCCAATGGTAGAAGTCTGTACCTTCGAGCAGGCAGACCACCGGCTCAGGGCATGGATCGGTCGTGACCACAAGGGCGTGCCCAGACGGAGGAGATGGGAGGACCGCGCAGTCATCGCCGATGCCGACAATGTGTTCGGCGAGCGGCGGAAAGCGAGGAGCGATGAGCTCCTGCACGATCCGGCGCTCGCCCAGGTCACGTAGCGTCAGATCTCGAAGCTCATCAGCCATGAGCAGACATCCTCAGAGCAGGCGCTCATCGAGCAGCGGCAACAAGCGGTCTAACACGTTTCGGCGGAGGGTTTGAGCCATATCCCGCCCCGCCACCGTCTGCCAGCGCCAAACATCTTGACCCCGGAGCGAAGCAACCACTTGGCGGAGGAATTGGCTAGGCAGGTCGTCGACGGGAAAGGCACACGCGTAATCCGGTTCTTGAATGTAAAGATAGGATTTGCCTGCGTTGAAAAAGGATCGCAGGTCATCGAGCGACGCCAACTCCCCCTTTCCCAGCCGTTGCTCTACGGCTCGTCGCACGGGGAGGCTGGTCGGCAAGCAGTGCCAGTGGGCGTGTTCGATACAGCTCCCCGCTCCACCCGGCCGCGCAGGCCCGTGTTCCAGAAAAAGTACCGGCTCACCATAGGTTTGGGCGAGAAGATTTCGAACGAAATCTTGCGCCGCACGTAGCTCTGGATCAAGATCCTCCGGCCACGCGCCGAAGCAGGGATAATGGCTCGCCGTGATCAGAAGGAGGTGTCCGTCGACCAGAGGGGCGACATCAGGGATCACCCAGAAATTCCTGTCTCCCCAGAGAATCGACTCCGACCCTGCAAAGGGAAGATCCCGAGTCAACTCAAGACGAGCCGCCGGACAGAAAATACACTGGCATTCACTCGCATCGCCTCGGGCTACACCGGCCTTCTCGGCGAACACATGCAACCAGTTCCTGCGCCGTCGTTCTCCGAGCGTGCTTTTCTCGGAGCCCTGCAATTCCTCGGCCAAAACGCGAAACCCTGCCGCGGAAACAATCTGCGCCAATTCTTCTCTCTCATAGAGCTTTACGTACCGCCCGCAGTGATCCGTCTTCTCTCCCTTGCCTTCTTCCACTGCGACTGCCAGGATGCCTCTTGGCATGAGCACTCGGGTGAATTCGGCCAGACATCGTGCCGTGTCGGCTGGAAGAAGGTGCTGCAGAGAGGCACAGGCCCAGACTCCTCGGAAGGTCTCCGCTGGATAATTCAACCGGCGAAGGTCCATCCGCCGGAAAACGTGATCCGGCACTCTCACTCGGGCTTCCGCTATCATGGAGCGCGAAAGGTCAATCCCAACTGCCGGGAAGCCCCTCCTCGCCATCGCCAGAACATCGCGCCCGGGGCCGCAACCTGCGTCAAGCACATCCCCATGTTGCGGGAGCAGTCCCAGGAAACGGTTGAGTGCCGGCTCCATGACGCGATCCTCAAACCAAGTCGTCGCATACTCGCCAGCAATCTCGTCGTAGATCCCAATCGTCTGGGAGAGTAGGTCGGCCTCTTTTTCCACGAACTTTTCCTTCCATTGGGAGGTTAACAGAAAGCTGACAGTACTTCAATGGCTTGGCCCCAGACAAAGGGAGCGCAGAAGCCGGCCAGGGACACCTGGGTCGGCGAAGCAGCTCGCGTGGTACCATCCGCCCGACCTGACCGAGGCGGCCCCCCTCCCACCCGGGGGCCTCGCCCGGAGCTGCCCAAAGGAGCCTCGCGTGCCCATCCAATTCGACCCCTCGTTCTGGGAGAGCTGTTGGACCTACCAGAAAGGGGTTCAGAATGACCTCAAGTGCGCCATTCTCGCCGCCGGTCTCGGCCGGCGGATGGACCCGCTGACCGCCAACCACCTCCCCAAGCCCTTGTTCCCCCTGGGGGGCAAGATCCCGATGGCGGAGATCTGGGTCCGCCGGCTCGTCGAGTCGGGCATCACCGACATCTCGATGAACCTCTGCGTCCTCAAGGACACGATCAAGCGCTACTTCCGCGACGGCACCAAGTTCGCCGCCGGCATCGGCTACGTGGAGGAGGACACCCCGAGCGGGACCCTGGGGGGCGTCTGCAAGCAGGCCCTGGGCGCCGAGGCCAGGCAGGTCCTCTCCGGTGAATCGATGCCGCGAGGGGCGGCGTTCCGCGGCTCGACGCTGATCGTTCCCAGCGGCGACATCGTGACCAACTTCGACGCCGGGCTGCTGGAGGAGATGTATGACGTCCACAAGCGGGTGGGCTCCGCCTTCACGGTGATTCTCGTCCCCGTCCCCTGGGACCGGCGCAAGGATTTCGGGACGGTGGTCCTCGACCGGCCGGAGCAGCGGTCCGGCATCCTCTCCCAGTCCGGACGGATCCAGGAGTTCCGCGAGAAGGACCCCGACTCGCCGAGCAACCTCAACAACGCGTCCATCTACATGATCGAGATGGACCTCATCCAGGCCCTCGACCCGCTGCGCACCGAGGCCCGGGGCGACGCGCCCGATGCGTTCTACGACTTCGGCAAGCACGTCTTCCCGGCCATGCTGGGCCGCCTCCCGTACGCCACACTCCCCAAGGACTTCCTCCTGTGGGGATTGCAGTACGACGGAGCCTGGTTCGACGTGGGGCAGAAGCGCGACTACCTGCGCGTCAACGAGTTCCTCCTCGACGGCAAGCTCAACGTCGAGCTCCCCTACGAGAAGCTTCCCTGGGGGCACCTCGGGAGCAATGTCACGATGGACTTCTCCCGGGTCACGATCCGCCCACCGGTCGTCATCGGCAACAACTGCATCATCGAGCCCAACGCCACGTTGGGTCCCTATGCGGTCATCGGCGACGGCTGGATCATCGAGGACCGCGTCACCATCCGGAACTCCGTCCTCTGGGAGATGTACTCCTTCTTCGGCGAGGACGGCCGGGAGGTCTCCATTGATGAACGCAAGCTGGTCGACCGGCACGAGATCCGCCGCGGCGTGACGATCGAGGAGAGCATCGTGGCCGGAGGAGCCATCCGCGACGACATCCGGGAGCAGACGGTGGACGTGCTGGAGGATGGTGAGCTGGGCATCCTCCCCATCGACTACGTACCCTCCGGACCGCGGGCGTAGAAGCCGCCCGCGCGGAGCCCGTGGTAGGGTTGATCCGGGACGGAGTCTCCGATGGGCCACTCTCCACCGACCTCGCCAGTCCGCCGCCTGCCGCCGACCACGCCGGCCCTCCTCGATGACACCGCGCGGCCTTATTTCCTGTGGTGGACGGACACCACCGTCGGCCAGCTCAAGGAGCACCTCGCTGCGGACGATCCGGAAGAGCGCGCCTACTGGATGGGCTCCCTTCTGCGAGAGGCCAACACCCGGGACGTCTGGCTCTTCGTCCGTTCGGACGAGATCCGTGCGCTCTGGCCCCGCTTGATCCGGTACCTCGGGCGCTCCCGGCAGATGTGGGCCTGGCTCCTGGAGCTGCCACCGCCCGAGTGGCCCCCGCTGAGCGAGATCCGTGCGGGCCATGCCCCTCACCTCGGACCAGTTGGAGACGTCCGTGAGACTCCTGTCATCCTGGAGTCTGCCGCCCTGTTCTCCGTGGACGAAGCGCTCACGACGAGCGAGCGATGGCGGCGGCGGCTGGCGGGCCAGATGACGAGCGACAGCGCCGACCTGCTCTGCGAGGATCGCGACCGTTGACCCGCCTCGTCGTCGGCCGATAACGTAGAATCCAGCCATGGCCAGAGAGCACGCTGTCATCTTCGAGCAGGAGCTGCGCATCCCCACCGATGCCTTCACCCCGGAGGGTTTCCAGGATTGGGTGGAATCGGAGGAATTCCCCGAGACCGGGCGCATCGACTTTCTGGCGGGCGACGTGGAGGTGGAGATGAGCCCGGAGGATCTGTACACCCACGGTGTGGTCAAGACCGCTTTCGTCTTGACGCTGGGAGACCTGATCGTCCGCACCGACCTCGGCGACGTCTTCACCGACAGCACCCGCGTCACCTCGCGCTTCGCCCAACTTTCCGCCGAGCCGGATGTCGTCGCCGTCTTCCGCGAGACCCTGACCAGCGGACGCGTTCGCCTGGTCCCTTCGGTCTCCAAAGGCCTGGGCCGCTACCTCGCCATCGAAGGCGCTCCCGACCTCGTCGTCGAGATCGTGAGCGACAGCTCCCACAAAAAGGATACCGAGCGTCTTCCCCGCCTTTACGCCCAGGCAGGAATTCCCGAGCTCTGGCTCGCCGACGCCCGTGGAGCCGACCTCCGCTTCACCATCTTCGCCTTGGACGGCGGCTCCTATCGCCCCATCTCTTCGGATGCCGGCGGCTGGATCACCTCGCCACGCCTCGGCCGCTCCTTCCGCCTCACCCGGCACCCGTCGGATCCCCTCCCCTGGCGCTACGTGCTCGAGCAACGGGAGCTGTAGCCTGGGTAGGGCGTCCCAAGGTCACTCGCACCTCTCCGGCCCAGGCAGCCCCTCGCAGGTCTTGTGGTAGGGCTTGTCGGCGCCAATATAGTCCCGCCATTCCTCGCAGGTCAGATTCCGATTGGTCGTGCGGCAGGCTTCAGTCTTGAGATGATCCAGGTCCAAGTCCCACAGGATGAGGGTCTTGTCGGCGCCGCTCGCCGAGGCCAGCTGTTTCCCGTCCGGGCTGAAGGCAACGCCAAAGACCCCACCCTGCAGAGTGGCCAGCGGCCTGCGGCCGCTCACGTCCCACAGAATGACGGCACCGACCACACTCGTCGAAGCCAGCCGCTTACCGTCTGGGCTGAAGGCAACGCCAAAGACCGCCACCTTGTGCCCCTCCAGCGTGGCCAGCGGCTTGCGGCTGCCTACGTCCCACAGGATCACGGTCGTGTCCCCACTCGCCGAGGCCAGTCGCTCCCCGACCGGGCTGAAGGCAACACCATAAACTGCCTCCTTGTGCCCTTCCAGCGTGGCCAGCCGCTTGCGGCTGCCCACGTCCCACAGGATCACGGTCTTGTCCCCACTTCCCGAGGCCAGCCGCTTACCGTCCGGGCTGAAGGCGACG
>Ga0062379_10000076_pt1 | contig 16710 bp, 13 predicted proteins | sample DOMMetBare2Fresh_2_FD_59484 | JGI IMG/M metagenome (GOLD analysis project Ga0062379, IMG submission 59484) | Wetland sediment microbial communities from St. Louis River estuary, USA, under dissolved organic matter induced mercury methylation -... | ecosystem: Environmental > Aquatic >...
TTGAGCGTCATCACCTTCGGCTGGTTGTCGACGATCGCCAGCAGGATGATGCCGAAGGTGATCTGCATCTGCGTCATCTTGTACAGCGCGTTCAGGATGATTTCCGGTTGCTCGCCGCGCTTGCAGTCGAGGACGATGCGGATTCCCTCGCGGTCGGATTCGTCGCGCAGGTCCGAGATCCCTTCGAGCTTCTTTTCGCGGACCAGCTCGGCCATCCGTTCGATCAGCTTCTTCTTGTTGACCTGATACGGGATCTGCGTGACGATGATCGACTGCCGGTCGGTCTTCGCGTGGACCTCGATCTCCGCCTTGGCGCGGACCTGGATGATGCCGCGTCCGGTGGTGTACGCGGAGCGGATGCCGAGCACGCCGTGAATCGTCCCCGCGGTGGGGAAGTCGGGACCGGGCAGGACCTGCATCAGCTCGGGGATCGTCACGTCCGGATTCTCGATGAGGAGCATCAGCGCATCGATCACCTCGCCGAGATTGTGCGGCGGGATGTTCGTCGCCATGCCGACGGCGATGCCGGAGCTGCCGTTGACCAGGAGATTCGGCACGCGCGCGGGAAGGACGAGCGGCTCGGTTTCGGAACCGTCATAGTTCGGCCCCCAATCGACCGTCTCTTTGTCGATGTCCTCGCGGATCATCTCCTCGGCGAGCTTGGTGAGCCGCACCTCGGTATACCGCATGGCCGCCGGGTTGTCGCCGTCGAGCGAGCCGAAGTTGCCCTGGCCGTCGACCAGCACATAGCGCATGGCGAAATCCTGAGCCATGCGCACCACGGTGTCATAGATCGCCGAGTCGCCATGCGGGTGATATTTACCCATGACGTCGCCGACGATGCGCGCCGACTTCTTGTAGGGCCGGTCGGAACGGTTGCCCGATTCCCACATGCCATAGAGCACCCTGCGGTGTACCGGTTTCAAGCCGTCGCGCACGTCCGGCAGCGCGCGGCCGATGATCACGCTCATCGCGTAGTCGAGATAGCTCCTCCGCATCTCGTCTTCGATGTCGACGGGGATCGGCTGCTCGAAGGGGAGGTTTTCGTCCTGGTTGTCGCTCATATCATCCAGATCGTGTCAAAGCGGTGCGTGCGGCGCCGCGCGCAGCACACCCCGAAAGTTTTTGTTTTCCGTCACTTCCTGGCACTGCTTGCGAGCTCTCGTTTTGCTGCAGCGAATGCCACCTCCTCGAGCTCGATTCGCTCTCGGATGATGCGCGACAGCCAAGCTTCGATGCCACCAGCTCGGTGGACACGTGCGAGAAAAGCTGCTCTGGCGACGAGCTCCGGCGGAAGGGAGAAAGAGGTTGCATCGCCTGCAAAGATCGGCTCAGTGACTTCCTCCAACTGATCCAGGTAGTCGGTCACGTCGTGGGTATCCCAAAAGCGGGCCAGCTCTTCGATCGAATCCGTCACGGGAAGCTTTTGGTTCTTCATCTCTTCCGCTTCGCAGGCTATTTGCTGGACTTGGTGGCAAGCTCTCGTTTTGCCGCCGCGAAGGCTCCCTCCTCGAGCTCGATCCGCTCACGGATGATCCGCGAGAGCCAGGCTTCAATTCGTCCAGCACGATGAATCCGCGCAAGAAACGCTGCTCTCGCCGCCAACTCCGGTGGAAGCGAGAAGTGGGCCGCATCGCCCATCTTTACTTGAATAGGATCATCCCAGGCCGAGTCATCATCGGCACGGGCAATGACCTGCTCATCGATTTCCTCTTCCGTTTGCCTTTTCCTGCTCATAGAGGCCACCCTGTAATGATCCGAACGACACGGCCGGGCTTCAACTGAAAAATGAGCTTCAGCTTTCGACCGGCCAGAGTCCTCCCCAGGAGTTGGTAACGATCTCGGTCCTTCTTATCCCTTCGGACCTCGTAGTCCAGGTAGAAGCACTCCACTGCCTCCTCGAATTCGACACCATGGACAGCGAGCTTGTCTCGATCAAAGTCATACTCGAAATCTTCTGGTACAAACCTCTTCCAATCGACCACGATTTGCGCCCGCCGCCTCTACACATCCAAATTCCGCACTTCCAGCGCGTTCCTCTGGATGAAGTCGCGCCGCGGCTCGACTTCGTCGCCCATGAGGATGGTGAAGATCTGGTCGGTCTCGACGTCGTCTTCGATCTGCACGCGCAGCAGCCGGCGCTTCGTGGGGTCCATGGTGGTCTCCCAGAGCTGCGCGGGATTCATTTCGCCGAGACCCTTGTAGCGCTGGATCGACAGGCCCTTCTTCGCTCCGTCGTAGAGCTTGTCGAGCGCCTCGTCGAGACTTTCGTACACGGACGTCTGCTCGCCTTTGATCAGGGTGAAGGTCGTGCCGGCCAGCGCTTCCATGCCGATCTGGTTGTTGACCAGCGAACGGTACTCACCGCTGGTCAACAGGTTCCAGTCGATCCGTACCTCGCGGTCCACGCCGTCGCGGCGGCTGGTGAAGCGGATGAAGCTCGTGCCGTGCTCTTCGTCCTGGCCGACCTGGACCTCGCGAAAACCAGCTTCTTCAATGCGCTCGGCCACGGTGGCGAGACGCGCGGGATCGGAGAGCGAGGCCTTGTCGCGGATCTCTCCGCGCAGCGCGATGCGCAGCGCCTCGGCGGGAAAGCCGCGCGAGACGAGACGCTCGACGGTCTGGCGGAAGGTTTCGCTCTTCTCCAGGAAGAACGCGAGCTTCGCACCGGTCAGACGATTGCCGGCGTCGCCGTTGCGGCCGATTTCGAGCTCCCAGGCGTCCTTGATGCGCTCGACGAGGAACGCCTGGTACTCGCGGTCGTCCTTCAGATAGGTTTCGCTCTTGCCGTGCGCCACCTTGTAGAGCGGCGGCTGCGCGATGTAGAGGTAGCCGCGGCGGATGATCTCTTCCATCTGGCGATAGAAGAAGGTCAGGATCAGCGTGCGGATGTGGCTGCCGTCGACGTCGGCGTCGCACATGATGATCAGCTTGTGGTAGCGGAGCTTCGCGATGTCGAAGTCGTCCTTGCCGATCCCGGTGCCCAGGGCGATGATCATGGTCTTGATCTCGTCCGACGAGAGCATCTTGTCGAAGCGTGCACGCTCGACGTTCAGGATCTTGCCCTTGAGCGGCAGGATCGCCTGGAACTTCCGGTCCCGGCCCTGCTTGGCCGAGCCGCCGGCGGAATCTCCCTCGACCAGGAAGAGCTCGGCGTGCTCCGGATTGCGCTCGGAGCAGTCGGCGAGCTTGCCGGGGAGGTTCGAGGAGTCCAGAGCTCCCTTGCGCCGCGTCAGGTCACGCGCCTTGCGGGCCGCTTCGCGGGCGTGCGCGGCTTCCACGCACTTTTCGATGATCCGCCGCGCCTCTCGCGGGTTCTCTTCCAGGAAGGTGGCCAGGCGGTCGCCCACCACCTGCTCGACCCAGCCCTTGATGTCGGACGAGACCAGCTTGTCCTTGGTCTGCGACGAGAACTTCGGGTCCTTGATGCGCACCGAGACGACCGCGGTCAAGCCTTCGCGGATGTCGTCGCCGGTCAGGCTCTCCTTCAAGGCCTTGGCGAGGCCCGAGGCGGTCGCGTAGTTGTTGACCGTCCGCGTCAGCGCGCCCTTGAAGCCCGCGAGATGGGTACCGCCGTCGCGGTTGTTGATCGTGTTGGTGAAGCTGTAGATCAGCTCCTGGTAGCCGTCGTTCCACTGCAGCGCCACCTCGACCATCTCCGGCCCTGTGCCGTCGTCGCGGGTGTCCATCAGGTAGATGGGCACCGGGTGCAGCGGCTGCTTGTTCCGGTTCAGGTGCTCGACGAACGAGGAGATGCCGCCCGCATAGGCGAACTCGGCCTCCTTGTCCGTCCGCTCGTCGCGCAGGCGGATGTGCACGCCGCGGTTGAGGAACGACTGCTCGCGGAGGCGCTGAGCCAGCGTGTCGTAGTGGAACTCCAGGATGGCGAAGATCTCGGGGTCGGGCCAGAAGCGGACCTTGGTGCCGGTGCGCTCGGTCTTGCCGATGGCCTTGATCGGCCCGTCGGGAATCCCTTTGTGGTAGGTCTGGAACCAAACCTGCCCGTCGCGCTTGATCTCGAGCTCCAGGACGTCCGAGAGGGCGTTCACCACCGAGACGCCGACGCCGTGGAGGCCGCCGGAGACCTTGTAGGAGTTCTTGTCGAACTTGCCGCCCGAGTGCAGCTCGGTCATGATGACCTCGGCCGCCGACCGGTTCTCCTCCTTGTGGAGGTCCACCGGGATGCCGCGCCCGTCGTCCTCGATCGACACGGAGTTGTCCGTGTGGATCATCACGTCGATGACGGAGCAGTAGCCCGCCTGCGCCTCGTCGATCGAGTTGTCGACGACCTCGAAGACCATGTGATGCAAGCCGGAGGCGTCATCCGTGTCCCCGATGTACATGCCCGGGCGGGTGCGCACCGCCTCCAGGCCTTTGAGGACCCTGATGTTCTCGGCCGTATACGTTCCAGGATTGGTCAAGACCGGATTGTCCACTCTGTCCTCACGTGGAAAAGACCCCTCAGAAGCGCGGGGTCGATGACCCGCAAATTATAGCACGAAACGGGCCTCTCGTCGAATCCTCTAGCGCTGAATTTTCAAGGACTTAGAACGGCCGAAGCGGGCGCCGCGGCGGCCTGCCTGGAGGTGGGGAGAAAAGGCCTGTTCACGCCATTTCGCGGATCACTCCAACGGCTGCATGCGACCCTTCTCCATCTCCCAGGCCTTCCCCACCTCCAGGGTCAGCCAGACCTGTGGCCGGTTGGAGGTGGCGATGACCTGCTCGACGCCGCGGAAGACGTTCCAGACCGCCGCGTGGGTCTGCGGCGAGAGCTCGGCGTCGGCGTCGTCGAGCAGATAGACGGGGTGGATGCCGGCGGCTTCCAGGGCGCGGCCGTGGGCGGCGAGGAGGAGGAGCGAGAGCGCCTTGCGCTCGCCGGCGGAGGCGACGCGGCGGACGTCGTGGCCACCCCACAGGATCTCGAGCTCGTCGCGGTGCGGTCCCACCAGGGGGAGCTGGCGCCGCTTCTCCCTCTCCTGGACCCTCTCCAGGTTGGCCGTGATCGCCTCCACCCCTTCCAGGCCGTTGCTCGGCGATGGACGGTAGCGCGCTTCGATCGGCGGGAAGGGGAGGCCCGACTGCTCCACGACGGCGACCAGCGCCTCCTTGAGCCGCTCGACGTAGGCGTGGCGGAGGCGGATGACCTCGGCGGCGGTGGTGGCGAGGAGGTGGTTCCAGACCTCCAGCCCCTCGCCTCCCTGCACCAGGAGCTGCCGCTTGTGGGTCAAGGCCTCGCGGTAGCGGTTCAGGACCTCCAGCGATGACGCCCGGCTCCCCACCAGACCGCGGTCCAGGAAGCGCCGGCGGGCACGTGGAGCCCCGACCAGGACGTCCCCCTCGGCCCAGGTCCAGGCGACCACGGGAAGGGCGCCCAGATGCTCGGCGAGGCTCGACGATTTGCCGTTCAGGGTGCGGACGCGTTTCCCTTCGACCCAACGCACCTCCAGACCGGCCCGGTGGTCGGTCTCGACCTCCGCTTCCACGTGAAACGTCGCGGCGCCGTGGCGGAGGCAGTCCTCCAGGCGGGAGGTGCGGAAGCTCCGCGTGGTGGCCACCACGTAGATCGCTTCCAGCACGCTCGTCTTGCCGGCTCCATTGCCGCCGAGGAGGAGGTGCGAGCCGGGGCCCGGACCCCATTTCAAGGGGTCCAGGTTGCGAAAGTGGCTCGCGGAGAGGATGGAGAGCACGGCGAGGGCTTCAAAGGACCAAAAGGACACCAGGGACTGCAAGGACCCAGAGGACTGAATTCTCGTCCTTGCAGTCCTCGAGGTCCTTTGGGTCCTTGGGGTGGGGTCTCCTCAGATCCGCATCGGCATGATCACGCAGAGGTAGCGGATGTCCTGCCCCTCGAAGGGATAGGCCACGCACTGCGTGTTCTCGTCCTTGAGCTCCAGGCGGATCCGCTCGGTGTCCACGGCGGAGAGGAAGTGGGAGAGGTAGTCCGGGTTGATCCCGACCTTGAACTCCGGCCCGTCGTAGTCGCAGGCGACTTCCTCGGTGGCCTCGCCGAGGTCGGGGTTGGCCGCGGAGATCACCATCTGCTCCGGAGCGAAGGCGAGCCGCACGGCGCGCGCCCGGTCGCCGGTCAGCAGGGCGACGCGCTGCACCGCCTCGGAGAGGGTCTTCCTCTCGAACAGGAGCTTCTTGTCGTTGTCCTTGGCGATCACCCGCTCGTAGTCGGGGAAGGTCCCTTCCAGGATGCGGCAGATCAGCTCGCGGCGGCTCAGCCGGAACGACAGATGGTGCTCGCCGCGGCGGTATTCGAGCTTGCCGTCCCCCTCCAGCCGCGTCAGCTCCTGGAGCGCCTTGCGCGGCACCAGCACCGCGTCGTCGCCGGAGCCCCCTTCGAGGCGGCTCTCGACCAGCGCGAGGCGGTGGCCGTCGGTCGCCACCATCTCGACCGCGCCCTCCTTCAGCTTGAGCAGAGCGCCATTCAACTGGAACCGTGACTCCTCGGCGGAGACCGCGAACAGGATCTTGGCGACCATCCGGCGGAAGTCGCCGAACGGAATCCCCACGTTGCTCCCCTCGTCGACCGCGGGAAGGGTCGGAAAGTCGTCGGGGGAGAGACCGTGGATCTTGAAGCGCGACCGGCCGGCCCGGATGGTCAGCTCGCGCGGCTCGTCCTGGGTGAGGAGGACCTCGTCGCCGGTCAGCGACCGGATGATCTCGACCAGCTTCTTGGCCTGCACGGCGACGCCGCCTTCACGCTTGACCTCCGCGTCGCACCAGGACGTCAGCGAGACGTCGAGGTCGGTCGCGGCCAGGTGGAGCTTGTCCTCGCGGGCGGTCAGCAGCAGGTGCGAGAGGACGGGAATGGTCGTCTTGCGCTCGACGATCCCCTGCATCGGGCTGAGCTCATCGAGGAATTCTTTGCGGTTGAGGCGGATCTCCATTCTCTTCTCCGTCTAGATGAAGGGAATATATAGCATACCTAGTCGTAGACGTAGCAGGCGCTGTGGAATCTGCGGAAAGCCGCCGAAGTGGTTGAAGCGACAAAGTTTGCCGCGTGACCCCGGGGTGTGGGGAAGCTGTGGAAGGTCTGCGGAGAGCTGTGGATGGATTTACGCAGGCGTAAAATTTTCCGCATTTTCCTCCACAGCCCCTCCCCCGGAACCCTCCGCAGGCTCTTCACAGGTTTTCCACCGCCCCCTCCCCGTCCCTCCCCCGCAAGCGGGAGAGGGCGCCACCACCCGCCCCAAGATGACCCCTCTCTTCCCAGGTCTGCCTCAGTCTGCACCACTGTTTCCTTTCCGCAGAATGACTTACTTCGGGGTGGGAGGGGGCGCCCTCTCCCGCTTCGCGGGGGAGGGACGGGGAGGGGGTCTACCCGAAGTGCCGCTCCAGCCCCTGCAGCACCCGGTCCAGATCGCCGTCCTTCACCCGCCGCTCCTCGATGTCGCGCACGGAGTACATCACGGTCGAGTGGTGCTTGTCGTTGAACAGCTTGCCGATCTCCGGGTAGGAGATATCGGAGAGCTTGCGCAGCAGGAACATCGCCACCTTGCGCGGGAAGACCACCTGCTGCGAGTTGCTCTTGCTCTTGATCTCGGTGATCTTCAGGCCGTAGTGCCGCGCCACGAGCTTGATGATCTCGTTCGGGTCCGGCTTCCTCCCCTCTTCCGGGAGGATCGCCTTGAGCGTCTCCCGCGCCAGCGGGGCGGAGAGTGAACGCCCGGTCAACATCGAGTAGCCGATCACCCGGTTGAGCAGGCCTTCGAGCTCGCGGATGTTCGACTTCACCTGCTGCGCGATGAACTCCGCCACCTCGTTCGGCAGGTCGACCTGCTCCAGGTAGGCCTTGCGCTGGAGGATCGCCACCTTCGTCTCCAGGTCCGGCGGCTGGATGTCCGCGATCAGCCCCCACTCGAACCGGCTGCGCAACCGCTCCTCCAGCGTCGGGATGTTCCGCGGCGAAGAGTCCGAGGAGAGGATGATCTGCTTCTGGCTCGTATAGAGCGTGTTGAAGGTGTGGAAGAACTCCTCCTGCGTCCGCTCCTTGTTGGCGATGAACTGCACGTCGTCGATCATCAGGACGTCGATCGTGCGATAGCGCTCGCGGAACGCCGGCATCCGGTCGAAGCGGATGGAGTTGATCAGCTCGTTGACGAAATGCTCGGCAACCAGGTAGAGGACCCGGAGCTGCGGCCGGGCACGCACGATCTCATGGCCGATGGCGTGCAGCAGATGGGTCTTGCCGAGACCCACACCCCCATACAGGAAGAGCGGGTTGTAGCTGTGCGACGGATTCTCCGCCACCGCCTTCGCCGCGGCATGGGCGAACTCGTTCGACTTGCCGACCACGAACGTCTTGAAGGTGTACTTGGGATCGAAGTGGAGCGGCGAGCGGATGTCACCCGGCGGCGTCTGGTGGCCGTCCTCCTCCTCCAGCGAGAAGAGCACCTCGAACGGATGGTCGTAGAGAGCGGCGAGCGCCCGGTCCATCGTGGGGCGGTAGCTCTCCTCCAGCGTATGAAGGAACCGCGAGTTCGGAGCGACCAGGACGAGATGGTCCGGACCTTCGTCCTGCACCTTGAGCGGCAGGAACCAGGTGGCGAATTCTTCCGGATCGAGCTCCTGCTGGAGTTGCTTCTGAAGGACCGACCAGAGGGATGAAGACATGACACCTCGGACGAAGAATCGTACAGAAATCCACAGATTTTCCGCAGGCTGTGGAAAATTCAGCGTCTCTGGGAGGAGCTTCTGGGAACAGCGGGGTCGGCAGCTACGACTGCGGGATCATAGCACAGCCGCCCTGCCCCGCAAGTCCCTCCCCTTCATGAGACCCCCTCACCCGGCGAGTGGGTGAGGGGGAGGAGGAACTATACCGTCTCGGGTGCTGACTGCGCCCTCTTGACAGCGCGGCGCAGACCGCCCGCCGCCTTGTTGCCCGCGTCGAGAGCCTCGTGCAGCCGGCGGCTCATGTCGCGGGTGGTGAGTTGAAGGGTGTCCCGCATCCCGCGGGTGGCCGCTGCCCGCGAGAGGGCGATTTCGAGGGTCTTGCGCAGTGAAGCGATCCCGGCGAGCTCGGCCTCGTGGTCGCGCGCCTCTCGCAGGAGCGTTTCCCACTCGTGGAACTGCCGGTCATATGCGGCTCGGGTCATGCTAGACTCCTTGGGTCGATCCGGTTCCTGGATCAAAAAGGGAGGGCGTGGCTCACGACACACCCCCCCGGGGTTCAAGGGATCAGGCGACAGGCTTGGTGGACGGGGAGGCCGAGGCACCCGGCATGGTTTCAGCGGTCTCCCCGTCCGGCGGCTTCACCACCGCCCGCTTGCGCGAGCGAGGGCGCAGAGGCGGCACCTTGAAGTGGACGAGTCGCTCGCTCTTCAGATCCATCTTCCCGCGGATCACCGAACGAATCTGGATCGCCTGAAGCCGGCCGCGCACCACCGCGGCGGCGAGCAGCTGCGTCGCCTCCTGCCGCAGGGCGGTGAGCTCCGACTGGCGAGCCTTGTGCGCCTGGATCACCCCGAGCGTCTGCTCGAGCGCCTCGACCTCCTGAGAGACGTTCGGCAGCATCTCCGGATCCTTCCTGGTGGCTTCGACGAGCTCCCTCAGATCGAGGAGGACGTCGGCTTGTGACGTAGGCATGTGGGTCTCCTTTCTCAGGCGGCCTGGAGGCCGGCCTCGTTGTAGAGCGAGACGCTGATCCGCGAACCTTCCAGGTCCAGGGTCACCTTTCGCATCTGGTTGAACGACAGCTCGTACGCGAACGACACCTTCTCCGCGGTCCCGCCGACGGCGAGCGACTCCTGCACCCGCTCGGACTTGAGCGAGATCCGGAACGGTTCGTTCTCGATCAGCGCGATCTCCTCCTGCACCCGCTCCGACTTGAGCTCGGGCACCGGGTCCTGCGAAACCATCTGCTGCTTGTCCATCCTGCTTCTCCTTTCGGAATCTCCGGAGCCGGCATGGCCCCGGAAGGTTGATCCGTTTTGTTCCAGATCGCTAACTATCGTGTCGATGAAGAGGTTTCAAACTCATCATCGCTGCGACCTGAGATGAGGATAAGGGTGGGTTGCGGGCTTGGGAAGAGGCGATCTCAAATTTCCGGTTTTCGGAAAGCCGGCCCGACATTTGTCCGGCGGCGGGGGGGAGGGGGGCAGGTTGGGAAGGGGCCGTCCCAACTTTTTTTGGGCAATCTTCAGACGAAGCGCAAGAATCGACCCTCGTTTTCCGACTCTTATAGGGGCAAATCCGCCGGCCGCGGCCGTGCCCTACCCCTCGGAGAACGATCTGATGCAACATGACCGGCTGTCCAAGAAGTTGCTCGAAACCTTCCTTGCCGATTTTCTCTACCTGATAGCGCCCGAAGCCGCCGTCCGGCTCCGGCTCGGCGAGCCGAGCTTCCTCGACAAAGAGCTCTGCACGGACTGGACGACAAATGAGCGCCGGGAGGTCGATCTCCTCGCCCGGGTCCCGGTCGAGGGAAGTGAGGAGGTCCTCCTGGTCCACGTGGAGATCGAGGCCCGGGCGCGTCCCGGGATGGACCGGCGGCTCTGGAGGTACTACATGCAGATCCGCCAGCGTCACAACCTCCTGGTGCTCCCCATCCTGGTGAACCTTCGAGGCGGGCAGCCCGGGGTGAGATTGGAGGTTCTGGAGGAAGGCTTCGAGCCGCTCGCCACCGGAACCTACCGCTACCGGGTCTTCGGGATTGCGGGCTGCCGGGCGGCGGAGTGGCTCCCCCGTCCGGAGCCGGTGGTCTGGGCACTGGCGGCCTTGATGGACCCGGAAAGCTGGTCCCGGGCGAGGCTGAAGGTGGAATGCCTGCGCCGGGTCCGGCAGTGGGAGGACACCGGGCACCGCAAAGACGTGTTGATCGACTGGATCGAGAGCTATGTACAATTGGCGGGAGAGGATGCCGCGGAGTACCAGCACCTCTTGAGCCTGACCGAGAACAAGGAGGTCCGAGAGATGGAGCTGACCTGGTTGGAGAAGGCAGAGGCCCGGGGAGAGGCCCGGGGGGAGGTCAAGGAGAGGTCCCGCCTGGTGGATCGGATGCGGCAGGCTGTTCTCAGAAGTATCGAGGAACGGTTCGGCGAGGTTCCGGAGCGGGTCCTGGCAAAGGTCCGGACGATCCGGGCTCCCGAGCCACTGATCGAGCTCGCGGGGAGGGTTCCGATCGTGAAGTCGGCCGACGATCTCCTCTCGCGCCGCCGCCAACCCAGGAACTGACCTCGTGCCCCCAACCCTCTCCCCCCTCGGTCCCGGGGGGAGAGGGATCTGCCCCCCTACCCCTCGAATTTCAGATCCGGGTCTCCCTGCGCCTTCCTTATATAGAGGGCGAGACGCTCCGTGAAGTCGACGGTCACGGCATCGCGTTCCGCGGCTTCCTGGAAGAGCGCCAGGGCGGCCAGCGCCTCGCGGTGGATGTGCTGCGCCTTGAAGACCCAGACCAGGCCGAGGGCGAGCTGCTTCACCTCCTCTGTCCGGCCCTGGCGGAGGCGGACCACGGCGAGGTCGAGGGTGACCAGGGAACAATCCCAGGGCGACTCCCGGCGTTCGAAATCCTGGCGGACCTCCTCCAAGACCTCGGCCGCCTGGTCGATCCGGCCGCGCCCCGCGTCGATCCGGCCGGCCAGCCATTTCACGCGCAGGCTGTGCAGCTCGAGCTGGAGCTCGTCCGCCAGTGCCCGGATCTCGGGAAGCAGATCCTCCGCATCCTCGCAGGCATTCAGGGAGAGGAGGGCGGAGGCGAGGTTGAAACGCAGGATGAGGTAGAGCCGAGGCTCGCGCTGGCGGTCTACACGGGGAGCGGCGTCCCGCAGAACCTCGACGGCCTTCTCGCCTTCCCCCATCTGCTCGTGAACGGCGGCTTTGCTGAGGAGGATCCGGCCCGCCTCGGCAGGTGCGAGGACGAGGGCGTCGTCGAGCCGGCGCAACGCCGGCTCGAACTGTCTTTCGTCGCGCAGGAGAGAGGCCTCGAGATCCAGCACCCGCCATTCCGCGAGGTTGGAGAAGCACCCCGCTCCTTCTTCCCAGTGGCGGCGACCGTCCTGGAATTCTCCGCGCGCCGCCGGGAGGTTCCCCGAGACGCGGGTCGTGTTCGCACTGAAGAAGAGGACATAGCCGTCCAGGCGGCTCTTTTCGTCCGGGTCTCCCGGCGTGAGCCGGGCCACCTGGCGTGCCAGCGCCGCCAGGGCGACGGCGCGGTCCGTGCGGTCGGCGGCGGCCTCCGCGCTTTCGTGGCAGAGGAGCTCCGCCAGGGCGGCCCGCTGGAAGTCCTCGCACGTCTCGACCAGATAGGGGCGGTCCTCCTCGGGGCATTCGGCGAGGAGCTTCCAGTTGAGCCGCGCCTCCTCCCGGCAGGTGGCGGTCGGCCGGGGGAGCTCCGGGGAAGGGCGGGCGGCTTCCGGGTTGGCGAGGCCGAGGCGGCTCCCTTCCACCAGCAGGCCGAGGTGCCGGGTCAGGGCCGCGAGCCGCTCGAGCGTGGCGGCTTCGTCGCCGAGCAGCGCACCGTTGTGCTCCCTCTCGAATACGATGGCGGGAAGCAGCCAGCGGTCGACGAGGTCGAGCGAGACCCCTTTCGCACGGGCGAGCGCCGCGATCCTGGCGCGGGAGGGCTTGGTGATTCCGTTCCTGTAATTGTAGAGCGTGCGGGTGCGGACGTGGATCTCCGTGGCGAGCATCTCGTCGGAGCTGTCTCCCGCCCAGGCGGCCAGGACGCGCCAGAGGACGGCGAAGTCGTTCGGTTGTATCCTGCCGACGATCGAAGGGGGGAGGCCTGTCGCTTCTCGTTTCGCCATCGGGCACCTGTATCGTTAGAAGGGGCTGTCTGCGCGGCCAGGCCAGGCCGCCCGCGGAGCGGCCTCGCCAAGGAGCACCATCATGTTACGTTCCGTCGCCGTTCGCCGTTGCATCGCCATCTGTCTCGTCCTCGCCGCCACCGCCGGGCCCGCCATGGCGGCGGGGGGGGCCGCCGCACCCGCGGAGCCGGCCGGCCTCGTCAGCCGCCTGGTGGAGTGGCTGGCCGTCCTGTGGGCCGGCGCTCCTCCCGCCCCCGCCACCGATTCACTGGACGGGGGCTGCATCATGGACCCCAATGGTGGTTGCCACGGTGCCGCCGCTCCCCCCGGCGGCTGTGCGCTCGGCGAGGGTTCCGGCTGCGGCGAAAGCAGCTAGCTCGGCCTGCCTGCGGGTTGGCTTTCCGGTGGGAGCTCGCGTTTTGGGTGCCTGCCGGAAGAGCTCCAGGGCGCGCTCGGCGAGACCGGGGGTGACCGCGTTGCGCTCGGCTTCGTCGTGGAACAGCCGGAGGGCGGCGAGGGCCTCGGGACCGAGGGCTTCGGCGTCGAGGATCCAGTCGAGGCAGACCGCGAGATCGGCGGCCTCCGCGGTCCTCCCCTGGCGGCAGAGGCCCGTGGCGAGCTCCAGGGTGATCATCCCGCAGTCCCACGCCGCCAGGCGGGAGACTGCCGCGGTGATCGCCTTCTTGTAGGCGTCCGTGGCGGGGCGCCAGCGGCCGATGCCTGCGTGGATCGAGGCTTCGAGCCAGACAGAGCGTTGCAGCACGAGCTCCTCGCCGAGGGCGGCGGCCTGCTTGCGCACCGGGGCGAGGAGGAGGCTGGCGTCGCCATGCCGGCCCAGCCGGCAGAGCGCCGTGGCGCGGTTGAAGAGGAGGATGAGGTGGAGCCGCGGGTCCTTGCGACGGTCGATGAGCCCCGCCGCTTCGTCCAGCAGTGCGAGGCCTTCCGCATCGCGGCCCAGCTCGCCGAGGACGGTCGCCCGGTTCAGCAGGAGCCTTCCGCGGGCCTCTTTCGGCGCGGTCTGCCAGGCGGCATCGAGCCGGTCGAGCGCCGCGTCGGGCTTCCGCTGGTCGCGCAGGAGCGACGCTTCGAGATCGAGCAGCCGCCAGAGAGCGAGGGGACCCGCGGGCCCGGCGTTGCGGAGCGCCTCGGCGGTGGCGTGGAGCAGCCCGGCATCCGGCGCGCCGAGGAGGGCGCGCACGGCGTTTTCCCGGAAACTGTAGATGTAGCCGAGAAGGTCCTGCCGGAACGGCTCGGGGCAGGAAACCCGCTCCGCCACCAGACAGGCGAGCTCGGCCAGCTCCAGGGCGCGGGCGGGATCGGCGGTGGCGATGTCGGTGCTCCGGTGGGCGAGAGCCTCGGCCACGGACCATGTGTGGACCTTCGGGTAGTAGCGGGCGATGAGCCCGGGGCGGGTCTGGGCCAGCAGCCAGGAGCACAGGGTTTCCGCCTCGGCGCGCGCCGCCGCCGCCTTCCGGCCGCGCACGATCGCCAACAGGCTCTCCTCGGCCCAGTCCTCGGCCTGCCGGCTGGCCAGGGCCTTGATCTCGCCGATCGACCGCCATTCCTCCGGCTCCGGATCGACCGGGCTCCACGGCGGCAACGCCGGAGAGAGGGGAGGAGGGGCTCCGGCGGGCTGCCCACCCAGAGAGATGGCGACCGCGGCGTACTCGGCGTGGGAGGAATCGACCGCCTCCAGCATCGCGGGGAGATGGTCCTCCGGCGGGATCTCGGAGTTTTCGTAGTTGGACCATTTCTGCCTGGGGAGCCTGGCTTTCTCGGCCGCCTGCCAGGAGCGGAGGCCCGACCTGTGGCGCAGTGCGGCCAGGGCCGCGCATTCCGGAGGGCGAATCTTCTTGGGCTCCATCTGATCTCCATCTCCTTACCAGCGAAGGGAAGCTAACACGAGGGAATGGGAGATGGAGCAGAGGAGGCGCAAGACCCCCTCTCGAGAGGGGTTGGGGGGTGACAAATGTCCGGCCGGCTTTCCGGGTACCGGAAATTCCGGGGAGTGCGCTTCCCCTTTTCGCCCCCTGCTCCTACCGTGGTCCGAGCGACGACATCCGATCGGGGGCCTTCGCGGCCCCCCCTTCAGACCTCTCCAAGGAGACGCGCATGGACCACACCGAACCCAGAACGAAGCGGCGCTCCGCCGCGACCCCCGCCGCCGCGCGCGGCCTCGATCCACACCTTGCCGGCCCGCTCGCGGACGATCCGCGCCGGAATGCGGACGGCCGGCATCGGGATGCCGGCGATCCGCGGCGGGAGGCGAGCCCGCTTCCCAGGCGGAACCTCCCTCGCACCGCGGCGCGGACGGCCGGCGTCGCGAAGCGGAAGGCCCGCACCGCGGCGCCGGTGGCCGGCGTGGCGAAGCGGAAGGGCATCCGGCAGGTCCCGCCACCTGCACCGCGGCGCCGGCGGCCCGCACGGCGGCGCGGACGACAGCCGGCGGCGCGGCCGGAGGCCGGGGGCGCCATGGCCCCGCCGGGGCTCGACCCGGCGCGCTGGGAGGACTTCGAGGGATTCCGCGAGACCTTCCTTCTCCATTTCACCGAACCCGGGCACAACGCGGCGCTGCGGTCGCTCGGCGAGCTGCTCTACAGCCTCGTCCTGGAGGCGCCCTATGCTCTGCCCGACCCGGCGGAGGGGTGGGTCCGGGTGCATACGCGTGCCGCTCTGGCCGATCTCCGGTTTCTGGAAGGCTTCTTGCTTTTCCTGGGAGAGGAGCGGCGAGATGCCGGTGCGACCCCCGAGGAGGAGCGCCTCAGCCGGTCGGCCGGCCGGACCGCCCGGTCGCTCTGCCGGATCGCGGACCGGCTCGCCCGGGTTCTCGAGTCCCCGTGATCCACCGGCCAGTGCGAAAAGGGGTGCGGATTTGGCCCGGCACCCCATGGAGAGGAAGGAGCTTTGTAGAAAGGAAAACGGAGATGTGGAAGGTTCTACACAGGTGGATCTCTCCGGGCCAGCCTCCTGGATTTGCCGGGTAACAGGAAGTTCAGTGCATTCAGTGAGTTGCAGATAAGACGCGACAGCGGCATGGGCCTTGCAATAAAGAAGGACACTTTCACGGAGCGTTTCAAGGGGGAAGGTAACCTGCCGATGCAATGCCCTTCCATCCGAGATCCTTCTGGATCTCATCATCAAATGAATTTCCTTTCACCCCTCTCCAGGGGATAAGTACTCTTCCCAACCGTCCCTCCAAAATCAGAACCTTCCCCCTCACGCTCACACGGCAGTCCCGGGGAGCCCCAGTGCTCCCCTTTTTCTTTGTCTGGCGCCTTGTGTGGAGGATGTGCCGCGTCATGACGGCACGAGGGTGTCTGTTCGGCGTGGTCGAAGGACGGCTCTGCCGGAGCGGATAGAGGAGAGCGGTCTTGCCGGAGGGCGGGCATGGCGCTTGCAGAGAGAGGAAAGGCATAACGGATTATTCCGAGGGGAACACGGACCACCACCCAAATCAAGCCCACCGACAGAGAGATCTCCAGTGATCTCACCCTCTTGAATCCCACCAACACTCCCCTGAACAAGGGGTGAATTCAAAACAGCCAACCGGAGAGATGGCCCTCCCCCTCGATAAGCTCCCAGCCCCCGGGCTGGGAGTTTTCTTTTGGGGCTGACAGGGTGTCTCAGAGCGAGGACGGCGGGCGGCCCGCCGGGGGGAGGCGCCGGGGTCCGGCAGAGGGAGAGCACTCCTGGCACACCGGTTGCAACGTATAGATGGCAGGATATAGACGAGGGGGGAAGGTCCCGTTCCTGCCAACACTGACCTACCTCAACGAGGCTTCGGCCTCACCTTCTTTTAGCCTCCATACTCCCCTTTTCAGGGGTACAGCCAAAAAACCCAACCGGAGAGATGGGACACCCCCCCCGAACCCTCTCCTCGTCTGTCCGCGCGGGATTGCTTCAGCCTGACACCCCATTCGAAGAGATCCATATCTAGCCATTCTGGACGGCCAATTTG
>Ga0062379_10000077_pt1 | contig 16678 bp, 7 predicted proteins | sample DOMMetBare2Fresh_2_FD_59484 | JGI IMG/M metagenome (GOLD analysis project Ga0062379, IMG submission 59484) | Wetland sediment microbial communities from St. Louis River estuary, USA, under dissolved organic matter induced mercury methylation -... | ecosystem: Environmental > Aquatic > Freshwater...
ACGGGACGCCCGATCCGCTCAACGGGAAGCTCGTCCCGCGCGACGGGACGGCCGTCCCGTGCCACGGAACGTCGAAACCACAGTCGATGACCGCCGCACGATTCAAAAGACTGACGGCGCCTCGGTGCGGCCGTCTTGTGCACGAGGACTCGACCGGGGTACCCTGATTCTCTTCGATGGAAGGAAGAGCTCTCCGCCGATTTTCGAGCGCTGCACGAGGACGGAGGTGGAGAGGGACGGGCGGGGGATCGAGGTGGTGCGGCTGTGAGCGGTGGGTCAGGACACGGTTTGCGGAGCGGGCGCGGAGGACAAATTCTTCATGGAGATTCCCATTTCCTTCAGAAAGCGTGATTCCTCCTGAGGCTTCAGGTCTCCCCAAGGCATCCGGCGAGCCCGCGGCCGGGTCAGGTGAAGCCGCCGGGAGGCCCGTGTGACCGCCACGTAGGCGTTTCTGCGCTCTTCTTCCAATCCCTCGGCCGACCGGGAGCTGCGGAAGTCCGGAAAGCTTCCTTGATTCAGCCCAACGAGGACGACGGCCCGATATTCGAGCCCCTTCGCCGCGTGGACCGTCAGGACGTGGACTCCGGGACCTTCTACCGCGGCCCGGCTGCTCAAGGAGAGCTCTCCGAGGAATCCTTGAAGTGCAAGTTCCGCCTCCTCGGTCCTCTTCCGGTAAGTCCTCCATCGTTCCTGGAAGCTCTTCAGGTCGTCCAACTCGAGAGCTTTCAATGTCTCATCGGGTTGAGCCTCTGCGATCCTCTTCGCGATCTCCTGGATCCGGGTCAGCAAAGGAGCGAGGGGAGGTGCCTCACGGGAGGCTCGTGCGAAGAGGTCGAACAGCTCTCCCGACAACGGTACAAGGCTTCGCAGGGACGTGAACGTCTCTGGAAGTTGTTCTCCGAACATGCTCTCCGCAGCTCCGTTGGCCAGCCCGGCAGCCGCCAGGAGATTTCTTTGGCTGAGCAGGTCGCGTGGGTTGAGAAGGGTCCGGAGCGCATAGTAGATCGTCTGGAAGAGGCTCGACTCAAAAAGCTCCGATTCCGTGGTGCTGAATCGGCAGGGGACTCCGCGTCGGCCAAGCTCCTCGCTGACAGTCGTCAGCAGGTAGCGGTTTCTACCGAGGATACCGATTTCGCTCGGCTGAATTTCCAAGGGCTCGGTGGGATGCAGCCATGCACGGGAGAGTCCTTTTCCGAGGAGCTCTTGGACGAAATCACCAACTCCGCGCGCTTCGGCCTCCTCGTCCGCATAGGATGTGGCGGTCACCAGTCCCTGCGCCTTGGATTCCGACTGCATGAAAGACTCCGAATCCAACCGCCCCCGGTTGTGCTTGATCAGGGCGTTGGCGCTTGTGACGATGGCTTCCGCACAGCGGAAGTTGAGGGACAGGTGGTGGTTGGCCGCCTGGAAATCCCGAAGAAAGCTCGTGAGGAACTTGTCACTGGCCCCGGCGAAGCGATAGATGTACTGGTTGGCATCGGCAACCAGCATGACGTTGCGGTGTTCTGCACCGCAGAGGGCCCTGAGGACCTCGTATTGGGCACGACTCGTGTCCTGTGCCTCGTCGACCAGGATGTAGCGGTAGAGCCGCCGGTAGTGGCGGGCCACCCGTGGTGACTCCGTGAAAAGACGGAAGGCAAGACCGAGGAGATCGTCGAAGTCAACGGCGTTGTAGAGGCGGAGAGTACGATCGTAGGCTGCATAGGCCACATCGAGCCGAGCGAGCTCCTCCTGCCCCTCCGGCTCCGCCTGGACGGCGGAAGATGGGACCAGGTCTCTCTTGAGCCTCCCGATCTGCTGGAGGAGCCGGCGGAGAGATTTGAGATCGTCTTCCGCGCGGCCAACGAGGATTCCTTCGTCGGACAGCCCACGGGCCAGTGCCTCAATACGATCGTCCTCGTTCTCGTAGATCGTCAGGTCGCCCAGGATCTCAAGGTGCTCGCCATAGTGCTGAAGCACATCGAGGCAGAAGGAATGGAAGGTGGCGGTCGTGACCCTGCGCCACTCGTCGCCAGCCTCGGATTCGATCCGGGCTCGCATGTTTTCGGCCGCCTTGGTCGTGAAGGTAAGGGCGAGGATACGGAAACTCTGGCCGCGCGACTCCTGGAGAAGGCGCACGATTCTCTGCGTCAGGACCTGGGTTTTCCCGGAGCCCGGAGGGGCGGATACCAGGTATGCGCCCTCGGTCAAGGCGATGACGGCAGCTTGTTCGGGAGTGGGAGTGAAGCGGGTCATAGGGCGGCCTCTCCAGAGAGGATCTTATCGACTCTCTGGAAGAGTTCCAAGACCTTCGGGGGGATCCGGGTTCGCGGTGTCCCGCAGATGGCATGGGCGATCGGCTCGCCGAGGAGAGCTTTGTGGTCCTTCACGAAGTCGAGGACGAGCCGGTCCTCCCAGCCCGGAGTCTGGTAGTCCCACAGGTCGCCTCCCTTCTTTTTCTGGCCGTCCTTCCTGCCCTTGTATTCCTCCAGGGCTGTGTCGCCGCAGGTGGATTGGATCGCCTTCTCGATCTGCGGCCGGTAGCCTTCTTGCATCAGGTACTCCTCGAAGTCGAGGCCCTTTGGAGCGGAGGGCAGCATGACGATTTCCGGGGAGGCCTCGCCGAGGGCACGGTCGATGGCCTTCCCGAGGGCAGAGATTCCTTTGACCCCTTCAACATCTCCGTCCGACAAGATCACCCAGGGGATCCCCAGCTTTTCCAAGAGGACCACGAAGTGCTTGTAGTTCTGGGCACCCGTGGCATTGATCAGGGAGATCCCGTGGTCGTGAATGGTCCTGGACCAGAAGTGTTCTGCGAAGACGGGAAGCGCGTACTCTTCGGTTTCACCTTCGACGAACAGGGCAAGCCGGGCGAAGAGGATCTCTCCATGACGATTCTGGACGAACCGGCGAACCTTTTCGTGCTCTTCAGGAGTGAATGTCGAAGAACCGTCGGCCTTGGTGGCTTCGACCCAGAGCGCCCGGCTGGCTGGCCCGTTCCGGCGGAAGACACGAAAGTCGTAGACGTCTGCGATGCCTGCCACATAGGGCGAGTGAGTCGAGAGTATCCTCTGACCTTCAATGGAGCGCGCGAGATTGAACACCGCCCTTTGTGCCTGGGGATGTAAATGTGCTTCAGGCTCCTCGAGGGCAAGCAGGGTCACCGCTGCCGGCCCCTCCTTCATGCGGATCTTCACGAAGGCTCCGAACACGGTGAGGGCAGCCAGACTGCGGGTCCCCATCCCCTGTTGCGACATCGAAATGGCCGCGCTTCCTGGGGCTTGCAGGCGAACGTCCATGCCGCGGGCCAGATCGTCGACGCGCGCAGGAAGAGGCTCGATCTTCACGCCCGGTGATCCTGGCGTGAGAGCCTCGGTGATCCGGTCGATCTCGCTCCGAACCTGTTCGAGAACGCTGCTCCCCTCGATGATCCTTTCACCGAGGTGGGTCAAAGCAGCCTCGATCTCCGCCCGCAACTCTCCCTGAATGTCGAGAGACCCTGCCAGCTTGCCCCAGTAGGTCGTCTTCCCTTGGAGCTGGTCGACGATATCCCGCCGCGCGTCGAGAACGTTGTAGGAGAAGAGCTCCAGAATTTCGCGGGAGACGCCCGGTTTCTTGAGCTCAGAAATAGCCGTGGCTTGCGCACGCTCCCAACCCTTGAGGAAGGAACGACGGGGAAGAATACCGCCGCGGCGGGTATCCGGCTTTCCGGAGGTCCGCAGAGCAACATACTCAGGCCCCTTGGTGGGAATCTGGACTGCATCGGCAAGCAAATCGCGAATCTCCTCGGTAAACTCGTCGCCTTGAGCAGGATGGATGAGAAGATCGATCGTGAACGATTCTGCCGGTGTGCCCGAGGAATCGATGTGGAGATCTTCCATATGTGCCCGCTGCTCGCCGAAAGCCACTGCGAGAGCCTGAAGGAACGCCGTCTTCCCTGAGTTGTTCGGGCCGATCAGCACGGTCAGATCCCCCAGGGGAATCCACATGTCCCGGAGCAAGCGAAAATTCTGAATTCTGACTTCGGTGATTCGCAGGCTGTTCATGAGGTCCCTTGTGATGACGGCAGTTCGTCCGCCTGCCCCGCGAGCTCGCGATACGCCCGCTTCAAGATCGCCAGGAAGTAGCTCAGCCAGGGGAGGAGGTCGTGTTTTCCCTCGTGCCATCCCTCCGAGCTGCGGTGGAGGGCGTCGTAGTAGGCCTCCCCCGATTCCTCGACCAGACGCTCCAGGCTGATGTAGCGTCCTACCTCGAAGCTGTGCTGGTAGAGCGCCAGGAGGGTCAGCAAGCGGGAGACCCGGCCGTTGCCGTCCCGGAAGGGGTGGATGCACAGGAAGTCGAAGACCAGGGCGGCGACGGCGAGGAGGGGAGGAGCCTCGCTCTGGTTGACCGTGTGGCGGTAGGAGAGGCAGAGCTCGTCGACGGCCGCGGGTGTTTCCTTCACGGAGACCGGCCGAAAGCGGACGAGCGGCGCCGCGCCCTCCCGCAGCTCGACGATCTCGTTGTCCACCTGTTTCCACTGGCCGGCGTCGCCGCTTCCCTCCTGAATGAGGTGGTGCAGTCTCTGGAGGAGATCGGGCGTGACGGCGAGGTCCGGGGAGCTGGTGTGAATCAGGTCCAGGGCCCGGCGGTAGCCGCGGATCTCCTCTTCCGAACGGTCGCGGGGCGCGGCGTTCTCGAGGACCAGAGGCACGAGACGGTCCGGCGCCACCGTGACCCCCTCAATGCGGTTCGAGGACTCGACGCTCTGGACGAGAGCGGTCTGGCGGAGGCTGGCCAGGAGCTGCTGCGGCACCTGCCGGACATGGAGATCCTGCCGACCCTTGGCCTCCGCAATGTCGGCCATCAGCCACACCGAGCTGACCGGCAGCGACAGCTTGGCGAGGCGGCCTCCGCGAAAGGACGTCATGGGAGAGATAGTACCTTCCCCAGCCCCTCCGCCCATCGCACCCCTTCGTCGATCCAGCTCCTCACCTCGCTCTCTGCGACCCCGAGCAGCTCCTCCGTGTCCCCAAGCAGTTGGCAGATCAGAGGCCGGAGGAGCGGCGGCAGGTGGACCTCTCCCCAGGAGAAGGTCTTTCCTTCGGCCGGCTCGGTCCCTTGCCGGTGCGCCCAGGAGCGGATGCCGAGGTCGACGCCTTCGCGGAGCGCCGGGAGGGCTTCGAGGGGGAAGCCGCCGGCGGCGAGGACGGTGGACATGCGGATCTTGCGCTCGGCCTGCTCGAAGAGCTCGCGGGCACGGGTGAGACGGCGGGTGCGCTCGGCTTTGTCCTGGTCCCTGGGCTGGTCGAGGGCGGGTGAGCGGTGGAGGAGCTGGACGCCCGGTGCGAGCTGCAGAAGCCCCGCCTGGGCGAGGCGCTCGATGGCTTCGAGGGTGGCGCGGTCGATGACTTCCAGCGCAGGAGGCGGAGCGGGAGAGTCCTCCGGCCTCTCGGCCAGGAGGGCTTCGAGCTGGCGGCGGGCTGGGGCAGCATCCTGATCGACGACGGCGAAGAGCGTGTCTCCGCCGCTCCCCGGCACCGTCTCCAGGAGGAGGAGGCGGTCGCCGAATTGGGAGACGACCGTGTCGCGGAGCCGGTCGGCGGCCGGGGGCTGGGGCGGCTCGGCGCGCCGGGTCAGCGCCTCCAGGCGCTCGATCAGGGCGCGGCGGCCGGAGGGGAGGGGCATGGCGTCCAGATCCCCCACGCCGTCGAGGACGCCGTCGGCCAGCGCCTGCTTGCTGGCGAGGAGGGGGATCATCCGGTGCTCGATGCTGTTCTCGGTCACCAGATGGAGCACCTGGACCGGGCGCGTCTGGTGCTTGCGCCAGGCGCGGGCGATGCGCTGCTCCAGCTTCGCCGGATTCCACGGCAGGTCGAGATTGATCACCACGTTGGCCACCTGGAGGTTCAAGCCGACGCCGCCCGATTCGGTGGAGAGGAAGAGGCGGCAGGCGGGGTCCTCCTTGAAGCGCCGGATCTCCTGCCGGCGGGCGGCTTGCGGCACCGAGCCGGTGTGCCAGGCGAAGCCGACGCCCATCTCGTGGGCCAGCTCGCGCGTCAGCTCGAGCATCCGCTCCCATTCCGAAAAGATCAGCACCTTGGCCTCCGGATCGGCCAGCACCTCGCCGAGGATCTCCTGGAGCTCGGGGAGCTTCGGGCAGACGCGGCATTCGGAATCGAGGATGTAGGGGGTGTCGCAGAGCATCCGCATGCAGGCGAGCCACTGCTGGAGCTTCTTGAATTCCTCCGGCAACAGAGGCCGTTTCTGCGCCGCGGCGGCGAGGCGGGCGACCCGGTTCTCGTACTCGACGTAGCGCACGGATTGCTCCTCGTCCATCGGCACGAAGTAGTGCTTGTCGGTGCGCAGAGGAAGCTGTCCCTCGACCTCGCTCTTGCGCCGCCGCAGGAGGATCGGGGCGAGCCGGCGGTGGAGATCGTCGAGGTTCTTGTAGCCGACGGGCCGGCCGCGGTCGTCGAGGTCGTAATACCTCCGGTTGAAGCGGAAGAGCGGGCCGAGGAGCGCCGGATCGAGGAACTGGACGATCGAGTAGATCTCGTCGATGCGGTTCTCGAGCGGCGTGCCGGTGAGGACGAACGCGTATGGGCTGCGCAGCCGTTTGACCACCTGGGCGGTGCGGCTCTGCCAGTTCTTGATCCGCTGCGCCTCGTCCAGGATGATGACGTCCGGTGCGAGCCGCTCCTGCATCTCAGGGCCGTCCGAAAGCACCTGCTCGTAATTGGCGAGATAGAAGAACGCGCCGTCGCCGTACTGGGTGAGGCGCTGGGCGCGCGTCCCCTGGAGGATGCGCACGGAGAGGTCGGTGAAGAGGGCGATCTGCTCCTCCCACTCGCCCTTGAGCGAAGCTGGGGAGACGATCAGCACGCGTTCGACGCCGCGCAGGCGCCGCAGGAGCACACAGGCGGCGATCGCCTGGACCGTCTTGCCGAGCCCCATCTCGTCGGCGAGGAGCGCCCGTTCGGTGAAGGCGAGGTGGAGCATCCCTTGCTGTTGGTAGGGATAGAGCGGCATCTTGACCAGGTCGAGCGTCTGGAGCCCGGTGGCGACCTCGGAGAGGAACCGCTCGCGGGCCGTCTCCCGCGCCGCCCGCCGCCGCTCCTCGTCCGCCCAGGGGAGGAGCTGGCGCGAGAGGCGGATCTGCCGGCGGAGCCGGAGCGGTGCCTCGCCGACCGCCCGCCCGAGCGCGGGAAGGGCCGTGGCGGGAGCTCCGCGCAGGCGGCCGTCGGCGGTGAAGAACCGGCCCACGAGGGAGCGGACGGCTGATCGCGCCGAGCCGGCCGGCCACTGGATGCGTACCTCCGGCGGCTCCGCGGAGCGGCGGAGGAAGACCTCCACCCGCGGGCTGGTGCCCCGCTCGTGCACCTTCCGGCCGAGGCGGGCAAGAACGGCTTCGATGTGCTTGCAGGTGCCGAGGCCGTTGACCTGGTGATCGGGACAGCCGCAGGAGTTGTCCCGTGCGGCCACCGTGCGGATCTCCACCTCATAGGAGAGTCCCTCGGCGGAGCCGACCCGGAAGCTTCCGAACACCGGGTCCTCCGCCTCGTCGAGCGCCTCGACCGTCAGCGGCTCCACCTGCGCCCGTTGCCGGCGGCGCTCGATCTCTTCGTCGTCCGTGCTGAGCCAGCCCCGGAGCTTGGTGCGGGCATCCTTCTTCGTGACCGGGTTTGTCATGGGCGGATCTTTTACCACAGAACGCGCCGCCGGGTATCGCCTGGGCGGTTTCCGGGCGATACCGGCGAAGGCCGGCCTCGGCGCCGTCCGCTGAGGCCGGACGAGCCGGGGTAAGCGCCGGGTAGCTGCTTACTCGGGATGGGAAACCCGTTACACAAACGGCGGGGGCTGGAAGGAAAAGAGCAGGAGAAATAAAGGGTTTTTGCCTGGCTCACCCCTTGCAGTAAGCCGATTCCGCCGGGTCGAAGTGGTGGCGGAAACGATCAACCCCGGCTTTTTCCGGAGGGCATGATGCCACAGAGCAGTGCCACGAACAGGGTTGATGAGGTGGCGGCCGGGGGGCTCGCGGAAGCGATCGATTTTGTGGCCGGAGCACCCTTCGAGAGGCGGGTGGAGCGCGCCCCGGTGAAGGTCTCCTCGGTCCTCGATCTGTGCATGAGCACGCCGCTCGTCGCACTGCGCGGCCGGAGAGTGTCGCGCCCGCGGGCGCGGCTCTGGGCAAAGCTCGAATTGTCGATGCCGGGAGCGATCAAGGACCGGGTGGCACTGCGGATGGTCGAGGACGCGGAGGCTGGGGGAGCTCTCCACCCGGGAGGGACTATCGTCGAGAGCTCGTCGGGGACGATGGCCGAGGGATTGGCGCGCGTCGGCGGGCTGCGCGGATATCGCGTGATCATCGTGACCGACCCGCGCATCGACCCGATGATGGTCGCCAAGCTCCGCGCGTTGGGAGCACGGCTGGAGATCGTCGACACCTGTCATGCCCGTGGCGGTTGGCAACTCGCCCGGCTGGAACGATTGCGTCAGGTGATCGCGCAGAATCCGGAGGCGGTCTGGATGCGGCAATATGACAGCGCCTCCAATGCTGGCGCCTACGAGCGTCTCGCCGCGGAGCTGTGGGAGGCCTGCGGACCCTCGCTCGCCGCCGTGGTGGGAGCGGTGGGGAGCGGTGGCTCGCTCTGCGGGACCTCGCGTGCCTTGCGCAGGAAGCTCCCCACCCTGCGCAGCGTCGCGGTGGATGCCGTGGGCTCGGCGCTCTTTCATCAGAAGGACTGCAAGCGCCTGCAGAGTGGCCATGGTAACAGCATCATCCCGGGAAACCTGGACTATCGCGTCCTCGACGAGGTGCACTGGGTCGCCGACGGCGAGAGCTTCGCGGCGTGCCGCGAGCTGGCGCGCCGGGAGGGGATCTTCGGCGGCGGCTCGTCGGGCGCCGTCTACGTCGTGGGCTCCTGGCTGGCCGAGCAGATCGGGCAGGATCGCGATGTCGTCCTGATCCTGCCTGACCGGGGTGACCGGTATTTCGAGACGATTTATGATGACACGTTCATCCGGGAGCACGGCCTCGCGGGGGTGGAAGCAGCTGCGGTGCCCGCGCACATCCGCTACGGAGTGGATCAGGCCGAACGCTGGAGCTGGGCGGCTCTACCGCACGACGGATCGGTTCCCTACCATGCGCCGGACGTGTCATGCACCGCAGACATCTCGCGGGACCTCGGGTTGGGTGATCCGCAATGAGCGATCACTTCCTGTTCATCGAAAGCAACACGACGGGAACCGGCGTCCTGGCGGTCCGCCGCCTGTTGGAGAGGGGAGACCGGGTCACCTTCCTCGCGCGGTCGCCGGAGAAATATCCCGTACTGGCCACGCCACTGCCCCGTCTCGCGGTGGTCCGGCAGGACACCAATGACCTCCCGGCGCTGCTCCGCCGGGCGGAGGAGATCCATCGCCGGGAGAGGGTGGACGCGGCGCTTACGTTCTCCGAATTCTACGTTCCTGCCGCGGCCGAGGTGGCAGCCCGGCTCGGCTTGCGCCAGCTCGCCCCCGCGGCGGCCCGCGTCTGCCGCCACAAGCCGTCGATGCGCGAAGCACTGCGCGCGGCCGGCCTGGAGACGCCCGGATTCTGGGTGGTCGCCTCGGCGGCGGAGGCGGTCCGGGTCGCCGCGACAATCACCTATCCCGCCGTGGTCAAGCCGCCGGCGGACAGCTCCAGCAAGGGCGTGCGTCTGGTCCGCGATGCCGAAGAGCTGCTGGCGCATTTCGATCGCCTGCATGCACAGCGGGTCAACGACCGCGGCCAGAGGCTCTCCGGAGAAGTGCTGATCGAAACGCTCCTGGAGGGGCCGGAGGTGAGCGTCGAGACTGTGACGCTCGCGCCCGGAGAGACGCGGGTGATCGGCGTCACGGCCAAGCACTTGTCTCCGCCGCCGCTGTTCGTCGAGACCGGTCACGATTTTCCTGCCGCGATTCCGGAGGATCTGCGGGAGCGGCTGGCCGCCACCGTGGCGGCGGCCCTGGTGGCGGTGGGCTTCGATTTCGGACCCGCGCACACCGAGGTCCGCTGCACCACGGGGGGACTCGTGGTCGTCGAGATCAATCCGCGGATGGCCGGGGGCATGATCCCGGAGCTCGTCCGGCATGCCACCGGGATCGACCTCCTGATGGCTTTTTTTGATCAATTGCTCGGACGGTCCATCGACCTGGTACCCCGCCGGGCGGAGATTGCATCGATCCGTTTTCTTCTCGCCGGCCGCTCCGGGTACCTCGCCGGGGTCGACGGGATCGCACAAGCCCGGCGGCTCCCTGGCGTCCGCGAGGTCTTCATCGGCAAGAGCGCGGGGACGCTGGTGCGTCCGGCCGAGGAGGCGGCGGACCGCCTCGGGTATGTCATCGCCGGTGGAACCGACCGCCGGCAAGTCGCCGCTGTGGCCGGGGAGACACTGCGGTCCCTGCGAATCCACATCGAATCCGCGGTGGAGCACCCGGCCGGCGCGCGGGCCACCGAACACGTTGGAGGCGCAAGTGAGCTCTTCAGTTGAGAAGAAATACGTCTTGATCATTCCCGATGGCGCGGGGGACGTCCAGCGCCATCAAGGGCTCACGCCGATGGCGGAGGCCGACACCCCGTGGTCCGACTGGATCGCCTCGCAAGGAGTCTCCGGCCTGATGCAGACCCTCTATCCGGACCTGCCGCGGGGGAGCATCGTTGCTCAGCTCGGGATGCTGGGCTGGGATCCCTATGAATTTTCCTGCCTCGGCCGCTCCGCCTGGGAGCTCCTGGCGCTGGAGGACATCGACCTTGCACCGTCGGACCTCGTCTTCCGCGCCAATCTGGTGCGTATGGAGGGCCGCCGGCTGACCAGCTACAACGCGGGATTCATCGAGAGCGGGGAGGCGCGGCGGCTGGTTGACCGCATCCGGCGCGAGGCCGGCCCGCATTTTCCGGGGCTCGAGCTCTTTCACAGCTCGGATTTCCGCAACAGTCTGGTGGCGCGGGCCGCCGCGTTGTCGCCGGCACTGTTCGATTGTCCGGAGCCGCACGAAAACGAGGGAGTGGAATTCGAGCTCTCCCGTCTCGTCGTCGGACGCGACCCGGCGAGCCGCCTTCTGGCACACCGGGTGAACCGCTACCTGGTGCATGCCGCCGACCTGCTGCGGGGGGAGAGGGCCGATGCGCTGTTCGCCTGGAGCCCCTCGCTGCCATTGTCACTGGCTCGTTTCAGCGAGAACACCGGATTCACCGGGCGCGCTGCGATCGTCGGCTGCGTCGATTTCTTGCAGGGAATTGCGCGGGCGGCGGGGATCGATTTCTTCCGCACGGGCAACGGCCGCCCGCAGACCGACTATGCCGGCAAGGGGGCGAAGACGCTCGAGCTCCTGAAGCAGGGGTATTCCTTCGTCTACTGTCACGTCAACGGTCCCGACGAGGCGGCTCACATGCGGGAGCGGGCGCTCAAGATCTACTGCCTGGAACAGATCGATTTTCACATCGTGCGGCCGGTGATCGAATATTTCGACCAGCGCCCGGAGGAGCTCGGCGGCGTGATGCTGGCGCCCGACCATTACACGAACCTGCTCACGGACGACTCCCGGCGGGTGGATTCCCATTCGCTCCATCCGGTGCCGTTCGCCCTGTGGAACGGCATCGAACGGGATGAGGTCACTGCCTTCCATGAAGACGAGGCACGGGCCGGGAAGTACGGCGCCTCTCCGATCCACCATCTCGAGCTGCTCAACCTCCTGGGAGTCGCCAGCCGCTCCTTGATGCCGAGGCGGATTGCGGTCTAGGCGGAGGGGACGGCGATGCCGGAGATTGCGAGCCTCACCGCGCTGCTGCGCCACCGGGCCGAGACCCACCCGGACCGGGGGTACACGTTCCTGGCGGAGGGGGACGAGCCGGCGGCGGAGATGACGTACGCCGAGCTCGACCGCCGGTCGCGGGCGATCGCGGCCGGATTGCGCGCGGCCGGTGCGGCGGGCGAGCGGGTGCTGCTCCTCTACCCGCAGGGGCTCGATTTCATCGCCGGTTTCTTCGGCTGCCTGTATGCGGGAGCCGTCGCCGTGCCGGCGTACCCGCCGCGGCTGAACCGCCCGGATCCCCGTCTCACGGCGATCGCGCGCGACTGCCGGCCGCGGGTGGTCCTCACGGTGGACGCGGTGATCGCCCGTTCCTCGGGGGTCCGGGCCGCTCATGCGGAGCTGGCGGAGCTGCGCTGGCTGGCTTCGGACGTCCTGCAGCAAGGCGAGGGGCCGGAGCCGGAAGAGGCCGGCGGCGTTGCCTTTCTTCAGTACACCTCGGGCTCGACCGGAACGCCCAAGGGCGTGGTGGTGACCCATGCGAACCTCCTGCACAACGAAGAGATGATCCGGCGCTCCTTCGGCCAGTCTGAGAGCTCGGTGGTGGTCGGCTGGCTCCCCCTGTTCCATGACATGGGGCTGATCGGCAACGTCCTGCAACCGCTCTATACGGGCGGCCGGTGCGTGCTTCTGTCGCCGGTGGCTTTCTTGCAGAAGCCGGCGCGCTGGCTGCAGGCGATCAGCCGCTTCCGTGGCACGACGAGCGGCGGGCCGGATTTCGCCTATGGGCTGTGCGCCCGCAAGATCGGCCCGGAGCAGCGGGAAGGGCTCGACCTTTCGAGCTGGAGCGTCGCCTTCAACGGGGCCGAGCCGGTGCGGGCCGAGACCCTGGAGCGCTTCACCGAGGTGTTCGCGCCGTACGGCTTCCAGCGGGAGGCGTTCCATCCCTGCTACGGCCTGGCGGAGGCGACGCTGTTCGTCGCCGGCGGGTCCGCGGGCTCCGGGGCGCGCATCGAGCGTTTCGTGGCCGCGGACCTGGAGCGCAACGAGGCGGTGGCGGCGCGCGGGGCACAGGAGGGACGCCCCCTGGTCGGCTGCGGCACGGTGTGGCTGGATCAGGAGGCCGCCTTTGCCGATCCGGCGACGGGCGAGGAGCTGCCAACCGGCCGGACCGGCGAGATCTGGGTGTCCGGGCCGTGCGTGGCGGCGGGCTACTGGGGCCGGCCGGAGGAGAGCGAGCAGGTTTTCCGTGCCCGGCTTGCCGATGGCCGGGGGCCCTACCTGCGCACCGGTGACCTCGGCTTTGCCCACGGTGGCTCCCTCTTCCTGACCGGCCGCCTCAAGGATCTGATCATCCTGCGCGGGCGCAACCTCCATCCCCAGGACCTGGAGGCTACGGCGGAGCGCAGCCATCCGGCGTTCCGCCCGGGCTGCGGCGCCGCCTTCTCGGTCGAGATGGAGGGCGAAGAGCGGCTGGTGATCGTGCAGGAGATCGAGCCGCGGCAGCGCGGCCTGATCGACCCCGGGGTGGCCGCGGAGGCGGTCCGCCGGGCGGTGGCCGAGAGGCACGAGGTGCAGGCCTGGGAGGTGGTGCTGGCCGAGCCGGGTGCCGTCCCCAGGACGTCGAGCGGCAAGATCCGGCGCCGGGCGTGCCGGGACGCCTGGCTGGCGGGGACCTTGCCGGCGCTCGCGCGGAGCCGGGCGGCGTGCACGGTGGAGAGCGAGGTCCTGCCGGCCGTCTCCGAGCTCATCGCCCTGGACGACGGGGAGCGCGCCGCCGTCGTGACCTCCTGGTTGCGCGACCTGGTGGCGCGGCTCGCCGGAATTCCGGCTGAACGGCTCGATCCGGCGGCGCCCCTGCTCTCTCTCGGGCTCGACTCGATCGCGGCCACCGAGCTGCGCAGCCACGTCGAGGCGGCGGCCGGGATCGAGATTCCGATCGCCAAGCTGCTGGGAGGCTGGAGCCTGCGGCGGCTGGCCGCCGCGACGCTCTCCGGGCTGGCGGCGCCGGCCGAGGTGGCGGGACCTCCGGAGCCGTGCGGGCGCCGCGAGGGCCGGCTCTCGTACGGGCAGAAGGCGCTCTGGTTCCTGCATCGGCTGGCGCCCGAGAGCGCGGCCTACAACCTGGCGGCCGCGATCCTCCTGACGGCGGACCGGCCGGGCGGGGAGGAGCTCCGCCGCGCCTTCCAGGCCCTGGTGGACCGGCATCCGGCGCTGCGCACGGCGATCACGCTGGAGAACGGGGAGCCGCACCAGCGGGCCGTTGCGGAGGCCGAGGTCTGGTTCCGGGAAGAACGTGCGGAGGCCTGGAGCGGCGAGGAGCTGGAGCGGCGGCTGGTGGAGGAGGCCGAGCGCCCGTTCGATCTGGCGGGCGGTCCGCTGCTGCGGGTCCATCTCTTCTGGCGGGCCGGCGGCGCGCGGGTCCTGCTGCTGGTGATGCACCACATCGTGAGCGACTTCTGGTCGTTGGCGATCCTGGTGGGAGAGCTGGATGCCTTCCTCGCCGGCCGGCCGCTGCCACCGTTGCCGCTCACCTGGGCCGATCACGTGGCCCGCGAGGAGCGGCTGCTGGCCGGGCCGCGGGGCGCCGAGCTCGTGGCCTACTGGTGCGGCCGGCTCGGCGGAGCCCTGCCGGCGCTGGACCTGCCGGTCGACCGCCCGCGGCCGCCCGTCCAGACCTATGCCGGCTCAGCGGTGCGCCGGCGGTGCGCGGCGGATCTGCGGGAACGTCTCGCGGGCGTTGCCCGCACGGGCGGCTCGACCCCCTTCATGGCGCACCTCACGGCCTACGCGGCGCTGCTCCACGCCCACACCGGACAGGACGACCTGGTGATCGGCTCGCCGAGCACGGGGCGGACGGCGCCGGAGCTCTCCGGGCTCGTCGGCTACTGCGTCAATCCGCTCGCGCTGCGGCTCGACGCGGTGGGCGATCCGGCCTGGAGCGAGCTGCTGACGCGGGTCCGCCGCGCGTCGTTGGATGCGTTCGCTCACCAGGAATATCCCTTCGCCCTGCTCGCCGAGATCCTGCAGCCGCAGCGCGATCCCAGCCGGCCTCCGGTCTTCCAGACCCTGTTCAGCGAGCAGCGGGTCCCCTCGACGGCACCCGCCGGCCTGACCGCCCTGGCTCTCGGGGTCGCGGGAGTGCGCCTCGAGCTGAGCGCGCTCTCGCTGGAGAGCCTCGCGCTACCGGTCCGCGTGGCGCAGATGGACCTCAGCCTGGTGGCCGGCGAGGTGGAAGGCGATCTCGCCTTCGCGCTCCACTATAACACCGACCTCTTCGACGCTGCGACCGCGGACCGCCTGGCGGCGCGGTTCGCCGCCCTGCTGGAGGCGGTGGCGCTCGACCCGGACCGGCGCCTCGCGGACCTCGCCCTGGTGGCGCACGCCGAGCGCGAGCAGGTGCTCTTCCGCTGGAACGACACCGCCGTGGCGCTCGCACCCAGCCTGCGCGTCGAGGATCTCGTCGCGCGGCAGGTGGAGCGCTCCCCGGGGACCGTGGCCGTCTCCTCCGGGGAGGAGGGGATCACCTACGGAGACCTGTGGCGGCGGTCGGGCCGGCTCGCGGCGCGGCTGCGGGGACTCGGCGTCGGGCCGGAGACGCGGGTCGGCGTCTTCCTCGCCCCGGAGCCGGAGGTGCCGGTGACCTTGTTGGGCATCCTGCGGGCCGGCGGCGCTTACGTCCCGCTCGATCTTGACTACCCGGCGGAGCGCCTCGCCTTCCTGCTGGAGGACTCCGGGCCGGCCGTGGTGGTGACGCGCGGTGCCTGGGCGGACCGCCTGCCGCCCTCCGCGGCCCGGCTGCTCGTCCTGGACGATCCGGAAGCGGGAGAGGGGACGGCCGGGCCGTGGGAACCGCGCGGCACCGCGGAGAGCCTGGCGTACGTCCTCTACACCTCGGGATCGACCGGCCGGCCGAAAGGGGTGCAGATCACCCACCGGTCGCTGGTCAACTTCCTCGCTGCGATGGCCGGGCGGCCCGGGCTGCACGAAGGCGACGTCCTCCTGGCGGTGACGCCCCTGACCTTCGACATCGCCGGGCTGGAGCTGTTCCTCCCCTTGAGCACCGGGGCGCGGGTGGAGATCGCGCCGCGCGAGGTCGCCACGGACGGTCTGCGCCTCGCCGAGACGCTGGCGCACCGTGCTCCGGCCGTGATGCAGGCCACTCCGTCCACCTGGAAGATGCTGCTGGAGGCGGGGTGGAACGGGAGCGGGACGATCCGCCTCTTCTGCGGCGGCGAGGCGCTGAGCCGCGATCTGGCCGACCGGCTCCTCGACCGCTCGGCCGCGCTGTGGAACCTCTATGGCCCCACCGAGACGACGATCTGGTCGTGCGCGGACGAGGTCGGCCGCGGCACCGGGCCGGTGCCGATCGGCCGGCCGGTTGCCAACACGCGCGTCTACGTCCTGGGGCGCTCCCGGCAGCCGGTGCCGCCGGGCGTCGCGGGTGAGCTTCTGCTCGGCGGTGACGGCCTCGCCCGCGGCTATCTCGGCCGCGCGGACCTGACGGCGGAGCGCTTCCTCCCCGACCCGTTCAGCGGGGAGGCGGGGGGGCGCCTCTACCGGACCGGCGATCTGGTGCGGTTCCGGCCGGACGGCCGGCTGGAGTACCTGGGCCGGTTGGACCACCAGGTCAAGATCCGGGGCTTCCGTATCGAGCTGGGGGAGATCGAGGCGGCGTTGCGGCGGCATCCGGGTGTCGCCGAGGCGGTGGCTGTGGCGGCACCCGACGGCGACACCACGCGGCTGGTGGCGTACGTGGTACCGGCCGGCGAGCTCGCGCCGTCTCCCCGGGAGCTGCGCACGTTCCTGCGGGACCGCCTGCCCGAGGCGATGGTTCCGGGGAGCTTCACCACCCTCGCCGCTCTGCCGCTGACGCACAACGGCAAGCTCGACCGCCGGCGCCTCCCCATGCCGGCGGGTGGTGGGGCGGCCACCGGCTACGTGGCGCCGC
>Ga0062379_10000079_pt1 | contig 16451 bp, 24 predicted proteins | sample DOMMetBare2Fresh_2_FD_59484 | JGI IMG/M metagenome (GOLD analysis project Ga0062379, IMG submission 59484) | Wetland sediment microbial communities from St. Louis River estuary, USA, under dissolved organic matter induced mercury methylation -... | ecosystem: Environmental > Aquatic >...
GGCTACGGCCTGATCAAGGACTACCGCGCCGAGAAGTACTTCCGCGACGCCAAGATCTGCACCATTGGCGAGGGGACGAGCGAGATCCAGCGGCTGGTCATCGCCCGCCAGCTCTTCAAAGGTCAATGAGACTCCTGCCGCGCCGGCCGCACGATCTCGACGACCTGGTCGCCCGCCTCGTCGAGCGGCAGCCGCGCGCCGTGGCGCGCGCCATCTCCCTCCTGGAAGACGGCGGCGAGCTGCAGCGCGAGCTGGTGCGCCGCGTCTACGACCGCACCGGCCGTGCCCGCGTGGTCGGCATCACCGGCCCGCCGGGCGCCGGCAAGAGCACCCTGGTCGACCGCATGACCCGCCACCTGCGCAAGCGCGGCGCCACCGTGGGCATCCTGGCCGTCGATCCGACCAGCCCGTTCACCGGCGGCGCGCTCCTCGGCGACCGCATCCGCATGCAGTCGCTCTACACCGATCCCGGGGTCTTCATCCGCTCCATGGCCACCCGCGGCGCCATGGGCGGCCTGGCGCGCGCCACCCGCGACGCCGTCGACGTGCTCGACGCCGCCGGCTTCGACTGGGTCCTCCTGGAGACCGTGGGCGTCGGGCAGGACGAGGTCGACGTCGTCCGCACGGTCGATTCGGTCGCCGTGGTCACCGTCCCCGGCCTGGGGGACGACATCCAGGCGATCAAGGCGGGCATCCTGGAGATCGCCGACGTCTTCGTGATCAACAAGGCCGACCGCGAAGGGGTGGACCGCACGGTCAAGGACCTGGAGATGATGCTCTCCCTCGGCGAGCACGGCGCCTGGCTGCCGCCGGTCTTGAAAACCGTCGCCGCCCGCGACGAGGGGATCGACCGGGTGATCGCGGAGATCGAACGGCACCGCGAGCACCTGGAGGCGAGCGGCGAGATGGAGCAACGGCGTCTGGCTCACCTGCGCCTGCGGGTCGAAACCATCCTCAAGGAACGGGTGGTGGCCGCGGCCGACCGCGTGCTCGGGCTGGCCCGCGAGGTGGAACGCGGCTACGGCCAGCACGCCGACCCCTATGAGGTCGCCCACCGCCTGTTCGCCGGCGTGCTGCGGAGCGCGCCGGACGAGGTGCTGGAGGAGAAGGCGCCATGATCGACGGCATCGACCACATCGGCATCGCCGTGCGCTCGATCGACGAGGCACGCAAGCTCTATGAGGCCCTGGGCCTCTCCGTCACCGGGATCGAGGAGGTGCCGCACGAAGGGGTGCGGGTGGCGATGATCGCCTGCGGCGCCTCGCACATCGAGCTCCTCGAGCCGCTGTCGGACGACTCGCCGGTCGCCAAATTCCTGGAGAAGCGCGGCCCCGGCGTCCACCACCTCTGCCTCGCGAGCGGCGACGTACGGGCCGACGACGCCAGGCTGCGCGAAGCCGGGTTCCAGGTGCTCCGCCCGGAGCCCACCCGCGGCGCCGGCGGTTGCTGGGTGCAGTTCGTCCATCCCAAGAGCACGGGAGGCGTCCTCCTGGAGCTCTCGGAGGAAGCCGAAGGAGCGCACGGGCACCCATGATCCAGCCGGGCGCCATCGTCATCATCCATCTGGTGAATCCCACCGAGAAGCTGTGGGGTGTGCTCCAGGACCTCGGGCTCCCCGGGGTGACGATCCGCGCCCTCAACCTGTCGAGCTTCGACGACTGGATGGCCCAGGCGGTCCGCGCGGAAGACCAGACCCTCGGGCTCTCCACCATGTTCGTCCCCCTCTTCCGCGTCGAGCGCATCTTCCTCGACGAATCCGTCGGAGAGGTCGAAAGCTACCGCCGCCGCTTCGAAAAGCGCGTCGGCCTCCCGGTCGAGAAGTACCTGCGAAGGACGGGCGAGGCGGTGGACGACGACGACGAGCCGGCGGAGGTGCCGTCGTAGGGCCAGGGGGCGCAGTGGCGAGTGCATCCGGTAGCGGCTAGACTTGAGGAAGGAGGGGCTGTTCCATGAGCGCCGTTCAATTGGAGATCCCCGAAGAAACCCTCATCAGCCTGAAGACCGACATCGAGTCCTTCGCGAGAGACCTGAAGCTCCTGGGCGCGATCAAGCTCTTCGAGCTCGGGAAACTTTCCTCGGGCCGTGCCGCGCAACTCGCCGGCGTCTCGCGTGTCGAGTTCCTGCTACTGCTGGGCCGCTACGGCGTGTCCCCCTTCCAGATGACGGAGGAGGAGCTCCATCAGGACATCCTGAATGCCTGAGCGAGAGGTGATCTCCAACACCTCTCCCCTTCTGTACCTGTATCAGGTCGGCCAGCTCGATCTCCTCCACAGCCTTTATGGGAACGTGATTGTGCCCTCGGCTGTCCGGGATGAGCTGCGCGTCGGAACCGAGCGGGGATTCTGGACTCCTCAGGTCGACCAGTTTCACTGGTTGGAGGTGCGGAACCCGGCAAACGTGCGCCTCCTGCCGATGGTCAACGACCTGGGAGCCGGAGAGGCCGAAGTCATCGCCCTCGGGCTCGATGCACCTGGAAGTCTCCTGATTCTGGACGATGGTCTGGGGCGCAGGTTTGCCCACCTCCTCGATCTGACCTTCACAGGGACTCTCGGGGTGCTGGTCAGGGCCAAGAAGGCGGGCCATCTCTCTGCGGTCAAGCCGGTGCTCGAGGCTCTCCGGGACCGAACGACGATGCATCTGAAGCGTGATCTGGTGGGGAAGGTCCTGCGGGAGGCGGGCGAAGAATAGGACGGTCCGCGCTGCGGACCAGGCCGTCGCAGGGGCAGGGGGCCACTACCCGCCCGGACGAACACCCACGGACGTCCACGGACAGGCAAGACGACTCCGGCTGCGCCCCCCTGGGACCGCCGGCGTCTCGCCGGCATTCAAATGAATGGGCCGGAGGCCCGGCCTTTAAGCTTAACGGAGCCCTCGATAGGCTTAACCTGGCCGCCGATAAGCTTACCGGCCACCGTTCTGCCGCTAACCGCCCCGCGTTAAGCTTAACTTCCTCGCCGATAAGCTTAACGCGCCCCGCGGTAAGCTTACCGCCCTCCGTTTTACCGCTATCCAGCCCGCGATAAGCCTACCGCGCCCCGCGATAAGCCTGCCGCCCTCCGCGTTACCGCAAACCACCCCGGCTCAACCCTGCCTCGCCCCCTGTTCGCGGCAAACCACGGCAGTTCACCCTGACCGCGCGCCGTTTCGACGGAAGTCCGCGGTTGTCCGCTGGTGTCCACTGAAGTCCGCGGTTGTACGCGGGCGTCTTTTTTCATGATGTGGACGCCAGACTATTGACATTAGTGTGCCTCTTCGTGCAGTATTCCTCTGTGCGGGGGAGCTTCCGGGATGGTCCCGGGAAGGCACCTCAGGCGCTCAAGGAGGACGCGATGCAGGACGAAGCAGCAACCCGGGGTCCGCCGCCCGGCGGCGCAACGCGAGAGGTCAAACGGATCCCGAACGAAACAACTCAGAAAAGGAGAAAGACCATGTCCACGGATACGTTGTCCAAGAAGGTCGGCGCCTGGGAAGCGCTGATCTCGAACGTGAAGGCGCGGCTGCCGCAGATGCCGCAATTGGGAGAGATCGTCCAGGGTTTCGACGAGCTGATCATCGAGGCCAAGATTCTCCAGAGCACCCAGGACGTCCAGCGCAGCCAACTGCGCGAAACGACCCGGCGCAGCCAGGACATCCAGCGTCGAGGGCAGGACTTCCGCAGCCGGCTGGTCGCCGGAGCGCAGAGTGTCTTCGGCGTCGACAGCATGCTCCTCGTGGAGCTCGGCGCCAAGCCGCGCCTGCCCACCCGGCGCCGCCGCCCGACGCCGGACGAGAAGGTCGCCGAGCTGCAGGAGAAGCTCGCCGCCGCCGTGGCGGCGGCCGAAGCTGCGAAGGCGAAGAAGAAGGGATGATGTCGTTCCTCTCGAAGTAGCTCTCTTCCCCCGGGGGCGGGTTCTCTCGCCTCCGGGGTTTTTCGGGTGAGGCGGGCGGGCGGCGGGTGACTGAAAAATCATGCGCCTGGGCCCATTCCGGAATGCAACCCCTGGTGCGCTGGTCATCGCGAACCGAAGCCTGCCCGGGCCTCGGCGCGAGAACGGGCCCACGTTCCCCGGGTTGAAACCCGGGGCTACGGGCCTGCGCCCGCAAGGGGCGCCACCCCCACAGGAAGCGGCGACGTGCTCGTGGATCTTGGCTTCGCGGACGCCGAGGAGCGCAGGTTGCGCGTGCAGCTCGCGATGCAGGTCAACGAGCTGACAGCCGCCCGCCGCCTGACGCAGGCGAAAGCGGCACAGTTGTTGGGCATTTCGCAGCCACACGTTTCCGAGCTCAAGCACTACAAGCTGAGCCGGTTTTCCTCCGAACGGCTGCTTCGCTTCGTGACGCTCCTGGACCGCGACGTCGAGATTGTCATCCGCCCGAAGGCGAAGGGACACGCGTCAGGGGTGGTGTCCGTGTCGGTCGCCTGAGGAGCCCCAGGGTCCCGGCGTGCGCCCCCTGGGAGCGCTGGCGTCTCGCCGGCATTTCAAATGAATGGGCCGAAGGCCCGACCTTTTGGGGGAAGGGTGGCGGAAGCCGAGGCCGAGGTTGGGGCTGCTGAGCCCATAGCCGGCTGTCGGGGCCGTGGGGCCACCCGGTACGTGCCCCCGCCGCCCCGCCGTTTCGATGTAGACTTGTCAGCAGGAGGCCTTGAGAGCCCATGACCCGAACGACGATCTCGCAAACCGATCTGGCCAGGAGGACGCAGGAAGTGGTCGATCGAGTGCAGCATGGCGAGGTGGCGGTCCTTGAGACCTCCGGGCAGGAGCTGGCCGTCCTTCTGGATCCTGTGGATTTCCGCCTTCTCCAGGCGCTCGCTCATTGTGCGATCGAGAAGCGGGAGAGGCCGAGCGACCCCGACAGCGATGTCCTGCGGGCCTATCTGGCAGAGGAAATCAGCCTGGGGAAGGCGGCCGACCTGCTGGGCCTTTCACGGTTCGAGCTGCAAGACCGCTTCTTCCGGCGCGGAGTTCTCCTGCGTCTCGGGCCGGCGTCTCTCGAAGAGGCAAGGGCCGAGGTCGTCGCAGCCTTGCAGGCATATAGTTATCGGCTGTTGTCACCGGGCGAACGGCTGGACCAAGTCCCGGTTGCCGATTGGTCTACCTTCGGGAACCATCGGTGCTCTGGTGAGGGCTAGGTCCTCTCTCTTTCGCAAAGCGAAGTTCTGTAAATTGTGGCATTTGTAGGCATTTGTACCGGGGTGTGGAAGCTCGATCCTGAGACAGGCTGATCTAAGATAAGGCACGAACTGAAGCAAGGTTCTGCGACACCGTGTACCCAAACTTTCTCCTCAGGGATTTGGTGCTCCATGGCTAGCAAGCACTCAACGTTACTGCCAAGGCTGGCTCTGCCGCGAGAAGAAGTTGAAGAGTGCTTGCAGGATCGTGTGATCAAGGGGCAGGAACTCATAGGGAGACAGTTGGCTAAGATGGATAAGGGTGCAGTTCAATGGTTCTATGACGAGGTCGATAGATGGCATGAATACAACTCCACTGTTCTTGCGAGAGCTTTCAACGGCGACTTGGTAACAAGCTATGTTTGGCAGAAATACGACGTTAATTCGCGCCACTTTTGGCTTGGCGGGGGGACGCTCATCTCTAAGATCAAGGCTGAAGTCGCCCAAAAAGTTAAGTTGCTAGAGTCTTTGATGGAGCGGCTCCCAGTTTTCCAGGAATCAGTTGATTCTGAGGGAGCGAGCGTGATTCTTCGGAAACGGTTTGTTGCGCCTGGAGCGCGTTCTGTTTTCGTGGTTCACGGTCACGATGATGCCGCACGTGAGATGCTTGCGCGGTTTCTTGAGAAGCTCGGGCTTAATGCTGTTGTATTACGCGAGGAGGTTAACCAAGGTCGAACGTTGATCGAGAAATTCGAGACTTGTGCCATGGTCGATTTTGCCATAGCTATCCTTACTCCTGATGATGAGATTAGGCCTGGGGTTCGTGGGGGAATACCTATTAAAAGGGCGCGTCAGAACGTTATTTTTGAGCTGGGGTACTTCTTTGGTTTTCTGGGGCGTGGTCGAGTGGCGGCGGTCTACAGGGAGGGTGTTGAGCTGCCGACAGATTTAGGCGGCATAGCCTATATTCCCCTGGACGTTTCGGGAAGCTGGAGATTGCAGCTCGGGCGAGAACTTAAGGCGGCGGGTCTCGACGTGGACCTTAATCGAGTGGTCTAAGCTCAAATAGAAAGAAGGCCTGGATTTGTGGAGGCTCCCGGAATAGGCTCCCCGGCAATAGGTTTCGCCCAAAAGTGTAGGGGCCTAAATCGGTGGGAAGTCCCTCCTCCGGTGCAGCACTCACAGTCGCTGCCCCAGCCAGATTTACGCGGTCCAGGTTGGTGGTCAGGGGGACCACGAGCGCCGAATGGAGAACACTCGTCAACTCGTTACTCTGCCAGATGACCACAGGGCGGCGGCCGGTATGCTCACGCGGGCGAGCGGGCCAAGGTCTGCCCACCACACCTCGCCGCGCCTCAGCGATGGTCCTCCGCATCCAGCGCGCTGGCCCACGCGGTGGATGCCGGAAGGTACGCTGGTCCTCCGAGGGCCAAGGAAAGCGAGGCGGAGCCCGCGTCATCTACGTCCTTGCCACCGAAGGCACGATCTGGCTGCTCATCGTCTACAAGAAGGCGAAGTATGACAACCTGCCCACGACCTTCCTCGCCGAGTTGAAGAAAGGAGTTGATAATGCCCTCTGACATTGACCAGTTTCAGCGCGATCTGTTGGAGTCTGTGGAGCAGATGCGCCGCGGCGAAGCAGCTCGCGTCACGGAGGTCAAGCTCCCGGCCGCGGCTGAGGCTCGTGCGAGTGTCGGCTTGACCCAGCAAGAGTTCGCGCAGCTCTTGGGCGTATCTCCACGCACGCTGCAGGACTGGGAGCAAGGGCGCCGCGAGCCAACTGGTGCCGCGCGCACTCTGCTCAAGGTGGCGGTCAAGCACCCCATGGTCTTGCGCGACCTCCAGTCGTGACGACGAGGCTTATCTCTTCCTCGCTGAAACTGGCCGTAGGGGAGGTGATCCCCGGTGACCTCGTCAAAGACAGCACGGAAGCGTTCACCCAACTCTCGAAGAGCTTGATCGCGCCGAGAAGCTTCAGGTCCCTCGCGAGGACTCGAACTTCTGAAGAACTCTGACGAGGCGGTGCTGCGCCGTTTCGACGAGGTTCGGGCCCGGAGCCGTGTCGCCTGAGGCGCTGAGGACGGCCTCGGGCTGATCTGCCAGGAAGGAGAGTCTGCTCCATGAGCACCGTTCAATTGGAGATCCCCGAAGAGCTCGGAAGGCTCTCCTCGGGCCGGGCCGCGCAACTCGCTGGCGTCTCGCAGGTCGAGTTCCTCCTGCTGCTGGGCCGCTACGGCGTGTCCCCCTTCCAGATGACGGAGGAGGAACTTCAGCAGGACATCCGGAATGCCTGACCGAGAGGTGATCTCCAACACCTCAGGTTCCACCCCCAGGTACAGGGAGCGCTGATTCGCTGGGCGCTCGACTCTCGGCGGCTGGTGCGGTGATCGCCTTCAGCCGGCTTGCCGGCGCCCTGCGGGTGCGAAAGCCTCCGGCTCAGGCCTCTGGGCCGAAATAGAACAGATTGGCCGGTGAGTCCAAGGCGATCCGGAGGTGATCCAGCAATCCCGTGTACCCGAGGAATGTCCCACCCCGCCAATTTTCGGAAACGAAGAAAGTCGCCTCCACATCCAGGGAGCGCCCCTCGTCGGCCACCAGGATCATGGGAAGCCGGATCAGTTGTCCACTCAAAACGCCCAGCCGGGTGCTGACTCTCGTCCACTGGCCATCCAGGCTGAAGAGGCCCAACGCCCTGGCGACCTCGACTTCGAGGATCGAATAGGCCGCCCCGGTGTCAACCTGCGCAAACCAGGCTTTCTCGAGCCCGGCGAAGGACACCTTGACGAAGACCTTGGCCGTCGGCTCGGGAAAATGGGGATGGTGATCGAGGAACCTGGATCGCCCGGAGGCGAAACGCTCCCCATGCAGGGTCAGCATGCGTCAGATCAGATGGTGGATCAGAGGCCTTCGTTCCGGATGGAGCTCGGCAAGGCGAGCAAGGAGCTCTTTCAGAGTGTCTGAGGAGGCGAGCAGATCCTCACCCAAAAGGGCGACCCACTTTCCCTGGTGTGCCGCCGATTTCACCTTGATCCAATGAAATTCCGCGCTGCGGTCGAAATCCTTGAAGTCGCTTTCTTTGACACGCGGCGGGCTGAGGATCTCCCGGATCCTGGCATCCGGGGGGATCAGATCACCCGAATCCTTCAGAAGCACCTGTGCTTCCCAGATGCGGCCCTCCTCGACGAGAGATTGGACGCGTCTCTCGGCGTCGGGTGGATCTTCGCTAGGGCGGAGCCGTACAGGTGCGCTCATGTCGTCATTCTACGACATCCCGTTCCCCGCCGTCACCTCTACTGCGCCCGCGCGCCCGCACCTCACGATGGTCCTCGGGCTCCGCCGGCTCGAGGCCCCTCGCGTTGACCCTGGCCACCCCCGCTGTTACAGTGTAGCCGTCGATCTACACAGGGTGAACCATGGCGCTGAACATCCGGAACGCAGAGACCGAGCAGCTCGCCGAGACGCTGGCCAAGCTCACAGGTGAGACCAAGACCGAAGCCGTAACGCAGGCTCTACGGGACCGCCTGGCCCGCCTGCGCCGCGAGCGGACCCGGCGGCGCCTCGCCGATGAGCTCGATGAGATCGCCCGGCACTGCTCCCGGCTGCCCGTGCTGGATGCGAGGACGCCCGACGAGATCCTCGGGTATGACGAGCACGGATTGCCGCGCTGATGGTGATCGATACCTCCGCCCTGCTGGCGATTCTTCTCGACGAGCCTGAGCGCAGGACGTTCAACGAGGCGATCGAAGCGGCGGAATCGCGCGTGCTGTCGACGGCGAGCTTTGTCGAGGCCTCCATCGTCGTGGAGTCCCGATTCGGTGCCGCCCGCCGTTTCGATGTAGACCTATCACCAGGAGGCCCTGGTATCTCATGACCCAGGATCGTGCCATCCGATTGGGGCGTCTCTACGGAACGTCTGTGGCCTGCGGCGTGCTGCTGGGCCGGCGACGATGGCGCGATCGCCTGAGGGGCCCGCTAGCACGTTTCCCGGCAGGCGCTCTGGTTGCCGCAGGTCGCGGAGAGGCCGGGATGAGCGGTACCTTGTGGACAGCTGCATGCGGTGCTGGAAAAGCCTGCAACGCATTGGCCGGGCCAGTCGCAGGGGAAGAGCTTGGCGGAGGCAGAAGAGGGCAGGAGAGCAGAGGCTGAAAGAATTCCGACGACGCCGAGCAATTTCACGAGCCGTTTCATGTCGTTCTCCTTGGCTGCTTCATGCAGTCTTAAATACTATTCCGCCGGCCCATGGCTGTCAAGAAACGGGAACAGAAAAGACCCCCGGAGGGGTCTTTCCTCGAGCGCGCTTTGGGGGGGAGGGGGCTAGTTGTACAGCCGCCGGGCCGCCACGTTGATCTGGATCGCGGAGGACGACTCGGCCGAGACCCGCTGGCCGTGGTGGTCGAGGCCCATGACGCCGAAGATCTCGTCGCGGAGCATGCGGCAGGCCGGGTCGTCCAGGTCGCGCGTCCGCTCGACGTCGACCGGGACGATGGCGCGGATGCGCGCCGGGCGCTTGCCCATGACGACCACGCGGTCGGCGAGCTGGACGGCCTCTTCGACGTCGTGGGTGACGAAGACGACGGTGCGCTTCTCGCGCTGCCAGATCTGGATGAGCTCCTGCCGGAGGCGGAGGCGGGTGAGGTAGTCGAGGGCGCCGAAGGGCTCGTCCATGAAGAGGACGTCCGGCTCGGCGGCGAGGGCGCGGGCGATCTCGACGCGCTGGCGCATGCCGCCCGACAGCTCCCGCGGATAGGTCTTGCCGAAGCCGGTCAGGCCCACCATCTCGATGTAGTGCTCGACGACCTCGCGCTTCTCGGCGGCGCTCGCGCGCTTGACGCCGAAGGCCACGTTCTCCTCCACCGTCAGCCACGGGAAGGAGCCGTTCTCCTGGAAGATGAAGATCCGTTTCGGATCGGGACCGCTGATGGCCTTGCTGTCGATCGTGGCGTCCCCTTCGGTGGGCTGGAGGAAGCCGCCGAGGATGTTCAGCAGGGTCGATTTGCCGCAGCCCGAGGGGCCGACGAGGCAGATGAACTCACCATCCCGTACGTCGAGGGAGATGTCCTCCAGCACGTGGACCGGCTGCGCCGTCTTGGCCTTCGCCTGGAAGGTCATCCACAGCTTGCGCACCGAGATCTTGGGGCGGAAAGCCGCCGGATTGGGGACGACGTCGAAGGTCGGGTTGGGTCGAGCTGCCGTCAGGATCATGGTTCATCTCCCTCCAGAGAACGGAACGAATGGGATGGGCGCGAGCCCGAATGTACTAGTAGTGTGACAAGTCCGCCGAAGCGGGACATCCGGTTCCCCTCCCGCACGTGGGAGAGGGGGAACCGGACGAAAACGGAGGAGAGAGGGGGCGCAAGCCGGGCGGGGGACTACTTTCCCTGCCAGTCGTACTCTGTGGCTCCCGCCGTCTTTTCGGAGAAGCGTGGGTCGGCGTACTCCTCGAACTTCAGCCGCCGTTTCAGGACTCCGGCGTTGAACGCCATGTCCGCGATCTGGTCGAAGTCGGCTCGGGCAAGGCGCAGGTTCGAATACCGGACCCGGTCGGGCGGCTTGCTGAGCACGAAGCGCAGCAGGCGCGGATCCTGGTTGTAGTAGCCGGTGGCCACCGCCTGGGCGGCCGCCATGCGGTGGTCCATCCCGCCTTCCAGCCACATGCCGCTCTTGGCGATCCCGTCGACGAGACGCTGCACCCACTCGGGGTGCTCGTCGATCGTCTTCTGCGAGACCACGAGGACGCACGAGATGAAGTTGGGCCAGATGTCCTTGGCCTGGTAGAGGACCCGGCCGTAGCCGTCCATTTCGGTCTGGGCCATGAACGGCTCGCCCGAGGAGACGGCGTCGACCGCCTTCGAGTAGAGCGCCGCCGGCATGTCCGGAGGCGGCATCTCGATCATCTCGACGTCGTCGATCGACATTCCCTGGTCCGCCAGCGCCTTGCGCAGCAGGAGGTGCTGGTTCGAATACCGGTTGGGGATCGCCACCCGCTTGCCGCGCAGATCCTTGATGGTGAGGACGTCTGCATCCTTCTGCACCATCAGGGCGGTGCCATCGCGATGCCCCAGATAGACGATCTTCACCGGCACGCCTTGCTCGACCAGGGCCATGGCGAGAGGAGCGAGCATGAAGGTGGCCGGCAGGTGGCCGGCGATGACCGATTCCTTGATCTCTGGAAAGCCGCTGAACCTCACGGGTTCATAGAACCCCTTGCCGACCGTGTTCTTGTTGACCCAGTCGGTGACGGGGCACGTGAGGTGTCACGTGACCGGGAGGAAACCAACCCGGAACCGTTCCTCCGCGACCTCCTTTCCAGGCTTTTTCTCCAGCAGAGACTGCAGGCTGACTCCGAGGTTCAGGTAGAGATGCAGGACGGTCAGGCCGACCCAGACGCAGATCGCACCGAGCATGACCTTGCTCATCTTGCTCATATGGCATTCCTCCACAAAACAAAGAATCACTAGATGGAGCGGTGCCGCTCCGCTTACGCTCAGTTCGGCCGCAGCCGGGGCGGTAGCTGCATGCTCCCGGTCGAGTCGCCGGAGACGCGTTGCCCCTGGTGGTCGAGGCCCATGACGCCGAAGATCTCATCGCGCAGCAGGCGGCAGACCGGATCGTCGAGGTCGCGGGGCCGTGCCGCGTCGACCGGGACGATGGCGCGGATGCGCGATGGGCGCTTGCCCATGACCACGACCCGGTCGGCGAGTTGGACGGCTTCCCCCACGTCATGCGTGACGAAGAGGACCGTGCGCTTCTCGCGTTGCCAGATCTGGATCAGCTCGTGGCGGAGGCGCAGACGGGTGAGATAGTCGAGGGCGCCGAACGGCTCGTCCATGAAGAGGACGTCGGGCTCGGCGGCAAGGGCGCGGGCGATTTCCACCCGCTGGCGCATGCCACCCGACAGCTCCCGCGGGTAGGTCTTGCCGAAGCCGGTCAGGCCGACCATCTCGACGTAGTGATCGACCAAGCCCCGCCGCTCTTTCGCGGTGGCCCGCTTGACGCCGAAGCCGACGTTCTCCTCGACGGTCAGCCAGGGGAAGACGGCGTTCTCCTGGAAAATGAAAATCCGCTTCGGATCGGGTGCGAGCACGGGCTGGCCATCGACGCAGATCTCTCCGGCGGTTGCCGCGAGAAAGCCTCCCGCGATGTTGAGCAGGGTGGATTTCCCGCACCCCGAGGGGCCGACGAGACAGACGAGCTCACCGTCGCGCACCTCGAGATTGATGTCTTCGAGGACGTGGAGCGCCTGCGCTTCGATCCCCTTGCGCTCGAACGTCATCCAGAGCCCGCGGACGGCGATCTTGCTGCGGAGGTCGGCACGGACCATCGTCAGGGGAGGGACGGCCGTGCTCATCGTCGAAAGCCGGCCGGCTCCTTCCGGTCCTTCCGGGATCACCGGCTGAGCCCCCAGCGCACCTGGTCGAGCTTCTCCATCTGGCGGACCAGCAGGTCGAGCCCGAGCCCGATCAGCCCGATCATCACCATGCCGGCCACCACCAGGTCATAGCGCTTGCCGGCGTTGCGGGCGTCGATGATCAGATAGCCCAGACCGGAATTGACCGCGATCATCTCGGCCGCCACCACGACCAGCCAGGCGATGCCGAGGGCGAGGCGCAGGCCGGTCAGGATTTGCGGCAGGGCCGCGGGAAAGACCACCTTCTTGAACAAATCGAGACCGCTGATGCCGAAATTGCGGGCGGCCCGGATGTAGACGAGCTGGATGTTCTGCACCGCGGCCATGGCGGCCGTGGTGATCGGGAACAGGCTGGCCAGGAAGATCAGGAAGATCGGAGCGGCGTCGGAAACACCGAACCAGAGGATGGCGACCGGGATCCAGGCGATCGGCGAAATCGGCCGCAAGATCTGAATGGCCGGGTTGAAGGCGCGCATGGCGGGAGTGAACCAGCCGAGCAGAAGCCCGAAGGGAATACCGACGAAGACGGCGAGCAGGAAGCCGCTGGCGACGCGGAACAGCGATGCGATGACGTACTTGACCAGAACGCCCTTCTGCGCCAGCTCCACGAGGCCGGCGAGGACCATGCCGGGAGTCGGGAAGATCTCGCTGGCCGTGAGCCGGACGGCGAAATGCCAGCCCGTCACGAACAGGACGGCGACCAGCAGAGGCAGGCCGATGGATTGAACACGGTCCTTCATACCATGGTTCCTCCGAAACAAAAAAATAACAGCAAATCCAGCAAGACCTTTACGGTCGGTCTAGAAGTGTGCAGTTCCAGAGAAAGCGGGACACGCGTGCCCCGGTGTCAGAACTGTACGTTCTCCACGAAGAACGCCGCGAGCTGCACCTTCTTGGACACCAGGTCGGAGGCCATCTCCGGCGTCAGGACGAACTGTCCGCCGCGCTCGCCGGTCTCGGTCAGCAGGAGGAGATCGAAGGCCTCGACCTTGCCCGGGAAGCGGTCGCGGATGTGGAGGATCGCGTTGGCTCCCACGGCGAGGCCGCGGAAGACGTCGGTCTCGCTGCCCACGGTCACCTGGACGAGCGGATGCGAGGTCTGGGTGCCGGCGAAGACCGCCACGCTGGAGAGCCCCTGCCCCGAGAAGAACTGGCGGACCTCTCCGGCCAGGTCCTCCGGCTGGTAGGGACGGCGGGGGAGGGAGCCGAAATCGCGGTTGCCGCTCTTCATCTTGACGCTGTCGAGTGGCGCCGCCTTGACCGTGTCGCGCTGCGGCCCCGGCAGCTCTGCGCCCCGGCTGGCGATGACGTCGGAGAGCCGGGTCTGCCGCGGCGCCGCCTGCCGGCCATCGGTCGGCGGCGTGGCTTCCTGGAGGATGACGGCGTTGCCGCCGTAGTCCGCCTGGTTGGCCGCGTCGGTCTTCTTGACGTCGATCTGCCGGACGTCGAGGAAGCTCGTCGTTCCGTTGGGCAGGACGATGTAGGCGCGATTCCCCTCGATCCGGTACTTGCTCTTCGCCTGCACGGTCGACCCGTCCTTCAGGTAGATCGTGTAGGCGGCGAGGGGGCCGGCTGCGAGGAGGGTCACGAGGGCGCACAAGGCGGCCCGGCGGAAGATCTGGAAGCTGCGCATCGCCTTCTCCTTCGTTTGCTGGGGACATGATACCCTGCTGTGCTCGATCATGGCGAATTCCTTCACCGTCCCCACCGGCCTCCTCCTCCTCGAAGATGGCAGCGTTTTCACCGGCGAGGCGGTCGCCCCCGGCACGCGCTTCGGCGAGGTGGTGTTCAACACCTCGATGACCGGGTACCAGGAGGTCCTGACCGATCCGTCCTACCGCGGGCAGATCGTGGTGATGACCCAGCCGCACATCGGCAACTACGGCACCGGGCCGGACGCGGCCGAATCCTCCCGGCCGTGGGCCGAGGGGTTCATCGCCCGCCAGTTCACCACCCGTCCTTCCGGGACCGGGGGCGAGCGGAGCGAGGGGCTGCCGGGCTATCTCCGGCGCCATGGCGTGCCGGCGCTCCAGGGGCTCGACACGCGGGCCCTGGTGCGGCGGCTGCGCGATCGCGGCGCCCTGCGCGGCGTGCTGACCACCGAGCGCTCCGACGTCGACCGTCTCGCCGCCGAGCTGGCCGACTTTCCGGCGATGACCGGCCGCGCGCTGGTCCACGAGGTCACCTGTGCGGCGCCCTGGGAGATGCCGGTGCCGGAGGGGACCGCCGAACGGTGCCACCTGGCGGTCTACGATTTCGGCGTCAAAACCAACATCCTGCGCGAGCTCGCGGCGCGCGGCGCGCGGCTCACCGTGCTGCCGGCGGGCACCTCCGCCGCGGACTGCCTGGCGCTGCCGGTCGACGGCGTGATCCTCTCCAACGGGCCGGGCGATCCGGAGCCGCTGACGGAGATCATCGGCAACGTCCGGGAGATCCTCGCCGCCGAGCGGCCGGTGTTCGGCATCTGCCTGGGCCACCAGCTCCTCGGGCTCGCCCTGGGCGCGCGCACCTTCAAGCTCAAGTTCGGGCACCACGGCGGCAACCAGCCGGTGCGCGACCTGCGGACCGGCAAGGTGTCGATCACCAGCCAGAACCACGGGTTCGCCATCGATCCCGCCTCGCTGCCCGCCGGCTGTGCGGTCACCCAGCTCAACCTGAACGACGGCACCGTCGAGGGCTTCGCGGTCGAGGGGCGTCCGGTGCAGTCGGTGCAGTACCATCCGGAGGCGGCTCCCGGGCCGCACGACGCCGCGGGGTTGTTCGACACGTTCCTCGACCGCGTCGCGCGCGCCTGACCGATCCCGCCGGTGGCGACCCGCACCTCCACCACGCTCGCCGGCCCGCTCCCCTGGGTCATCGCCTGGCGCTTCCTCCGCGGGGAGCGCAGCCGCCTGCTCGACGGCACCGCGCGGGCGGCGCTCCTCGCCACGGCGCTCGGGGTGACCGCCATGGTCATCGCCATGGCCTTGATGACCGGCTACCGCGAGGACTTGCAGAAGAAGCTGATCCAGGGCAACGCCGCGGTGATCGCCTATCCGGTCGGCGGCGGCGAGAGGGTGGAGCTGGCGCCGGAGAAGCTCGCGGCGCTCCGGCGCATCCCCGGGGTCCGGAAGATCGGCCGCGTGGCCTATGGCCAGGGCTCGCTCTCGGGGCCCGCGCAGCCCCAGGGGTTGGAAGTGATCCTGCGCGGGGTCGATCCGGGCGGCGGCCAGCTCACCGCCACCGCCGCGGAGCTGGCGACCAAGGACGGGATCTCCGGCGCCGTGCTGGGTGCCGATCTGGCGCACCGGCTGGGAGCGAGCAAGGGCGACGTCCTGCGGCTCGTGGCCCTCGGCTTCATCGACGGCCGGCCGCGCTTCCGCTACCGCAGCCTGCGCGTCGCCGGAACGTTCGCCACCGGTTTCGCCGAGTTCGACCGGAGCTGGGTGGTGCTCGACCGGAAGGAGGTCGAGAGTCTGATGGGCGGCGCGACGGCGGTCGACCTCCTGGAGCTCACGGTGGCCGATCCGAACGAGGCGCCGCGCATCTCGGAAGCGGCCACGGCCCTCCTCGAGCCCGACTTCCTGGTCACCGACTGGCGGCAGCTCAATCGCGAGCTGTTCACCGCCTTGCGGCTGCAGCAATATGCCCTCTTTGTCGTGCTCGGCCTGATCGTCCTCGTCTCCACCTTCAACGTGGCCTCGACACTCGTCGTGCTGGTGCGCGAGCGCATGCGCGACATCGGCCTCCTGGGAGCGCTCGGCCTGCCGCCCGCGAGCCTGCGGCTGATCTTCCTGCTCTACGGGGGATTTCTGGGCGGGCTCGGAACCCTCCTCGGCGCCGCCTTCGGCGGCGGGATCTCGTGGCTGCTGACCCGGTTCGAGCTGATCCGCTTCGATCCCGAGGTGGCGGCGATCTACTTCATCAGCTCGGTCCCCTTCCGCGTCGAGCCGCGCGACCTGCTGGCGGTGGTCG
>Ga0062379_10000080_pt1 | contig 16445 bp, 13 predicted proteins | sample DOMMetBare2Fresh_2_FD_59484 | JGI IMG/M metagenome (GOLD analysis project Ga0062379, IMG submission 59484) | Wetland sediment microbial communities from St. Louis River estuary, USA, under dissolved organic matter induced mercury methylation -... | ecosystem: Environmental > Aquatic >...
CCGCGAGGGGGACGGTTCCCCCGGCGGGGGGAGACTCTCACCGCGGGAGGGGAGACTCTGTACCGGCGAGGGGAAAGGGGCTCCCTGGACGGTAAGAGGATGCTCCCGGGCGGGGAGACGCTCCCCAGCGGAGGGGAGACACTCCCCGGCGGAGGGGAGAGCTTCCCCCCGGGAGGGGAGACCTTCCCCTCGTGGGGGGAAAGTCTCGGATGCGGAGGGGAATCTCTCGGCGCCCGGGGACGGGCTTCCAGACCGCGGGGGGAATGCCTCCCCTCGCGCCTGCGCCGACGCGGCAAGCCGCTGGAAGAGCGCGTAACTGATGCTAACGTTCGCCAACAGGAGGACCCGCATGAAGCGCACCTGGACGATCATTGGGGTTGGCGATGTGCCTGGCAGCTTCAAATGGTACCAGTCGCTGCTTGGCCTGCCGCAGACGGCTCCGGCCCACGACCACTTCGGGCAAATCCTCGACTCGGATGGAACCGTCTTGCTCTGCCTCCACGAGTGGGGTGCCCACGAGCATCCCTCCTTGAGGAGCCCCGATCACGCCCAGCCTGGCAACGGCCTCCTCTTGTTCTTTCGTGTCGATGACTTCGACATGGCCCTGCCAAGGGCACGGGCTCTCGTGACTCGGCTCGAAGAGGAGCCCCACGTGAACCCGAACACTGGAGCTCCGGAGCTCTCACTCCGAGATCCGGACGGGTACTACGTCACGATCAGTGCGCTCTCTGCGGTCTGACCGGCCGATCGGGCGAGGCCGGCTACCGCTCGCGCTCCCGCGGCGGTGCCGCATAGGCCTGATCCACCGAGACCACCGCCTTCTCCAGATCTCCGAAGTAGAGACCGTCGTCGAGGGCCTCGCTGGCGAGCTCCAGGTTCGCGGCGACGGCCTCGCCTCCGCCTTGCAGGGTGGCGCTCTCGAAGGCGAGGTCGACCTGCGCCTCGATCCGCGTCAGATCGCTGTCGATCTGCTTCAGGGTCTGCTCCGAGCGTTCGAGGTTCCGCAGGCGTTGGCGGAGGATGTCCAGCGTCGCGCTCTGGGATTGGCGCAGGGCGGAGGGCTCGCCGCCCGCCGTGGCCAGCTCGCGCTCCAGATCGGCGATGCGCCGCTTCAGGTCCGCCTCGCCGGCGTGGAGGCGCGACGCCTCCAACTGATTCCGCGCGACGAGGAGCTTCAAGGCGATCCACGAGAGCCGCTCCAGCGCATCGCGCCGGCTTTCGATTTCGAACTCGCCCAGATGCGCGTCACGGCCGGTCTGGAGGACGCGGGCGATCTTCGCCTCCAGCGCGTCGAAACGCCGGTGCGCCTCGGGCGTCAGGCTCGCGGCGAGCTCGCGCCGTCCCTGCTCGGCCGAGCCCGCCTCCTGGAAGCGCTCACGCGCGTCGATCAGCCGCTTGAACCGGGGGTGCGTCGCGACCATGGTGAGGTATCCCGCTTCCAGGCCGGCGCCGAGCAGCCAGAAACCCTCGTGCCCCAGGCCGAGAATGGCGAAGCCGAGGACCGCCAGCGCATTGACGGGCAGGCGCCCCAGCCCCGGGACCTGGGGACCCAACCAGAACGCTTCCTTCAGATATTTGAGCATGAGGGAGGAGCGGCCCGGTCAGGACCCTCCGTGCGTCCGTTCCCAGCCGGCGAGCAGGTTGTTGAGCACCTCGGCCCGCGGCGTCTCGCAGACGGTCCCCAGATCGATTTTCAATCCGAAGCGCTGGTATTGCGTGAACGGGCTGTCGGGGACGCGCACCGGCACCGCCGGATTGCCCGGGCGGAAGCCATGCGTCAGCGATTGCTTCTGGATCGGCTCGCTCAGCAGGAACGCGAGGAACGTCTCGGCCGCCTTGCGGTGCCCGGGCGTGCTCCAGGGGACGTCGAGGACGTAGTAGGGGTTTTCGTTCCACATGTTGCGCGCCGGATAGATGATCCGCAGCTCGCCCCACCGGCCCTCGGCGTTCTTCAGATAATCGATCGCCACGTTCTCGTAGACCACCACCGCGTCGAACGCGGACGGTCCTTTGAGCACCATGTCGCGCATCAGGTTGCCGGTGCTGTTGCTCAAACCGCTGATCGCGTTTTCGAAGCCGTTCATCCAGGTGCCGAAGCCGGGATCGAGGATGTCCTTGAGCTCCAGGCCGCGCGTCTTGGCGTGGTAATCATAGGCCATGAGCACCAGGGTCATGAGGCCGCTGTTGGACTGGTTCGGATGGGTGTGTCCCACCTTGAACAAACCCCACTCGGGCTTCCCCGCGATCCCCTGCCAGCCGGACGGCTCGGCGAGCGCCTGGCCGAGAGACTTGAACGAGACCTCGCCGTACTTCGCCACGAAGGCCTCGTGGCGCTCGGCCCACATCACGAACACCATGGGCGAGAGCGCCAGGTTCTCCTCGCGCACGATCGGGTTCTGGTTGTTCTTGACCTGCCACTCCTGGACGAAGATGTCCTTGTAGAGAGCGCTCGCCGGGCTCCAGACGTGGATGCGCTGATCGCCCCGGAGGACCGCCTGCGCTCCTTCCAGCGAGCCCATGGGGATCAGGTTCACCCGGATCTTTTTGCCCTCGTCCGTCTTGGCGAACTCCGCGGCGGCCCACTGCAGCCAGCGTTCCTTCTCCGTGCCGTAGGCGATGCCGATCTCCACCTCGGGCGCATCGCCGCCGCCAAAGAGGCCGCCGGTCTTCCCGGTCTCGGCTTTCTCGCCGGAGGGCGCGGTCCCCGGCCGGCCGCCGAGGGGTTTGCGGAGGAAGAGGTAATACGCGCCGTACAGGCAGCCGGCGACGAACAGGAAAACGACCAGCTTGCCGGCGAAGGTGAGCTTGGGGCTCGGGCTCTCGTTCATGGATTCCTCGTAGCCTTCAGAAGAACGTGGAGATCTCGCGGAACACGGTGCGGATGTTCTCGGGAGTCCCCACGTAGGAACGGCCGCGCGTCGCCTCGGCGATCCGTTCCAGGACGTCCGTCTCCGCCCCCTTGCCGTAGGCGATCGTGAAGACGCGGACCCCCTGGGCTTCACCGCTGCCGCGCAGCTTCTGCAGCAGCTCGGGGAGCTGGATCGTCTCGCTGTCCGTGTCCTTGCCGTCGCTCAGCACGACGATGGCCGAGATGTGCCCCTTCCCGGCCCGGGGTGCGGCCCAGGTGTGCGCCATGTCGATGGCATCATAGAGCGCCGTGCCGCCGTCGGCGAAGATGCCGCGGACTCTCTCGATCGTCGCGTCGCGGGCGTCGCCGAGCCGCAGGTCCTGCCCGGCCCAGCTCGCTTCATTATTGAACGGGAGGAAGGAGAACGTGTCCTCCGGATCGAGGAGCTGGAGGAGCTGCTCGGCGCCGGCCTTGGCGTTCTCGATCTTGTCGTCGTCCCGCATGCTGCCGGAGACGTCGAGGACGAGGGTGATGTCCGAGTGCTTCTTGTGGGCACGCCAGAGCTCCCGCACCCCCTCGATCACCTCGACCGGCGGCACCTCCAGCGTCGTCTGGGGCTCCTTGGCATCGACTCCGTGCGCCGCGTCGAACGGCGCTCCCAGGGGGATCTCCACGTCCGACGGGCGGAAGCCGAAGCGCAGCGCCGCCTCCTGCTGCGGGCGGGCGAGGAGGAACGTGACGTACGCCTCCGCCGCCTCCCGGTGCTCGGGGGTGACCCATTCCCGCTCCACGATGCCGACCGGATGGTCGCTCCAGAACGTCCCCTCGCGGGGATAGACCGCCACCACGGGGAAGGGGAGCTTGTACTGTGGGCCATAGGACTCGATGACCATGTTCTCGTAGAGCACGGCGGCGGAGAGATACCCCGGTCCGTCGGTGAACAGCCGCTTGCCGAAGAAGCCGGTCGAGCTGCCGTAGTGCACGATGGAGCTCTCGATGCCGGCCACGTACTCCGCGGTCTTCGGGTTGCGCACGTCGTCCAGGGTCAGCCCCGCCATCTTGCCGGAGGCCGCGTAGACCTCCGCGAGCAGCGCGATCAGGCCGCTGTTGCTGTAGTCCGGATGCGTGTGCCCGAGCTTGAACGCGCCCCACTCGGGATGGCCGTGCGCGGCCCAGCCGCGGGGATCGCGCGCCAGGTCGAGGATCTCGCCCCAGCCGACCGGCTTCTGCCCCCAGCCGATCGCCTCCGCCATCGGGCGCCACATGGCGATCACCACCGGCGAGAGGACCAGGTTGCGCGTCGGGCCCACCAGGTCCTTCCCCGTCTTCGCCCGCGACGCGGCGTTGCCCAGCTTGATGAACGCCGCCGAGGCCGGGCTGGTCAGGTGGGCCTTGCGCACGCCGGCCAGGAGGTCGTCGACCGCCTCGCCCGAGCCCTGCGGGACCGCCTCCACCACGATCACCTTGCCGGAGGCGGTCTTGTGGCCGGCCTCATTGAACCGGGCGGTGGCTTCCTTGATCCACTCCTCCTTCTCCGAGCCATAGGTGAAGAGGAGCTGGACCGTATGGGCAGGATCGGGCGCCTTGGCACCACCCGGGCCGGCGGCCCCCGGCCCATCCGTCTCCGAACCGCATCCCGAGAGCCCCAAGGACCCCAGGCCGAGAGAGAGGCAGAGCCCCCAGACCATCCTTCGCGCCATCACCGGCACCTCCGTGCGGGAAGAGAAACCCGCCCGCATTCTAGGAGGAGCTACGGAATGTGGAGACGAAGAGACAACGCGGGAGACCACATGTCACAACACCGTCACCGGAGAGGAGCCCGCGGGCCGGCTCGCCTATGCCGGCCTGGACGCCCGCGCCCGGGCGGATCTCTCTGGGAGTGATGGCGGGGCTGCGCCCGCCCCGGAGCTGAGCGCGGGCCCGATCTCGTCTCCTTTTCGGCTCCAGCCGCACCGTAGAAAGTGGACGCGGATGTTGGCCGGATCGGGATCTACCGATACACTCCGACCAGGAGGACCTGGCATGAAGCTCGACCCGCATCACTACAGAGCGTTCGACGAGAACGGATTCCTGCTTCTGCCCGACTGTTTTTCGCCGGCGGAGGTCGAGGTTCTGCTGGCCCAGCTTCCCGGCTTGTTCGCCGAGGATTCGGAGCGGAGGGTGCTCGAGAAGGGGACCGGCGCGGTCCGGTCCGTCTACGGCTCCCATACGACCAACGAGGTCTTCCGGCGGCTCACGCACCATCCCCGGCTGGTGGAGCCGGCGATGCAGATCCTCGGCGGCCCGGTCTACGTCTACCAGTTCAAGGTCAACGCCAAGATCGCCTTCGTGGGCGACGTCTGGGAGTGGCACCAGGACTACATCTTCTGGCAGCGGGAGGACGGGGTCGCGAGCCCGGACCTGGTGACCATCGCGATCTTCCTCGACGAGGTGACGGAGTTCAACGGGCCTCTGCTCTTCGTCCCGGGCTCGCACCGGGATGGCGTCATCGAGCCGCCGCGGACCGGGAGCGTGCCGGCAGGGTACGAAGGCAGCCCCGACTGGATCGCCAATCTCACGGCCGATCTCAAGTACTCCGTGGACAAGGAGTCGCTGTCCCGCCTGGTCACCCGCGGCGGGATCGAGGCGCCGAAGGGACCCGCGGGATCGGCCTTGTTCTTCCACTGCAACACCGTCCACGGCTCGGCGCCGAATATGTCGCCGTTCGACCGCAAGATCGTCCTGGTGACCTACAACCGGGTCGACAACGCCCCGCCGCCGCGGGACAAGGCGCGGCCGGAGTTCCTGGTGAGCCGCGACTTCACGCCGGTCGCTCCTCTCGCGGGCGACGTCCTGCTGGCTTGAGGGCTCGAGGTCCGGCGCGGGGCACCGGCGCCGGACCTGAGGCATCCCCGGGACTTTTGGTAGGATAGGCCGAAGCCCTGAGGTCTGGCCTGTCCCGACGGCTGGTCCCCCAGCCTCTCTCAAAACAACCAGCCCCATCGCTGGAGGATGTCTTCTCATGCCCGAGACGGTCGAGCCCCGTATCTCCCGTGGACTGCGCGACTTGCTGCCGGAGCAGATGCTCGCCCGGCAGTGGATGGTCGATACGATCCGGAACGTCTATGAGCTGTATGGCTTCGTCCCTCTCTCGACGCCCGCGATCGAGTTCCTCGACGTGCTCCGCGGCTCCAACGCCGGCCAGGAGGCGCAGCAGTCGATCTTCACCGTCCAGAACCCGGAGGGGGAAGCCCTCGGTCTGCGCTTCGACCTGACGGTGCCGCTCGCCCGCGTGGTGGCCCAGTACCGCGAGCTGCCGCGCCCCTTCCGCCGCTACCAGGTCTCGCCGGTCTGGCGCGCCGACAAGCCGGACAAGGGGCGCTTCCGCGAGTTCACCCAGTTCGACCTCGATTCGGTCGGCGTGGAGTCGGAGATCGCCGACACCGAGATCATGGCCGGCATGTGCGACACGCTGCGCGCCCTCAACGTCGGCGCCTTCCGCGTCCGCTTCTCCAGCCGGGGCATCCTGAACAATCTCCTCACCTATTCCGGCATCCCGCTGGAGCGGGCGGTGGACGTCTTCCGCGTCCTCGACAAGCTCGACAAGGTGGGCATGAAGAAGGTCCGCCTGGAGCTGACCGAGGGGTACGTGGACGCCTCGGGCGATCCGATCCGCGGCCTCGGCCTGGAGAGCGCACAGGTCGACAAGATCGAGCGCTTCCTCCAGATCCCCGCCACCGACCGCCGCGCCACCCTGGCGGAGCTCCGCGAGACCTTCTCCGCGGTGGACGGGGCCGGCGACGAGCTCGGCACGATCGAGCGGATCTCGAACCACCTCTACAGCCTGGGCTACGGCGACGGCGAGGTGTCGCTCGACGTCTCCATCGCGCGCGGCCTGGCCTACTACACCGGGCCGGTCTTCGAGGCGAACCTTCTCGACGCACCGCAGTTCGGCTCCGTCTTCGCCGGCGGCCGGTACGACGAGCTGGTGATGCGCTTCCTCGGCGAGAAGATCCCGGCCGTCGGCGCCTCGATCGGCGTCGACCGGCTGCTCTCCGCCCTGGTCCATCTCGGCCGGGTGGGGACGCAGAAGTCGACGGCCAAGGTGTTGATCACCCGCATGGACCCGAGCCTGGAGCCCGACTACGTCGCCATGACCTGGGAGCTGCGGCGCGCCGGCATCCCGGCCGAGCTCTACCTGGGGACGGCCAAGGGGCCGGGGAAGCAGCTCAAGTACGCCGACGCCTGGGGCGTGCCCCTCGTGGTGCTCTATGGCTCCAACGAAAAGGAGCGCGGGGTGGTGACGCTCAAGGACATGGAGATCGGCCGCCGGAAGGCCGAGGCGCTGGCCCGCCGCGAGGAGTGGCTGGAGGCGCGCCCGGGGCAGCGGGAGGTGCCGCGCGGCGAGCTGGTGGCCACGGTCCGCGAGATGCTGGCGGCCCAGGGGGAGGCCGGCCGGTGAGCGGGGGCACCGAACGTCCCGTCGTCCTCGACGGCGGATCGCTGACCATCGAGGACCTGGCGCGGGTGGCACGCGATCCGCGGGTGCGCCTGGAGATCGCCGAGGAGGCGCTCGCCCGGGTGCTCGAGAGCCGCGGCCAGATCGAGCGGCTCACCGCGCAGTACCGCGACGACTTCGACCGCTTCCGCCGCGGCGAGGACGTCCGGCCGGTGTTCGAGTACGGGGTCACCACGGGGTTCGGCGAGTTCAAGAACATCCCGGTGGCGCCCGAAGAGCTGGAGCAGCTCCAGCGCAACCTCCTGCTCAGCCACTCCGCGGGCGCGGGCACCTCGGCCGATCCGGAAGACCCGGCGGGCTGGTACGAAGCCGACGTGGTCCGGGCGGTCATCGTCATCCGCCTGAACGCCTTCCTCAAGGGGCACTCGGGGGTCCGCCCCGAGCTGGTCCGCACGCTCCAGGCGATGGTCAACCGGGGGATCGTGCCGCGGGTACCGATCCACGGTTCGGTGGGATCGAGCGGCGATCTCTGCCCGCTGTCGCACCTCTTCGTCGTCCTCCTGGGGGAGGGGAGCTGGTCGGTCGTCCGTACCCCGGAGGAGCTGGGGCGCCGGCCGCGGGAGGCGCGGCGCGGCCTCCCGATGCTCGCCGCCGACCTGGGGATGGAGCCGGCGCAGCCCTCCTTCAAGGAAGGGCTCGCCCTCAACAACGGCACCACCTTCTCGACCGCCCTCCTCGCCCTCGCCGTCCACGACGCCGAGCGGGCGGCGCATGCCGCCGACCTGGCCTGCTCGCTCAGCCTGGAGGCGGTCTGCGGTTGCGCCCGGGCGTTCGATCCGCGGGTGCATGCGGCGCGCGGGCACGCCGGCCAGATCGAGAGCGCCGCCAACGTGCGGCGCCTGCTCACCGGCAGCCGGCTGATCGAGCGGGCCGGCGCGGTGCAGGACGTCTATTCGCTGCGCTGTGCCCCGACCGTCCATGGCGCGGCGCGCGATGCCATCGCCTATGCCCGGCGGGTGGCGGAGATGGAGCTCAACGCGGCCACCGACAACCCGCTCTTCTTCCCGGCGGACGCAACGCCTCCCTGGGACCTGGAGTTCCGCGCCAACTGGCCGGAGGGGTACAGCGGCGATCAGCGGGCCGGCTACTCGGCCGGCAACTTCCACGGCGAGCCGATCGGCATGGCGGCGGACTTCCTGGCGATCGGCGTGGCCGAGCTGGCGAACATCTCGGAGCGGCGCACCCAGATGCTCCTGGACCGGCGGCAGAACCGCAACCTGCCGTCGAACCTGATCCCGCGGCGCGGCGTCAACTCCGGCTACATGCTGGTGCAGTACACGGCGGCAAGCCTGGTCTCGGAGAACAAGGTGCTGACCCATCCGGCGTCGGTCGACTCGATCCCCACCTCGGCCAACTCGGAAGACCACAACGCCATGTCGACCATCGCCGCCCGCAAGCTGCGGACGGTGCTGCGCAACGTGCAGGCGACGCTGGCGATCGAGATGCTGGTGGCGGCCCAGGCGGTCGAGTGGCGGGTCGCCATGGACATGGACCCGCGCGCGCAGAGCGACAACGAGGTGGGCCACGCCCTCCACGACTGGGAGAAGGCCGAGCTGGAATCGCAGGAGTTCATCGAACGGACCCGGCCGGAGCACCGCCCCGCCATCGCCGCCCGGCTGGGAGAGGGGACCGGCCGCGCCTACCTGGCCGTCCGCGCCCTCGCCGGGCCGATGTGGGTGGACCGGACGCTCGACGAGGACATCCGGTCGGTGCGGGCGGCGGTGGAGCGAGGAGGCCTCTTCGCTTGACAGCCCCCGCCCCCCCTGCTGTAATGCGCGGCGAACGGGAGCTCACGATGCGCCATACGACCACCCCTTCCGCTTCTTCGTCGACCCTCCGGGGCCGGGTGCGGGTCGCTGTGCATCATCATCCCGTGATCTAAGCCGGGCGTCGTCCCGGCAGGCCGACCCGGGACGAGACAGCCAGCGGCACCAAGCGCCTCCCTCCGGGTCCGGAAGGAGGCTTTTGTTTTGGACGCAACTCTTGTCGCGACCCTGACCACGCCGCCCGGCGACGGCTTCGAGGCCGAGCTGGCCGGCGTGGCCTGGCTGGAGGTCCGGGCCGATCTCGTCGGTGATCTCGCTCCCGAGCCGCTGCGGGCGCGCTTTCCGGGCAAGCTCCTCTATACGCTGCGCAGCAAGGCCGAGGGGGGCGCCTGGGAGGGCTCGGCGGAGCGCCGCAAGCGCCGGCTCGTCGAGGCCGCGGAACGGTTCGATCTGGTCGACCTCGAAGCCTCCCGCGATCTGGCTCCCGAGGTCCTCCAGGCGATCCCGGCGGAGAAGCGGGTCCTCTCCTGGCATGGACCGGCTCCGGGCCTCGCGGGTCTCAAGGCGGTGTTCGAGAAGATGTCCGCCGTGGACGCCCTCCTCTACAAGATGGTCCCGACCGCGTCCCAGCCGGGCGAGGAGATCCCGCCGCTCCTTCTGCTGGACAGTCTGAAGCGGCGTGACGTCGCCACCTTCGCCGCCGGTGCGGTGGGGGCCTGGACGCGGCTCGTGGCGCCGCGGCTCGGGGCGCCGGTGGTCTATGGCGCTCTGGGGGACGTTCCCGGTGCTCCCGGGCAGATTTCGCTCCGCCGGCTGCGTGAGGATTACGGCCTTCCCGCCCTGCCGCCGGTCGAGAAGCTCTTCGGCGTCGTGGGCTACCCGGTGCTCCATTCGCTGTCGCCGCGCCTGCACAACTCGGCCTACCGGGAGCTGGGCCTCCCCTTCCTGTATCTCCCGTTCCACGTCGAATCGTTCGGCGACTTCTGGCTCGAGGTGGTGGAGAGCGGCGCGTTGGAGCAGATCGGGATGCCGCTCTGCGGCCTCTCGGTCACCACGCCGCACAAGGAGGCCGCTCTGGCCGTGGCCGCGGCGCCGAGCCCGCGCGCCGAGCTGATCGGGGCGGCCAATACGCTGGTCAACCAGCAGGACGTGTGGGAGGCGGAGAGCACGGACCCGGAGGGGGTCGTGCTGCCGCTCCGGGCACGGGGGATCGACCCGGCCACCCGGCGTGCGGCGGTCGTCGGCGCGGGCGGCGCGGGGCGCTCCGCGGCCGAGGGTCTGGCCGTGGCCGGGGCCTGGGTGACGCTGGTGAACCGCTCTTCCGAGAGAGGCCGCGAGGCCGCCGAGCGCCTCAAGCTCTCGTTCGTTCCTCTGGAGTCCTTCCATCCCTCCGCCTTCGACCTGATCGTCCACGCCACCTCGCTGGGCCGGTCCGCCGCCGATCCGCTTCCTTTCGACGTCGCGGCCTGCCGGCCGGGAACGGTGCTGATCGATCTCGTCTACAAGGAAGAGCCCACACCGCTCGTGCGGGCCGCGCGGGAGCGAGGTCTGACGGTCATCGACGGTCGCGAGGTGCTGGTCTACCAGGCGCTCGGCCAGTTCCGCTGGATGACCGGGCGGGAGATGCCGCTCGCCACGGCGCTGCGGATCGTGGGCCTGCCGGAGGCGGGTTCGTGAAGATCTCCGCCGCGCTGCCTCTTGGGGTGGCCGCGCTCCTGTTCGAGAGCGCGCGGCGCCGCCGCGAGGTCGAGGGGCGGCTCGTGGCATTGTTCGAGAGAGCCGGCTATGCCGAGGCGATCCTGCCGATCCTCGACTACCTGGAACCCTACGAGGCGCTCCTCACTACGGCGAGCCGGAGCGAGCTGTACCGCTTCATCGACCGCGATGGCGAGCAGCTCGCCCTGCGCGCCGATTTCACCCCCATGCTCGCCCGCCTGCTCGCGCCGCGCCTCAGCGCTCTCGAGCTGCCGCTGCGCCTCTTCTACCGCGGCGACGTGATTCGCTACGAGGAGGAGCGCGCGGGGCGGCAACGCGAGCTTTTCCAGGTCGGTGCCGAGCTGCTCGGCATTCCCGACGAGAGCGCGGAGCGCGAGATCCTCCTCCTCTTCCTGGAGGCATTGACCCGCGAGGACGGATGCGGTCTCCAGGTCGTCCTCGGTTTCGCCGGCGCGCTCGATCATCTTCTGCTGGAGGCCGCGACCGACGATCCCCGCGGTGATTCCCTCTCTCTGGCCGCGGCTGTGGCCCGGCGTGAGCGGGGACCGGTGCGGCGTGCCTGCCCCCGGCTGTCGGCCGTCGTCGAGTCCGGGCTTCCGGACCGGCCCGAGGACCTGGGGCCCGTGGCGGCGGACGGTCTGCGGCGGCTGCTCGCTCTGCGCGACGAGCTCGCCGCGGCCTTCCCGGCGGTGCGTCTCACCATCGATCTGGCGGAGTTCGCGCGCCATGGCCTCGATCCGCGCCTGACCCCCGCGGCGGGTGACCGCTCCTACTACGACGGCGTGGTCTTTCGCGCGTTCGCGGGGGTGGCGGCGCTGCCGGTCGGCGGCGGCGGCCGGTACGACAGTCTCTTCCGCCGCCTCGGTGCCGAGGTGCCGGCGGTGGGCTTCTCGCTCAGCGTGGAGCGGTTGATGGATGCCGCCGCGCGCAAGGGTGCCGCATGATCCGCCTGGCTCTCCCCAAGGGGCGCAATCTGGACGTGGCGCTCGCCGCCTTCCGCGCCGCCGGTCTCCTCACGGGGCTCGACCTCGGAAGCCGCAGCCTGCGGGTGCAGCTTCCCGGCGAGGGGATCGAGGTCCTCTCGCTCAAGGATTGGGACCTCCCTCTGTACGTCGAGCACGGCGTGGCCGACTTCGGGATCGTGGGGAGCGACGTCCTCGCCGAGGTGGATGGCGATCTGCTGGTGCCGGTGCGCCTCCGCGAAGGGCGTTCGCGGATGTCGCTGATCGGCCGCGCTGCGCTCCCCCCGGCGGGGAGCCAGGTGCGGCTGGCGACGAAATACCCGAACACGGCCCGCCGCGTGCTCGCCGGGCGTCCATGGGGCGCCGAGATCGTCGAGCTGTCCGGCTCGATCGAGCTGGCCCCGCTGCTCGACCTGGCGGAGCTGGCGCTCGACATCGTCCAGACCGGCCGCACCCTGGCGGAGAATCATCTGGTGGAGATCGAAACGGTGGCCGAGGTGGCGGCCTGCCTGGTGGTCAACCGCGCCTCGTTCCAGCGCCACCGTGCGCTGCTCAATGAATGGATCGGCCGGCTCGAAGCGGCGGAGGTCGTGGAATGAGCTCCCGGCGCGAGCTCTTCGTGAAACCGCGGACCCCCGAAGGCCGGCAGGCGGTCGAGCGGTTGATCGGGCGCGGCCGTCAGATCCTCGATCCGCCGACCCTCGCCCGCGCCGCGGAGATCGTCGACGGCGTCCGCCACGAGGGCGATGCGGCCCTCCTCCGCTACGCCCGTGAGCTGGATGGCGCAGTAGCCGGGACGGCGTCGGAGCTGGCGCTCGCCTCGAAGGATGGGGGTGCGGCGGACCTGCCGCCGGGTTTCGTGGCGGCGATGGAGGAGGCGATCCGTGCGGTCGAGCGGTTCCACAAACCGCAGGTCCGCCGCGGCTACGTCCTGGAGGAGGACGGGGTCTGGCTGGAGGAGCGGATCGAGCCGCTCCGCCGCCTCGGCGTCTACGTGCCCGGCGGCCGGGCGGCCTATCCCTCGACCGTGGTGATGACCGTCGTTCCCGCCCGGGTGGCCGGCGTCGCCGAGATCGCCGTGGCGACCCCGCCCGGCGCGTACCGCACGAACGCCGCCTTGCGCTGGACCCTCGAACGGCTCGGGGTGCGGGAGATCTGGGGGATGGGCGGAGCGCACGCGGTGGCGGCCTTCGCCTATGGCACCGAGACCATCCGGCGGGTCGACAAGATCGTCGGTCCGGGGAACGCCTGGGTCACCGCCGCCAAAAAGCTGGTGGTGGGGGACGTGGCGATCGACGGCATCGCCGGCCCGAGCGAGGTGGTGATCGTGGCGGACGCCTCCTGCGCTCCGCTCGCCGGCCAGCTCGCCGCCGACCTGCTGGCCCAGGCGGAGCACGATCCCCAGGCCGCGGCGGTGTTGATCACGCCGGACCCCACGGTGGCCTTCCTGGTGGGAGCGCAGATCGAGCTCCAGCTCGACGGCCTGGCCACCGCCGAGACCGCCCGTGCCTCGCTGGAGCGCTTCGGCGCCATCCTCGTGGTGGAGTCGCTCGACGAGGCCGTAGAGCTGGTGAACCGGATCGCGCCGGAGCATCTGCAGCTCGTCGGCCCGTCCGTCGAGCGGCTCGCCGACCGGGACGACCGGTTCATCGCGGCAGGTGCCATTTTCCTCGGACCCTCCACGCCGGAGGTGTTCGGCGACTACGTCGCCGGTCCGAGCCATGTGCTGCCGACCTGTGGCAGCGCCCGTTTCACCTCGGCGCTCGGCGTCGAGGACTTCCTGCGCCGCAGCCACCGCATCCGCTTCACACCGGAAGCCGCCGCTCGCAAAGCCGCTGCTGCCGCGGTGCTGGCCGATGCCGAGGGGCTGCCGGCCCATGCCGCGTCGGCGCGGCGGAGGTTGCCATGACCCTCACCCGGGAGATCGATCCGGTCGCGTTTGTCCGTCCCGAGCTGCGGCGGCTGGCCGCCTATCATCTGGACCTGCGGCCGGCGCGCCACAAGCTCGACCAGAACGAGGTGCCGTGGGACCTGCCGCTCCGCCTCAAGCGAAAGGCCGCGGATCTCCTCCTGGAGGCCGACTGGGCCCGCTATCCGGACTTCCACGCCGATGCGCTGCGCCAGGAGCTCGGCCGCCTCCATGGCCACCCCTGGGAGGGTGTGCTGGTGGGGAACGGCTCGAACGAGCTTCTCTCGGTCACGCTCACCGCCCTGGTCCCTCCGGGAGGCGAGGTGATCGGCGTCGAGCCGAGCTTCGGGCTCTACCGCTCGTTCGTGCTCAAGGCCGCCGGCATCCCCCGCTTCCTGCCGCCGCGCGAGGACCTGCGCCTGCCGGCGGACGAGATCGAGGCCGAGATCGAGCGCAACCCGCGCCGCCCGCTGCTTCTCTGCACGCCGAACAATCCCACCGGGGATGCGCTGCCGCCGGACCGCATCGCCTATTTCCTGGAGCGCCTCCAGGCGCCGCTCCTGCTCGACAATGCCTATGGCGAGTTCTGCCGCTGGGACTACCGGCCGCTCCTCGCGCGCTTTCCGCATCTGATCCTCTTCCGGACCTTCTCCAAGGCCTGGTCGCTCGCCGGCCTGCGCCTCGGCTACCTGCTCGCCGATCCGCGCCTGGTGACGGAGCTGATCAAGGTCAAGCTGCCGTACAACCTCGGCCATGCCGGAGCGATCACCGCCCGCGTGGTGCTGGAGGCGCGCGAGGAGGCGGAGCGGCGGGTGCGGGTGATCGTGGCCCGCCGGGCGCAATGGGCGCGCATGCTCGCCGAGGAGGGGCTGGAGACGTTCCCCTCCGAGGCCAATTACCTGCTGGTCCGTTGCCCCACGCTCGAACAGACGGTGGAGATCCGCGACGGCCTCGCGGCGCGCGGCATCCTGGTGCGCGACGTGAGCGGGTATCCGGGGCTTGCCCGTTGCCTGCGGATCTCCGTGGGGAGCGGGGCGGCGCTGCGCGATTTTCACTTGGCGCTGGAGGAGATCCGGGAAGGGGTGGAGGGGGAGGCGTCGCGGTTCAAGGAGGTGCCGGCGGCGCGTCGCTCGCGGGCCGCCGCGCCGCCCTCCCGACCTCACCCCCCGGCCCCCTCTCCCATCGCCCCCCCTTCCGCCGGGAGAGGGGGAGAGCGGATCGGAACCGTCGAGCGGTCCACGGGGGAGACCCGGATACGGCTGTTCCTTTCGCTCGACGGTGGACCTAGGACGATCGACGTTCCCGATGGGTTTTTCGGGCACATGCTGACGGCTCTGGCCACGCATGGCGGGTTCGGGATCGAGGTGGAGGCGGTGGGGGATACGGAGGTGGATCTCCATCACACGGTGGAGGACGTGGGGATCGCCTTCGGCGAGGCCCTGGCGGCGGCGCTCGGCGAGCGGCGGGGGATCGTCCGGTTCGGCAGCGCCTATGCGCCGCTCGACGAAGCACTCGCGCGGGCGGTGGTCGATCTCTCCGGCCGCGGGATCTTCGCGTGGAGCGCGCCTCCCGACGTCGCCGCCGGATGGGTGACCGCCGACTTTCCCCTGACCCTGGTCGCCGACTTCTTCCAGGCGGTGGCGGACCGCGGCCGGCTGACCCTGCATCTGGACGTGCTCTCGGCGCGCAACGGCCACCACGCCGCCGAAGCCGCCTTCAAGGCCGCGGCCCTGGCGCTCCGGCAGGCGGTCGCGCTGCGCCCCGGGACCGCGGAGATTCCGAGCACGAAGGGGACGCTCTCCGCATGAGCCGTGCCCTCATCGTCGATGCCGGCGTCGGCAATCTGGGGAACCTCGTGCGCGCCCTGGAGCGGATCGGCGCGCAGGCGGAGATCACCACGGACCCCTCCCGGGTGGCGGCGGAGCGCTGTCTCCTGCTGCCCGGCGTCGGCGCCTTCGCTCCCCCCCGCGAGGCCCTGCGCGGCCCGCTGGAGGGGGCTCTCCGCACAGCGCTCGACCACGGTGCCTTCCTCCTCGGCATCTGTGTCGGCTTCCAGCTTCTCTTCGAGGCGGGCGAGGAATTCGAGACGATCGACGGCCTCGGCCTCCTGCCGGGGCGAGTGACCCGCCTCCCCCGCACGGTGCCCGTCCCGCACATCGGCTGGAACCGTCTGCACAGCCTCGCCGGCCACCCGCTCGTCGCGGGGTTGGCGGCAGGTGGCGGCCGGGGAGAGTTTGTCTACTTCGTCCACAGCTTCGCTCCTGAGGGCGTACCGGCGGACCACCACATCGCCCTCTGCACCCATGGCCGCGCCTTCCCCGCCGTCGCCGGCCGGGGGCGGGTGATGGGGACCCAGTTCCACCCGGAGCGCAGCGGCGAGGCCGGCCTCCGGCTCCTGTCCAACTACCTGGAGATGGCGCATGGATCTGCTGCCGGCCATTGACCTCCGCCACGGCAAGGCGGTGCGCCTGCAGCAGGGGGACGCCCGCCGTGAGACCGTCTACGCGGACGATCCGCTCGCCCTCCTCGACCGCTTCGCCGCCGCCGGGATCGGCCGCGTCCACGTGGTCGACCTGGACGCCGCCTTCGGCGAGCCGCCGCAGCGCGAGCTGATCGGCCGGATGGCCGCGCGGCTGCCGATCCAGCTCGGCGGCGGCCTGCGCGACCGCGCGTCGATCGAATGGGCGCTCGCCGCCGGCTGTGACCGCGCCGTCCTCGGCTCCCTGGTGGCGCAGGGTCCCGAGCG
>Ga0062379_10000082_pt1 | contig 16258 bp, 15 predicted proteins | sample DOMMetBare2Fresh_2_FD_59484 | JGI IMG/M metagenome (GOLD analysis project Ga0062379, IMG submission 59484) | Wetland sediment microbial communities from St. Louis River estuary, USA, under dissolved organic matter induced mercury methylation -... | ecosystem: Environmental > Aquatic >...
CCGGGTGCAGCTCGAACGCGGAGAGCGCCTGCGCCACGGCCACCGTGGCGTTCTCGACGAGCGCCACGTTCTCCGGCCGGCCGGCGCCGAGCAGGCGGGCGACCTGGACATAGGCATCGCGGATCGCGCCGGCCGCGGCGTCTTCCGCTTCGTAACCGCCGATCTCCGCTTCGAGATCGAGGTGGCCGCGGATGGCGTCGAGCACCGGCCGCGGCATCAGGGCGGCGCCGGCATTGTTCAGATGGACGCGCCCCGCGGCACCGGGCGTCTCCTCGCGCCAGCGGTGGAGCCGCTCTTCCGACAGATCCAACGGCATCACGGGAGCGCTCACTCGCGGGGCAACGACCAGCCGAGCACGGAGCCGCGCCCGGGACGGAGATGGCGTTCGGCCACTTCGAGCAGGCGCTCCGGCCCGGTCTCCAGGAGCCCGCGGAGGTGGCGGTCGAGGTGGCCGGCGTCGAAGAGGGTCACCGCGAGCCCCAGCGAGAGGGCCTGCTGGTGCACCCGTTCATGGCCGAAGACCCAGTCGGCGGTGGTGATCTGCCGGGCGCGCTCCACCTCCTCCTCCCCCGGCGGATCGCGGAAGAGGTCGTCGAGCAGGCGGAACATCTCCGCCTCGACCCGCGCCGGCTCGACGTCCGGCACCACCTCGGCCGAGATCGTCAACTGGCTGGCGTCCAACCCTTCCGACAGGTCGGCGGCGACCCAGGAGCAGAGCTGCCCTTCGTCCACCAGGGCGCAGTGGAGGCGGCTCGTCCGGCCGCCCGCGAGGAGCGTGGTGAGCAATTGCAGTGCCGGGTGGTCCGGGTGGTCCCCCGGAGGGGCCGGCAGCGCCAGGAGCATCCGCGCCACCTCCCCTTTGCGCCGCTCCAGCCGCACCATCGACGTGGGCACCGTGGTGGGCACCGTCTGCGCCGCCCGCCGCGCGCCGCCGCCCGGCAGCCGCCCGAGCGTGCGCGCCACCGTCTCGAGCGTCTGGTCGCCGAGCTCGCCCGCCACCACCAGGACCGCGTCGTCCGGACGGTAGAAGCGGTCGTGGAAGGCGCGCAGGTCCTCCGCGCCGGTGGCGAGCAGCTCCTCGCGCGTGCCGAGCACCTGGCGGCCATAGGCATGGGCACCGAACAGGCGCTCGTGGACCGCCATCTCCAGCGCATCCCACGGCTCGCTGTCGTACATCGCGATCTCTTCGAGGATCACCTGGCGCTCGCTCGCCACCTGCTCGGGATCGAGCGTCAGCGCCTCCATCCGGTCGGTCTCGATCTCCAGCGCCTCGGTCCAGCGGTCGGCGGCGAAGTTGAAGTAATACCCCGTGGCGTCGTGGCTGGTGAAGGCGTTGTTCACGCCGCCCAGCGCCTGCGTACGGCGGTCGATCTCCCCCGGGCCGTAGCGGGCCGATCCCTTGAACATCATGTGCTCAAGGAAGTGCGCCACCCCGCCATGCCCGGCCGGCTCGTCGCGGGTGCCGGCGCGGTAGAACAGCGCGGTCGTGACGATCGGCGCCTGGCGGTTTTCGAGCAGGCAGACGGTCAGGCCGTTGCCGAGGCGTTCCAGGCGTGGCACGCCCGGCAGGGACGCGGGCGCCTCCAGGACGGCCTCGGTGCGAAAGCGCGGACGGCGATGGGGCATTCCTTACCCTCCCGGCAACAGATCGACTTCGATGTGATCCCGGTCCCGCTCGGCTCCGGGGGAAACTTCGACCAGGACGTCCTGGCGCTGGCGGCCGGGCGCCATGATACTCACCCGGTGGCGTCCCATCGGCAGCTTGAGCCAGGTCCGCGGCTGCAGCGGGCGGCCGGGGAATTCTCCCGCCCGCCCCACCGGCTGGTTGTCGACCAGGACCGTGGCGCCCGGCGGCGTCACCCGGAAGCCCACCCCCTCGCGCACCTGGATCGTGCGCAGATCGGACGCCTCGGTCGAGTCGGAGGCGCCCTGCGGCTTGAGGTCCGCGAAGATGGGCGTCACGCCGCCTCGCTCGCCGGACCGCACGAGGATGCGGACGTCGCGCATCCCCTGCGCCGTGATCTTGATCAGGTGCTCTCCCGGATCGGGCAGGGTGTAGGTCCGGTTCCCCTTGAGACCGCTCCATTCGACCGCCTGGCCGATCACCCGGCCGTCGACCACCACCACGGCGTTCGGCGGTTTGACCCGGAAGGCCAGCTCCAGGCCGGACTCGACCGTCCGGTCGGCGGCGACGGCCGGCCGGGTCCGCTCCGGCTCCGGCTCGGGCGCGGCCTGGCTGGGCGGCGGCGCGGGAGCCGGCTCGGGCACCACCGGCACCGGACGCCGGTCGGGGACGGCCGGCTCGGGCGCCGCCGGCTCCCGGTCCGGGTGGACCTGCGGCGGCGGCCCGTCGCTCCGCACGTCGGGGACCGGCGCCACCGGAGCCTTGGCGGGCTCCGGACCCGGTGGAGTCACCGGCCGCCGCACCGTGGAGGCAGGCGGCGTCTCGGGAGCCTCGGCCGGACGCTGGACCGGACCGCCCGTCGTGGCGCCGGACGACGCCGTCGTCTGCGTCTGCCCCTGCGCCAGAGTCGGCGCCGGCTTCTCGCGGAAGAACAGGTACCAGACCCCCGCTCCCGCCACCACCAGGAAGAGCACCGCCGCGATGCCGAGCACGAACGCCGGACCGCTCCCCTCGCGAGCCACCGGCGTGCGCGCCGTGGTCGGCGCCCGCGGCGGCACAGGCGGAGGGACCGCCGGGGGGCCCGCCGAGGCGGCCGGCGGCAGCGGGGGAAGCTCGAGCATCGTGCGCGCCACCGAGCCGGGACGCGGGGGGAGCTGGCGGGTCGCTTCGAGGACCGGCAGTTGCGCCGCCGGCGCCGACAGCGTCTCGTCGTTCAGCTCCTTCTCGACCTCCGCCACCTCGGCGGCCACCAGGGCGGCCGAAGAGAACCGCTCGTCGCGATCCTTGGCCAGCATCCGCCGCAGAAGCTGTTCGAGGCGCGCCGGAATCTGCCGCAGGTCGGAGATCGGCGGCGGCTCCTTGTGCAGGATCTGATAGACCAGGGTGGTGATCGTGTCCCCTTCGAACGGCCGCTTGCGCGACAGCAGCTCGTAGAGGAGGACGCCCAAGGAGAAGATGTCGCTCCGCCCATCCAGGTCCTCGCCGCGGATCTGCTCCGGCGACAGGTACTGCGGGCTCCCCATCACCGACCCGGTCACCGTCAGCTCCGTGCTCTGGCCGGCCACCTTGGCGATGCCGAAGTCGGCCACCTTCACCCGGTCGGCCGCGTCCAGCAGGATGTTGCTCGGCTTGATGTCGCGATGGACGATCCCCATCCGGTGCGCATAGTCCAGCGCCTCGGCGGTCTGGCGGACGACGCGCAGCACCTCGCGCAGCGACAGCGCCGGCCCTTTCTCCAGGCGGCTCGCCAGGTCCGTCCCCTCGACCAGCTCGAAGGCCAGGAACAGCACCCCCTGGTCCTCCCCGGCGTCGAACAGGGTCACCACGTGCGGATGCAGCAGCCGGCCCGCGGCACGCGCTTCGCGCAGCAGGCGCTTCTTGCGGTCGTCGACCTCTTGCGGCCGGCCGGCCAGGCGGACCGTCTTGATCGCCAGGCGGCGCTCGATCTGGGGGTCCTCGGCGAGGTACACCTCCCCCATGGCGCCGGCGCCCAGGAAATCGACGATGCGGTAGCGGCCGACCGTGCGGCCGGCTTCGAGCGGATCACTCATTCTTCGCTGGCGGCCGGCGGAAAATCGCTCCCCTCGGCCAGGGCTCCTTCCCGGTCGGCGAGCAGGAGGAGCGCGTCCGCGGCCTGCTCGGCCGGCACTTCGATGCGGATCTCGGCCAGTTGCCCGACCTCGGTCGGGAACTCGCTGGCATGGAGCGACTCGACACCCGCGTCGAAGCCGTTGGCCTGGAGAAACCCCACCACCACGGCGGCCTCTTCCTCGTTGTTGACGATCATCACCGTCTGCAGAGTCTGTTCAGCCCGTCTGTCGGCCATGATTCCCTCCCTCTCGGCCTCCTCAGCCTTCTCGACTCGAAAGAGGATCATATCGTAGCGCACCCCGTCTGGTAGACTCCCGACTCACGATATGCGAATCCTGGGTCACCTTTTCGAGAACAACCGCGCCTGGGCCGCCGAGATGACGCGCAGCGACCCCGGCTTCTTCTCCAAGCTCTCGCAGCAGCAGACGCCTCCCTATCTGTGGATCGGCTGCTCGGACAGCCGGGTCCCCGCGAACCAGATCGTCGGCCTCCTCCCCGGCGAGATGTTCGTCCACCGGAACGTCGCCAACGTCGTGGTCCACACCGACCTGAACTGCCTCTCCGCCCTCCAGTTCGCGGTGGACGTCCTCCGGGTGCGCGACGTCATCGTCTGCGGCCACTACGGCTGCAGCGGTGTCCTGGCGGCCCTGCGCGACCAGCGGCTGGGGCTGATCGACAACTGGCTGCGCCACGTGCAGGACGTGCGCGAGAAGCACCGCGCCGAGCTCGACACCCTGCCGGACGAAGCCGCGCGGCACGACCGCCTCTGCGAGCTCAACGTCATCGCGCAGGTGCACAACGTCCGCCAGACCACCGTCGTGCGCGAAGCCTGGCAACGCGGCCAGACCCTCGCCGTCCACGGCTGGATCTACCGCCTCGAAGACGGCCTGCTGCGCGACCTCGGCGCGTGCGGCGAGCCCTGACCGGGACCTGGTGTACAGTTCCCCGGCCTGGCCCTGTGTTCAACGAAACAAGGAGGAAAGATGCGTCTCATTCGAACGATTGCCGCATTGGTCCCCGTCGTCCTCGCCGGAGCTCTCCCCCTGCTGGCGGCCGAGCCCGCCGCTCCCACCGCCACCGAAACGGCTCCGGCGCTGTCGGTCCCGCTCCAGGAACCGGAGTTTCCCTGGCAGATGCCCGAGCCCATGCCGGACTACGGCATGAAGGCTGGCCCCTGCACGGTGGCCGTCACCTGTGTCAACAGCACCATCGTCAGTTGCGCCGGCCAGACCGTGTGCTACTGGAAGTTCGACAGCATCCCGAGCCGCGGCTTTGTCCAGTGCGACAGCCAGCCGCGCCAGAACTGCCCGCCGCTGGACCAGTAGCAAGGTCAGGGCTCTCGAACGGCAGGGGCGCCGGGCTTTCCGGCCGGCGCCGGCTCACTTATTTGGTGACAGGCCCCTATCCCCGCATCCCCGGGCTGCTCCCCAGCGCGCGGCGGAGCCACTTGCCCTGGACGCCCTTCATCATCTTCTGCATCTGCTTGTACTGCTTGAGGAGGCGGTTGATTTCGGCGACGGAGGTGCCGGAGCCCATGGAGATGCGGCGCTTGCGGCTGCCGTTCAGGACGTCCGGCCGGTCGCGCTCCTGCGGGGTCATCGAGTTGATGATCGCCTCGACCTTCTTGAGGCCGCCTTCGTCCACCTGGGCGCCGTCGAGGCCCTTGAGGGGGCCGACTTTCGGCAGCATTTCGAGGACGGAGGCGAGGGGGCCGAGACGGCGGATCTGGCGGAGCTGGTCGCGCAGGTCTTCCAGGGTGAACTGCTTGTTCACCATGCGCTGGGCGAGGCGCTGCGTCTCCGCGCCGTCCAGGCCGCGCTCGGCCTTTTCGATGAGCGACAGGATGTCGCCCATGCCGATCATCCGCGAGGCCATGCGCTCGGGATGGAAGAGCTCCAGGTCGTCCGACTTCTCGCCGATGCCGACGAAGCGGATGGGGACGCGCGCCACGGTGCGGATGGAGAGCGCCGCGCCGCCGCGGGAGTCGCCGTCGAGCTTGGTCAGGATGGCGCCGGTCAAGGGCAGGGCGGCGGCGAACTGCTCGGCGCTCTTGACCGCGTCCTGGCCGGTCATCGAGTCGGCCACGAACAGGGTCTCGTGCGGCTTGATCGCATCGGCGAGGCGGCGGATCTCGTCCATCAGCGCCTCGTCGACGTGGAGGCGGCCGGCGGTGTCCATGATCACCACGTCGTGGCCGCGCTGGCGGGCGATCCCGAGCGCGCGCTCGCCCAGCGCCACCACGGTCTCCCCCGGCTCCGGCTCGACGACGGGGACGTCGACGCCCCGGCCCACCTGCTTGAGCTGCTCGACGGCGGCGGCGCGCTGGAGGTCGCCGGCCACCAGAAGCGGATGCTTGCCGCGCTTCTTGAGCCGCTTGGCGATCTTGCCCGCGGTGGTCGTCTTGCCCGAGCCCTGGAGGCCGCAGAGCATGACGACCGCCGGCCGGCCGTCGAGGCGGAGCTCCGTCCCCTCGTCGCCGAGGAGGGCGGCGAGCTCGTCGCGGACGATCTTCACCACCTGCTGCGCCGGCGTGAGGCTCCCCATCACCTCCTGCCCGAGACCGCGCTCGCGCACCCGGTCGACGAACGGCTTGACCACCCGCAGGTGGACGTCGGCTTCGAGCAGGGCGAACCGGATCTGGCGCAGCGCCGCGTCGAGCGTTTCGGGGGTGACCTTGCCTTCGCCCTTCAAGCGGCTGAAGACGTCCTGGAGCTTGTTCTGGAGACCGTCAAACATGGACAAGACCTCTGCGTAGGGGTTCGGGGGCGGGCCTGTCCAGCCGGGCCGCCGGGGGAAGATCGTAACACGGGGGGACCGGTGGCCTCCCCGGGCCTCGGTTCATCAGACGGATCCGTCCGATCGGTCCGATCCGTCCGATCTCCAGGCGCCCGCCCTTGCCCCGGAGCCTCCGCAAGGTACGGCATATACTCCCCGCCCATGGAGCGACGCGCGAAGATCATGGCCACCCTGGGGCCGGCGAGCACTCCGGAGGAGGTCCTCCGCGAGCTGGTGCGCGCCGGCGTTGACCTGTTTCGTCTGAATCTGTCTCACGGATCGCAGGAGGAGCACGCCAAGACGCTGCAACGGGTGCGGCGCGTGGCGCGCGAGGAGGGGGTCCACCTGCCGGTCGTCATGGACCTGATGGGGCCGCGCTACCGGCTCGGCCGCATCCCGGGCGATGGGCGCTATCTGCATCCCGGCGAGGAGGTCACCCTCGGCCCGCAGGCTCCCGACGTGGAGCTGCCGGTGGACGCGGAGATCCTGGACCACCTGGAGGCGGGCGAGCGCGTGTTGATCGACAGCGGCCTGATCGAGCTGGTGATCCAGTCCAAGCAGGGCGGCCGGGTGCGGGCCAAGGTGGTCAACGGCGGCCCGGTGCGCACCCGCAAGGGGATCAACCTGCCGGACACCAACCTGCCGTTCGACATCTCGGAGAAGGACCGGTCGGACGTCTTCTTCGCCGTGCGCGAAGGGGCCGACTACCTCGCCGCGAGCTACGTCGGCGAGCCGGCGCACATCGAGGCGATCCGCAAGGTGGTGGCCGAGGCGGGCGGGCGCATCCCCGTGGTGGCCAAGCTGGAACGCGCCACCGCCATGGAGCACCTGGAGACGATCGCCGAGGCGGCCGACGGCCTGATGGTGGCGCGCGGCGATCTCGGGGTCGAGGTGCCGCTCTACACGGTGCCGGTCCATCAGAAGCGGATCGTCGCCGCCGGCCGCCGCATCGGCCGGCCGGTGATCGTCGCCACCCAGATGCTCGAATCGATGATCGAGCAGCCGCGCCCCACCCGCGCCGAGGCGACGGACGTGGCCAATGCGGTGCTCGACGGCGCCGACGTCCTGATGCTCTCGGGCGAGACCGCCATGGGCAAGTACCCGGTGGAGGTGGTGCGCACCATGGCGCGGATCATCGAGGAGGCCGAGACGTTCGCGCGGAGCTCGGCGCAGGAAAAGGCGGCGACCTTCCAGCCGCTCGGGCACGCGAGCGTCCGCCGCTCGTTCGAGATGGACCCGTCGGCGCAGGAGGACGAGCTGGCGCTCGACGTGCCGGACCTGGTCTCCGCGGCCGCCGTCTATGCCGCGGACCAGCTCGGCGTGCGCCGCATCGTCGCCTTCAGCCAGAGCGGCTTCACCGCCCGGCTCGTGGCGCGGTACCGGCCGGCGGCGCCGATCGTCGCCTTCACCCCCGAGGAGACGGTGGCGCGGCAGCTCCAGCTCGTCTGGGGGGTGCGGCCGCTGGTCACCGGGGCCGACGTGGGGACGCTCGACGACGTCGTCCAGGCGGTCGAGCGCCATCTGCTCGAGGCCCATCTGGTCGCTCCGGGAGACCGGGTGGTCATCCTGATGGGACATCCCATCCGCGACCGCCCGCTGACCAACCTGATGCGGGTGCACAGGATCCGGACGCGCGCATGATCCCGATCCACGACCTGAACCCGCGGCGGAATCCGCCGGTCGTCACGGTCGCGCTGATCGTGGTGAACGTGCTCTTCTTCCTCTATGAGATCTTCCTCGGGCAGCGGGTCGAGGGTTTCCTCCAGGCGGTGGCGTTCGTGCCGGCCCGCGTGGCCGAAGGGCTCCCCGAGGCGGCGGGGAGCGCGCTCCTCTCCATGTTCCTGCATGGCGGCTGGATGCACCTCCTGGGCAACATGCTGTTCCTGTGGGTGTTCGGCGACAACGTCGAGGACCGGCTCGGGCACTTCCGCTTCCTCCTCTTCTACCTGCTCGCGGGGTATGCCGCCACGTTCGCCCACTACCTGGCCAGCCCGCTGTCGGCGGTGCCGGCGATCGGCGCGAGCGGCGCCATCTCCGGTGTGCTGGGGGCGTACCTCCTGCTCCACCCCAAGGCGCGCATCGTCACCGTGATCTGGTTCCTCTTCTTCTTCCGCCTGATCGAGATCCCGGCGCTCGTCTACCTGCCGATCTGGTTCCTGTTGCAGGTCTTCTCCGGCGTCGCCTCGCTGGGAGCAGAGGACGCGGCCGGCGGCGGCGTGGCCTGGTGGGCGCACATCGGCGGCTTCATCGCCGGACCGGTGCTCCTCCTCCTGCTCGGCGGATGGCGGGAGCCGCCGGAGCCCGAACGGCGCCGATTGACGTGGTGAAGAGCCTGCTGCGGAGCCTGGTGGACCGGGTGCGGCGGCACCGTGGGCTCGCCGCGGCGGCCGGCCTGGCCGGCGCCCTGGGGCTGGCCGACGCCTGCTGGTTCGAGCCGCAGGTCCTCCTGCTGCGCACCGACGTGCGGATCAGCCTGCCGGCGCCGCGGCTGCGCGCGGTCCATCTGAGCGATCTCCACGTCACCCGCGACAGGCCGCTCCTCCACCGCCTGCTGGACGGGATCCGCGCCGCGCATCCCGGCGTGATCCTGGTGAGCGGCGACCTCACCCGGGATTCCTCCGATCCACGGCGCCTCGAGCGGCACCTGGCCGCCACCGCGGCGTTCATGGCCTCGCTCCGGCGGATCGCGCCGGTCATCGCGGTCCAGGGGCACAGCGAGTACCAGGGCTCGGTCATCACCCGCCTCGACCAGGCCGGCGTGCAGTGGCTGTCGAACGAAGGACGGCGGATCGGCCATGGCGGCGGCTACCTCCTGCTCGGCCTCTCCGAGCAGGCCGGGGAGGACGCGCTGGGGAAACGGCGGAGGAATCCTCTGCGCCCGCTGCGCCGCGACGGGACCTGGCACTACGGCGCCCGCCAGGGCTCGCCGGTCTGGAACTTCTACACCCACTGGGACCCGGCACCCGGCGGGCTCGCCGATGAAGGGGGACCGCTCGCCTGGAGCGGCGTCGACGTGCTCTGCGACACCTGGATCGACGGCGCGGACACGGGGAGCGGCCTCACCGTCCACAGCCGCTACGTGCTCGGCGAGGACCGCATGTACCGCCTGCGCCGGGCGCGCGCCGAGAACGGCCAGCCCGGCTCGTTTCTGCTGGTGGCTCACGGCACCACGCTCACCGGAGACGTCGACACGGGCGTCGAGCCCGAGCCCGGCCGCTGGTACCGGATGCGCGTCAGGACCATAGTGGAGCCCGGCGTGGTGCGGCTCTTCGCCCGGGTCTGGCCGGCCGGCAGCCCCGAGCCGCGCGCCTGGCAGGCCCGGGCGGAGGACCGCTCGCGCTTCCGCATCCCGGCCGGGACGGTCGGCCTCTGGGCCTGGGGAGAGGGGACGGTCCTCTACCGGAGCCTGAAGGTCACGAGCGCCACGGGCGAGCTCCTGCTCGATGCGCCGCTCACCGGTCCGCGGGAGCCGCCGGGCTGGCGGAAGGGATCGCGCGGCACCCGCCTCGCGCTGGCCCTGGCGCGGAGCCCCTGGGTGCCGCCGGGGACGCCGCGGATCGTCCTCTCCCACACGCCGGACGTGGTGCGCGAAGCCTCGCGGCGGGGCATCGAGGTGGTCCTCGCCGGCCACACCCACGGCGGCCAGATCCGCCTCCCCCTCTTCGGCGCTCTGACCACCCGGAGCACCCTCGGCCCGTACTACGACTTCGGCCGCTTCGAATTCGCCGCGCCGAACGCCCGCGGTACCACGGCGCTCTCGCTCAACCCGGGCGTGGGAACGTCGATCCTGCCGGTCCGCTTCTGGTGCCCGCCGCGGTGGTCGGTGGTGGAGCTGGGCCGGTAGGGGCCCTCACCCCCGGCCCCTCTCCCGCGAGCGGGAGAGGGGTGTAGGAAAGCCTGTTCTCGACATCCTCGTGCCCTGCGCGGGCTAACCCTCTCCCCTCTCCCGCTTGCGGGAGAGGGGCCGGGGGTGAGGGTGTCACCCACCCGCCACCCCACCGCCACCACCCCTCCAAGCCGCGCCGCCAGACTGGCGGCATGGGCTCGGCGCCGGCTCCGCTCCACGCTCTTCCTTGCCGCCTCCGCGACGCATGGACGGCGGAGCTTCCCCTTCTGCCACCGCTCGAACGGTTCCTGCTGCGCGGCCTGATGACCGGCTTCGGGCCGCTCCTCTCCGTGGAAGGGGCGGAGCGGCTGGCGGAGGTGCCGGAGCCGGCGATCTTCGCCTTCAATCACAACAGCACGTTCGAATGCCTCGCCGTCCCGGCCGCGCTGCACTGGCTGCGCCGCGGCCGGCGCCTCCACTTCCTGATCGACTGGATGTACCTGCACCTGCCGGCAGTCGGCTGGCTCATGCGGCGGTCGCTCCCGATCCCGGTTTATGGCAAACCGCAGCGCTGGCGGCTCGGCGAGCGCCAACGCCGCACCCGGTGGCTGCAGCAGCCGGTCGTCGACGCCTGCCTGGAGCGCCTCGCCGCCGGCGGCAGCCTCGGCATCTTCCCCGAAGGGACGCGCAACCGCCGCGTCGACCGGCTCCTGCCCGGACGCTCCGGGCTGGGGGAGATCGTGCTGCGCTCCACCGCCCCGGTGGTCCCGGTAGGCATCCGCTTCCCCGCCGCGGAGCGCCTCGGCCGGCCGCCGCGGGTGGGCCGCATCGTCCTCGCCATCGGGGAGCCGCTCGCTTTCCGCGGAGAGCGCGCGGAGGCCTCGGGCCTCCCCCCGGGAGCCCGGCGCGCGCTCGCCCGCCGGATCGTGGACCGGGCCATGGCCGAGGTCGCCGGACTGTCCGGCAAGAGATTGACGGCGCTCGGCGCCGAAAGGAGAGCCTCATGAAAACCGTTCAGGCGCGCAAAGTCCTCACCCCCGCCGACCGGGCGCAAGCCCTCCAGGTGATCGAGACCGTCTACCTCCACGAGAAGCAATGGATCCGCGATCCGGTCTCCGAAGTGCCGGCGGATGCGGCCGAGCGCCGGGACCAGTCGTGGTTCCTGGTCACCGCCGACGGCGTGCCGGCCGGCGTGATCCGGCTCGTCTACGATCCCTCCCTGGAGATGCCCGCAGAATATGGCGTCGCCCTGGAGCCGGCGGTGGACCTCGAGGCGCTCAAGCGGCACCGCTTCGTCGACATCGGCCGCTTCATGATCGTCCCGGGCTACCGCCGCAACATCCGCGTGGTGATGAAGCTGCTCCGCGCCGCCATCGTCGAGGTGGCTTCGCGCGGCTACACCCACTTCCTGACCGACGTCTTCGAGGACGATCCGCACTCGCCGCTGGGCTTCCACACCCGCGTGCTCGGCTTCGAGCGGATCGGCACCCACCGCCACGGCGAGCTCTCCTGCGCCAGCTCGCGCATCATCCTGATCCTCGACATCGTGCGCGCCTGCCGGCGGCTGGAGAAGCGGCAGAACAAGGTCTTCCGCGAGCTCGCCCAGGGTGTGCGCGACCTCCTGGAGACACGCCTCCAGCCGGCCCCGTCAGCCTGAACCGGCCCGGGAACCCGGCCGCGTCGAGACAACGTCACAGAAGCGCCGGCAATCTGTCACAGAACCGGGGGAGTTTCCCCCGGTTTCGCCTTTCACTCCGCCCGCGGAGGGGTTAAGATCCTGCCGCAAATGAGGACGAATCCCATGGAACGACACCTGGACCAGGACCTGGATCGAGTGCGGCAGATGCTGCTCAGAATGGGCGGGATGGTGGAGGGGATGGTCGCCAAGGCGACGCAGGCCCTGCTGGAGCGCAGCGCGCGCCTGTGCACCGAGGTCATCGAGAACGACCACGACGTCGACCAGATCGAGATGGAGGTCGATGAAGTGGCCTACAGCATCCTCGGCCGCAAGCAGCCGACCGCCGTCGACCTCCGTTTCCTGGTGGCGGCGACGAAGATCAACAGCAATCTCGAGCGGATCGGCGACTCGGCCGTCAACATCGCGCAATCGGTCGAACAGATCAACGACCAGCCGCCGCTCAAGCCGTACATCGATCTGCCGCATCTCTCGGAGCTGGTGCAGAAGATGGTGCGCAACAGCCTCGACGCCTTCGTGCGCAAGGACGTCGCGCTCGCGACCGAAGTGTGCAGCTCGGACGACGAGGTGGACGGCCTCTACAAGCAGATCTTCCGCGAGCTGCTCACCTACATGATCGAAGATCCCAAGACGGTGAGCCGTGCGCTCCACCTGCTGCTCATCTCGCGCAACCTGGAGCGCATCGCCGACCATGCGACGAACATCGCCGAGGACGTGATCTATTACGTCGAAGGGCGCGACATCCGCCACTCCGCGGCGGCCGGCGGACCGGCCTCGCGCGGATGATCCGGGGGGCTCCGATGGCCGAAGAACAGCGCGAAAGAGTACGCCGGCAGGTCCTCTTCCTCTGCACCGGAAACTCGGCGCGCAGCATCCTGGCCGAGGCCCTGCTGCGCAGGACGGACCCCTGGCGTTTCGAGTCCTGCAGCGCCGGCTCGCACCCCAAGGGAGAGGTCCATCCCCTGACCCTGCGGGTCTTGAAGGAGGTCTACAGGATCGACGCGAGCGACGCCCGCAGCAAGTCGTGGGAGGAGCTGCGGGACCACCCCTTCGATTTCGTGATCACGGTCTGTGACGACGCCCGGGAGAGCTGTCCGGTCTGGCCCGGCCAGCCCATCGCCGCCCACTGGGGCGTGCCCGACCCGGCGGCCGTGGAAGGTCCCGAGGACAAACAGTACGCCGCCTTCCGCGAAGCGGCCCGCGTCCTCGCCCGCCGTATCGAGCTGTTCTGCAACATCCCCTTCGAAAAGATCGACCACCTGCGTCTGCAACAGCTCACCAGCGGGATCGGCACAGAGATCTAGACCCGCGGCGGTACCATCTGCAGCAGGCCCTCGACCCCCACGGGTTCCTGCACCAGCCAGGGCAGGACCGCGATCCGGGGGGCCAGCCCGGCCTCCAGCTCCCGCAGGTGCTCCCGCTCCACCGCCGCACGGCGCGCCAGGACCGGATCCCGGACGCCGGCCCGCGCCAGGCTGCGGTTCAGCACCCAGCCCCAGGGCTCGATCCCCGCGCGGCGCAGGTCCCGCTGCAACCGCGTGGCCTCCTCGATGGGCGTCGCCTCCGGCAGGGTGACGATCAAGACCCGGGTCAGCGCCGGATCCTGCAGCATCATCAGCGGCGTCTTCAGGCGTCCGGCCCCCGCCACGGCGCCGCGCATCACGTCCCGGTGATAGGCCCCCGTGGCATCGAGCAGCAGCAGGGTGTGGCCGGTGGGGGCGGTGTCCAGGATGACCACACCGCGGCGGGCCTCCCGCAGCGTCTGCGAGAAGGCACGGAAGACGGCGATCTCCTCTGTGCAGGGCGAGCGGAGGTCCTCCTCCAGAAGGGCGCGCCCCGCCGGGTCCAGGTCCGCCCCGGCGGTGGCCAGGACATGCTCGGTGTAGGCGCGGATCTCCACCGCGGGATCGATGCGGCTGACGCGCAAGCCGGGTACCTCTCCCGCCAGGGCGGCGGAGAGATGGGCCGCGGGGTCCGTCGTGGTCAGGTGGACGGGGAGCCCCCGGCGCGCCAGCTCCACCGCCAGGGCGGCGGCCACCGTCGTCTTGCCGACCCCACCCTTGCCCATCACCATCACCAACCCGTGCCCCGCCCGCTCCATCTCGTCGAGCAACGGGCCGAGGTCCGGGGCGTCGGGCAGAGCGGCCGGTGCGCCTCCGGCCACCGCATCCGGCGCGCCCACCGGAGGTGCTCCGGACACCAGGCTCCGCAGCGCCTCGACACCCACCAGCTCGAACGGCTGCAGCGCGACCTGCTCGGAGGCCAGGCCCCGGAGGCTCGCGGGCATGGCGGCGAGCGCTTCCCGACCGCGGCGCGCGAAGGCCGCGGCCAGGCCGTCCCGGGGGTCGGGCTGCTCCAGGACCCCGTTGATCACCAGCCGCTGGTTCGCGAGACCGGCGGCGCGGAGCTCCTCGCGCGTGCGCTCCGCCTCCGCGAGAGAGGAGACCTCGGGCCGGCTGACCAGCACCAGAGTCGTCCGCGCGCCGTCCTGCAACGCCGCCACGGCCGCCGCGTAGACCGCCTGCTGTGCGCCGAGCCCGGAGAGCGGCCCGATGCACGAGGTCCCGGTGGTGTTGTCGCGCAGGAAGCCGTCCCAGGCGGAGGGCAGCTTGAGCAGGCGCAGCGTGTGGCCGGTGGGCGCGGTGTCGAACACCACGTGATCGAAGCCGTCCGCCCCCTCGGCAGCCCCGAGGAGCCCGGCGAACTGATCGAAAGCGGCGATCTCCACGGTACAGCCGCCGGAGAGCTGCTCCTCCATCTGACGCACCGCCACGTCCGGCAGCACCCCCCGGAACGGGCCGACCGTCCGTTCCCGGTAGTCGGCCGCAGCCCTTTCCGGATCGATGTTGAGAGCCGCGAGCCGCTCGACGCCCGGCACCGGGGTGGGCCGGCCCGACAGCGCGATCCCCAGCACCTGATCCAGATTGGACGCCGGGTCCGTGCTGACCAGCAGCACCCGGCGCCCGCGGTCGGCGAGAGCGATCGCCGTAGCGCAAGAAAGCGAAGTTTTTCCCACGCCTCCCTTGCCGGTGAAGAAGAGGAAACGGGTGGCGTTGGTGATCAGCTCCATGGTCTACCCCTGTCAGCTACAGCAGCCGCTCCCCGGTGCCACCGCGGCCACGATGGGAAGACCGCGGCGTACCGGCGCCGGTTCCGGCAAGCCCGCCCAGGCGGCAAGCGCGGCACGCTCCGGATAGCTGCCGTGGTGCACCAGGCCACCGTCGACCATGATCGCCGGCAACGCGGTGTCCGGAGAGTCCTGAAGGAGCTTCAGGACCACCCCGGTGCGCGCCACCACCTCCGGGCTCTGGGCGAGATTGCACCGCTCGACCTGGACACCTTGGGTCCGCAGCCATTCGAGGTCCGCGGCAAATCGGGGGAGAACGGGATCGACCGACGGACCACAGACACCCGTCGAGCAGCACATCGGGGGATCGAAAACCTGGAGGACCGGCATGGGAGATCTCCTTCTCCGTATCGAGCGGCCACGGCGACCCAGGAGAGGCCCCGCCGACCCGCTGGACCCGAGGATAAGGGAACGCTCGTCAGGCCGCCACCCACCCGCGGGCGGCTTCGGCCGCGCGGGTGGGCGGGCGGGGGGGTGAGCGGCCGGCCCAAGTAGGCGACTCTTCCCTCCGGCCCAACGGGCCGGGAGAGCGGAGCCCGGGGCTGAGGCCGCAGGCCGATGCCCTGGGGAAGAAGGGGCTCGATTCAGCGGCCTGCAAGGCCGCGAGAGATTTTGCCGGGGCCAGCAATGGCCGACACCCTAGCTAGCCGCCATGTTGACGCGCATGATAGAGAGGCTTAGAGTAGTGGAAGTCGATGAAGTTGAGGTGCTTACTTCCGGAGTAGCTCAGACGCTGGTGGCGGGCCACCAATCCATTAACCAATCGCGGCGCCAAAGCCTGGTGGGTGATTTTGTTGGATGCCAACGGTCGCCCGCTCCCGCAAGAACGGCCCCGCAACGGGTGCCAGGGAAAAGCGTAGTCACACTCAAAAGGCGCGAGTGCTCTCGGGCCGTCGCCGTGAAGCGGACCTTCCGGGGTGTCACGAGGCGAGCAATTCGCTCAAGACATCGTCCGCGTCGATGAGCCGGCCCGCCTCAAGGTCCTCCTGGGAGGCGGCGAGGGCACGTTGGAGTGCCGCCCGATCCGCTGCGTCGAGCCAGTCGCCGGGGTCGAGGGGGAGGAGCGCGACCTCTGTTCCTTCGGGAAGCTCCGTCGGCTCGTCCACGATGAGCCGACCG
>Ga0062379_10000083_pt1 | contig 16147 bp, 10 predicted proteins | sample DOMMetBare2Fresh_2_FD_59484 | JGI IMG/M metagenome (GOLD analysis project Ga0062379, IMG submission 59484) | Wetland sediment microbial communities from St. Louis River estuary, USA, under dissolved organic matter induced mercury methylation -... | ecosystem: Environmental > Aquatic >...
TCAGGGGCGGCGGCGCCGGGATTGGCCGTGGAGAAGGCGAGGAAGATGTCGCCCGAGGAGTTCTCGCCGGCTCCTCCGACCCGGCCGACTCCCAGGGCCGCGCGCCGGGCGAGCCGCTGGAGCTGTGTCGCCAGGAGCGGTGCGTCGGTCGCCACGAGGACGATGATCGATCCCTGGCCGTCCGCATGCGTCCCCGGCGCCGGCAGGAGGTCGGTGATCTCCTGGCCGACCGGCACACCCGCGATGGTCAGCCGGTGCCTCCGCCCATGATTGGACTGGACGAGGACCCCGACCGTGTAGCCTCCCTGGGCCTCCGTGAGCAGCCGCGAGGAGGTCCCGATCCCGCCTTTGAAGCCGTAGGAGATCATGCCCGTCCCGCCGCCGACGTTCCCTTCGACCACGGTGGACGAGGCGCCGTCCATGGCCCGGAAGACGTGCTCCTTCGTCACGTGGAAGCCGAAGATGTCGTTGAGGAACCCGTCCCAGGTCTCGGCGACGGCGGGCAGGCTGTAGACGCCCTCCGCGGACTCCGCGGGGAAGTGGCGCCAGTACCATTCGATCGACGCGTCGCGGACGGTGCCGACGCTGTGCGTGTTGGTGAGCAGAACCGCTCCGGCGAGGAAGCCGCTCTCGTCGATCCAGGTGGTGCCGGTCATCTCGCCGTTGCCGTTCAAGGCGTACCACCCGGCGAACACCGGGTCCGGGGAGCTCTTGCCGCGCGGGAACACCACGCTCACCCCGGTCCGCACCGGTCCCTGGCCGGGCACGAGCCTGCCTTCGCCGGAGACGATCGTCACCTGCCCGACCTCGACGCCCCGGACGTCGGTGATCGCATTGAGCGGTCCGGGCGTGCCGTTGAACGGAATCCCCAGGTCCCGCGCCCGCGGCCGGGCGGCCACCGGCGCCGCGGTGAGGACGAGGAGGAGCAGGGCCAGGAGCGGACGGCGCAGGGCGGACGGCAGCGGCGGCGGCAGGAGCATGGCCTGAAGTCTACTGGAGGGTTGTCCCTGCGGTATCATTCCCCCGAGAGGGAGGACGTGAGCATGCGAAACATCGGCACCACCGCGCTCCTGGCGGCCAGCCTGTTGACGGCCGGCTGTGCCGGCCGCCGGCAGCCCGCCACGCCGCCGGATGCCCCGGCCCCCACCGCCGCGGCGGAGACCAAACCGCCGGACACCCCGAAGGCGGAGCCGAGCCTTCGCGACCTCTGCCGCGAGAAAGGCGGCGAGGAGGAGATCCTCGACGAGACGCGCCGGTACCTCGAGGAGACCTTCTGCGGCGCCAACCTCTGGTTCGACGGCCTCTTCGGCGGCGAGCCCGACGTCGCGAACGCACGTCAGGTCTCGGGCCGGGTCGAGCTGTCGACACTCTACACGGAGTTCGACGGGCTCGACCTCAATGCTCGCTTGCGCCTGCGCTACAACCTGCCCACCCTCGAACGGCGGCTCAACGTCTTCCTGGGCCGCGACGACCGCGACGAGCTCGTCGAGGACCGGCAGGAGGGGTTCGCCATCCGTTCCTCGGTCTTCGGCCTGGAGACCCAGGAGCAGTGGCTCGCCGGCCTCGGCTACTCGCCGCCGGGCCGCTGGGGCAGCAAGCTCGACTTCCGCGTCGGGGGCCGGTTGAAGACCTCCCCGGAGGTCTTCGCCCAGTCCCGCTACCGGCGCAACGTCTTCGTCGGCGCCGACAGCGTCTGGCGCATCCGGGAGACGGTGTTCTGGGAGAACCGCGAGGGGTTCGGCTCGACCACCAGCGCAGACTTCGACCACGTGCTGCGCCGCAACCTCCTCTTGCGCTGGGGCAACGTCGGTACCTTCTCGGAGTCGACCGAGGGGTTGTCCTGGCGCTCGGCGGCCGTCGCCTACTACAACCTCCACCGCTCGCGGGGCTTGGCGACGGAGGTCTTCGTGCGCGGCTCGACCGCGGCCGAGGTCAAGCTCCGCGAGTACGGCACCCGCGTGGTCTATCGCCAGCCGGTGGGAAAGCCCTATCTCTTCGGCGATCTGATCGTCGGTTACACCTGGCCCCGCGAAGAGCGCGACCAGCCGCGCGAGGGCTCGGCGATGGTCGGTTTCGGGCTGGAGCTGCTGTTCGGACGCAACCCGCGCTGAGCGGGCCCCTCACCCCCCGGCCCCCTCTCCCATCCCCTCCCCCCGACCGGGAGAGGGGGAGAAAAGGCGGGAAGGGAGGGGGCGCCCCTCTCCCGGAGGCAGGGCGGGGATGGGAGAGGGGACGGGGGTGAGGGGCCAAGTGGGAGCCGGAGCTTTCGAAATACCTCTTACTTCTCGTCCATGAACGGGTAGCGGAAGCTGTGCGGTGGCACGAAGTTCTCCTTGATCGACCGCTGTGAGGTCCAGCGCAGCAGGTTGATCGGGGAGCCCGCCTTGTCGTTGGTGCCCGAGGCACGGGCTCCTCCGAAGGGCTGCTGGCCGACGACGGCGCCGGTCGGCTTGTCGTTGACGTAGAAGTTCCCCGCGGAGTGCCGCAGCCGCCGCGCCAGATGGTCGATGATCCTGCGGTCCTGGGCGAAGATGGCGCCGGTCAGGGCGTAGGGGCTCGTCGTGTCGACCAGGTCGAGTGTCGCCTCCAGGTCTGCATCGTCGTAGACGTAGAGGGTGAGCACCGGGCCGAAGATCTCCTCTTCCATCAGCTTGAAGCGCGGGTTCGTGGTCACGACCACCGTGGGCTCGATGAAATATCCCTCGCTCTTGTCTCCCTTGCCGCCGGCCAGGATCTCGGCCTCGGAGGAATTCTTCGCGTGATCGATATAACCCATGATGTTGTCGAACGAGGACTCGTCGATCACCGCGGCGACGAAGTTGCGGAAGTCGACCGGTGAGCCCATCTTCACGTCCCCGAGCTGATCGAGGAGCGATTCCTTGACCTGCGGCCAGAGCGAGCGCGGCACGTAGGCGCGGGAGCCGGCGGAGCATTTCTGCCCCTGGTATTCGAAAGCGCCGCGGACGAGCGCCGTGGCGTAGGCAACCGCGTCGGCCGAGGGATGGGCGAAGACGAAGTTCTTGCCGCCGGTCTCTCCCACGATCCGCGGATAGGTGTGGTAGGTGGCGATGTTGTCGCCGATCGTCTTCCACATCGAATGGAACACCGGCGTCGAGCCGGTGAAATGGATGCCGGCGAACTCGGGATGCGCCAGGACGGGGTCGCCGATCTTGCTCGCCTTGCCGGGCAGGAAGTTGATCACGCCGTCGGGGAGGCCCGCCGCCTTGAGGATCTGCATGATGACGTAGCCGGAGTAGACCGAGGTCGAGGCCGGCTTCCAGAGAACGGTGTTGCCCATGAGGGCCGGCGCGGTCGGCAGGTTGCCGCCGATCGAGGTGAAGTTGAACGGCGTCACCGCGAAGACGAACCCTTCGAGCGCGCGGTATTCCGTGCGGTTCCAGGTGGCGGCCGGCGACCACGGCTGGTCCGCGTAGATCTTGCTCATGTAGTGCGGATTGAACCGCCAGAAGTCGACGAGCTCGCAGGCCGAGTCGATCTCGGCCTGGAAGACCGTCTTCGACTGGTTGAGCATGGTCGCGGCGTTGAGCGAATCGCGCCACGGGCCGGCCAGGAGGTCGGCGGCGCGCAGGAGGACCGAGGCACGGTCTTCCCAGGCAAGCTCGGACCACTCGTGCCAAGCCTTCCTGGCGGCCTCGGCGGCGAGAGCCACCTCGGCGGCGCCCGCCTGGTGCCAGGTGGCGAGGACGTGGCCATGGTCGTGCGGGCAGACGGCTTTCCCCAGGTTCCCCGTGCGCACTTCCTTGCCGCCGATGATCACCGGGATCTCGATCTGCTCCGACGACATCTCGTCGAGGCGCTTTTTCAGGGACTTCTTCTCTGCCGATCCCGGGCCGTACGGACGGACAGGCTCATTGGCCGGAGCGGCGAGGGGTGAGATCGCATTGGGCATTCGGAGTCTCCTCCAGGAGTTTGGATCGCGGCCCGCCGGGAGCGGGCGGACGCGTCCATCCTATCGCAACGGTCAAGCCTTCAGAGCCGCCCAGGCGAAGACCAGGAAGCCGGCGATCAGCAGAGTGCCGCCGATCGGTGTGACCGCCCCGAGCCAGCGCGGGCCGCCCAGGGCGAGCACCGCCACCGTGCCGCTGAAGACCAGGCTCCCCAGGAGGAGGCACCACCCGGCGCCGTCCACCCCGCGCACCGTCTGCCGGCCGAAGAGGCCGAGGAGGACCAGGGCGAACGCCCCATAGATGAGGTAGCGCGCCGCCGTCTCCCAGAGGCTGAGGGCATGGGCGTCCAGGCGCGAAGCGAGGCCGTGCGCCCCGAAGGCGCCGGCCATCACGGCGACAGCACCCAGGAGGGCGCCGAGAAAAATCCAGTTGGGGGTCATGGGGTCTCTCCTTCCGCGGGAGAGCTTAGCGCAAGCTCGCGATAGGATCGCCCCATCATGCGCCGCTCCACACGTCCTCTCCTCGCCGCCGTTCTTGCGCTCGCCCTGCCGCCCCTCCCCGCCCGCGCCGCCGGCCCGCAGATCCATCCCTTGCCGCCCTTGCGCCGGCAGGCCGAGGAGCAGCAGGCCTGGCTGGCCGAGCGGCTCACCCGGGTCCTTCCGGCGTTGATGCGCGAGCAGGGGGTGGACCTGTGGATCGTCTCCATGCGGGAGTACGCGGAAGACCCGGTCTTCTTCTCCATGGTCTCCCCGACGACGTTCGCCGCCCGGCGTCGGACGGTCTGGGTCTTCCATGACCGGGGCCCGGAGATCGGCGTGGCGCGCTGGGCCTTGGGTGGCGGCACCCAGGGCGGGCTTTTCGAGGCGTACCGCACGCCGGACCCGCAGGACCCGCGCGGCGAGCTGGTGGGCGACGAACAGTGGAACGCCCTCCGCCGGCTCGTCGAGCAGGCGAGACCCAAGGTGATCGCGATCGACGTCGACCCGGTGCATGCGTTCTCCGACGGCCTCCACGCCGGGGAACGGGAGGCGCTGGAGGCGGCCCTCGGCCCGGAGCTCACCGCACGGATCGTGCGCCGCCCCGAGCTCGCCCTGCGCTACGTCGAGACCCGCCTCCCCGCGATGCTGCCGCGCTACCGGGAGATCCAGGAGACCGTGCACGCCCTGATCGCCCGGGCCTTTTCGAACGAGGCCATCGTACCCGGGACCACCACCGTCGAGGACGTCGAGTGGTGGCTCCGCCAGCGCGTGCAGGAGCTGGGGATGACCGTCTGGTTCCAGCCCGACGTCGAGCGGGCCGCGGCCGGCGGCGAGGGATGGGAAAAAGGCGTGATCCGGCGCGGCGACGCACTCTGGGTGGACTTCGGAGTCATCGCCATGGGGCTCCACACCGACACCCAGCACCTCGGCTACGTGCTGCGCGACGGAGAAACGGCGCCGCCGCAGGGCCTGCGCGACTGCATGCAGGGGAGCAACCGCCTCCAGGACGTCCTCCTCGCCGAGCTGCGCCCCGGCCGCACCGGCAACGAGGTCCTGAAGGCGAGCCGCGACGCCATGGCCGCCGCGGGGCTCGACGGCACGATCTACTCCCACCCCATCGGCGACCACGGCCACGGCGCCGGACCGCTCATCGGCCTCTGGGACAAGCAGGAAGGGGTACCGGTCAAGGGAGACCTGAAGGTGCGGCCCAACACCTGGTTCTCGATCGAGCTCCAGGCGACGGCGGCCATCCCCGAATGGAAGCGGAAGCTCGCCTGCCGGCAGGAGGAAGACGTCTACCTGGACGAGCAGGGCGAGCGGCACTGGGTGTACGAACGGCAGAGCGCGTTCCACCTGGTGCGGCCGCGGTGAGGCGGCGGGCCCTCACCCCCGGCCCCTCTCCCGCAAGCGGGAGAGGGGAGAACCTTGGCAAAGACCACAGGCCTGCCGGAGACGACGGCTAACCTCGGCTAACCTGCACCCCTCTCCCGCTTGCGGGAGAGGGGCCGGGGGTGAGGGCCCCCCAACGCATACGCCAGCTCCGCCTCCCGCCCCTCCCCCACCACCCCGTCCAGCCGCGCCCGCCGCACCGCCTCCAGCACGCGGCCGATCTCCGGACCCTGCCGCATGCCGGCGGCCACCAGGTCGGCGCCGCGGAGGTGGAGCTCGACTTTGCGCAGCTCGGTGAGCACCCGGCGCACCCAGGTACGGACGGCCTCGTCCCCTTCCGCCAGGAGGAGCAGCAGCTCCTCCCCCGCCAGGTCCTCCAGGGCTTCCACCGCCCGGTGCGGCAGAAGGCCGGGAGCCGACAGCGTCTCGCGGGCTTCCGCCAGGCGCTCCGGGAGACGGGTCAGGAGGCGGCGGTCCTCTCCGGCCAGCATCAGGCGGCCGGCGAGACGGGCACGCTCGGTGGGTTCGAAGTCCAGGACCAGGGCCAGGAGGAGGAGGCGCCAGGCACGGACCGGTGGATCGGCCAGCCCTTCGAGCTCGTACCAGTCGAACGCGGCGCGCGCCGCCCGCAGCCGTTCGCGGACGCCGGGGCTCAGCTCCAGGCCGGGATGGAGGACGCGGAGGACCCCCAGCTCGTCGAGCCGGTCGAGACCGCGCAGCGCGAGGTCCGGCTCGTCCAGGAGCTTCTCCAGCTCCTCGCGCAGGCGCGAGCCGGAGAGACGGTCGAAGATCCCTTCCGTGAGCGCCACCTCGACGAGCCGCCGCGTCTCCGGCGCGATGTGGAAGCCGAGCCGCAGCTCCAGCCGCACGGCGCGCAGGACCCGCGTCGGATCGTCGATGAACGACAGGCTGTGGAGGACGCGCAGCGTCTTGTCCCGCAGGTCGTTCCGGGCGCCGAAGTAGTCGATCAGCTCCGGTGTCGGGTCCGGTCCCAGCCGGATCGCCAGGGTGTTGATCGTGAAGTCGCGGCGGAAGAGGTCCTGCCGCAGCGCCGACATCTGGACCTCGGGGAGTGCCGCCGGGGCGCGGTAGAACTCGCTCCGCGCCGTGGCCACGTCGATGTGGAAGCCCTCCGGATCGACCACCACCGCGGTCAGGAAGGCGCGGTGCTCGCGGACACGGCCATTCAACGCCCGGGCGAGCCGCGCGGCGACGTCGAGGCCGTCCCCTTCCACCACCAGGTCGAGGTCGCGGTTCTCCCGCTCCAGGAGGAGATCGCGCACGAGGCCGCCGACGAGATAGACGGGGACCCCCGCCTCGCGCGAGACGCGGGCCACGGTCTCGACCCGCGCGGCGAGGGCCGGCGGCAGGCGCTCGTCGAGGAGCCGGGCGATCTTTTCGCGGCGCTCGCGGTGTTGCTCGGCGCGCCGGTCGACGCGCTCCTCGAAATCCTCCAGCCGGCCGTGCAGATGCCGCAGGAGCTGCATGCGGGTGATGAGCCCCAGCGGACGGCCGGCCGCGGCGTCGCCCACCAGCAGGAAGCGGGGGTGGCGGGCGAGCATCCGCTCCCCCACCTCCTCGGCCGGCGCTTGCGGGTCGACCCATTCGAGCTCGCGGGTCATCACCGTGTCCACCGGCCGCGCCCCCATCTCGTGCTGAATGGCGGCATCCAGGACCTGCCGGGTGACGATCCCCACCACGCGCCCCCCGGGCGCCTCCGCCACCGGAGCGGCGTTGACCCGCCAGGTGATGAGCTGTGCCTTGGCCTGTGCCACCGAGGTGCCGGCGCACAGCTCGAAGAACGGGGCGATGAGGAGGTCCCGGGCTCGCGCCGCCGGCGGCAGGGCACGGCGCAGGAAGTCCAGCAACTCCTCGCGGATCTCCAGGACCGTGCGCCCCTTGACCCGCGCCGCCGCCGCCGTGGCATGGCCGCCGCCGCCCGCCAGCTCCTCCAGCGCCTGGCCGAGATCGAAGCCGGGGAGGTCGCCCCGGGCGATCAAGGTGATGCGGTCGTTGTGATCCCCCTCGCCGAAGAGAGCGAAGAGAAGCGGCAGCTCGAACACCTCCAGGCAGCGCGAGACGAGCGGTGCCAGCTCCTCCACATAGGCATCGAGATCGAGCGCGACGATCCCCACCCGGTGCCCGCGGACGCGGTGGATCTCCAGCCGCTCCATCATGCGGTGCAGAACGTCGAGATGCCGCGCATCCAGGGGCCGGGTGGCCCACCGCCGCACCGCCGCCAGATCTCCACCGCGCGCCAGAAGCCAGAGGACGGCGGAAAAATCCCGCGGCACGGTGGTGGCATGGGTGAGCGATCCGGTGTCCTCGTAGACCCCCAGGAGAAGCAGCGTCGCCTCCGCCGCACCGCACTCCAGGCCGCGCCGCTGCATCTCCTCGACCAGAAGGGTGGACGTCGACCCCACCGCCCGATCGACCAGGCCGCCCTGCACCGGGACGTCGGAGTCGGTGTCGGGGTGGTGGTCATACGACCAGACCTCGATCGCCGGATGCTCCTCCAGCCACTGCCCCACGATGCCGATCCTCTCGCGCTGGCGCACGTCGCAGAGGATGATCCGCGTGAGCGCCGCCGGATCGACGTCCCTGCGCTTCACCTCGGCCAGCTCGAAGAACCCGCTGTCGAGCATCCGCCGCACCGACTCCTCGCGCGATCCCGGGAAGAAGATCCGCGCCCCGGGATGCAGCCGCTGCGCCGCCACCACCGCCGCCAGGGCGTCGAAGTCGGCGTTGATGTGGGTGGTGAGGAGCTCCATGGGGAAGGATTGTAGAATCCTTCCCATGTTCTTCGACGGCTTCATCGTCCGCCTGCGCGACTACGGCGTCCCGGCCAGCATGACGGACACGCTGGACTTCTACAAAGGGCTGGAGAAGGGGCTGGCGCCGGACCTGGAGTCGCTGTTCCTCTTCGCCCGCCTCTGCTTCGTACGGCGCGTCGAGCACATGGACGACTTCGAGCGCGCCTTCCTCTTCCACTTCTTCGGGGTCGACGTGCCGCGCGTGGCGCCGGGGGACCCGGAGTTGCTCAACACACCGCAGTTCCGCGACTGGCTCCAGCAGGCCGTCCAGCAGGGCGAGCTGCCGCCGCAGGCGCTGTGGACGATGTCTCCCGACGAGCTGATGCGCCGCTTCTGGGAGACTCTTCAGAAGCAGATGGAAGAGCACCACGGCGGCAGCCGCTGGATCGGCACCGGCGGCAACTCGCCTTTCGGACACTCCGGCAACGCCAAGGGAGGCGTCAACGTCTTCGGGGCCGGCGGCGGCCGCTCGGCGCTCAAGGTCATCGGCGAGCGGAAGTACGTGGACTACTCGGACGCCAACCTCCTGCACGGCTCGAACGTGGCGCAGGCCCTGGCGGCCCTGAAGAGCATGGTCCCCTCGGGTCCGCGCGACCAGCTCGACCTCGACGAGACGATCTACCAGAGCGCCCGGAACGGCGGCGAGATCGAGCTCGCCTTCCGGCGCGATCTGCTCGACCGCATCGAGCTCATCCTGCTGATCGACAACGGTGGCACCTCCATGCTCCCCTGGGTGCACCTGACGCGGCTCCTCTTCTCCAAGGTGAAGAACCGCTTCAAACGGGCGGACACCTACTTCTTCCACAACACCGTCTACGGCACCGTCTGGAAAGACGCGCAGCGCCGCCAGCCCCTCTCGACCGAAGAGATCCTGAAGCGCAACCAGGACACCCGCATCCTGATCGTCGGCGACGCCACCATGGCCCCCGAAGAGCTGACCTACCCGCGGGGAGCGATCTCGTATTACGCGGACGATTCCGAAGCCAGCCTCGTCTGGCTGCAGCGCCTCCACGACCGCTTCCGCCACTCCGTCTGGCTGAACCCCATTCCAAAAGAAAGCTGGGGCAGCGCCTATGGCCGTTTCACCCTCCACAAGATCCGCGAGGTCTTCCGCATGGAAGACCTGACGCTCGGCGGGCTCAAACGGGCGGTGGAGTTTCTGGGGCGGAAGTGAAAGAAGGACTGAACCTCACCGCAAGAACAAGCAATAGAGGACGACGAGAACGACGACGGCAATAACGACGACGGTCTGCAGCCGACTTCATCCCACCCCGCGGAGTGGCCCGAACCACCCCGCGAACCGGCGTGCCTCTGCCTTAAAGATTGCACACTTCCTCTGTCGAAATCCACGGAAGAGGTGGCAGATGAAGCTCCAGCCCTCACCCCTCTCGACCCTCCCGCGTTGGATTCTCACCCTTTTGCTTGTGGGCCTTCCTCTCGTCGCGGCTCCCGTCGCAGCAGGAGCTGGCATCTGGACGCCGCTGGGCCCCGAAGGAGCAGACGTCTCGGCGCTGGCTGTCGATCCGACGAGCTCCCAGATCGTCTATGCCGGTACCTCCCGCGGCGGAATCTTCAAAACCGACGACGGAGGCGCGACGTGGCGGCCGATCCATCGCGGCCTCGTCCGGGGCGGCGAAGACCAGGACATCCTCACCTTGGCCATCGATCCCCGGTTCCCTCGTACCGTCTATGCCGGCACCACCTCGGCAGGGGTGTTCAAAAGCATCGACGGTGGCCGGGCCTGGTTCTCTGCTTCCCGCGGATTGCCCAACATCCCGGGTGTCCTCCCGGCTGCCGTCTATGGTCTCGCGATCGATCCCGACCAGCCGCAGACTTTGTACGCAGGCACTCTGCGCGGAGTTTTCGGTAGCAGAAACGGCGGCCTCACCTGGAGGCCGCTCAACTCGGGCATAACCGGGTGCACGGTGGATGACCTGGCGCTCGACACCTCGGGCTCTCAGCTCTACGCGGCCAGCGTCGATTGCGGTTTCTTCACCAGCTTCGACGGCGGCGCCACCTGGGAGTCCCTGCAATCCCGCCTGCCATCGGGGGTGACCGTCTGGGCCCTGGCGACCGATCCGCTCTCGGCTCGGACCATATGGATCGGGACGAATCGGGGAGTTTTCTCGAGCCGTGACCGAGGGCAGCACTGGCGCGGTCCCGACGGTGAGGAGACCCTCCTTCTCGCCGTGCAAGCCTCGCCCTTCCGCATCTTTGCCGTCGGTGAAAGGCTGCTCGTGAGCACGGACGGCCGGACGTGGCAGGCGCCCCGCAAACAAAGCATGGCGAACCAGACCATCTCGGCACTCGCCGCGAGCCGGTGGGCTGCCTACGTCGGGGCTGCCAACCGGAAAGGGCAGGGAGGAGTCCATCGCAGCCTCGACGGCGGTGCCACCTGGCAGCCTCGGAGCGGCGGCATGAAGGCGGTGCACGTCCTTGCGCTCACCTTCGGGGTATCGACGCCCCCGGCTCTGTGGATCACAACCGGCAGGTTCTATGGGTATGGGGGGCTCTTCCGCAGCACCGACCTGGGGGCGAGTTGGTCGCTGGTGACCCCGCCTGAGGCAAAGTTCGGAATCACCGCCTTGGCCGTAGACCCTGGCGCACCTTCCCGGCTCTATGCGGCAAGCCTGTCCTATGGGCTGCTCCTGCGGAGCAACGACGATGGAACGACTTGGCGGACGCTACATCGCCAGGGCCAGGAGAACCCGTTGTGCCTCTGGGTGGACCGGCGGGCTCCTCTCATCCTGTGGGCGGCCGGTCTCGCCGGACTTTACCGCAGCGCAGACGGGGGACTGACCTTCGCGCGCCAGCCGCTGACCGGCGATGAGCACCTCGTCCTCATCGATTTCCAAGCGGATCCAGACTTCCCGGAAGTCCTCTACGCCGTGGGCTCGGTTCCATTGGGAGCTCCTCGTTTCGGCAATCTGCCCCGATTGTTCCGCAGCCAGGACGGCGGGCAAAGCTGGGAGAGCCGAGATTCCGGGCTGACGGGGAGCCCAGTCCATCTGGCGTTCGACCCTTCAGATTCGACCATCCTCTACCTTGCCACAAGCGCGGGCCTCTACCGCAGCCGCGATGCCGGCCAATTCTGGGAGGCCCTCCCCTTGACCGGTGACGTCAGCGCTCTCGCCGCGGTCCCAACCTCGCCCCCAGCCATCTACTCCGCATTGAGGGGGATCGGAATCTTCAGGAGTCTCGATCAAGGGGATACCTGGAGCCCTCTGAGCCAGGGCCTGGAGCAGCACACGGTGACGGCACTGAGCTTCAATCCACAGGATCCCAACCACCTCTTCGCCGCAACACTCTCCAAGGGCCTGTTCACCATGACCCTGCCAAAGGATCAGTAGCGGGATCCCGGAAGCCTGCGGTTGAGCTCGTCACACCTGTCAACTTTCGTCAGGGGGCGTCCGCTTCGATTTCGGTGTGGACGAAGAACGCCGGCGGCTTCTCGAGGAATCTAGGATGAACCCGGTCGATGCGCTGGATGCGAGCCGAGGAAAAGTCGAGCGCGAGAAGCCGCCTGGCTTGCAGAAGGCGGCCCAGAGGGCGGCGTCCGAAAATGAACAAGAAAAACTGTGCTCCCAGCAGAATGCCGGCTTCGCGCGGCTGGAGATGCCATACCGCGACGGCGCAAAGCGTCGCCATGACGAGGACGATACCCAGGCCCTGCGCAACCACCGGCATCGAGCCGCAGTTGTCGGCGACCGCGAGCGCGAGCCGCTGGTCGGGTGGCAACGCCACGAAGTCGGCGAACGCGCTCTCGATATCGCCTTGATTGGCAACACCTGCCAACCGAAAACCGCCGGGGGCGGCCCTGCCACTGATGCTTTTTTTGTTCGCTCCGTACTCCTCCAAGAGGATCTGGATGGTGCCGTGTTCGAGCGCGTGGTTGCGACGGACGGGAAGTGGTGCCGTGAGCCTTCTGAAGGCCGCACCAAGCAGCGGGAGGTTCAAGACCGCGAGACCGAAGAGCAGCCACGGGAGGGTGAACACGATCAGGGCAACGGCATCGGACCGGCGCGGAGTGAACGCCCAGACAGCAGTCAAGCCGACGAGGAGAAGGTACCCGAGCAGCGGATGGCGATAGTACCAGACGATGACCCGCAGCGGCCAGGGGACCTTCGGCGGAGAACGATCCTCGTCCGTCACTTGAGCTTTTCATCCTCCCGCTTCGCCTCCTGCATGGCTTCCGGCTCCAGCTCTTCCGCGTATCGATTCATGCGGATGAACACGCCCCAGCCGGCCAGCAAGGCTCCCACCGCGAACACCAGGGCCGCGGCATGCAGCAACTGAGCGGATTCTTCGTGGGCTGCGCGGAACGTCGCGACCAGGCCCTCGATGGACAGGGCGACCACGATCACGACAAGGAACCTGGAGAGGAATCGCCGCACCCTCGTGGGACCACTGACATGGGCGAAGCGAATCACCTCCTCCTCGGCAATGGTCTGAGCGATTTGCAGTGCGACCACCGAGGCGGCAAGGATTCCAACGGCTTCAATAATATGCTGTGCCGCGGCCCGGGTCAGGCCTTCGACGAAGGCAGCCCAGCCGACCTTGGCCGCGATGGCAACGAGCATCAGAGCGGCACAGGCGAACAGTGCCGCCAGCAAGCCATGGATCAGCGAGAACGCGCGCAGCAGCGACCTCATCATGCGCGGATGATGCCACAGATGGCCAGAACGGCCGTCACCGCCCCACTCCCGCCATCATCCGCAGGACCGCCTGCATCATCGCCGGGTCCTGCATCAGCCGGAGGACGGCGGGCTCGGTCATCAGCTCTTCGGGTTTCTTCGTCTTGAAGAGGTCCGAGAGCACGGCGAGCTCGCTGGTGACGGTTCCTCCCGCGAAGGCGAGCTGGACGGAGAGGGAGGGCTCCAGGGTCTCGACCTCGTGCCACCAGTTGGAGGGGATGAAGAGAGTGTCTCCCTGCCGCAGATGGCATTCGAGGGCCGTGGCTTGGCGAAACTCCGGGAAGGCCGCGTCGTCCGGATGGTGGATGTCCACCTGGGTCTGCCGTTCGAAGTTGTCGAGCCCCGGGAACTGCGCGCCACGGGGATAGAGGCGGTCGAGCTGCCCGGGATCGAACAGCCAGACCTGCTTCGCGCCGCGCACCTGGCAGAGGAAGCCGTTCGACAGGTCGTAGTGCAGCGGCGTCACGCAGCCGGCCGAGCTGATCCACAGGCGCTGGAAGGGCTTGGCCACGGAGCCGAGGCAGGCCGGCGTCCGCAGGTCGGCGCGGAGCGCCGGCACGGCGTCCAGGAGATAGGACTTGCCGTAGAGGTAGATCGTCTCACCGGGTTCGAGGATCGGCGGCAGGGGCTCGGCGTCCCCTCTCAGGGCCGGCACGGCGCGGCGGAGAAATTCGGCGAAGCGCATCTCCACCTTGGCCATCGGCGACGGCTGGGTGACGTAGTCGGGATAAAGGCCGTTGCGCGACACGATGACCTCGCCCGAGCAGTCGCCGGCCACCGCGGCCAGGTAGTCCCACGACCACCGGTCGAGGGCAGGCCACTCCTCCATGGCCCCGCTGATGACGACCGGCCGGTTGGCCTCGACGTATCGCTTGAAGAAGGCGGCGGGCGGCGGATCCTCGATGCGTCCGACCTTCCCTTGTACCTGGAAGGGGACCTCAGAGGCGGCGCCGCCCCGCTCTCGATCGACCTCGCGACGAACTTTCCACGCCATGACAGAGCTCCTCCTGCAGCGGGTGGATTGTACCCGAGGCCGGAAAGTCAAAGGACGGCAAGGACGCCAAGGACAAAAAGGACTGCGGCGGAACCGCCCTGTCCTTGCAGTCCTTGCAGTCCTTTATGTCCTTGCTTCGACTTTTCTGCCGCGCCGGAGGAGCAGCAATCCGCAGACCAGAAGCGAGAGCCCGCCGAGCCCCATGCCCGGGACGAAGCCCGGCGGGAGGTAACGCAGCTCGATCCGGTGGGTGCCGGGGGGGACCCGCAGGCCCAGGAAGGCTCCGTTGACGGTCAGCTTCGGCAGAGGCCGGCCGGCGCTTCTGGCGGTCCAGCCTTGCGGCTGCAAAAGGGAAGTCGCCACGACGGTCTCCCGGAGCGCGGTCACCTCCAGCTCGATCCGCCCCGGATCCACACGCAGGGCTCGGATTTCGGCCGCGGGCGGGACCGGCGGCAGCGGCTCCCGGCCGCCGCGGAAGACGGCGACGCGCCGGCCGTCGTCGAGCGCCGTGATCCATCCGGTGAGGGCAGCCGGCTCGATGACGTCGATGCGCGCGGGGACGAACCAGCGGGGCAAGGCGTCCGGGTTGCGGTAGAGACGGAGGGAGGACCCTCCGTCGTCGAGGCGCGGCCAGCCCGCGGGCACCGGATTCGCGGATTCCCAGACGACGCAGCAGACGTTCAGGAAATCCAGAAAGGGATGCTCGACGCGGTTGAGCGGTGCGAAGTAATCCACCATCGTCGGATGGAAACCGAAGGCCGCCCGCAGCTCGTGCAGGTAGGTCATCGGCGCCAGCGGATTGTGGGGGCGGACGTCGGCGACGCCATAGACCGCGAGGAGCGAGGGATACATCGCGAAGTCCTCCCCCACCGCACGCCAGGGGCCGTCCCGCTCCGTCTCCTGGTGCAACCGGGTGAAATACGGCGAGGGCGGATAGAAAAAGCCGGGATTGCCGGCGGGGAGGAGGCTCCAGGCCCAGGGGACGAGATCGAGGAGGAGCGCGGCGCCCAGCACGGCGGCACCCCACCTGGGGCGCCAGGCGGCGAGCCCGGCCGCCGCGGCGATCAACGACCAGAGGAGCACCACCCAGGCGTCCGCATGGCCGAGGAGGCTCGCCGCGGCGGCTCCGGCGAGGACGGGCAGGCGCAGGCCCCAGCCTTCGCGGGGCCGGCGCAGCAGGTGATCGATCGCCAATCCCGCGGCGACCGACAGGGCCAGCGTCGCAACGCTCAGAAACCGCGGATAGGAGAGGGTCTGGAGGGCGTCGACGCGATGGATCAGCCAGGCGAATGGAAGGAATTTCGCGGCGAGCAGGAGGCCCATGATCGCGAAGCCCAGGAACGGCCAGACGCGGCGGCGGCGCACGCAAAGGGCCGCCAGCAGGGCTCCCGCGAAGGCGATCAGCCCGGCGTAGCCGCTCTCGGCCTCCGCCCAGTTGAGGGGACCGCCGAACTCGTCCTGGTAGGGCCGGCCGTAGATGCGCGGATTGACCGGTCCCAGCAGGAAGGTACGGTATTCGGGGACGAACCAGGTGTAGGGATGCCAGGCGGTGGGATGGAGCACGGGCATCGTCTCCGCCACGGTCTCCTGGGCGCGCTGCGACTCCGGCAGATGGCGCAGGAAGGGGACGAGGAGCGGCGCGGCGAGGCCGAATCCGAGCAGCGCGGCCAGCGCCGCGCCTGAAAAGCCGGCGGCCAGGGGTCTGCGGCGCGCCCGCAAGCTCACGCCGCAGACGGCGGCGAACAGGCCGCCGATGGCGGCGGTCTCCGGATGGCCGGAGAGGACCAAGGCGCCGGTCAGGAGGGCGACGGTGGCGATCCGCCGGGGACGGAGCCGTTCACGGAAGAGCCCGATGACGCCCACGGTGAGC
>Ga0062379_10000085_pt1 | contig 15902 bp, 15 predicted proteins | sample DOMMetBare2Fresh_2_FD_59484 | JGI IMG/M metagenome (GOLD analysis project Ga0062379, IMG submission 59484) | Wetland sediment microbial communities from St. Louis River estuary, USA, under dissolved organic matter induced mercury methylation -... | ecosystem: Environmental > Aquatic >...
ACAGCAAATCGGAGTTTTTCGATGCGAAACGGACTTAATGAGTTTCGGACGTCGGAAATGGCTTCCGAGGCGGAGAAAAAGGGTTGGGGGACCGAGTTTGACCCCTTTCACCGGACGAATTGCCCTTTGGGCTCCGTCCGGGAGGCTCGAAACGCACTTTGAAGGCTATGGGTGGCGCCCAAAGGCCAGTCGCACGGAAAAAAGAGGGTAACTTCGAACCAAAAGGGGGCAACTCAGAGACGAAAGGGGTAAAACTCGGAACAAAAGGGGTAAACTCCGGGAAAGAGGGGTCCAACTCCAGGCAAAAGGGCTTTGGGTCCGCCACGGGGGTCATTTCCGGGCTCCCGGAGGCATTCGGCCGGGGACGTCCCCCTTTTGCCCGCCTCCCGGGGGGACTGGTGGGAAGAAAACGCGGGCTTGACACGCGATGAGAAAAGAATATCATCTCCCTGCTTCCGGAGCCATGGTCTGCCCGGGGCGCAACCAGAAACACACGACAAGGGGACCTGGTTTTGCCGGGTCCTTCGTGTGTCTGGCGATTCACATCAGAACCAGAGAGAGAGAACAACACACAATGCGTAACACAGGACGAGTGAAGTGGTTCAACGACAGCAAGGGGTTCGGTTTCATCACGCCGGAGGACGGGAAGGCGGATTGCTTCGTCCACCACTCGGAGATTCAGGCCCAGGGCTTCAAGAGCCTCGCTGAAGGGGACCGTGTCGAGTTCGACATCGTGCAGGGCAAGAAGGGCCCGGCGGCGGCGAACGTGACGAAGATCAGCTGAGACTGCCTGCGGCCTTTTCGCCTCCTCGGCGAGAGGCGTTCGGAGTCAATCGTTTGGATGGGCCACCCGGATCGGGTGGCCTTTTTCGTTGCCCCTCTCTCCCCTGCCGGGAACTTTCCCCCCGCGTTCCCCGTCCAAAGGGCTTGACGGACGAAGTCTCTAGTACTAAGTTATTAGTAGACGGAGGCCAGGAGCCATGAAACCCAAAGCCCGCACCCTCACCGAGCAAGAGCTGGAGATCATGAAGGTGGTCTGGGAGAAGAAGACCGCCACCGTGCGCGAGGTCTACGAGGCGCTGCGCGAGCGCAAGACCGTGGCCTACACCACGGTGATGACCATGATGAACATCCTGGAGACCAAGGGACACCTGGTGAAACGGCCGGAGGGGCGTGCCTACGTCTATGAACCGGCCCATGCCCAGGGACAGGTGATCTCGGGGCTCGTGCAGGACTTCGTCGACCGCGTCTTCGACGGCGCGGCGCAGCCGTTGATGCTGAATCTCGTCCGGGAGAAGAAACTGTCCCGCGAGGATCTGGAGGAGATCTCCCGCTGGATCGAGGAGATGCCGGAGGAACCATGAGCACCGCGACGCTCGCCGCCAATCTCATTCCCTGGGCCATGCAGATCACCCTCCTCCTCGGAGTCGGCCTCGCTCTGCCCTCCCTCTTCCGGCTCCGCGAGCCGCGGGCCAGCCTGGCGCTCGGGCAGGGTTTGCTCCTCGCCGTCCTCCTGCTCCCTCTCGTTCCGCTCCTCGCGCCGCGGCTCGGACCGGCGGCGTTCGACGGCGCGGCGGTCTTCACGGTGCTGGACCGGATCTCCAGCGGAGGAAGAGACGCCGGAGGACTCTGGAGCCTGGACCGGATCCTCCTCGGCACGCTCGCTCTCGGCGCCGCCGTCCGCCTCGCCTGGCTGGGGATCGGCCTGATCACCTTGCAGTCATGGCGCCGCGCCGCCCGCCCCGCCGCGCTCTCGCCGGAAACCGCCGATCTCGTGCGCCAGATCGGTCCCGGGACCTCCCTCCTCGTCTCGCGGCGGGTGGGAAGCCCGGTGACGTTCGGTTGGCGGCGCCCGGCGATCCTTCTTCCCGAGGGCTTCGAGGCCTTGCCGGCCGAGGCGCAGCGCGGCATCGTCTGCCACGAGCTCCTCCACGTCCGCCGCCGCGACTGGCTGTTCGCGCTCTGGGAGGAGGGGATGCGCGCCCTCCTCTGGTTCCATCCCGCGGCCTGGCTGCTCCTCGCCCGCATCGCCCTCAGCCGGGAGCAGGTGGTGGACCGCGAGGTGGTCCGCCTGACCGGCTCGCGCCGGGCCTATCTGGAAGCGCTCCGCGCCGTCGCCCGTCAATCCTGGCAGGCCACCGTTCCCGGCCTGCCGTTCTTCCACCGCGGCCACCTGCGTGAACGGGTGGTCCATCTCTGCAAGGAGGTCCCCATGTCCCGCTCCCGCATCACGGCTCTCTTCGGCACGTGTGCCGGTCTTCTCGCCTTGACGGCGGTCGCCGGCATCCTCGCCTTTCCCATGGCCGGCACCACCTGGGCCGCCGAGCCGCTCAAGGTCGAAGGAGACGTCCAGCGGCCGGAGGCGCTCAACACCACGCCGCCGGTCTATCCCGAGGAGGCGCGCAAGGGCCGGCTCGAAGGCAAGGTGATCGTGAAGACGGTCATCGACCTCCAGGGCAAGGTGCAGAAACCCACGGTCGAACAATCGTCCGGCCACGCGATCCTGGACAAGGCCGCCCTGGACGCCGTCTCGACCTGGACGTTCAAGCCGGCGACGCTCCACGGCAAACCGGTCGAGGTCTATTACTGGCTGACGATCAACTTCGAGGCCGACGAGAAGTAGAGCCGGCGGCTCCCCCCACCTCCGCCCGGGGCCTTCGCGGTCTCGGCTCGAGGGCGTTCCTCCGCGGAACGTCCTTTCCCCGTTTCAGGGCCCATCCGGAATTCCAGCCTCCCGGCGAGCCCCCCGGGCCAGGTCGCGGGCCAGACGGTTCGTGGTGGCGACCGCATCGAGCCGCGCCAGCTCTTCGCGCAGGGCGGGCGAATCCCGGAGCTTCTCCCCGGCGGGGCGGCGGCGGAGACGGTAGGGGTCCAGCAGCTCGAACGGCCGGCATTCCGGGCAGGGCCAGGCACCGTTCCGGAGACGGCTCCACAGGGCTCCGTTCTCGTCGAAGTCGACCAGGGCAAAGTCGCCGCGGGCGCGCAAGGCCTCGGCCACCTGCACGTTGACCGGCCCGTACAGGCCGGAGACCAGCACGACGTGGTCGATTCCGTAGCGGTCGATCTCCCGGCTCAGCACGCGCGGATCGGCGATCTCCAGGTAGGTGTCGAGAAACGAGACCGGAAACACCTGCGGTACCCGGCCGTCGATGTAGATCTTCACCCGCGGCCAGAGCCGGAAGGCCATGTAGCCGTGGGCCTCCTTCGAGGTGCAGAGCACCCGGCCGCCCAGGCTGTGCGCGCTCATGAAGTCGGCCCGGGCCACCGGGTTGGTCCGCGGATCGACGCCGACCCCGAAGGTGCCCAGGGCGGCCAGGACGTGCTGGGCCAGCGCCAGCGTGATCACCAGGAGGAAGACGGACGCCAGCATCTCGGTGCGCGGCACGAGGGAGCGCACCACCTTCCCCCAACCGAGCCGGTCGAGGCGGATCGACGGAACGGCCGCGATGACGAAGACCGGGGTCAGCATCACGTGGCGCACGGCGAGGACCAGAAGCACCGCGAGGACGATCTGCTGCAGCGGCTCGGCGGCCGGAAGCTCCCGGCGGCGCACGGTACGCACCAGGCTCGCCAGCCAGGCCACGGCCACCAGGGCGAAGGTCATGAGCGGGATCTGGGTGAACGTGAAGAAGGCCCAGACCGGCTCCCATTCGTGCGACACCTGCTGGCGGAAGATGGCGGCGAGGGCGCCGAAGAAGTGGTCCGCGTTGGGGGTGAGGAGCGCCGAGGCCGCCACGGCCCCGCCGAGGAGGAGCCGGCTCCGGTGGCGGCGGAGGGCCGTACCCACTCCCTCGCGCCGGGCGTCGGCCAGCGCTCCATCGGCGAGCACGGCGCCACACAGGCCCATCCCCAGCATCCAGGAGGGATGGAAGTTCACCCAGAGGGCGAAGAGCGCCACCAGCGCCACCGCCGCCGGCACCGACCAGCGCTCGCGCAGCCGGGTGGCCAGGGCATGGGTGCCCGCGAGGAGCAGGAAGGCGTAGGTGTGGGGACGGTCGGCGACGCGCACTTGCACGGCGAGGAGAAGCGCAGCCCCCACCAGGGCGGCGGCAAGCTCGCGGCCCTGCTCCAGGGGGCGCCCACCCCGGCGGAGCCAGTGGCGCAGCGCCACCACGACCGTGCCGGCGAAAGCGAGCGCGCGCAGAAGCACGAGCCCGAGCGGCCCCGCGGCCGACCAGGCGAGATGCATGACCACGCCGGCGAGCCACTCCCAGTTGGTCCAGGGAGCGTTCTGGAAGGTGAAGCTGAACGGATCGGCCGCGGGAACTCGGCCGGTCGCCAGGACCAGCCGGCCGGTGAGCATGTGCCACCAGTGATCGTCGCAGTGTATCCAGAAACAGACGGCATAGAGCACGATTCCGCACAGGAGGAGCTGCGTGCGCAGGAAGCCGCGCGGAGAGGGCGGAGGGACGCAGGAGGGAGAGAGCACGGCGGGATTCTCACGCGGAGCCCCGCCGAGCGCAACTCAGTTGTGCCGCAGGCTGATCTCGAACCGGCGGATCCGCTCCAGCAGCGAGAGCTCAGAGGACGGCCGGACGGGCTGGCGATGCAGGAAAGGAGGCCTGGTGGTTGTTCATCTCGGGAGCAAGACCTCGTCGATCACATGGATCACTCCGTTGAAGGTCTCGATGTCCGAGACCCCCATCGGAACGTCGTTGACGGTGAGGCCCGGCCGCGAGGTGAGCGCCAGGCGCTCCCCTCGCAACGACCGGACCCACGAGACCCGGGAGAGATCCGACGAGGAGAGCCGGCCGGGAACGATGTGGTTTTTGAGCAGCGCGTTCAATCGGCCGCGGTCAGCCCGCACCGCATCCAAGGTCGAAGACGCCATGCGCTCGAACGCCGCGTCGCTGGGGGCGAAGACCGTGTACGGGCCCTCTCGGTGCAGAGCATCGGCGAAGTCGGACGATGCGACAAGGTCCAGCCACCTGCCGATCCCTCCCACCGAAGCCGCCGTATCGAGAAGGTCACCGGTTGGCTTCCTGAAAACGTGCATGGCATTCCTCCCGCGGTCCCCGCACCGTGCGGCTCAGTTGGGCAGCAAAACCGTGTCGATGACGTGGATCACACCGTTGCTGGTGACGATGTCGGTCTTCACAACGTTGGCCCCGCCGACCTTGACGCCCTTGGACGTGTCGATCGCCAGGCTCTGCCCCTGGACGGTCTTGGCCGATTTGAGACCCGCCACGTCCGCCGCCATCACCTTGCCCGCCACCACGTGGTAGGTGAGCACGGCCTGAAGCTTCGCCTTGTCCTTGAGCAGCGCATCCAGCGTGCCCGGGGGCAGCTTGGCGAACGCCTCGTCGGTCGGCGCAAACACTGTGAACGGCCCCTCCCCCTTCAAGGTCTCGACGAGACCCGCCGCCTGGATGGCCGCCACCAACGTCTTGAAGGAACCGGCCGAGATGGCGGTGTCCACGATGTCGGCCGTCGCACCGGCGGGCTTGCCGGCATGGGCGCTCAAAGCGAGACCCGCGAGGAGAAACATCACCGAAAAAACTGAGAACAGAAACTTGCGTGACATGACGTCTACCTTTCTTCTCTTCGAGACGGTTAGGTCAGCGGCATCTTGTCCAGATCTACCTCGCTGACAGGGCTCATTATCTGGACAGAAGAGGAGAGACGTCAAGCTTTGTCCATGTTTACCTCTTCGGATCTGGACAGAAGGTCGTCGCAGTGAATCCAGAAACAGACGGCATAGAGGACGATGCCGCACAGGAGGAGCTGCGTGCGCAGGAAGCCGCGAGAGGGCGGAGGGACGCAGGAGGGAGAAAGCACGGCGGGATTCTCACGCGGAGCCCCGCCGTGCGGAGCTCAGTTGTGCCGCAGGCTGATCTCGAACCGGCGGATCCGCTCCAGCAGCGAGAGCTCCGAGGACGGCCGGACGGGCTGGCGCCACGGCTGGCGATGCAGGAGACGCCGCTGTCCCAAACAAAGGTCGACCTGCCGGAAGGTGCTGTCGGCAGAGCGCAGCTCGCGGAGCGAATCGGCGTTGCGCTCCAGGTGCACCTTCGGCGGAGCAGCCACCGGAGGCTTGCGGGATGAGGGACGGGCCGGGGAAAGTCGCATCTTGTCCTCCATGACGGTCATACGGACCAGACACCGGAAAAGTTTGGTGCCGGAACCTCGCGAGACCAAAACCTCGTGAGAAGTGATTTGCAAAAGAGAGGCCACATTGCCCCTCGCCACGGAATCGGGCTCATCGATCCCCTGGAACAACTCTAGGATTTGAACAACTCAAAGAAAATGGCAAGTTCTGTCCAGATTCGCTCTTCCCGGGCCAGCCGGTTCAATCCGTGGTACGGGCGGGGGATTTGAGCGTCAAGACTCGCCGCAGGTGTCCGTTTGTGGGATCGGCGTCGAACAGCTCACCACCGCGCCGGAGGAGGATGCGGTGGAAGGCCGGCAGGGAGCCCCGGGGAAAGGGGAACCCGGTCGCCTGGACCATCCCGCGGCCTATCAGCCGCCGGCTGCCGGTCCGCAGGTCGACCAGCCAGGAGGTCCAGTCCCGGTCATCGCCGGGCGTCTCCCGGTCCGTGGTGGAGACCACGAGCAGATCCTGGCCCGGGGCCACGAATCCTCCCACCTGGAGGCGAGAGCCCGGAATCTGGACGCGGAGCGTCTCGGCGCCATCCGGTCCGAGCAGGCCGACGAGCCTCCGCCTCCCCTCACGATGGAGCAGAAGGACGCGGCCGTCGGCGAGAAGAGCGAGGGGATCGGAGGAGGTCCGCAGGGGGATGGCCTGGCCCGACTCGAGATCCGCGAGCTGAAAGTCGCGGGAGCTCCACTCGTGCAAGACCGCCCATCGTCCTTCCGGGCTCAGCAGACAGATCCCGCTCTGCCGCGGCAGCTCGATGCGGGAGACCGGAACGAGCCGCCGCTGCGGGATCTCCAGATCCAGGGTCGTGAGCCGCCAGACGTTCGGCACCCCCGGCTCGTCCGTCCAGACGGACGCGAACAAGCGGAGGCGGTGGGGTCCGAGGAAGAGCAGGCGCTCGCCGGGGCCACGCTCGCCCGGCATCTCGCCGGAGTAGAGCAACCGGCCGGTCACGAGGTCGTCCACCGTCAGCCGGTTCCCGGTCAGGGCGGCGAGACGCCGGCCGTCCGGGGACAGCTCCAGGGAGGAGGGAGACTCGGAGAAGTAGACGCCGGTCCCGCGCATCTCCGCCTCCGGGCCGCTCAGATCGAGCGCCAGCACCCGGTAGGTCCGGCTCTCGAGCCGCTCCAGCCAGACGGCGCGCCGGCCGTCCGCGGAAAAGTCGGGAAAGCTCCACCAATAACCCTCTCCCTGGGTCGGGAGCCTGAGGAACCGGCCGGAGTCCACGTTGAACAGGAACACCGGCGTATATCCACCCCGCCAACGGGCGGGCGCCTGCAGCGCGATCCAACCTCCGGCGGGCGCCGGCTCCACCGAGAGAAGGCTGATCAGGTCCGTGGGCGCCACCCGGAACACCCAGGCGACGAAAGCGAGATGCCCCAGGGTCATTCCGCCCAGCAAGGCCCAGAGCGTGAGCGAGAGAAGGCGATGCCCGCGCCGGAGGTCGGTCCGGCCGCGGACCACCTGGACGAGGCCGGCGGCGGCCGCCGCCACGAGCAGGCAGGCGGCGAAGCCGAAGCCGGACCACACCACGAGCATCTGCGCACCTTCCCGCCAGAGCACACGGCAGCTCACCCAGAGCACGCCACCGATCAGCCCGAGTGCCCCGACGTCGAGCGCGAGCCAGAGCGACCGCGACCGGATCATCACGCTGACCGCATGGCTCACCACCAGGAGCACCGGAATCCCCAGCAGAGCCGAACCCGCCCAGAAGACCGAGACCTCGAACGTCCCACCCGCCAGGACGGAAGGGAGCAGGATGAGGGCGCCGGAACCCGCCGTCAGGAGCAGAGCTCCCAGCATCTTGGCCGCCCAGATCGCCCATCCCGGGAGGGGACGCGCGAAGTAGAAGCCGAGCCGGCCCTCGCTCAGGTCGGCGGCGAGAACGGTGGAACCCAGGCCGAGGGCCAGGAGGGAGACGGCGACGGCGGCCAGGCCCAGGGCGGCGCCACCGCGGAGGTCGGCGGGCGACAGCCCGGCGGGACCGGGGAACCACGGGAGCACAAGAGGGACGAGACCCGCCAGGGCGGCTCCCGCGAGGAGGAGCCGGCGCTCGGCGATCTCGCGCCGCAGGAGTGCAAGGAAGGCCCTCATTGCGGGTCTCCCACCAGGGCCAGGAAGATCTCCTCCAGGGTCAGGGCCGACACCTCGACCGTGGCGCCGGGCGGCACGGCGGGGTGGTCGTCGTCCCACCCGGAGACCACGGCCTCGACCCGCCAGCCGCGCGAGGCCACGGCGACCGGCACCAGCTCCGCGAGCCGTGCCGCGGCCTCGCCACCCGGCGCGAAGCTGACCCGCCGGAACCGCCGTTTCAGCGTCTCGATCTCCTCGTCGAGGACGAGCCGCCCGTCCTGCAGGATCCCGGCGCGGCCGGCGATCCCCTCGACGCCCCCCAGATCGTGGCTGGTCAGGAAGACGGTCGTACCGCGGTCGGCCAGATCGCCGATCAGCTCCTCGAAGACCGCGCGGCGCGCCACCGGATCGAGACCCAGGGTCGGATCGTCGAGCACCAGGAGCCGCGGCTCCGGTGCGAGGGCGAGCCCGAGAGCCACCTGCGCCCGCTGGCCGCGCGACAGCTTGCCGAAGGCGACGTTCTCCGGAATGCCGAACCGCCGCAGGCGGGCGGAGAAGCCGTCGCCGTCCCAACGGGGATAGAGCGGCGCGCAGAAGCGGGAGAGCTGCCGCGCGGTCATCGCCGGCGGAGCGTCCGGCGACTCATGGACGACGCCGACCTCGGTGAGGGCGCGGGCGCGCTCGCGCCAGGCCTCGCGGCCGAGGAGCATGGTCCGCCCCGCGGCCGGCCGCTGCTCGCCGAGCAGGCAGCGCACCAGCGACGACTTGCCGGCTCCGTTACGGCCCAGGAGCGCGTAGACGCCTCCATCCGGTACCTCGAACGAAACGCCGTCGAGCGCCGTGCGGCGGCCATAGCGGACGGTCAGACCTTCCACCTGGATCAGGCTCATCCGGGTCCTCCCTCCTCCTTGAGACTCTTCCAGGCGTCCCGCAGGAACACGACCGCCTCCTCCTCCGGCACCCCCAGGGTCACGGCGAGGCCGGCATAGCGCACCGCCCCGTCGCGGAGCTTGCGCGTCCGGATCTCCCGCGGCAGCTCCGGCGGCGTATCGGCCACGTAGGTCCCGTCGCCGCGCTTGACCAGCAGCACGCCGGCATCGGTGAGCCGCTGGTAGGCCTTCGAGACCGTGGCGGGATTGATCTGCAGCTCACGGGCAAGATCGCGCACCGAGGGGACCGCCGCCCCGGCGGCGATGGCGCCACTGGCCACCAGGTGCTGGATCCCCTCCTCGATCTGCCGCCAGATCGGCCGTGGATCCGCGGGTTCGATGTGCAGGGAGGGGATCATTACTGTATTATACTTGTGGTACACAGTAGGGCCGGAGACGGTTCCCTGTCAAGGAGAGAGCCAAGCCGGAGAGCCACTTTATGGCGAAAGTCAGGCGCATGTAACGAATGTGACGCGACCATGGCGCGCTTTTGCCGATGAGACGCACCCTCTACTTCTAGAATGTGGGACAATCCCGTCTAATGTACGTGGACATCCGACGAGGGAGATGCGTATGCACCGGAGGATGAGTCTGGGTTGTGCTCTTTTGCTGTGTTTGATTGTTCTTGTAGGAGCGGCACCGGCGTCTGCCGAGCCGCACGCGGCGGCACCCCGAGCGGCGGCCGTCGAATCCGTCGATCTGCTGGGCTGGGTTTGGGACTGGCTGGTGTCCTTGGCCCCGGATACCGGGGGAGGCACCTCCAATCCTGGAGGCCACACCAATTCATGGGACGGTGGCGCTTTCATCGATCCGCTTGGCGGGAACAGTTGAATTCAAGGGGATCAACCCCACCTCCTCGAAGCCGCAGCTAAGGTTCGAGGGAGGTACTCAAAGGATCTGGAGGGGCTTTCATATGGAACGTCCTCATGAGAGGAGCACTGGAGCACTAGCCAGGGCTCTCGCGCGAAAGCTTGAGCGGGATCTCGAGGAACGCGACAACCAGCGTAAAGCCGGGATCCCGGTCACCGAGGAAGAGTGGGACGCTGGTGTCCTGAGCCGATCCATAGAGTTGGTTCTCAGTTGCTCCACGCGCATTCAGGGGGAGCGTGATGCGGCGCCGGCACGTTTGGCCGAGCTGCTGGCGCTGCCGGCGCTCGACCGAGAGACCGTCGTGCTGACGGACCGGCGCTACCAGAGCTATACACTGGCCTCCTGCGCCCTCGAACGCTGCGCAAAAGCCGTCTTCCATGATCCGGGTATGGCGCGTGAGCTGGCACGTCTGGCGCGAACCATCGCGACCCAGACCGACCCCCTGTCGTGCGGCGGCGAAGCGGCCCTCGCCGACCTCGAAGCTTACGCACTCGGTATGGAAGGAAACGCTCTGCGTGTGGCCGGCGAGCTCCGCGATGGGCTGATGGCGTTCATGCAGGCTCGGGAGGTCCAGGAGAAAGGCGGTGCCGACCCTGACCTGGCAGCCCGAATCGACTTCATGGAAGCCTCACTGCGCCGGGACATCCGCCAGTTCGGCACCGCCCTCACGCTGCTCGATCGCGCGGCGGCGACCTTTGCCGCCCTGCGGGACCGTGAACAACTGGCACGCTTGATGATCAACCGCGCCAACGTCTTTCTCGTCCAGCGTGACCTGCCGAAGGTGATTGCCACGCTCAGGGAAGCTCTCCCTCTGGCCGAAGATTCCTGGCACGGTCTCGTCATCCGCCACAACCTCATCATGGCGCTGGCCGACTGTGGACAGGCCCGCGAAGCGGCGGAGCTGTACGAGGCGTCCAAGAATCTCTACCAGCAATTCTCCGACCCGCTGACGACCAGCCGCCGGATGTGGACGGAAGGTCTGATCGCCCGCGAGCTTGGCGACCTGGCTGCTGCCCACCGCCTGTTGTCGGAGTCCGCCGAACGTCTGGCCGAGCAGGGCTATGGCTTCGACGCCGCGTTGGCCGGCCTCGATCTGGTGGCCGTCTATGCGCAACAGGGCAATGCCGGCGAGGTCTTGCAGGTCGCTTCCCACCTCCTCCAGATCTTCCAGCTCCATAACGTCCAGCCCGAGGCGCTCGCCGCACTGCGGATGGTCCAAGAGGCCACCGAGCGCAAGGTGCTCGATCGAGCCATCCTCGCCCAGGCCGCCGAGATTCTCCGCGCCAATCAGATCCGCGGCGGCTCGACGGACTGAATGGACTGCAAGACCCCTTGAGCTGAGAGCGCCGGTTCGAGAGAGCCGGCGCTTTTTTCAGGCCTCCAGGTTACACTCCATTACAGGAGGTAGCAGGTGGGTCCTTGGCCGCCCGATCAGTTCTCTGCTTTCGTCGAGCATCTGGAGCACTGCTCCATCTGCCGGAGACGTCTTGTGCGGCGACTGCAGGACGAGCCGATTTCCGGGAAAAGCCTCGACCTTGCCATCGCCCATGCTCTGGAGATTGCACCGTGGGTCGCAACACAGAGGGATACCGCATCGACACACATCGCCGAGCTCCTTGAGCTTCCCGCCTCCGACCGCGCAGCGGCAATCTCGAGTGAACCGAAGTTCCAGACCTATTCCCTCGCAACGCACCTCCTGAAGAGGAGCGAAAAGTCCGTTTCGCAGAATCTGGGGGCTGCCCTTGCGATGGCGCGCCTTGCGCGCGCGATCACGGTCCAGATAGACCCCCGGACCTGTGGAGGCATGGAGGCTCTGGCCGACCTGGGAGCGTATTCCTTGGCCACAGAAGGTAACGTGCATAGGGTCGGTGGACGCTGGCGTACCGCCCTCTCCGCTTTCGCTCGCGCGCGAGAAGTCCAGAAACGGGGGTGTGTAGATCCCGACCTGATGGCACGGATCGACTTGATGGAATCGTCCCTGAGACGCGACCTTGGGCAGCTCAGGGAGGCACTCTACCTTTTACACCGGGTTGAAGAGATCTCCATCGACCTGGAGGACAGCGAGAGCTACCTGTGCTCCCAGATCAACCGCGCAAACATAGAGCTGGTCAGAGAAGAGCCCGATGCAGCGACCACGATCCTGGAGCAAATCCTCTGCACGACGGACGATCCTCATGCCGTCCTCTTGATTCGGCACAATCTGGCCTGGGCACTCGCCCAAGCGGGCCAGACGCGTGAAGCAGCCAAGCTCCTCGAAGAGTCCCGAGATCTGTATTCCCGCTTTTCCGATCCGCTGATCACGAGTCGACGCCTCTGGCTCGAGGGCCTTATCGCCAAGGGCTTGGGCCAAGGCCGGCGCGCAGAGACTCTGCTGCAGGTCGCGAGATCTGCACTGGAAGAACACGGTTACGCGTTCGACGCCGCCCTCGTCCGGCACGACCTCGGCAGAATCATGGCCCACCTGGACGGCGAGCCACAACTCCCCCGCTGATCTCTTCAGCCTGCTCCCAGCCCCTCGCGCACCCGCTCCATCCCCGTATTGCTGCCGGAGAGGAGGACCCCCACCCGGCGGCCGTGGAACCTCGAGTCGGCCAGCAGGCCGGCCAAGGCCGCGGCTCCGGCGGGCTCCACGACGACCTTCAGGTGGCGGAGGATGAGACCCAGGGCGGCGAGGATCGCTTCGTCGGAGACGGTCAGGACGTCCGTGACGTGCCGCCGGATGATCTCGAAGTTGAGCAGACCCGGCTTGGGGGCGGTGAGGCCGTCGGCAACCGTGCGGATGGTCTCGGGCGGGGTCGGCGTGCCGGCGGCCAGGGAGCGGACGAGGCCGGCGGCGCCGGTGGGCTGGACGCCGAAGACCCGTGCGGCGGGGGCAAGGCCGCGGACGGCGAGGAGGGCTCCGGCGAGGAGGCCTCCTCCCGAGGTGGGCACGGCCAGGTCGTCCAGATCGGGGACGTCTTCGAGCAGCTCCCAGGTGGCGGTGCCGGCACCGGCGATGACGAAGGGATCGTCGAAGGGGTGCACCAGGGTGTAGCCGTGCTCCTCGCGCAGGCGCGCCAGGCGCTCGAAGGCCTGCGTGGCGTTGGTGATCCCCTCCTTCTCGATCCGCCCCCCGAGGGCTGCCACCGCGGCGAGCTTCTCGGGGACGGCGTTCTCGGGCATGACGACGACCAGCGAGGCGCCCACGGAGCGGGCCGCCCAGGCGGCGCCCAGGGCGGCGTTGCCGGCGGAGACGGTGATCAGGCCGCGCTCCAGCTCCGGACGGGTGAGCGACCGGATGCGGTTGTACGCGCCGCGCACCTTGAAGGAACCGGTCGTCTGGAGCCCCTCGGCCTTGAAGAAGAGCCGCGCGCCCGCGAGCTCGTCGAGCGCGTCCGACCGGAGGACCGGCGTGCGCACCACCACCCCGGCGAGGGCGCGGCGCGCCGCCAGCAGGTCCGGCAGGTCGGGGAGATCCATGCCCTCCTCCTTCTCTCTCAGGCGTTCAGCAGCTCCAGGACCTTGGAGACGGCGTCGCCCACCGGCACCAGGTGCTTGGCGCGGTCACGGCGCAGAGAGACCTCGACCTGGCCGTCCTTGAGCGATTTGGCGCCGACCACCAGGCGGACCGGCAGGCCGATCAGGTCCGCGTCCTTGAACTTGACGCCGGGACGCTCGTCGCGGTCGTCGTAGAAGACCTCGACGCCCTTCTCCCGGAGCTGGCCGTACAGTTCCTCGGTGACCCGCTTGACCTCCGCGTCGTCGGCATTCAGGGCGGCCAGCAGCACCTCGAACGGCGCCAGCGGACGCGGCCAGATGATGCCGTCGGCGTCGTGGTTCTGCTCGATCGCCGCGGCCACGGTGCGGCCGATCCCCAGGCCGTAGCACCCCATGATCATTGGATGCTCGGCGCCCACCTCGTCGGTGTAGGTACAGCCGAGCGACTTCGAGTACTTGTCGCCCAGCTTGAAGATGTGCCCGACCTCGATGCCGCGGAACAGCTCCAGCTTGCCGTCGCAGCGCGGGCACGGATCGCCGCCCGTGACGAGCAGGAAGTCGGCGAATTCGGAGAGCTCCACGTCGCGGCCCCAGTTGACGCCGGTCAGGTGGGCGTCCTCCTTGTTGGCGCCGCAGGCGAAGTTGGTCAGGTGCCGGACGCTCTCGTCCGCCACGAGACGGATGCCCGAGAGGCCCACCGGACCGGCGAAGCCCACCGGGGCGCCGGTCGCCTCGCGCACCTTCTCCTCCGGCGCCAGCTCGAGGCGCTCGACGTCGAGATGGTTCATCAGCTTGACCTCGTTGACCTCGCGGTCACCGCGGATGAGCGCGGCCACGAGCCCCTTCTCGGTCTCATAGATGAGCGTCTTGACGATCCGCTTCGCGGCCATCTTGAGGAAGCGGGCGACGTCCTCGACCGCCTTCTTGCCGGGCGTCGCGACCTCTTGCAGCTCCTGCGGCGGATGCGCCTCGCCGGCCGGATCGCGCCGCGTCTCGGCCTTCTCCACGTTCGCCGCGTAGCCGCAGGAGGGGCAGCGGACGACCGCGCTCTCGCCCGAGCCGGCGACCACCATGAACTCGTGGGAGGCCGAGCCGCCGATGGTGCCGGTGTCGGCCTCGACCGCGCTGTAGTCGAGATGGCAGGCGTCGAAGATCGCGCAGTAGGCGCGGCGCATCGCCTCGTAGGCCTTGTCGAGCCCGGCGGCGTCCACGTCGAAGGAGTAGGCGTCCTTCATGATGAACTCGCGCCCGCGCATGAGGCCGAAGCGCGGCCGGATCTCGTCGCGGAACTTGGTCTGGATCTGGTAGAGGTTGAACGGGAGCTGGCGGTAGCTCTTGACGTCGCGCCGCACCAGGTCGGTGATCACCTCTTCATGCGTGGGGCCGAAGGCGAACTCGCGGTCGTGGCGGTCCTTGATCCGCAGCAGCTCCTTGCCGTAGCGCTGCCAGCGCCCGGACTCCTGCCACAGCTCGGCCGGCTGGATGGCCGGCATCTGAAGCTCCAGGGCGCCCTCGGCCTCCAGCTCGCGGCGCACGATCGCCGAGAGCTTCGCGAGGCTCCGCCAGCCGAAGGGAAGGTACGTGTAGATGCCGGCCGCGACCTTCTTGATCATGCCGGCCCGGATCATGAGCTGGTGGCTGACGACTTCGGCGTCGTTGGGCACCTCGCGGGTGGTAAACAGGTAGTACTGGCTCCAGCGCATCTGGCCTCCGGGGGTCTATTTTCTCTGGCCCCGGCGCACCCGTTCGAGGAGGCGCGTCGAGTCCTTCATGCATTCCATCATCTTTTCCTGCAGCGCCTCGCCGCGGCTGCCGAGCGACCGGGCGCGGGCCAGGACGTTCCTCGCCCGGTCTTCCTCGCCCGACGCGAGGAGCGCCATGCCGAGGTGGGTCATGGTGGTGGGCGACGCGCCCAGCTCGTTCGAGCGGGCGAGGAAGTCGACGGCCTTGTCGAACTCCTTGCGCTTGTAGTGCACCCAACCCAGGGCGGCCAGCGGGAACTGCTTGATCTCGTCGGGCGAGAGCTCGACGGACCGGCGGGCGAAATCGAGCGCCTCGTCCAGGTCCTCTTCCATCTCCGCCAGGTTGTACGCCATCTCGTAGTAGGCGATCGACTTGGTGAAGTTCGAGCTCCCCTCGTCCAGCAGGCGGCGGCCGATCCGGTTCCCTTCGCGGAACTTGCCCTGGCTGCGCAGCGCCTCGATGAGCGCGGCATAGGCGGTCGCCTCCAGCATCTCGCCGGGATGCATGTCGAGCACCTTGCGGGTGACCGCCTCGATCTCCTGGCTGCGATTCAAGTGCAGGCAGATGAGGGCGTAGGACATGAGGAGCGTCGGGTTGTCCGGATCGAGCGCCAGGGCGCGGCGGTAGCAGGTCAGGGCCTGCTTCAGGTTGTCGCGCGCCAAAAGCTCCTCGCCCTTCTTGAACCACCCCTCGGCCTCGCCGTGCACGCCGGG
>Ga0062379_10000087_pt1 | contig 15851 bp, 15 predicted proteins | sample DOMMetBare2Fresh_2_FD_59484 | JGI IMG/M metagenome (GOLD analysis project Ga0062379, IMG submission 59484) | Wetland sediment microbial communities from St. Louis River estuary, USA, under dissolved organic matter induced mercury methylation -... | ecosystem: Environmental > Aquatic >...
AAATCGTCCTGAGAGGACTCCCTCCACCGAGTACTGCAAACAACCATCAAAAAGAAGTGGGCCGCTTGACGCCTGACCCGATGCTGAGAGTAGCGGGTCTTCACTCAAAGGTCCTCATCCTTTCCCTAAAAGTTCCTCACAAAACCTCAAACCGGCTAGAATGGTCCCGGCGAACCAAGACCCCGAGCTGAAGCTGATGAACGTGGTCCCATCACAGGCGGAGGACGCCCGGACTTGACCGGTATGGAGCGCGTCGAGCCGTTGTCCTCTCCTCCCTCCGAGAGGCGGCTCTACCAATTCGGAGAGTACCGGGTGGACCCGGTGCGCCGCCGCATCCTGCGCGATGGGGAGCAGATCGCCGTCACCTCCAAGTCCTTCTCTCTTTTGATGGTGCTCCTCGAGCGCCGCGGCGAGGTCGTGGACAAGGAGGAGCTCTTCCGCCAGGTCTGGCCGGACACCTACGTCACCGAGGCCAACCTCACCCAGAACGTCTCGTCGCTGCGCAAGGCGCTCGGCGAGAGGGCGGGCGACCGGCGCTTCATCGTGACGGTGCCGGGCCGCGGCTACTCCTTCGTGGCCGAGGTGATGGAGATCGCCGACGATGCGTCGTCGGGCATCTTTCCCATCCTGCGTCCGGAGGACGTCCAGGGGGCCGTCCGTCCCTTCCCGGCGCCCGCGAGCCCGGTGGCGATCGTTCCGGCGGCCCCTCCGGCGGTGGCCTTGCCGCTTCCTGCTCAGGAAGGGACGGGGGAGACGACGGCGGTCTCGGCGGTGACCGTTGCCGCACCGGTCCCGTCACGATGGTCGCGCCGGCCGGTGCTTCTGCTGATCGGGGGGATCGCCCTGCTGCTCACCGTGGTGGTGGCCGGTGTCGCCCTGTTGATCCGTCCGCGGACCGCTCCGGCGCCACCGGCTTCTCCTGCGGTGGCTCCGGCGGCGGCGGGGCACCGCCCGACCGTGGCGGTCCTGGGGTTCCGGGACCTGGCCGGCCGGCCGGAGACGGCGTGGCTCGGCGTCGCCCTCTCCGAGATGCTGACCACCGAGCTCGCCGCCGGCGGCCAGGCGCGGCTCATCTCCGGCGACAACATGACGCGGGCGCGGCAGTCGCTGGCGATCCCTTACACCGAGGCGCCGCGCGGGCCGGAGCTGGACCGGTTGCGCACCATCCTCGGCGCCGACGTGGTGATCGTCGGCTCCTACCTTTCCCTGGAGGCCGACGAGGGGCGCCAGATCCGTCTCGACCTGCGGGCGGTGAAGCTGCCCGGCGGGGCGATCGTCGCCACGGCGTCCGAGGTGGGCAAGGAGTCCGACCTGTTCGAGATCGTGACCCGGGTGGGCGCGCAGCTGAGGCAGGCCATCGGGTTGAACGAGCTGTCACCGGGGCAGACCCGGGCGCTCCAGGCCTTGCATCCCTCCGAGCCGGAGGCGGCGGAGCTCGCCGCGAAGGGTCTGGCGCGCCTGCGCGCCTACGATCCCATGAGAGCCCGCGAGCTGCTGGAACGGGCCGCCGAGATCGAGCCCGGCTCGGCGTCGATCCATTCGACCCTCGCGCGGGCCTGGTCGGACCTCGGCAATGACGCCCGCGCTCTCGCCGAGGCGCGCCGCGCCCTGGACCTCGCCCAATCCTTGCCGCGCGAGGAGCGGCTGGCGATCGAGGCGCGCTTCTACTCGACCGGCAAGCAATGGGCGCAGGCCGCGGAGATCTACCGTTCCCTCTGGACCTTCTTCCCCGACGAGCTCGACCACGGCCTGGCGCTCGCCACCTCGCTGATCAACGCCGGCCGCAGCAACGAGGCGCTCGAGGTCCTCGCCACCCTGCGGCAATCGCCCCTGGGCATGAACGACCCGCGCGTCGACCTCGAGGAGGCGCGGGCGGCCCGGCGGGTCTCGGACCTGGCGACCCAGGCGCGGGCCGCCGCCTCCGCCGCGGAAAAGGCCCAGCGGTCGGGAGAGCGCCTGGCGCTGGCGCGGGCGCTCATCTTCGAGGGGGACGCGCTCCTGCTGACCGGACAGCCGAACGAGGCGGTCCCCCGGTTCCGCAAGGCGGAGCAGCTCGCCCGCGCGGTGGGGCATACCTGGACGGTCGGCATGGCCGCGTCCAACCTGGCCAACGCCCTCCAGGCCCTCGGCCAGCTCGACGAAGCGGAGATCCGCAACGAGGAATCGCTCAAAGTCGCGCGCCAGCTCGGCACGGCCGGCGGCATCGCGGCCCAGGTCTACAGCCTGGCCATGATTCACCAGGACCGCGGTGAGCTCGACCAGGCCTTGCGGCAGCTCCGGGAGGCGCGCGCCTCCTTCATCGAGCTCGGCGACCGCATGATGCAGGGACGGGTCGAATCGAACATGGCGCCGGTCCTCCTGCAGCAGGGGGACGTGACGGCGGCGCGGCAGATGGCGGAGAACGCGGTCACCGCGGCGCGCGAGGTGAAGAACTGGGCCGACGAGGCGCACGCCCTCGAGGTCGAGGCGTCGATCCTCGCCTGGCAGGGCGATCTGGCCGGCGCCCGCCGGGAGCTCGAGCTCTCCTTGCGTCTCCTCCTCGGCCTCCGGCAGCCCTCCCTGGCGAGCACGGTGCTCGCGTCCTCGGCCGGCGTGCTGGCCCGTCTCGGCGACGTGGAGCTGGCAGGGCGCCGCCTGGAGCAGGCGGCCGCCTCGGAGCAGCGCTCCGGCGACAAGCTGGCCGGCGGCCCGGTGCTCAGCGCGCGCTCGCAGCTCGCCTTGCGGACCGGCGACGTGGCGCAGGCGCAGGCGCTCGCCACCGAGATGCTCCGCCTGGCCCGCCAGACGGGGGCCCGCACGTATGAAGCCTGGGCGCTCTACGACCTGGGCCGGGCGCAGTCGGCCGCGGGGAACCGTGCGGGAGCCCGCTCCTCCTTCGAGCTCGCCCTGGAGCAGAGCGAAGAGACGGGAGACGCCTTGCGCACCGCGCTCGTCCGCCTCGAGCTGGCCCGCCTGGAGCTTGCCGCGGGGAGGAACGGCAAGGCCCTCGAGCTGGCGCGTGCCGCGGCCGGCTGGCTGGCGCCGCGTGGCTTCGCGGGGCTGGAAGCCGAGTCTCTCGCCGTGGTGGCGGAAGCCTCGCTGCGCGTTGGGCGGCCGGCGGACGCCCGGGCGGCCTGGGAGCGGATCCGGGGCGTGGCGGGCTCCACCCAGGACCGCGAGCTGGCGCTCGGGCTGGCCTCTTCTCTCGCCCGCGGCGACGCCGCCGCGGGCGACGTCGCCGGAGCCGCCCGGGGCCTCCTGGGAGCGATCACCGAGGCCGAGAGGCTCGGCTTCGTGCCCATCGCCCGGGAGGCCCGCCGCGTCCTGGGGGAGATCAGCCCCGGGCGACCAGATCGATCTCCACCAAAGCCCCCTTCGGCAGCGCCGCCACCTGCACCGTCGACCGGGCGGGCCGGTGCGCTCCCATCGCCTCGGCATAGATCGCGTTGAGCTTGGGGAAGTCGGCGAGATCGACCACGTAGACCGTGGCCTTCACCACCTGCTCGAAGGTGCAGCCGCCGCTCTCCAGCACATGGCGGAGATTCTTGAACACCTGCCGGGCCTGCGCTTCGAACCCTCCCGGGACCAGCTCGCCGGTGGCGGGATCGAGGCCGACCTGGCCGGATGTGTAGAGCCAGCCGTCGATCGACACGGCCTGCGAATAGGGACCGATGGCCTTCGGGGCGTCGTCGGTGTGATGAAATTTCATGGGCGCATTCCTTTCCTGGTCAAGAGGGAGAGGGGACCTCGGCGGACGGATCCGCCGCGTCGAGCACGGCGATGAACGGGAGATTGCGGTAGCGCTCGTCGAAGTCCAGCCCGTAGCCCACCACGAAGAGGTTCTCGATCTCGAAGCCGCGGTAGTCGATGGGGACCTCCACCTCCCGCGCCGAGCACTTGTCGAGGAGCGCGCAGAGGCGGACGCTGCGGGCGCCGCGGAAGCGCAGCAGGCCGAGGATCGTGTTGAGCGTATGGCCGGTGTCCACGATGTCCTCGATCAGCAGGACGTCCTTGCCGCGCACCGGGAGGTCGACGTCCTTGCGGATGCGCACCTCGCCCGGTGTCGTGCTGCCCCCATAGCTGGAGGTCTGGAAGAAGTCGATGGCCAGCGGCACCTTCAGGTTCTTGAGCAGGTCCACCATGAAAAACACCGATCCCTTGAGGACACCGATACAGAGGAGACGGTCGCTCTCCGCGTAGTCGCGGTCGATCTCCGCCGCCAGCTCGGCCACCCGCCGTTCCAGCTCCTCCCGCGTCACCAACACTCGCATCCGGTTTCCTTTCCCGCCGCCTTTGGCTTAGAATCCTGGAGTTATACAGGTCTTTCTATGGCTACAGTCCAGGAGCTGAGCGTCCTTCACCGCCGTTACGCCGACTTGTCGCACCGCTTTCGGGCGGGGTGGACATTCCATCAGTTTCTCCAGAGTCTCGCCAAGAGCATCCTTCAGCGGACGGAAGACGCCCATTCCGCCGCCTTCCAGGACCTCTACACCGAGCTCAAGGAGATCTCCCAGATCCTGAACGCCGCGGAGAGCGACCGCATCCGCAGCCAGCTCGACACGATCGACCGCCAGCTCACCGAGCTGATGGCGGCGCTCGACGAGGAGGATACCAAACTCACCCCCGACTTGATGCGGCAATTTTTCCGCCGCATCAAGACGTACGACGACAAGATCCTCACCCAGCTCGTCAAGTTCTACATCTACGTCCAGCGCGGCGGCCCCTGGCCGCCCGACCGGCTCGACAAGGTCGACTTCCTGCTCGCCCGGCTGAGCGAGGTCGAGGACGACCGGACGGGCGAGGTGACGCTCTCCGACACGCCGCGCCTCACCGAGATCTACCATGGCCTCTGGGCCATGCTCGGGGCCGAGGCGCCGGAGCGCGAGGTGGTCGAGATGTACCGCCGGCAGATCGACTCGATCCGCGGCGAGATCGCGCAGATGGACACCATCGACCGCTTGAACGAAGCGGGGCTGGTGCGCACCTACCGCGACCTGAAGCACGACCTCGGCGCGCTCTTCTTCCATCCCGACCTTCTCCTCGCGATCCAGGACACCAACCTCGCCTTCAAGAGCCGCATCGAGAAGATCTACCGGCAGGAAGAGCGGCGGATCGCCGCCGAGTACCAGCGCGTCTTCGAGCTGGAGCGCGAGGTGCCGATCGACCGCGAGCTCGATGTGGAGCTCGGCGAGTTCCGCCAGGAGATCGAGCGCTTCGAGCGCAAGCTGCAGAGCCAGGAGTGGAAGCTGGAGGACATCGCGCAGATCCGCCAGAGGGTCCGCGAGCTGCTGCCCCGGCTGACCGCCGCCGACCATGCGCGGACGGAGGCGCGGAGCCACGTCCATCCGAACCCGCCCACCACCGGCGAGCACCTCCTGCACGCCGCGGCCGAGGCGGCGTCGGCTCCCATGGCGCAGCACGAAGAGGTGTTCGGCGAGGTCTACCGGCGCCTGCTCGACACCCTGCGCGAGATCAACCCGGACCTGGCACCCGAGCGGGTGGTGCTCAATCCCGACATCTTCCCGTTGCGCCTGGAGCCGCGCGAGGTCACGGCCTACCGCCGCCTGTTCGGCCGCAAGCCGTGCGACCGCGAGCTCGAGCAGTTCCTCTTGAACGCCGCCTCCCTGCGCATCAAGCTCAACGAAGAGGCGCACGAGATCACCGGCATCCTCGACGAGACCTCGATGACCGGCGAATCGCCGGTCTACGCCCAGGCCCGGACGGCCGCCCGGCTGGCCGACTCCTATCTCTGGCGCTTCAGCCACGTGATGACCCAGGCCGGCCTCACGGCGGACGCCTCCGAGATCCGCCAGCTCGAGGTGCTGCGCATGCGCCTGATGCGGGACTATTCCGGGCTCTGGCTGCTGGTCTGGAAACCGTTCTTCAACCGGCGCCCCGGCACCACCCTGGCTTGACCGTCGAGCTCCACGACCCGTTCGGCAACGTCCGGGCCCTCGGGGCGTTCCTGGGGCTGCCGGACGACGTCTATCACGGCGATCCCCGCTACGCGGCGGTGCCGCGCGAAGAGGTGATGGCCGCCCTCCACCGGCGCGAGTTCCTGCGCTCCCAGCGCGCCTGGGTGGCCACGGTCGACGACTTCCCCGTCGCCCGCCTGGTGGCCCGCCGTTCTCCGGCGCTCCACGACGGCCAGGGGCGTCCCCTCGGCCTCCTCGGCTTTTTCGAGGCCTTGGAGGAACCGGAAGGAAAGGAAGGAGCGCTCCGCCTCCTGGCCGAAGCGGTGGCCTGGTTGCGCGAGACCGGCGCCGGCCGGATCGTCGGACCGATGGATGGCGACACCTGGGGCCGGCACCGGCTGAACGTGGGACCGTTCGACGATCCGCCCTTCCTCCTGGAGCCCTACAACCCGGCCTGGTACCCGGAGATCTGGGAGGAGGCCGGCTTCGCAGTGCTGGAGAGCTGGTTCTCGAAGCAGGTCGATCCCTGCGACGTGGTGGCCCACCTGTACCCGCGGGCCGACCGGGCGCGGGAGGCGGGCTATCACCTCCGCCCGCTCGACAGGAGCCGTCTGGCGGACGAGCTGCGCCTCCTCTGCCGCCTCTCCCGCGAGGTCTTCGCCGGCCGGTCCCTCTTCACCGAGATCCCCGAGGAGGAATTCCTCGCCCTCCACGCCGGCTCCCCAGGGCTCCTCGATCCGGATCTGGTGCTCTTCGCCCGTTCGCCCCAGGGAGACGACGCCGGCTTCCTCTTCGCCTATCCCGACCGCTTCCGCGCCGTCGCCGCCATGCGCGGCAAGAGCGGCCTCCTCGCGAAGCTCCGCTACCACCGCCGGCGTGACGACACCGACACCGTGGACTTCAAGACCCTCGGCGTCCTCCCCGCCCACCGGCGAGCCGGCGTCGCCGCCCTCCTGATGCACCAGGGCCATCTCCACGCCCAGGGAAAAGGCTACCGCACCGCCAACCACTGCCTCGTCCCCGCCGGCGGCCCCGCCGGAGAGCTGGATGGGGGAGCCGGCCGGCTCCTCCGGCGGTACCACCTCTACGAGTGGTCCCCGGCCGCAGAGCCCCCGCCCGCCTGAACGCGAATCAAGAGGCGCTGGGTACGCTGTGGCTGGGCGAGCCCTGAACAGTTGCTGCCGCGGCTGCGCCCTCTGCGGCTACTACAACGGCCCTCTCTGCCCGTAAGGCCTACAGCCCCTTTGACCCACACCCGCGACTGCTTGGCATCGTTCCCCGACCGTTGTAGTATTTCCTCAGACGTTCGGAGCCGAGGTGGACATGTGCATATCGCAAAGCAGTGAACCCAAAGGAGGTCTTTATGCCTGGCGAAGCAATCCAAGCTCCCGGTCCGTGCAACCCTGCCTGCACCAAGGTCGTCAAGTTCATGACGGATCACGAGCTGCCACCCAGTATCGGGATCAGCCTGCCGCCCTACACGAGCATTGATGGCTATCGGTACATCAACGTCTTCGTGCGATTCAGCCAGGTGGCCGGCGATGAGCCGCCGGTGGATCTGGGTGTGATCTTTGCCTTCGATGCGAATGGCACGATGGGGGCCCGCCGGTATGTCAACCTGGAGCAAAACCTCAGCGGCCCGCAGAGCACCAACTTCATCGAAGTGTCCGGTCGAGGCAGTTGGCACGGTAGCCCGCACAACATCAGCACGTACCTGGCGAGGTTCCCGGTGATGGGGCCGTTCATCGAGGTCTTTGTCTACAACCGGGCAGCCATCAAGAGAACCGTCAGTGTGTGGGGCTATCTCGTCTCGTAAGACGGTGCAGGTCGCCCCACACCCGGTGCAGCCGCAGGCCGTCACCTGGGGGCATGTTTCCGGTAGACTCGGCGCCTGATGACCGAAAAACCCGAGATCGGCATGCGATGGCGGGACTTCATCGCGGACCTCTATGTCCGCGCAGATTCCGATCGTGCGGACCACGTGGCGGCTTTTCGAGCCCTCCTCTTCTTCACTCCGGCGTCAGCTCAGCAGATTCCGTTCGTCTTGGGAGCCGCCGCCTCTGGGCTCCCCTGATGAGCACCACCCCAGATTCCGTTCGCACGAGTTACGACTCCGTTGCGGCCGCGTACGTTGAGCATCTCTACGCCGAGCTTGCCGAGAAGCCTCTCGACCGGCATCTTCTGAACCGCTTCGCCGAGGAGGTCCGAGATCGCGGCGTGGCCGGTGACCTCGGATGCGGCCCAGGCCATGTCGCGCGCCATCTCCACGATCAGGGTGTTCGCGTGTTGGGTATCGACCTTTCTCCCGAAATGGTCCGCTGGGCCACGCAGCTCAATCCGGGTCTCGAGTTTCGTGTCGGCGACATGCGCTCGCTCGATCTCCCGGATGCGTCCCTGGCAGGCATCGTCGCCTTCTATTCCATCATCCACTTCTCGCCGCAGGAGCTTGGCGATGCTCTTCGGGAGCTCCACCGAGTCCTCACATCCAACGGGGTTCTTCTGCTTTCCTTCCACGCCGGAGATACCACGCTCCACCTCGACGAGCTCTGGGGGCAGGCGGTCTCTCTGGATTTTCGCTTTCTCGTGCCAGGCGAGGTCATCGCCTCCCTCCAGTCGGCCGGCTTCGCCGTCACGGAGTCCACCGAGCGCGAGCCCTACGCCGGTGCGGAGTATCCGAGCCGCAGGTGCTACCTCTTCGCAAGGGCTACATCGCCATGAAACGTTTCCTCTTCTGTTCCGTGTTGCTCGCGTTCCTGTCGGGGCCGGGCCTGGGCGCCCAGAGCACGCCGGCAAGGGTTGAAGAGATGGCCGCGCCGCTCGTCATCGGCGAGACGTTCACACTCCCCTCCAAAATCCTGGGGGAAATCCGGCGCATCAACGTTTATCTGCCACCGGGATACGTCGCGTCGAAGGATCAGCGTCTCCCCGTGCTGTACATGCCGGATGGGGGAATGGCGGAGGACTTCCTGCATGTGGCCGGGCTCGTTCAGGTCTCCGCCGGGAATGGCACGATGCGGCCCTTCCTCCTCGTGGGGATCGAGAACACGGAGCGCCGCCGCGACATGACCGGCCCGACGAACAATGAAGAGGACAGGAAGATCGCGCCGCGGGTCGGCGGCTCGGCCGCCTTTCGCCGATTCCTGCGCGACGAGCTCATGCCCGAGATCCGGGCGCGCTATCGGACCACCGAGGAGACCGCGATCGTGGGGGAGTCACTGGCCGGACTCTTCATCGTGGAGACGTTCCTCCTGGAGCCCGACCTGTTCGATACCTGTCTGGCGTTCGATCCGAGCCTCTGGTGGAACGACCGGCAACTGGTGAAGGACGCGGGCAAATACCTCGCGGCCGGCTCGCGGCGCCCCAGGACGCTGTACCTGGCGACCAGCGACGAGGCGGATCTCGAGGCCACCAGGCGCTTCGTGGATCTTTTCGACGGCACAACGGCGCCCAACGTCAAGCTGTATTACGTGCCGATGCCGGCCGAGCACCACGCGACGATCTATCATCCGGCCGCGCTCGACGCATTCCGCACCGTCTTCAGGCCGGAGGCGCAGACACCTCCAAAGTGATGGGCTCGCACCGCAGATCGGCCGGCTCGTGCCGGTCCCGCGGGCGGGGGAGGGTGGCGCCTTCAGAGATCAGATCGAGAAGACCTTCGGACACTTCCACGCGGCAGGTTCCCGGCCGGCTCAGATCGTAGACGTTGGCGAGGTCGGTGACGGCTTCGACGGTGCCGCCGGGGGGGACCTCGACGTAGTCCTCGCGGGTTGGATCGCCGCGTTTCACCATCGGGCCGGCATAAGGGATCTTGGCGCCGTCCGGACCGGTGACGGTCAGGATCGATCCCTTCCATCTCTCGAAAGGTGTGTTCCAGCGCAGGAACCAGAGTGGCCGGCCGCCTCGATTCGTCAGGACGAAACGGATTTCCACCGGGCCGCCCGCGATGAGCGGAGGCTTGGGCTCGATCCGGCAGTCGAGGGATGGAGGGGCCGCGGCGGTGGGCATGCAGGTGGTGGCGAGGAGTGCCGCGAGAGCGGTGGCGGAGAGGAGCTTGGCCATCGGAGTCCTCAACCCGGAAAAGGCCGTGGGGGCGGGGGCGTCCGCCCCCACGGCCTCCGGGACGCACCGCGAGTCTATCGCGTCTCGGCGAAGTACTCGTGGTTGTCGGCGTTCATGATGGCCTGGCTGGGGCTGCTGGTCGCCAGGCTCTTGGCGGCCGTCTGCCCGTAGGCGTAGTCCTGCGTGCCGGCGACCACCGTGAAGTGGCTGGTCTCGTGGACGAGGGTGCCGGCCTTGGAGTCGATCCCGAGGCTCGGGGCGCTCCAGAACGCGTTGCACAGGTGCACCTTGTACGGCTGGTTGGCGTAGACGTAGGCGTAGGCGCTGTCGGTGCAGTCGCAATAGAAGGTGAAGGTCTTGGTGGAGAAGGCGCTGTAGATGTTGGTGTAGTGGCTCTGCACCGTCGAGTAGCGCGACGAGGTGTAGGCGCCGAACCAGGTCTTGTAGGCGGTGTCGGTCGACCGCGAGGCCGTCGGCAGGTTGTTCAGATAGTCGCGGGCCTTGAGCGAGATCGACTGGGCGTTCCCGATCGCGGTGAGGAGAGAGCTCTGGCGGCTGCTGGAGCAGCTCACATAACCCGGGGTCAGATATTCGTCGAAGATCACGTTCGGCGCACCGGCGTCGATCGCGGCCGGAGCCTGCGCCAGGCGCGCGTCGCGCTCGATGCCCAGGGAGAGCACGTTGGACTCGATGTGCCCGACCTTGGCCGCGGCAACCTTCGCGCCCTCGGCGCGCAGGGCCTCACGCACCGGCACGCGGTACTGGAACGAATACTCGCCCGTGCGGGAGATGTCATACGCGCTCGACAGCTCGACGCGCGCCGTCACCGTGCCACCGGCGGGGATGCGGATGAAATCCTCGGCCCGCGGCGTGGCCCACTTGTACAGGCGGCCGATGTAATCGACCGGCTGCCCATCGCGGCGCACCTCGAAAATGTTCTCCTGAATGCCCCGGACCGGGGTCTGCCAGCTCAGGACATACAGGTCCTCGCTGGTCTCATTGTGCAGCGTGAAACGGACAAACACGTCGTCCGACGCGCCCAGCGCAGCCTTCTCCGCCTGAATCTCGGAGGTGAGAACGCGCGGCGCCGCCGACGCGACGGTGGCACTCACCAGAAGCGCAGCAACTCCCGCAATCAAAAACCGCAGAGCTCCACGAGACTTCAACATGAACCCTATCCTCCTCGTCCAAGACCTCGGTCTGCCACATTCATTGCGGCGGCCGGGCCGAATTCGCGCATAACCTGAAGGAGAGCGGCGCTCTCTGAGAGGTAGGTGCACCTCGCGGGGAAAAGCGAGCCCCTCACCCCCTGGCCCCCTCTCCCATCCCCTCCCTTCCACCGGGAGAGGGGGAAAAGTCAGGAAAAAACGGATGGAAGGTCGGCGATGGAGTCGAGGACCAGGTCTGCCGCGGCCCGGGCTCGGTCCTCGTCCTGCGGGCGGTACTTGCCGGTGCGCACGGCGATGCCGGTCATGCCGGAGTGCCGGGCTCCGGCGACGTCGGATTCCAGGTCGTCGCCGACGACGGCGATCTGGTCCCGGGGGATGCCGAGCTCGCGGGCGGCGGCTTCGAAGAAGGCCGGGCTCGGCTTGCCGACGAGGGTGGCGGCCGTGCCGCTGCCGTACTCCAGGGCGGCGATGAAGGGGCCGGCGTCGAGGCTCAATCCGCCGTCCGTATGCCAGTAGCGGTTGCGCTGGATGGCCAGGAGCGCGGCACCGTTCATGAGGTGGCGGAACGCCTGGTTCAGCAGGGAGAAGGTCCAGGCCTCGCCGAGATCCCCCACGACGATCGCCTCCGGCGCCTCGTCGTCCGGCTCGATGCCGGGGAGGTCGGTCCAGGTCTCCCGGGCCAGCAGGAGCTGGGCGCGGCGGACCCCGCGGTCACGCAACCAGCGGCCGGCCGCCGCCGGAGCGGAGAGGATCTCCTCGGTCTCCGCCGGAATTCCCATCTCCCGAAGCCGTTCGGCGAGAGCGGCCCGCGGCCGGCGGGTCGTGTTGGTGGTGAACCGGAACGGCACGCCGCGCCGCCGCAGCTCGGCGAGAGCCGCGGCGGCACCCGGGATCGCACGTCCTTCCTGATAGACCGTGCCGTCGAGGTCGAGGAGGAGGCCCCTCACCCCCTGGCCCCCTCTCCCATCCCCTCCCTTCCACCGGGAGAGGGGGAACCTTGCCGGTCCCACAGGTGACTGCGGCCAGAGGCGATGGCGATGACCTGGAGCACGGAATCGATGTCTTCCAAGGCGGCATCGTTCGAGAACCGCAAGACCTCATACCCGAGGGAGCGAAGAAAGGCGTCGCGATTTTCATCGTGCGCTTTCTGGTGGGGTTCATCGTGGACGGCCCCATCGAGCTCGACGACCAGCTTTGCCTCGTAGCAAAAGAAGTCGGTGATGAATCCCTCGACGGGGAACTGGCGGCGGAACTTGAGGTCGAGGAAGCGGCGCGCCCGGAGTCTCTCCCAGAGAAACGTCTCGGCCGGCGTCTGTTGTGCGCGGAGCTCGCGAGCCCTTCCCGCTTCGGGGGGCCGAGCCTCTCTGGATCTCCGAGTCGCTGGAACCGCACCAAAACCCCGCCTGGGCATCTTCGTCCTCCGTCTTTTCCCTGTCTGGTCCCCCCTCTCCCGGTGGAAGGGAGGGGGTGGGAGAGGGGGTTAGGGGGTGAGGGGCCACACCCTCACAGCAGGTCAGGATGCCGAAGCAGAGCGCCCAGGAGCTTCTGGACGTTGCCGGCGGCGCGGGCTCCGGCGGCGAGGACGTCGTCGTGGACGATCGGCTCGTCGCTCATCCCGGCCGCGGGGTTGCTCACCATGGAGAGACCGAGGCAGCGCACGCCCATGTGCCGCGCGGCGATGACCTCGAGGACGGTGGACATGCCGGCCACGTCGCCGCCCAGGGTGCGGAGCATGCGCACCTCGGCCGGCGTCTCGTAGGCCGGTCCGGCCAGGCCGGCGTAGACGCCGTCGCTCAGAGGGACTCCGAGCTCGCCGGCGAGGCGGTGCGCGAGGCCGCGCAGGGCCGGGTCATAGGCGCCGGTCATGTCCGGGAAGCGCGGTCCCCATTCGGCCGGGAGCTGGCCGCGCAGCGGGTTCAACCCGGTCAGGTTGATGTGGTCGTTGATCAGCACCAGGTCTCCCGGCCGGTGCTCGGGCCGCAGCCCGCCGGTGGCATTGGTCAGGATCAGCACCTTGATGCCGAGCAGGACGGCCAGGCGGACCGGGAAGACCGTCTCGTAGCCGCTGTACCCCTGATAGGAATGGAGGCGTCCGCGGTAATAGAGGACCGGCCGGTCCGGGCGGGGGAGCAGGACGTCCACCTCGTGCGGATGCCCTTCGACCGGGTGGCAGGAGAAGGGGAGGAAGTACTCCAGAGAAACCGGTCCGTGGATGCGCTCGCCCAGATCCACGGCGAGCCCGGATCCGGAAACGACCGCCACGAGCGGGCGGTCCCAGCCCAGGCCGGTCCAGCGGTCCACGGCTTCTTTGAGGGGGGTGACGAGATCGTCGTCTGGTTCATCGTCCATGGTACGGGGATCGTAGCAGAGTGGCACCTGCCGGTTTGCTCCCCGGGCGTTCCCCCTGGTATGCTGAGCAGCGCTTTCTTCAGATGGAATTCGCCACGATGAGCCAAGAGATCGAGGCTGCCGAGGTGCTGCGCGAAGCCCGGGAGGGCGAGGAGCGGCGCAACGAACGGCTGCTCCAGGCCATCTTCGACCATGCACCCGTCGGCATCGAGATTTTCGACCGCGAGGGGATCTCGCGGCGGATGAACCTGACGCAGAGTCAACTGTTCGGCCTGCCCTCCGTTGATGCGGTCTCCGGCCGGTTCAACGTCCGTACCGATCCCATGGCCGTGAGCTCCGGCGCCTCGGCTCAGTTCGAGCGCGCGTTGCTGGGCGAGAGCGTCCCGCCTTGGGATCAGGTGGTGAGCCTGCCCACCGCCGGGCCCGATGGACGCCTGGCCGTCAAGCGGGTCGTCCTCAACCGCCTGTTCTTTCCGGTGCACGACGAGCGCGGCGAGATCGACGCGGTGATCTCCATCGCCTGGGACAACACCGCACGGTCCGAGGCCGAGAGGGCGTTGCGCGAGACCGAGAGCCGGCTCTGGCAGATCCTCGAGGCCCTGCCGGTGGGCGTGCTGGTCCATGGGCGTGGCGGCGGCCTGGTCTACAGCAACGAGGTGGCGCAGCGGATTCTGTGGAACGGTTCGGAGCTCCGGCCTCTGGTGCGGGCCGGCACGCGCGAGCCGTATCCTCCCGCGCACCTCCCCGGGGCGCGCGCCCTCCGCGGGGAGATCTCCGAGGTCGACGACGTGGAGGTCGACGCGCCGGAGCAGAGCATTCCTCTGCTGGTGAGCGGCTCGCCGGTGGTGGATGAGGCGGGGAAGCCTCAGCTCGCCGTTTCGGTCTTCGTCGATCTCACCGAAACGCGGCGTCTGGCGCGCACCCAGGACGAGTTCGTCTCCACCGTGAGCCACGAGCTGCGCACCCCTTTGACCTCCATCCGTGGCTCGCTCTCCCTCCTGTCGGCGGAGGTCGGCGGGCCCATCCCCGAACGGATGCGTCCCCTCCTCGACATCGCGCTGCGCAACACCGAGCGTCTCCTGGTCCTGATCAATGATCTGCTGGACATCCAGCGGCTCGAGGCCGGTTTCCACGACATCGTCCTGGAGGAGGCCGAGCTCGGTCCTCTGGTGGAGAGGGCCCTGGAGGACAATCAGACCTACTCGGCCCAGCAGGGTGTCACCTTCCGCGTGGTCTGTCTGGAGCCGGATCTCCGCGTGCGGGCCGATGCGCGGCGCTTCTTCCAGGTCATGGCCAATCTCTTGTCCAATGCGGCCAAGTTCTCTCCGCCGCGGGGAGAGGTGGAGGTGGGGACGGCGCGCGTGGGCGGGTGGGCGCGCATCTCGGTCCGCGACCACGGCCCGGGCATCCCGGAGGAGTTCCGCTCCCGCATCTTCTCCCGCTTTGCCCAGGCCGACGCCTCGACCACCCGGAGCCGCGGTGGGACGGGCCTCGGCCTCAGCATCAGCAAAGAGCTGGTGGATCTCATGGGCGGCCGGCTGACCTTCGAGACCGCCCTGGGCCGGGGGACCACCTTCCATCTGGACCTGCCGGCGCTGCGCAGGACCTGGACGGGCCAGGTCCGGATGGTCCCGGGCGGCCCCGCGGTGTAGACCGCAGGGGCGCCGTCCGCACCCAAGGATTTGCCCCCTACAGGGCGGGGAGGAGATCGGCGACGGCGATGGGCTTCCCGGGCTGCGCGAGCGGCGCGATCTGCTCGCCGCGGCGCAGGACCCGCCGGGTGCGGTAGCTCCCGGCCTCCGGATCCCGGTAGACCTCCAGGACGTTGCGGGCGAGGTTCACGATCCAGTAGTCCTGGATGCCGGCTTCCGCGTACATCCGGGCCTTGCGCTTCCGGTCGTGGAACTGCGAGGTGACGGCCACCTCGACGACCAGGGCCGCACCGGTCGGGTGGGAATCCTGGTAATCGTTGGGATCTCGCGGAACGACGGCGAGGTCGGGTTCGGGCATGTGGTCCGTGCCGAGGGCCAGAGGCAACTGGGTATCGATCTCGAAGTCCTCGGAGGGGAAGACGGCCAGCAAGACGCGCCGTCCTCTCCGGATTCCTGCCGCGTGCGTGCTCTCTTGCGGCGTCATCTCGTAGACCACCCCGTCGACGAGCTCGACCCGGCGGTCTTCGAAGACCCCGGCCTCGGCCATGCGTACATAGGCCTCCCGCGTGGTGTGTCTCCTGATCTCTGCGGTCGCCATGCCGTCCTCCCCTGGGACCACGGTGCGGAGAAGCACGTCAAGCCTCCGCTCCGTTCTCTGAATTGTACCTGAAGGGGACATGCAGGGGCGGGACGTTGCAGTGGTCGCGACCGAAGGGCGGGTGCGATAT
>Ga0062379_10000089_pt1 | contig 15809 bp, 14 predicted proteins | sample DOMMetBare2Fresh_2_FD_59484 | JGI IMG/M metagenome (GOLD analysis project Ga0062379, IMG submission 59484) | Wetland sediment microbial communities from St. Louis River estuary, USA, under dissolved organic matter induced mercury methylation -... | ecosystem: Environmental > Aquatic >...
TTCAGGAAGCGGGGGCGCGTCCCGAGGACGCAATGCATCCAGACCCGCGGCACCCCGGTCTCGACGCATTGGCGGACGAGGCCTTCGGCGGCATCGGCCGGGGTCACGATGACGAGGCCGTCCGGCCGCTGGGGGAGGGAGGCGAGGTCGGGATAGCAAGGCTCGCCGTCGAAGGCATCGAGGCGCGGGTTGATGGCGAGGACCGCCACGCCCCTCTTGCGCAGCGTGCGGTAGATCAGGTTCGCGGGGCTCTCGTCGGAGTGGGAGACGCCGGCGATGGCGATGCATTCCTGGGCGAGGAAGTCGGCGGCGAGATCGTCGATGTGGGACATGAAGCGGTCCTCCTTGGTGTGTCGGCCCCTTCCATCCTACGCAGAGCGGCGCCCGGGGCCGCCACCCGCCCGGGTGGGGCCTTTCTCGGCAAGCCTGGGGCGGCCCAAGAAAAAGGGGGCCCTGGAAGGGGCCCCCGGAGCCAACCGCCACAGCCGTTGCCGCTTTTATGGGGCGCCGGGCACGAAGTACCCCACGACGTCGACGGCGACGTGGGTGGAGCCTCCGCCGGTGAGGATGGGCTGGATCTTCAGCTTGCCGTCCACGGTGAGCTGGGAGATGGCGTTGTTGGTGCGTGCGTCGCTCGCGACGAAGGTGAGGGTGCTGGAGGTCGGAGGAGTCGTCGAGGCGTAGACCACGAGGTAGCCGGTGTTGGTGGCTCCCACGGCGGTGACGTTGATCGCCACCGCGGTCGCATTGCCGGGCACGCCGCAGGCTCCGAAGACAGTCAGCTCGCGGACCGATCCCGAAGCGACCGGGGTGGCGCCGTCGCCCAGGGTGCGCGTGTCGAGCAGGCGGCAGGGCGTCACGGTGTTGTAGTCGCCGGGGGTGACGGCGGCGGTGGCGGGGGCGAGGGTCTGCAGGTTCAACTGGTTCGGGGCGCCGGCCTCGAAGACTCCGAGACTCGACAGAGCCACGGCGGCGGTCTGGTCGCTGTCGAAGCGGAAGGAGATGACCGATGCGTAGTCCAGCTCGGCAGGCGGCGTGGTCGCGGCGGGCGCCGTCCAGGTGATCCCCGTCGGATCGACGGCCGCCGTCCAATTGTTGGCGGCAAAGCCGTCACCGTCGGCGTAGGTGATGTTCTCGATCACCCCGACGGTCGTGTTGAAGGGGACGCGGAAGCTGCTGATCCGGCGGTCGAAGTCGTGATTCTGCAAGGCGTACGCGAAGCGTTGCCGGGTCGGGCTCCCCGCCAGGGTGGTGACGCGGACGGCGAGCTGCACGCGTCCCTCGCCCGTGTCGAGCAGCCGGTTGTCGGCGTTCGCTCCCGGGGTCGTCGGGTTCACCCAGGCGTTGATGGCCGGCCCCTGGGAGTACGCGCCAACCGTGGCGAAGGTCCAGGTGCTGCCCGGCTTCGCCGGCGTGACCTGCCGGTAGCCCATGCTGTTGAAGATGTTGACGTCGTTGCGGACGACGTAGAACGCCTCGACGTAGTACGTGGCACCCGCCACCTGGAGGTCCGTCTCGGCGGCCTTCAGGCCGTGCGTGAAGGCGTTCTCCCCGGAGCCGGAGAAGTCCTGGACGCAGTCGCCGTTGGTGTCGAAGTGGGTGGCGATGCCGCCGCAGTGGGACCAGATCCCGGTCGAAGCCGTGACCTCGGCCCGCGGGGCGAGGGAGCCGACGCTGTTGTTGGTGCTGGTGCCGTAGACGTCCGCGCAGCCGATGCCGAGGACGTGCGAGTCGGTGCAGGCGCCCGCGTCACAACCGCTGTTGATGGTCAGGAACGCGTGCTTGAGATCGCTGCGGCCGAGCGGCTCGAAGACGCCGCCGCTGCTGCGCGTCATCTGCCAGACCAGGAACGGATGCTGGTCGTTCCACGGTGGTGTCGAAAGATTGGTGAACTTGGAGTACCAGGGCACGTTCGCGGTGCCGACGTTCTCCAGCTCCGCCGACGGCAGGACCACCACCACCGACCGGCCGTTCACCGTGGCGATACCGGCCTGGGCGATGCTCGACATGTTGACCAGGCCGACGTCGACGTTGCCGGACCAGTCGCCGCAAGGAGGCGGCGCATTGATGCCGATGGGCGGCCCCGGCGGGATGTCACCGACCTGCAGCGTCGCGTCGAGGTTGAGGACGCCGACCGTCACCGTGGTGTACCGGTCGTCGCCGAGCTTGCGGGCGAGAGCGAGAGTCGGCCGCAGGTCCGCGTTCAGATAGCGCAGCTCGCCGGTCTCCTTGTCGAGCTCCCACTGCGCGTCCGCGGTGGTGAGCAGCGCCTCGCCGGCGGCGTCGATCAGCTCGAGGGTGGTCGACTTCCGGCCGGGCCGCAGCTCCAGGCTCGACAAGTCGAAAGAGCCCGCCGGACCGCGCAGGCGGAAGCCGCCACGGTGGTGGAGCGAGCCCCCCTCGAAGCCGTGGAACCCGTCCACCGCGACGGCGGCGTGCAGGTCGATCTGGCCCTTGGCGGTGAAGGACGGCGCGTCCGGCGCCGCGACCGACAGCGGATGCTGTGCGTGCCCCAGGGCGGTCGGCTCGACGCCGGTCACCTCCAGACCGAGGCCGGAGAGGGTCCGGGTATCGAGCCCGACCGTCGTCACCGCCTCGAGGAGGGCCCACGAAGCCGTTGCAGCCTCCTGCTTCTCCTTCTTCTGCGGTGCCGCGGCGGCGGCCTGCTCCGGCGGAGCACCGAGCGCGAGGACGATGGCGAAGGAAAGGACAAGACCGGCCCGCAGGGCGAGCCGCGGGGATCGGCACGGTGGCATTTCAGCACTCTTCATAGACTTTGGCCCTCCGAACAATCTCACGAGTCTAGTGGCCGGACCGGGCGACTGCAAGCGCCGCGGCTGAAAAGTCACAGGAAAAACCCTGACCTCGGCGCGCGCCGGAGCTCAAGGGGCGCCAGAATCGAGCCGCTTGCGCAGCCGGAGCGCCGCCGGGTTCTCCGGATCGATCTCCAGGAGCCGCCGGTTGAGCGCGCGCGCTCCGTCGAGGTCACCGCGCCGGGCGAGGAGGAGCGTCTTGTTGTGGAGCGCCGAGAGGTTCCGGGGGTTGAGGGCGAGCGCCCGGTCGAGCGACGCCTCGGCCTGCACCGTATCGCCCACCGCCAGCCAGACACCGCCGAGATTGCTCGCCACGTCGTCCGACCGCGGCTCGATCGCCGCCGCCCGCTGGAAGAAGCGGAGAGCCGTCGGCCAGTCGCCGCGGCGCGCCGCCAGGTTCCCCAGGTTCATGCAGGCCAGGAAGTTGCGCGGATCGAGGATGAACGCCGCCTTGTAATGCTCGTGCGCCGCCGCCGGGTCGCCGCGCTCCTCGGCGAGCCGGCCGAGGTTGTAGTGCACGAGGTCCATGCGCGGCCGAAAGCCGGCGAGGTGCGGCAGGAGGAAGGCCAGCACCGTCAACGCCACGGCCAACTGCCAGCCACGCCGCCGCTCGCGCCAGACCTCGCCGAGGCGCACCAGGGGGACCGCGGCCAGCGGCAACAGGGCCGGCACCACCGGCAGCCGGTAGCGGGAGAAGAGGAAGAAGAGGACCGTCGAGAGCGTCCACCCCAGGGCGAAGAGGAGAGCCGGAGCGAATGGCCCGGCGCGCCGGCGCACCATCCAGAGCCCGGCCAGGGCGAGGAGGGAGACCGTGCCAAATTCGACCAGCGGGAGGCGGTAGACCGGCGAAAGGCCCTGCACCCAGTAGTAGTCGACCGCGTCCGGCCACTCGTACCACCCCCAGAACATGCCGAGCTTGCGGAGCTGCAGGCGCAGGAAAGCGCCGGGATGCCCCGCCGCCCAGCCCAGGGCCTTGCGCAGCCAGTAGGACGAGACCTCTCCTGGAGTCAGCCGGCGCCCCAGCTCCTGTTCGGCGAGGCGCACCGGCTCCTGCCGCTCCAGCGCCGGGATCTGCTTGCCGGGGACGATCGGCTGATAGGTGCCGTCCGCGTCAGGGTTGTTGCCGATCCAGAAATTGACGCCCCCCTGGGAGGTGGTGGGGAGGAAGTCGCCGCCGACGATCCCGTTGCGCAGGGCGACCGGCGCGAGAGCGAGCGCGAGCCCGGCCACCAGCGCACCCCCGTGGCGGACGAGGCCGGGGACCTTCCCGGTGCGGCTCCAGGCCAGGGGGAGAAGGAACGGCACCAGCAGCAGCGCGTTCTCCCGCAGCAGAGCGAGGATGCCCAGGAGGACCCCCGCGGCGAGCCAGCCTCCGGCGCGTTCCCGGGCACGCGCGGCGGCCAGCGCCCAGAGGAGACAGCAGGTCACCGTGACGGCGGGCGACTCCTTGAGGAGCTGGACGTCATAGAAGAGGAAGGGACCGTACACCGCGGCGAGCCCGGCGGTCACCCGGGCGGTCCGTTCGTCCGCCATCACCCGGGCCGCCCGGTAGAGCGCCCAGATCCCGCCGAGGGAGGCGGCGATCTGCAGCAGGTAGATCGCGTCCAGGCTCCGGCCGGCCACCGTGTAGACGGTGGCGAGGAGGTAGGGATAGAGAGGGGCCTGGAAGAAGACCCGCGTACCGAGCCAGCCGCCGGCCGCGATCTCCTGCGCCCAGCGGTCGTACTCCTGGCTGTCCATCGCGAGCTGGGAAAAGAACGGCTCGCCGCGCACCGCCCACCAATGGACGAGACGCAGGATCAAGGCGATCGCCAGAATCGCCAGAAGGAAGCGGCGCGACCGGTCCGGGGTGCTCACCGAGCCCGTACTCTGGCACAGATCGGGGTCAGCGGAGCACGGACGTCGCGGCGGGAATCGGGGCCTCGTAGGCCAGCACGTCCTCCAGCAGGATTCTCCACACACCGCCCTCCGTACCGCCAAGCTCTTCGAACCTGACTCCCGACCAATCCTCGGGCACCTCGCTCCGCCATTTCTGAGAGCTTCGACCGCCGAGTATGTGCTCAAGTTCGACCCGATACTTGCCGGATTGCGGTGCTCTCCGCGGACGATGGAACTGAAGCGCCAAGATCCCTTGACGAAAGCTCACGTCCGTTAGATAGAGCTCTCGGTGAAAAAACGTCGACTGGTGAATCTGCTCGACCCTAATGAGCGCTTCGAAGCGGGTTGACAATGTAGGCCCCAGGTGGTGCAAGAGAGTTCTTCGCTCCAAGGCCGTACGACAAATTATCCGTCGAAGGCTCGGGCTAAGAGCCAGTTCTCCGGGAACGACGACCTCGGCCATCCGCTTGTCCAGAATCTCATCCATCCGATCCCTGGGCGGCGGCCCATCGTGATAGACGCTTGCGAAGTCGATTGAACCGAAAAATTCTTCGTCGACACCGATCTTTCTTATCCGCGAGAGCTTGCCCTGCGAAAATCCAACTTCGTCCCTCGTCAAGATGGATTCGGCATCGAACGCCAGCATCACCGGGATGGACATATGAGGATCTCGGCGATAAGGGTCGCCGACACACTTGATACCCTCTGTGCTGAGATGAAACATCGTTTTGGGCCGAAAGTACAGCCTCACGTACCCATGAACCTCCGGGTTGTTCCACAAGGCATCCTGATTGGCAACGTCACTCGGGATCTCAGGAAGGTCGCAGCGGCACGCCAGGCGGCCATGCCTGAGAATCTCGACGGCGTTGAGGACGTCCGTTGTGTGGAAGAGATGCTCAGGCCAATTGGCCAACATCGGGAACCGGCTGAGCCGCACCTTCCACGCACGAATGTGCTCGCGGATCAAGGCGGCACTCACCCCCATAGGGCGAGCTGCTTTTCGGCCACTTCGGCCACAGGCCGGGATTCGGCAGCAGGCCGAAAGAAAAGGGCATCCCCTGGGGTGTTGTTGCCGCCCCGGATGTGTTGTACCTCCGCGTACACCACGTAAGGCAGGCAGGCGAGGACGGCGAACAGATAGCTCTTGTACCGGCGGGACGACTCGCCGCCATAAAGGTCGGCAGTCAGGAGGCCGGTTTGCATGACGGACCATGCCGACTCCAGTTCTTCGGCGGGGATCACCTCCGTCTTGCCCTCTTTGGCGATCTGAAGATCCCCTGCCGGCGTCGTCGAGGCGCGGAAACGGCTGCTCCCGCTCAACGTCCGAAAGGCCTCGCGGCTCTCGGTGAGATCCCTTACGTCCGTCAGAAAACGCGCCAGCGTCGCGGGGCGCTCATTGCGCAGATGCTCCAGATGCTCAGGTACGAAGTCCGGGGCGACCTGCCGGTCATGGATGTAGACGGGAATCTGAACACGCTTGAGGTAGTGTTCCATGAGAGGCTTCACCTCGGACCAGTCGAGGTTGCCGTTCCCGCACCCGAGAGGAGGAAAGGAGACCGAGGTGATGCCGAGCTCTTCATACGCCTCGACGAATCGGCGGAGACCCGCCTCGACGTACTCGATCCTCGAGGGAAGCTTCCAGGTCGTCTTGGTCGGGAAGTTGAGCACCCACTTCTCGCGGCCCCGCCAGAGAAGCAGATTGCCCGTCCGGAGCTCGCCGCGGTCACAGTACTCCCGGTACTCCCGGAACATCTCCGGATAGCGATCTTTGAAGGTCTTGGCTATACCTTTGCCCATCACACCTATCGTGTTGACGGTGTTGACGAGCGTCTGAGCGGGCGAGGAGAAAAGGTCGGTTCGCAGATAGACGAGCATCAGATCGGCCTCTTGTTTCTCTGCGCAGTGAGCGGCGCCACGCAGGTCGCCCCAAGTCTTCTCCATGATAGCCGATCTCGACGCTACGCTGTATTACCGCTCGCCATCTCGGGGCCAAGCACGTTGCGGATGGGGGGTGCTACGATTTCCCGGGCGAATTCCGCCGACCGGCCATCCCGCCCAGAAGGAAGACGAGCACCATGCCGCCCATCGAGTTCACGGGAAATTACCAGGACCTGTCCACCGACCGCGGGTACCAGTTCAAGTTCTACTGCGAGAAGTGCGGCAACGGCTACATGTCGACCTTCAAGACCTCGAAGATGGGGCTCGCCGCCTCGGCGGCGCAGATGGCCGGCAGCCTCTTCGGGGGCGTCTTCGGACGGGTGTCGGACACGGCCTACCAGATCCAGCGGGCGGTGGGCGGGCCGGCGCACGATGCGGCGCTGCGCGAGGCGGCCGAGGAGATCCGTCCTCTCTTCAAGCAGTGCACCCGCTGCGGCAACTGGATCTGCGAGCCGGTCTGCTTCAACAAGAAGGCCCAGCTCTGCGAGAGCTGCGCACCCGATCTCGACGAGGAGATCGCCTCGGCGCAGGCCGAGGCGGCAAGGCAGCAGGCCTTCGAGAAGGCGCAGGAGGTCGACTGGCTGAAGACTCATGGCAAGGACATCTCCAAGCCGGCCGCCGCCGTCTGCCGCTCCTGCGGCGCCAAGACCGGCAACGCCAAGTTCTGCCCCGAATGCGGCACCGCGACGCAGCAGAAGAAGGCCTGCGACTCCTGCGGCGCGCAGGTCGAGGGGAGCCCCAAGTTCTGCCCGGAGTGCGGGAGCAAGTTCGCGTAGGCGGCTTACGGCACCTTCTTGACCACCGGGGGGATCGCCCCCGGTGGCTTGCCCAGGTAGACCTGGACGTCCGCCTTGTTGCGCAGCTCATCGGTCCACTTCGCGATCGCCTCGTTGAGGCGCTTCTCGCGCAGGACCTTGCGGATGTCCTCCCGCACGTCGTCGAGCGGCGGCACGGGCTCCCCGCGCTTCTTCATGTCGGCGGTGAAGGTGGTGTTGTAGTAGCCGGTGATGTCGTCCAGCCCCACGAAGACCCGCGAGCCGAGCTGCTCGTCGACGTAGGCGAGGACCATGAGCTGGCGCGCCACCACGCGGCGCAGGTCCTTCACGGCCATCCCCTGGTCGCGCAGCGATTTCTGGAACGCGGCCTCGTCCTTGAAGCGGGCGCGGATCTGGGCCACCTGCCCATCCACGTCCTCGACGGGGACCTCCTCGAAGCCGAAGCGGTCCATCTCGTGGAAGCGCAGCCGCTCATTGATGAGCTGATCGAGCACCCGGCGCTGGAAGATGGCCGGGTCCTCCTTCGGACCGGGCTGCGCCAGGCCGAGACCGATGACCCGGTCCAGGTCCGACTGGAGGATGGGGTCCTCGTCCACCACCGCCAGCACGCGGTCTTTCAGCTTCGCATCGACCGGAGGGGCCGGTTTGGCAGCCGGCGGCGGAGCCGGCTTGGCGGCGGCGGACACCGGGGACGGCAGAGCCGGCAGCGCCAGGCAGAGCAGGATGCCGGGGACGAGGGAGGACGGCGGGAGGATCGTTCGCAATCGCACCATCGAGGGGCATGCTAGCATCCCCCCGGCCATGTCCGAACCCGCCGCCGGCTCGCCGCGCCTCACCGTAGGCCTCGCTCAGATCGATTGCCGCCTGGGCGACCTCGAGGCGAACCTCGAACGCCACCTCGCCTGGATCGAGCGCGCCAAGGCCGCGGGGGTGGACCTCCTCGTCTTTCCCGAGCTGTCGCTCACCGGCTACCGGCTCCTCCACCTCACCACGCGGGTGGCCTTGCCGCCGCAGGCTCCCCTCTTCGACCGGCTCGCCGAGGCGGCCCGCCCGATGACGGTGGTCGCCGGCTTCGTCGAGGAAAGCGACCGCGGCCTGCTGCACAACAGCGCGGTGGTGCTGTCCGGCGGCCCGAAGCGGCACATCCACCGCAAGCTCTACCTGCCGACCTACGGTCTCTTTCAAGAAGAGCGCTTCTTCCGCCCCGGCCGCCGTCTCGACCTGGTGCCCCTCCCGTGGGGACGGACCGGCCTTCTGATCTGCGAGGACCTCTGGCATCCGGAGCTGGCGCGCCGTCTGGCCGTGGCCGGAGCGCGCCTGTTGATCGTCCTCTCCGCCGGCCCGGGGCGGATCGGGAGCGGCGACGTCCCCGCCTCGCACGAGAGCTGGGAGATGCTCTGCCGCACCACCGCCCTCATCGATACCTGCTGGGTCGTCTACTGCAACCGGGTGGGCTGGGAAGAGGGCTCGTTCTACACCGGCGGGAGCCTGGTCGTCCGCCCCGGCGGCGAGATCCTGGAACGGGCGCCGTTCCTCGACGAGCACCTGCTGGTGGCCGAGATCGACCTGCGTGACGCCGACCGGGTGCGCTGGCGCCTGCCGCTCCTGGCGGACGAGCGGACCGACATCGAGGGGCCGAACGGCGAGGGCTTGAATCCGTGAGCGGGAACGTCCGCGACCGGCTGCACCTGAACGCGCCGCTCGCCGTGGCGGTGCTGACCAGCTTCATCCGCGACGCCGTGGAGACCTCCGGCACCTCCGGCGTCGTGGTGGGGCTCTCCGGCGGGATCGACTCCTCGCTCGCCGCCGCTCTCGCGGCGCGGGCGCTCGGTCCCGACCGGGTGCACGGCTTTCTCCTCCCCTACCGGACCTCCTCCCCCGACTCCGAGGCCGACGCACGGCTGGTCGCCGAGCACCTCTCCCTGCCGCACCGGAAGATCGACATCTCGCCGATGATCGACGCCTACTTCGACATCGAGGCGGACGCCGGTCCCGCCCGCCGCGGCAACAAGATGGCGCGCGAGCGGATGACCATCCTGTTCGACCAGGCGAAGAAGCTCGGCGCGCTGGTCCTCGGGACCTCCAACAAGACCGAGATCCTGCTCGGCTACTCCACCGTGTTCGGCGACAACGCGAGCTCGCTCAATCCGCTCGGCGACCTCTACAAGCACCAGGTCTGGCAGCTCGCCCGCCACCTGGAGCTCCCCGCGCAGGTGGTGGCCAAGCGCCCCTCGGCCGACCTCTGGCCGGGGCAGACGGACGAGGGGGACCTGGGCTTCGAGTACGCCACGGCGGACGAGGTCCTCTGGCTCCTCTTCGACGAGGGGCTGTCTCCCGGCGAGGTGGCCGAGCGTGGCTACGACGCGGCGGTGGTGGAGCGGATCGTCACCTTCGAGCGGCAGTTCCGGTTCAAGCGGCGGCTGATGCTCATCGCGCGCCTCTCGGGGAGCGCGGTCAACCTCGATCAAGAGATTCCACGCGACTGATGGCCGGCAAGCTCCTCGTGGTGGCGACGCCGATCGGCAACCTGGACGACCTGTCGGACCGGGCGCGCGCCGCCTTCGAAGCCGCCGACCTGATCGCCTGCGAGGACACGCGCCACACCGGCCGGCTCCTCGCCCATCTGGGGATCAAGAAGCCGCTCGTCTCGCTCCACGAGCACAACGAACGGCAGCGCCTGCCGCGCCTTCTGGCGGATCTCGACGACGGCAAGGTGATCGCCGTGGCGAGCGACGCCGGTACGCCGCTCCTCTCGGACCCCGGCTTCCTGCTGGTCCGCGAAGCCGCGGCGCGGGGCGTCCGCATCGAGCCGATCCCGGGACCCTCCGCCCTCCTGGCCGCCCTGGTCGTCTCCGGCCTCCCCCCCTATCCCTTCACCTTCACGGGCTTCCCGCCCCCCAAGTCCGGCAAGCGGCGCACCTTCTACAAGGAATGGGCCCCCCTCGGCCACACCCTGATCTTCTTCGAATCCCCCCACCGCCTCCTTCCCAGCCTGGAAGACGCCCTCGCGGTGCTCGGAGACCGCCCGGTCGCGGTGGCCCGCGAGCTGACCAAGCTCCACGAGGAGATCCTGCGCGGAAGGCTCTCCGAGGTGCTGGAGACGCTGCGCGGGCGGGCGGCGCTCAAGGGGGAGTTTGTGGTGGTGGTGGGAGCGGATTGACACTCCGGAAGCATCCTCTTAGGATGATTTGACCATGGCTGCCAGGGCACATCTCGCGCGCGTCCCGGCGTCCGAGGAATTCCTGGGACCGGCTTGGCCGACCCAGGGTCAATGGACATACGAGGACTACACTCGACTGCCGGATGATGGGCGGCGGTACGAGGTCCTCCGAGGTGTGCTCTACGTGTCAGCGGCCCCCAGCCCGGTCCACCAGATCGTTCTCCGGAACTTCGTCCGCCGCTTGTCCGTGTTTCTGGAAGACCACCCGGTTGGCGAGTTCTTCCTGTCCCCCACCGACCTGATCCTTCCCCACGGCCTGACGGCGCCTGTGCAACCGGACCTGTTTTATGTCCGGGGGGAGGAGTGGCGAGGGACGATCACCAACCGCTTCATGGAGGGCGTGCCGGACCTGGTCCTGGAGGTTCTGTCTCCCTCGACGCGCCGGTACGACCGCGAGACCAAGTCGGCGGTCTATGCTCAGGCGGGAGTCTCCGAGTATTGGCTCGTCGATCCCCTGGCGCGGACGATCGAGGTCTTCGGCCTGCGGGACGGCGCCTACGCCCTTTTCGGGAAGCTCGGTCGTGACGAGCAGTTCCGCTCGGAGATGATCCCCGGGTTCGAGCCCCCTCTGGACAAGATCTTCAAGTATTGACGGCGAGCCGCGAGCGTTTCCCCAGCATCATGACCGTGATGCCGATGACGGTCGAGGCGACCAGATGCGTCACGACCGCCGCGAAGAGCGAAAGGCCACCGAGAAGAACCCAGAGCCAGAGGCCGCCGAGGAGGAGCGCTCCACCCAGAGCCACGGCGAGGTGCGGACCCCGGCCGCGGGACATCACCGTGTAGAGACCATACGGGAAGAGGGCCACCAGATAGAGAAGGAGCAGCGAAGCGGACATCGCGGGCATCCGTTGCCAGATGCCGGCCAGGGTGAGCCCTGCCGCCGCTACGATCGCCGCCCGTGTGAGCCAGATTTGCATGACTTGGGGATGCTACCGCGAGGGCACCGAAGAAGACAAAGGACCTCAAGGACCCAAAGGACTGCAAGGACGATCGCTCGGCCCGGCGTCCTTTGGGTCCTTGCAGTCCTTTGGGTCCTTTGACCCCGCTATGATTACCCCCATGAAGCTCCACTCCTTCGCCGCTCTCTTCCTTCTCGCCCTCCCCCTGGCGGCTCAGGCGCCGGCTCCTGCTCCCGCGGCCTCGCCGGAGGCCAGGCCGGCTCCGCCTCCTCTCGCTTCCCTCGAGATCGTCGCCGAATCGGACCGCTTGTGGACCGGTGTCGCGGTGGCTCCGGATGGGCGGATCTTCGTCAACTATCCGTTCTGGTACGACGATCCGCCGTTCTCGGTGGGGGTTCTGGAGAAGGATGGCTCCGTCCGCCCGTATCCCGACGCGGTGTGGAACCGCCGGGACCTCTCGCTACCGCCGGGTGAGCACTTCATCTGCGTCCAGAGCGTCTACGTCGATGCCGACGGCTTCCTGTGGATCCTCGATCCGGCGAGCCCGCAGTTCCGCGGGGCCGTGGCGGGGGGCGCCAAGCTGGTGCAGGTGGATCTGAAGACGGACAAGGTCGTCCGCACCCTCCTCTTCGACGAGAAGGTGGCGCCGCCGCGGAGCTATCTCAACGACGTGCGGGTCGACACGAAGACCCGCACGGCCTACCTCACCGATTCGGCCGGAGGGGCTCTCGTGGTCGTGGATCTGGTGACGGGCACGAGCCGGAGGGTGCTGGCGGACCATCCGTCCACGCAGGCGGAGGGCGCCGTGCTCACCATCGGTGGCAAGGAGTGGCGGACCGCGAGCGGCGCGGCGCCGCAGGTCCATGCCGACGGCCTGGCGCTCGATCCCTCCGGGGAGTACCTCTATTACCAGGCGCTCTCCGGCCGGACCCTCTACCGGGTCCCGACCGCCGCCCTGCGCGATGCGGCGCTTCCGGCGGCGGATCTGGAGGCCAGGGTCGAGAAGGTCGGAGAGACCGGCGCGGCGGACGGGATTCTCTTCGGCCCGGATGGCAAGCTCTACCTCTCCGCCGTCGAGGACGACGCGGTGAAGCGCTTCGATCCGGCCACGAAGAAGGTCGAGGTGGTCGTCCGCGACCCGCGCATCGCCTGGCCGGACAGCTTCGCGGCCGGGCCCGACGGGAGCCTCTATCTCACCATCTGCCAGCTCCACCGCATGCCGGAGCCGGGTGGGCCGTGGAGGATCTTCCGGATCGTGCCGCGCTGAAAAAAAGTGGGGGCCGGCTGGAGGGCCGCTTTCGACCCCCCTCCTGGCGCCGCTGCCGGCCCCGTTGTCCTGTTAGACGGACGAACCGGGGATTTTGTTGAGCCGGGAGAACGAAGTCAGCTCGATGCCGCGGGTGCGCAGCAGATCGGGCACCCGGGGATCGCAGAGCGCCGCCGTCTCCGCGTCCCAGGCATACCCCCAGTCATAGGCCCGGGCGAGCTCCGCATCGCCGGTGCCGGGATGGCAGACCAGCTCGGAGACCGCGCCTGCCCGATCGAGCGAGCGGCCGAGGGCCTCGACCGTGAGGTGGCCGGCGGTGAGCACGCCGATCGTCCGGTCCGCCGTCCGCGGTCCCTCCGGAGGAAGACGCCGGCGCGCCCGGCGGCCGAGGGTGTTCAGGAGGGCGATCTGGACCGCGCGAGGAGAGGCCGGAATGGCCGCGGCCGGCTCGGCCGGGATGCGTACCCAGGGGATGCGGTGCTCCCCGGCCAGGCGCAGGACGATCTCGAACAGTCCGGGCAGCACGTGCAGATGCTGGTGGGCGTTGAGGTGGACGACCCGGAGGCCGGCGCCGAGGAGGCGCTCGATCTGGCGCCGAAGCTCCCGTTCCGTCTCGTCCGGCCGGATCTGCCCCAGCAGCCAGCGCCGTGCGAAGACCGGCCAGGCCGGGAGAAGGAGACCGTCCCGGCCGGCCAGCGAGCGCACCTCGGCCGGGGGCGACAGGGGGGCTTCTCCCACCAGGGTCAGATGGGCTCCGGTGTCGAGCCCGGGGCGGTCGCGGAGCTGGGCGGCGGCGGCGGCGAAGGCGCGGCCGTTCGGGGAGACGCTGACCGCGGTGACGATGCCGGTGTCGTGGGCCGCCAGGATGCCCGCGGTCATCCCGGGATGGAGGCCCGCATCGTCCGCGGTGACGACGAGCCGCTTCAAGCCGGGCTTTGGTGGCCGGCGGCCGGGGGGACCGGGACGGAGGCCGGCTCGGCCACCGCCGGGGGGACTTCGCGCCGCCGCGGATGGCGCATCTCCGGGTAGAGCCGGATCAGCTCCCGCAGGATCTTGACGATCACGCCGGGCGACGACAGGGTGGAAAGGCCGCGGCTGCGCGGGAAGTAGTCCAGCCCGAGCTGCTGGATCACGAAGCCCAGGTTGCGCGCCTTGACGATCAGCTCCGCGTCGATGAGCGACCCCTCGGAGCGCAGCTCGACCGCCTGCAAGACCTCGCGGCGCATCAGCTTGAACGAAAAATTGATGTCGCGGTGCGGCCAGCCGAACAAGAGGCCGATCAGCGTGTTGTAGAGATAGGAATAGACCGTGCGGCGGAATCCTTCGGTCGTCCGGTCGAGCCGGTAGCCCGCGATCATGTCCGCCCGGGTGACGCGGAGGGCCTGGATGGCCCGGCCGATGACGTGCGGATCGAACGGCAGGTCGGCGTCCATGTAGACGACCAGGCTGCGGGTGACGGCGGCATAACCGGTCCGCAGGGTGGCGCCGAGCTTCTGGTTCCTCTCGTGGTGCAGCAGCCGGATGCGGGGATCGGCCGCCGAGAGCCGCTCGACGATCCCGGGCGAGCTGTCGGTCGAGGCATCGTTGACGATGATGACCTCCCAGTCGTCGCTGCACGCGTCCAGCGCCTCGGCGGCGCAGGCGATGGCGTGCTCGATGTTCTCTTCCTCATTGAACATCGGGATGACGAGCGAGACGGACGGACGCGCAACGAGATCCATGCTGGACATAGCATTACCTTCTGTCTTCAATGGCCGGTCAGCTCCACGGCATGGAGCTGCACGGCAAGCCTGCGGGGGTCTCCTCCGATCCCCGCCTCCACCGGTACGAAACTCTTCGCGGACCGGACCGCGATCTCGACCGTCTCCGCAGCGGGGAGGGGCAGGACGATCCGCCGTACCTGTCCACGCGGCACCTCGAGGGGGACGGAGGGGCTCCCCGCCACCGAGAGCTGCAACGCGACCGATGCCTCGCCGACCTCCGCGGGCAGGCCCAGGGTCAGGGCCACGAACCGTGCCTGGAGGGCGCGGGGGAAGACGCGGAGGGCCGCGTCCTCTCCCAACCACCGGAAACCCGCTCCGCCGGGACGCGGCTCGTAGGCATACAGCCCGCGGACCGCCTCATACCGCTGCTCCGCCGGAATCGGGCTCAGCGAGCTGACCCGGTAAAGATCTCGTGTGAGCTTGCCATAAGTATCGCTCGGGGGCCAGAGGAAAGTTGTCGCTCCCGGCAAGGCGGTCTCCCCGAAGATGAACAGCGGCTTCTCCGGCCGGCCGGCGAAGCGCTGCATCCCCTCCTCGTACGGGAAGCGGGTGAAACGGGGCAGAAGGAACGCCGCGTGCGCCGCGTAGTCCTTCTCCACCAGGAGGACGGTGCTGCGCGGCAGGTTCGTCCGCACCCAATCGGCCGCCTGCACCGGCGGCGACGGAGAGGACGACCGGGGTCCCAGGAGCGGCCAGGCATAGAGCCAGAACCCGGCGGCCAGCGCGGCCACGGCGCCCCAGGCGGCGGCCGGCACCCGCGCCCGCCGCGCCAGGGCGTCGAGCCCCACCGCCGCGGCAAAGGAGACCCCGATCAGCGAGGGAATCGCATAGCGCACCGCATCCCGCGGATTCATGATCCAGAGGCAGAAGGCGAGCTCCACGGCGGTCAGCACGGCGAACGGCAGGAGGACCTTCCAGCGCTCCCGCCTGCGGGCGAGCACCAGGAGGCCGGTGAGCGCCAGGGCGAGCACCGGCCCGGCGGTCCATTTCTGCCCCCAGGGATGGGCGAGAAAGCGCGCGGCGATGGCGGCCGGCGGCTGGCCGGCCCGCGGTACGGTCGTATCCCATTGCGCCACCGCCCCGGCCTGTTTGGTCAGGAAGCGGACGAGCCCCTCGGGGCCGCCCACCGCCATCACCAGGGGGACGAACCAGAGCAGACAAACCAGGGTGAACGCGGCGAGCAGGGCACCGCGCCGGCGCCAGCTCCCGGCCAGCCAGAGCGTCACGGCGAGCGCCGGGAGGACCGACACCG
>Ga0062379_10000091_pt1 | contig 15610 bp, 13 predicted proteins | sample DOMMetBare2Fresh_2_FD_59484 | JGI IMG/M metagenome (GOLD analysis project Ga0062379, IMG submission 59484) | Wetland sediment microbial communities from St. Louis River estuary, USA, under dissolved organic matter induced mercury methylation -... | ecosystem: Environmental > Aquatic >...
GGCGGCGCGGGTGGATCCTTCGTCGGCGCTGCGGTACGAGTAGCCCCCTACGTCTTCTCGAGCTCGCGCCGGAACCGTTCCTCGTCCGGAGCCAGCCGGAGGGCGTTCTCAAAGGCGGCTTTCACCTCCGAGGAAGGTGCTTTCAGCCAGCGAAGGACCCTTCCGAGGTCGAACCAGGCCCAGGCATGGCGCGTGGGGGGCGCATCCATCTGAAGCACTCGCTTCAGCAAGTCGCGCGCTTCCCGGAGGAGCCTGGTTCTTGCGTCCCGATTGTAGCGGCTTTGGGGAAAGCGAGGAATTTCCTGGGCCAGCCGGACCTTGGCCTGGGCGAACTCATGCAGGGCACGCACGTCACGGAGGACGGCCTCCCCGGCTCTTTCGAAGTAGCGGTGGGCGCGGTCGTGCCGTCCCGCGCGCCGTTCGAGGATCGCTGCGCTGAACGATTCCTGCGGAGCGAGCAGGCTGGGCAGGCGATCCAGGAGAGATTTGGCTTCTTGGACGAGTCCCTCATTCAAGTAAGCGCCTGCCATGGAGAGAACGACGCCGGGAAAGCCGGAGGATTCCGCGGGAAAGGCGAGAAAGACCTCACGCGCGGCAGAGAGGTCTCCGCCACGGGAAAAGTCCTCAATGAGAGCCGTCGCGATCACCGTGGACGCCGGTTGTTCCTGGAGCGCCGCGCGCAGGCGCCCGCGTGCTCCGGCGAGGTCTCCGATCGCGCGCAGATGCGCCGCATCTCGCAGAGCCGAGATCGCAACGTATTCAGGATGTGCCGGCAAGGTCACCCTGAAATAGCTGCGGGCCGTGTCGAAATCGAAGCGAGGCTCGGGGGAGCCATTGCGTGCCATTTCACGATAGACCTTCGGCACGCCGGTTCCGCGCCCTTCAGCGAGCCCCAGCTCTTTCAAAAGCTCGCCGATCCTCCGGTTTCTGGCAGGGTGGGGTGGAATCTTGGACCCTGGCCGGAAGTGTTCGAGCTCGAGTCCCGGAACCGGGCCCGGATAGCTGATGACCTCCATGCGGTCCGGATAGAGGTAGACCTTCGTCGGTTCGGGGTCGGCCGGCTCGTAGCTCCGGTGATAGAGCGCGTTGACCAGCGACTCCTCCATGGCGGGCAGAGGGTAGCTCACCCACCCTTTGACCTCAGGCTGGTCCTGCAGCTTCTCGAGGTGCTGTACGGAGAAGCTCCGCAAGTACGAGAGGCACGACCGGATCTGCCGGTGGAGCGGCCCTCTGAAGATCCTCTCTTCCATCACGTTCCCCGAAGCATCATCCGCGAACTGGACGACCTCGACCCGTGCTCCCCGGAACCACTCCCCGGGATCTTCGGAGAAGAACAACAAGCCGACGTTGCGTGGCACCTCATGCCCGTTGACCCTGGAAGAGATGAACATGTTCCGGTAGATCACGCGGGCGTCGGGCTCTTCCTGCAGGTTGCTCCGGATGTCGGTCAGATACTCGCGCACCTCGGGCTCCCTGAGCCGCTCGAGGAGAACGTCGGTTGCGCGGCGGTCGTCGAAGGGGACCCTGGCCGTCAATTGCATGAGCTGCGTCAAGGTCTCTCCCTTCGCCTCGACGGTCTCAGCTCCGATCCTCACGAAAAACTTGCGGGGAGACCCCTTCTCGGCGGACTCGGGAGCCTGGTGCGGGCGGACCTCGCTCGCGGGTGCCCAGATGACGAGGAGGTGGCGGCCTTGGACCGTCTCCGGTGAGAGCACTGGCTGGTAGGGGGGATCGAGGGTGTTGCAGCGGCCACGGATCTTCTTCTGGATCTCTTCGAGCCGCTCGGGCGAGAGGCCCTGTGGTGGAAGCTCGGCTTTGCCGTCCTGGGCGCCGACTCCCAGAACGAGGTACCCCCCATTCAGGTTCTGCCAGTCGTTGGCGAAGGCGCAGACCGTCCGCAACACCGCGGATGCGACCGGACCGTCGTTCCAGGACTCTTTGAATTCGACCCGTGCCGATTCGACCCCACGAAGGTGCAGAAGGTCTTCGACGTTGATCCGCAGGATGGAATGCATGGCCTTGGTTGAGCCGCCCGGCTCGCTGCATGCATCTTATCCCGGCGGCCGACCGCCGGCAAAAACCCCTACGCCGACACGCTCTCGTTCCGCTCGCCGGACATGATCCGCCAGGAGATCACCTTCTCGTCGATCTCGCGCAGGCGCGAGGCGATCAGGCGGCAGAGGAGCTGGAGGAACTCGGCGGCGGCGTCGGGGTCCATGGAGAGGACCTCGTGCACGGTCGACTGGTCGAGGGCGAGCACGGTGAGCGGGCCGCTGTAGGCTTTGGCGTCGGCCGAGCGGGGCTCGCCGTCGATGAGGGCCATCTCGCCGAAGAAGTCACCCCGTTCGAGGATCGCCAGCGCCTCTTCGCCGGCGCCGGGGATGTACTTGCTGATCAGCGCCCGGCCGTCGAGGATGACGTACATCTCCGACCCCGCGTCCCCCTCCTGGAAGAGAGAGGCTCCGGCGGCGAAGCGCTTCTCCCTGGAGAAGGCGGCCAGGGTGATCAGCTCCTTGCGCGAGATCCCCTTCTCGCGGAAGAGGCGGATCTTGTCGTCCTCCTCGACCTTGATGGACGCCGCCACTCCGGCGGCCGGCTGCTTGCGCAGGCGCAGGAAGCTCTCCGGCGTCACCTCGGCGGAGAAGAAGCTCTTGAGCTGCTCGTTGGTGGCGCGGAGCTTGCGCGCCAGGCTGTGCCAGAGGGTCCAGTAGAGCTGGACGCCCAGATCGGGTGTCTTCTCCAGGAGCGGTTCCAGGGCGTCGGCGTCCACCCGCAGCACCTGGCAGGGAGCGAGGGCGACCGCGTCGGCCGAGTGCTCGTGCCGCGCCACGAAGCCGGGCTCGCCGAAGAGCTCCCCGGGGAGGACGCTCCCCAGCACGAACGTGCCGTAGCCGGTGGTGCGCTGGAGGGAGACCTCGCCGCTCTCCAGGATGTACAGGTCGCTCCCCTGGGTGCGGTGGGTGAAGACGAGGTCGCCCGCGTCGTGGACCTCCTCCTCGACGGCGTGGGTGAGCGCGAAGATCTGTTCGTCGGAAAAGTGCGCCCAGGGCTTGAGCCGCCGCAGGCGCGCCGCCATCTCCAACTGGCCGCGCCCCTCCCGCCGCGGGGTGGCCGCCGGCATGCCGTCCACGGCATCGAGCGTCGCCAGCCCGGATTCTTCGAGGAAGCGCTCGCGGTGCCACTCCAGCCGGTCGAAGGCGATGCGCAGGTGGTCCTGCCGCTCGCGGAAGATCTGGCTGAGCTCACGATTGCCCCAGCCGAGGATCTGCTTGAGCGTCTGGATGCGCCGCCGCAGCCGCTCCACCCCCTCTTCGTCCCCCTCGTTCAGGAGGAGGAACGCGTGCACCGTGGAGCGCAGAGCGGCCTCGTACTGCTTGCGCTCGTACTCGGTGCGCCCGAGCAGCTCGGAGACCTCGCGGTCGAACGGGTTGTAGCGCAGGGCCTGGGTGAGCTCGTCGGCCGCGTTGTCGAATTCCTTGCGCCGGAAGAGGAGACGGCCGTGCAGCTTGTGGGTCGACGGAGTGGCCAGGCTCTTGGCCTTGGCGATCTCGATGCACTCGCCGGCGCGGGCGTTCTCCCCCTTCTCGGCATAGAGATGGGCGAGGCCGAGGAAGTGGGCGGCGTCGATGGCGTTGCGGCGGAACCCCTCGCGCAGCATTTCCTTGACGCTGCGCGGCGGGCCTCCCGTCTGGAGGCGCTGCTGTTTGCGGGCCTCGGCCAAGCCCAGCTTGACGGAGAGGTTCTTCGGGTCCAGGCGAAGCGCCAGGAAGAGAAGCTCGGCGGCTTCTTCATGGCGACCACTCTGGCTGAATCGGTTGGCCAGCTCGGTCAGCGCGGTGACGTCCCGCGCGAGACTCTGCGCATCGCTCATCCGGCAGCTCCCCGCAAGGACCGTCAGCATAGCACGCCCCCGCCAGGGACGAGACGGTGCACCGGTGCGCACAGGTGCGCACAAAAACCCCTTGAATTCGCGGGCACTTCCATGTACATTCAGCTATCTTTTCGTGGACCAAGGGGGTGACCTGTGCATGTGGCCCAGCCCACAGTCTCCTCGGTTCTTCGCCGCGGGATCGAGCGTTGCCGCCAGGGGGAGTGGGAGGTGGGGTTGGCGTTTCTCGGGCAGATCGCGGAGGGGGACCGTTCGTCGGATCTTCCGGGCCTCTTCTATTCCTACCTGGGATACGGCATCGCCCTGCGCCAGAAGCGGGTCCAGGAGGGGCTGAAGCTCTGCCGGCACTCCGTCAAGATCCAGTTCTACGAGCCGGAGAACTACGTGAACCTGGCGCGGACCTGCCTGCTCGCCGGAGACCGGGCCGGGGCGGCCAAGGCGGTGCAGGAGGGGCTCAGGATGAACCACCAGGCCCCGGAGCTCCTGCGTCTGCACGGCGAGCTCGGGATGCGGGCGCAACCGGTCCTGCCGTTTCTGTCGCGGTCGAATCCGCTCAACCAGTTCCTCGGCCGTGTCCGCCATGCGTGGAAGGGCAACGTTCCGGCGCCGGAACCCAAGGCCGCGGAGGGTGAGGAGTGAGATAGGGGGGCGGATCCGCCCCCCGTGCCCGTCGCCGGACAGGGGGGGCTCCGTCTCGTCTCGTGGGAGAGGGGGGCTACGGTCCGGTCGTGGCGGCCGAGCTTCTCATGTCGTCGAACACGATCCCGAGGTTCTCCACGCCGTTGTCCCGCACCTCGTCCATGAAGGCGGTGACCTTGCCGTAGTCCAGCTCGCCGTCGGCGGCGAAGAACACGACCTTGCTCTGACGGCCCTTCAGCACCTCGCTCAGCTTGTCGGGAAACTGGGCGTCGGGGACCATCATCTTGTTGATGTACTTGTTGCCACTGAGGTCCATCCGGACGACGACCTGGTCGCTCATGTCCGGCGGCGGCGCGGCCGATTCCACCTTCGGCGGAACCTGCACCTCGTAGCCCATCTGGAGCAGCGGGGTCACCACCATGAAGATGATGAGGAGAACGAGCACCACGTCCACCAGGGGCGTGATGTTGATGTCGCCCTTCGGCCCGCTCGAGCCCCCACTGACGTTCATCGCCATTGTTCCAACTCCTTCCTGAGGCCTAGGCGCCGGGCGCCTGGTACTTTTCCGCGATCACGCCGACGCGGCTGAAGCCCGCCTCGTTGACTTGCTGCATCAGCTTGCGGACCTGCTTGTACTTCAAGCGCTTGTCACCCTTGATCACGACGTCCTTGTCGGGCGTCTGGGAGTGGATCTCCGCGAGGGCCGCCTCCAGGTTCTCGTCGGGAACCCAGTTCGTCTCCACGAAGACGTGGCCGTCCGGGTACTTGATGGCGAGGGTGAGCTGCTTCTGGCCTTCCGGCATCTTCTCCGGCTGGTTGGTCTGCGGAAGCTGGACGTCGGCGCCCTTCTGGAGCATCGGCGTCACCACCATGAAGATGATGAGCATCACCAGGCAGACGTCGACCAGAGGAGTGACGTTGATGTCACTCTTCACCTCTGCCACCATCTTGTTCTTGTGCTTAGGCAGCATGCTTGCCCCTCTTCTTCTTCATGAAGAAGTCGACCAGCTCGGAGGAGGAGTTGGACATCTCGACGGACAGCCGCTCGAGCTGGGCCGTGAAGTAGTTGAACATCCAGGCGGCCGGAATGGCCACGCCGAGACCGAAGGCGGTGGCGACGAGCGCTTCCGCGATACCGGCCGAGACCGCGCCGATACCGCCGGAGCCGGTGAGCGCCATGCCGTGGAACGCGTTGATGATGCCGATGACGGTGCCGAACAGGCCGATGAAGGGGGTGATGGTGGCGATGGTCGCCAGCGAGCCGATCCCCTTCTTGAAGTCCGAGGTGGTGAGCAGGGTCGACCGCTCGATGGCGCGGCCGGCGGCCTCGACGACCTCGATGTCGGTCAGCGGGCTCGTCTGGCTCTCGAACTGGAAGGCCTGGAGGCCGGCCGAGACGACCCGGGCCAGATGGCTCTGCGGGTACTTCTGGGCGGCGTCGATGGCGGCCTGCGGCCGGTCGTTTTTCAGGTGCTCGGCGGCGACCTTGGCGAACGCGAGCGACTGCTTCCGCGCCTTCCGGAAGAGGATGATGCGCTCGACGCAGACGTAGAGCGACCAGACGGACATCATGATCAGGAGGATGATCACACCCTTGTTGAGGATGGTCATCTGTTCCCACAAGACAAGAGGATTCAGATCCATGCGCTTCTCTCCTTTGACTTGAAAGTTAAAGCCTGGGTGCTCACTGCACCTGGAAGTTGACAGTCAGTGTGTAGTAGACCTTGACGGCTCTGCCCTGGAACTGCGCCGGCCGGAACTTCCACTTCTGGACGGCGTCCAGGGCGGCACGGTCGAGGCCCATCGGCAGCCCCTTGAGCACCCGGGCGTTCGTGACGTTGCCGCTCTCGTCGATGATCGCCTCGACGATCACCACACCGGTGACGCGGGCCTTGCGCGCCACCTCCGTATAGACCGGGGGAGTGCCCGAGACCTTCTCCGGGCGGCTCACACCGCCGCCGACCCGGAGTGGTGCATCGTCGACCACGCCTCCGGGCGTACCGCCGACGACACCTCCGGGGGTCCCACCGACGACGCCACCGACGACGCCGCCGGCGACGCCACCTTCAACACCACCTTCGACGCCTCCCTCGACCCCTGCGGAGACTTCGGGCACGTTGGAGGGATCCGGGAGCTTCTCCGGGATCTCCACAGGCTGCACCGGCTCGGTCATCCGGGGGACCTCCTTGGGCGTGTCCACCTTGGGAGTCGCCTTGGGAGGGGCCGGCGGTGGTGGCGGCGGTGGCGGCGGTGGCGGCGCCGCGCTCATGAACACGACGTTGATCGGCGGCTCGGCAACGGCCGGCACGTTCCAGTACTGCGCGAAGAGCAGCGCGCCGAACACGACCGCGTGGAAGCCGACGGCGACGGGCATGAGCCAATAGCGGACGCCGCGGCTGCTCCTCTTGGTATCCAGCTCGATCAGTGAGTTTTCGAACATTTCGGCACCTCTACTTTGTTCAGGCGACGCTCACGCAGCCGGTTTGGCTTGCTGAGCCGCCTGCGATTTCTTGCGCAGCTCGACCGCCTTGTCGCGCCATTGGGTGGCCAGGGCCATGTACTCCTGCTTCTTGACCTCGTCCAGGGTCACGTCCGCCTTCTGGCGGTACAGGAGGTTGTAGTAGACCATCGCCTCGAAGTACTCGGGCCGGGCGTCCAGCGCCTGCTTGATCGAGGACAGGCCGAGGTCGACGTACCTCTCGCGGGCCGCCGCGTCGAGAGACGGATCGCTGCGCACCTTGTCCCAGGCGGAGACACCGACCGAATAGAGCATCTCCGGACGCTTCTCCAAGGGGACTTTCTGGGCGAGCTGGAGAGCCTGGTCGAGCTGGCCGGACTGGATGAGGATGTTCACCTTCACCCCTTCGAGCTCTCCCTGCTTCTCCGGGTGCTTCTGGATCTGCAGGTCGACGTCGGCCATCGCCTTGTCGTACTGCTTCGAGTTGACGTACATCGTGAGCAGGTACTCGTGGACCTTGGCGTCGTTCGGATAGTCCTTCAGGTAATTCTCGAAGGCTTCGATCGCGACCCGCTCGTACTCGCGGTTGTCGCTGCTCGCGTCGCCCGGGCGATAGAGGGCGAGGGCCGAGAGGCCGACGGAGCGCCAGGCGAAGGTCGCGCCCGGATCCAGCTCGAGACCTTTCTGGAACTGCGGGAGCGCCTTGGCATAGGACTCCTGCTGGTAGAACGCATTGCCCTTCTTGAGCTCGACCCGGGCGCGGACCTTGTTGCAGCCGCCGAGCACCGGCGCCGCCAGCAACAGAAGGGCGAGTAGATAGGTCGTCGGTCTGTGCATAATCACCTCTCCGCCTCTTAGATGGGGGCAGAACGAATTTGGTTCCCGGAGGGGGGCTGGCGCCGCCAACCCACAATCATCAGCAGAATCCATGCCAAAATCTCGCACCTGTCAACTCTCGGCGGCCGGTGCCGGAACCGCCGTCCTTTCTTCGCCGCGGGACACGACGACCGCCGCCGCGAGGTCGCCGCTGACGTTGAGCACCGTACGGCACATGTCGAGGAAGCGGTCCACCCCGAGGATCAGCCCGATCCCCTCCGCGGGGATGCCGACCAGGCCGAGGATCATCGCCACCACGGGGATCGAGCCCGAGGGGACGCCCGCCGTTCCGATGCCGCCCAGGATGCAGATGCCGACCACCATCGCCTGCTGCGGCACACTCAGAGAGACGCCGTAGAACTGGGCGAGGAAGAGCACCGTCACCCCCTCGAACAGGGCGGTGCCGTTCTGGTTCATCGTCGCGCCGATGGTGAGCACGAACCGCGAGACGTTCGGCGGGAGGTGCAGCTCCTCCTCGGCCACCCGCAGGGCGGTCGGCAGGGTCGCGTTGCTCGACGAGGTGGAGAAGGCGGTGAGCATCGCCTCCTCGATCCCCTTGTAGAAGGCGAGCGGGCTCATCCCGCCGAGGAATTTCACCGCCAGCGCGTAGACGACGAACTGGTGGATCGCCAGGGCGAGCAGCACGACCCCGACGTAGATCGCGAGCTGCTGCAACACCTCGTAGCCGAGCTGGGCCGTGAGGTTGAACAGCAGGGCGAAGACGCCGATCGGCGCGAAGGAGATCACCACGTCGATGAGCCGCATGCTGACGTCCAGCAGCCCTTCGACGGCTTCCTGGAAGCGCAGGGCGGCGGGCGTGCGCACCAGGGCGAGGCCGATACCGACGAACAGCGAAAAGAACATGACCGCCAGCATGTCCCCTTCGGCCGCCGCCTTGAGCGGGTTGCGGGGAACGATGTCGACGATCAGGTCGATGCCGGACTTCGGCATCGTCCCGGTGGCGCCGGTGGCGGCCGGTGCCGCCGGCGCCTGGGCCATGCGCTGGGCGGCGCTCGCTTCGAGGCGCTTCTTGAGCTCCGGCGAGATCGCGTCGCCCGGCCGGAAGAGATTGACCAGGGTGATGCCGAGGAGGACGGCGATGGCCGAGACGCACACCGTATAGGCGAGCGACTTCAAGCCGATCCGGCCCAGCGCGCGGGGGTCTCCCATGCCGGCGACGCCGAGGACGAGCGCCGAGAACAGGAGGGGGATGACCAGCATGAACAGGAGGTTCAGGAAGATCCTGCCCAGCGGGCCGGTGACCCATTTGATGAAGCTCTGGAGCGCGGGAGAGTCTCCGGCACCGAGATAGGCCACGATCCCACCGGCAGCCCCGAGGAGGCCGCCGATCAAGATGCGTGTGTGGAGGGGAATTCTCTTCCGCGCCATGGAAATCGGCGCCCATCGTAGAGGAAAACGGGTCCGATGCAAACCCCGCCGATTTTTCCCCCGCGGCACCGGCGCCTCGTTGCGCCTTCCTCCCCTCCCATGTCATGCTCCGCCGAGCTTTTACCGAGCCGCACCGATGGGGAGGTCCATGCTTCGAGGCATCTTCCGCACCAAGTCGTTGAACGCGATCCTCGCCAGCGCCGAGGATCCGCACCACACGCTGCGCCGGTCCCTGGGGCCCGTCCAGCTCACCCTGCTGGGCGTCGGGGGCATCATCGGCGCCGGCATCTTCTCGACGGTCGGTACCGCCGCGGCCGGCGGCGCCGACCACCTGGGCGCCGGTCCGGCGCTCATCCTGTCGTTCATCCTCACCGCCATCACCTGCGGCTTCGCGGCCCTCTGCTACGCGGAGTTCGCCTCGATGGTGCCGGTGTCGGGGTCGGCCTACACCTACTCCTACGCCACCCTGGGCGAGCTGATCGGCTGGATCATCGGCTGGGACCTGATCATCGAGTACGCCGTGGGCAACGTCGCGGTGGCGATCTCGTGGTCCGGCTACTTCCAGTCGCTGCTGCGCACCGTGGGCATCTCGTTCCCGGGCTGGCTCGGCACCGACTACCGGAGCGCCGCCCAGGCGGTGGAGAAGCTGGCCGCGGCGCAGGCCGACGGGACCGCCGGCTCCCTCGGGTCCGACGTGCTCGGCGCCGCGCAGGCCCTGGAGCAGGCGCCGCGGTTCCTCGGCATCCCCCTCGTCTTCAACCTGCCGGCCTTCCTGATCATCATGGCCATCACCTGGATCCTGGTGATCGGCATTCGCGAGAGCGCCTGGTTCAACACCACCATGGTCGGGCTCAAGCTGGCGATCATCGGCTTCTTCGTGATCTTCGGTGCCTTCTACATCGAGCCGGCCAACTGGCACCCGTTCGCGCCGAACGGCTTCGCCGGCATCTCCGCGGCGGCGGCGATCATCTTCTTCGCCTACATCGGCTTCGACGCCGTCTCGACGGCGGCGGAGGAGACGCGCAATCCGATGCGCAACATGCCGATCGCCATCATCGCCAGCCTGGTCATCTGCACGGTCATCTACATCCTGGTGGCGATCGTGCTCACCGGCCTGCTCCCCTGGACGCAGCTCGGCACCGCCGAGCCGCTGGCCACCGCCTTCTCCGGCCTGGGGATGAAGTGGCCCACCCTGATCATCGCCCTGGGCGCGGTGTTCGCCACCTCGTCGGTCCTGATCGTCTTCCAGCTCGGCCAGCCGCGCATCTTCTTCTCGATGGCGCGCGACGGCCTGCTCCCCGGCTGGGCGGCGAAGGTCCACCCCAAGTACCGGACACCGCACATCACCACCTGGCTGACCGGCATCGTGGTCGCCCTCTTCTCCGGGGTCGCCAACATCAACGAGGTCGTGGAGCTGACCAACATCGGCACGCTCTTCGCCTTCCTGCTGGTCTGCATCGGCGTGACCGTGCTGCGCTACAAGGATCCGGACCGGCCGCGCGGCTTCCGGGTTCCGCTCGGACCCTGGCTGCTGCCGATGCTGGGTGCCGCCTCCTGCATCTTCCTGATGGTCTATCTGCCGCCGGCTTCCTGGTGGCGGTTCATCGGCTGGCTGGTCCTCGGCATGGCGGTCTACTTCGCCTATGGCTACCACCACAGCACGGTGGGGCGCGAGGCCGGGCGGTCCCCCCAGGCGGGCCTGCCGCAACGCCTCGCGGGCCTCGGATTCCTCCTCGCGGGGATCGGCCTCTTCGTCATCCCGCACCACGCCAACCCCGTGGAGCTCCTGCAGGAGGCGACGACGGCGGAAGCGGCCGACCATGCCCGCGCCCTCTGGGGGCTCCTCCTGATCGGTGCCGGCCTCCTCGTCGGCCTCGGCGGGATGATGTCCGGGCCGGGTGAGGGGAGGACCCGGGCATGACCCTCGCCGTCATCGCGCTGGCCTTCGTGATTCTGCTCACCACCGCCTACCACCTCTATGGCGGCTGGGTGGCGCGCCAGTTCTCTCTGGATGACCGGCGGGTCACGCCGGCCCATCAGCGCAATGACGGGGTCGACTTCGTGCCGACTCATCCGTTCTATCTCTTCGGCCAGCACTTCTCGGCCATCGCGGCGGCCGGGCCGATCGCCGGGCCGATCATCGCCTGCCAGGCCTTCGGCTGGCTGCCGTGCCTCCTCTGGGTCTCCCTCGGCGTGGTGCTGATCGGCGCGGTCCACGACTTCTCCAGCCTGACCGCCTCGGTGCGGCACGGCGCCACCTCGATCGCCGAGATCACCGGCGAGCACCTGGGGCGCAGGGCCGGGATCGCGATGATGGCGTTCATCTGGATCGCGCTCGTCTACGTCATCGTCGCCTTCGCCGACATCACGGCGCGCAGCTTCGTCGTGGGCACGGAGGAGCTGGCGGCCGCCCAGGTGACCTTCCATCCGGGCGGGGCGGTGGCGGTGGCGAGCGTCCTGTACCTCCTGCTCGCCATCGTCATGGGGATCGTGCAGAAGCTGTGGAATCCGCCGCTCTGGCTGGTCACCGTGATCTTCGTGCCGGCGAGCTTCGCCACCTCCTGGGCAGGCATGCACCTGTCGACGCTCCTGGTGTTCGACGCGAAGACCTGGGCGCTGGTCATCCTCATCTACTGCGGCGTCGCCTCCATGGTGCCGGTCTGGGCTCTGCTCCAGCCGCGCGGCTACCTGGGCGGGTTCATCCTCTATGCGGCCCTCGCCCTGGGAGTGATCGGCGTCTTCTTCGGCGGCTACGAGATCCAGCAGCCGGCGTTCAAGGCCTGGGACGTGGGAGGGATGACCGGCACGCTCTTCCCCTTCCTCTTCGTCACCATCGCCTGCGGTGCCTGCTCCGGTTTCCATGGCCTCGTCTGCTCGGGGACCACCTCGAAACAGGTGGACAAGGAGTCGCACATCCACCCCGTGGGCTACGGCGCCATGCTCGCCGAGGGGTTCGTGGCGCTGATCGCGCTCGTCACGGTGATGATCATGACGAAGGACGGCCTCGAGGGGCTGGCCCCCGGAACGATCTACGGCAACGGCATCGGCCACTTCATGACGCTCCTGATCGGCGAGAAGCACCTGGGCTTCGCCATCACCTTCGGTGCGATGGCGTTCTCCACCTTCGTCTTCGACACCCTGGACGTCTCGGCCCGTCTCGGCCGCTACCTGCTCCAGGAGATCCTCGGGTGGAAGAGCCGCCTGGGCGCCGTGGTGGCGACGCTCCTGACCGTGGGGGCGCCCGCCTTCCTGCTCTCCTTCGCGGGCGAGGGGATGTGGAAGAAGTTCTGGACCCTGTTCGGTGCCTCCAACCAGCTCCTGGCGGCGCTGACCCTTCTCTCGATCACCGTCTGGCTCCACCAGGCGCGCAAGCGCATCGCCTTCACCCTGTTGCCCATGCTGTTCGTGTTGACCATCACGCTCTGGGCCCTGGGCAAGCTGACCTGGTCCAACCTGACGGCGACGCACGGCCTGGACGTCGAGCTCCTGAACGGCCTCGCGGCCCTCCTCCTGATCCTCCTCGCGATCTACCTGGCGGTCACCGCCCTCCTCAAGCTGCGCAACGAACGAGGCACCGGCGCGGTCCCTGCCCAAGCTCTCTGACCGGGTGAATCTGAAGGAGGCGAACGATGGCGCAAGAAGATCTGGCGGCCCGCAGTTGCAAGCCTTGTGGGAAAGACACTCCTCCCCTGCAGGGGGATGCGCTCGACCGGCTGGCCGGCCAGCTCGACGGCTGGTCGGTGGCCGACGGGCGCCATCTCGAGAAGGAATACAAGTTCAAGGACTTCGTGGGGGCCTTGGCATTCGTCAACCGCCTGGGTGAGGTCGCCGAGCGGGAGGGGCATCACCCCGATATCTTCCTCACCTGGGGCAAGGTGAAGGTGACGCTCTGGACCCACTCGATCGGCGGCCTGAGCGAGAACGACTTCATCGTGGCGGCGAAGGCGGACGCGGTGCTCTGAAGACCCCTCAGCTCGCCGGCATGCGGCTGGTCTCGCCGCCGGCGGCCGGCAGGTAGCACTCGCGGACGTAGTCCATCACCATCCGGTCGGCGTTGTAGCGCCAGGCCAGGGTGCGCATCGCCCGCTTGACCCGCTGCAACCAGCGCAGCGGCAGCCCGGAGGGCTCGCGGTCGTAGTAGAGCGGCACGACCTCTTTCTCCAGCGTGTCGAAGAGGGCGAGCCCGTCGCGCTCGTCCTGGATCTCGGGGTCGGAATGAATCTCGCCCGTCCCCACGGCGAAGCCGTTGGCGCCGTCGTAGGCCTCGGCCCACCAACCGTCGAGGATCGAGCAGTTGAGCGCGCCGTTCAGGATGCACTTCTCGCCGCTGGTCCCGGACGCTTCCAGCGGCCGGCGCGGCGTGTTGAGCCAGACGTCCACCCCCTGAACGAGCTGGCGCCCCACGTGCATCGAGTAGTTCTCGACGAACACGATCTTGCCGGCGAAGCGCGGATCGCGCTCCAGGCCGGCGACCCGTTGCGCCAGCTCCTTGCCGCCGGTGTCGCGGGGGTGGGCCTTGCCGGCGAAGACGATCTGTATGGGTCGCTCCGGGTCGTTGACCAGGCGGTCGAGCCGGTCCAGGTCGTGGAAGAGGATGTCGGCCCGCTTGTAGGTCGCGAAGCGGCGGGCGAAGCCGAGGGTGAGCGCCTCCGGATGGAGCGGCTCCTGGTCCGGATCGGGGAGCCCGAGGCGTTCCCGGCGGTCGGCCAGCCGGCGCCGCACGAAGGTGAGCAGCCGCGCCTTGAGCACCTGGTGGACCTCCCAGAGCTCGGCCTCCGGGATGCGCTCCGACCGCGCCCAGAGCTCGGGGCGGCTGAGCGATTCCAGCCAGCGCGGCCCCAGATACTGGACGTAGAGGGCGTGCATGTCGGACGCCAGCCAGGTCCGGACGTGCACGCCGTTCGTGATGTGGCCGATCGGCACCTCCTCCTCGGTGCGCTCCGGGTAGAGGTTGTGCCACATCTTGCGCGACACGCGGCCGTGCAGGGACGACACGCCGTTGGTGCGCCGGGTGAGCTTCAAGGCGAGGACGGTGGGGCAGAACGGTGCCGCCGGATCGTCCGGATGCTCGGAGCCGAGCGCCATGACCTCCGCGAGCGGCAGGCCGAGGCCCTGTGCCAGCGCCTCGAGATGGCGGCCGGCGAGATCGGCGCGGAAGCGGTCGTGGCCCGCTTCGACCGGGGTATGCGTCGTGAACACACTGGTCGCCGCCACCTCGCGCAGGGCGTCCTGGGGAGTGAGCCCCTGGCGCTCCACGATCTCCCGCGCGCGCTCCAGGAGGGCGAACGCCGAGTGCCCCTCGTTCAAGTGGAGCACCGAAGGCTTGATGCCGACCTCGCCGAGGGCGCGGAAGCCGCCGACCCCCAGCAGGATCTCCTGCTGGATGCGCGTCTCCTGGTCGCCGCCGTAGAGGCGGGCCGTGAGCTCCTTGTCCTCGGGGGAGTTGGCGTCGTCGCGGGCGTCGAGCAGCAGGAGGCGGCTGCGTCCCGCGCCCACCCCCCAGACGCGCACCCAGACCTGCCGGCCCGGCAGCTCCACCGGAAAACGCACTTGGCGCCCCTCGGCGTCCAGCACGGCGTCCACCGGCAGCTCCGCCGCGGCGATGGGCTCGTACAGATCCTGCTGCCAGCCCTTCTCGTCGATGAGCTGGTGCACGTACCCCTGGTGATAGAGGAGGCCCACGCCGACCACAGGGACCCCCAGGTCGCTCATGCTCTTCAGATGGTCGCCGGCCAGCACCCCCAGGCCGCCCGAGTAGATCGGCAGCGACTGGTGGAGGCCGAACTCGGCGGAGAAGTAGGCGACCGGAAAGGCGAGGAGCGGGCCGGCGTGGACCGTGCCCCAGCTATCGCCCCCCTCCAGATATTGCTGCAGGCGGCGGTGGGCCTGGTTGATGCGGGTCTGCATCTCCAGGTCCCGCACACGGCGGAAGACCTCGTCGGGGTTCATGCGCTGCAAGAGCGCCACGGGATTGTGGTAGACGATCCGCCAGGTCTCGGGGTCGAGCTCGCGGAAGATGGCGCGGATATCGGGCTGCCAGGACCACCAGAGGTTGTGGGCAAGCTCGCGCAGCTTCTGAAAAGTACCGTCGGTCTCGGTCATGGTGCCGCGCAATATAGCGCGAAGGCGGGGCTGTCGAGAAATCGTTTTCACCGAGGGGGAGGGAGGCCCCGGTATAGGCTGGCCGTTCAGCAGAAGCCGAGATCGCCGAGGGACCGGGCGGTCAGGACCTTGCCGGCCAGGGAGGTCAGGCGGCGCGTCGAGGTGATGGCTTCGACCTGAGCGCGGATGCCTTCCGAGAGGGGGCCGAAGCGCTGAGTGAGGAGGTGGAGAAGCAGGTCGCGCATACCCTTCTCCTG
>Ga0062379_10000092_pt1 | contig 15466 bp, 13 predicted proteins | sample DOMMetBare2Fresh_2_FD_59484 | JGI IMG/M metagenome (GOLD analysis project Ga0062379, IMG submission 59484) | Wetland sediment microbial communities from St. Louis River estuary, USA, under dissolved organic matter induced mercury methylation -... | ecosystem: Environmental > Aquatic >...
CGGCGCAGATCGCGACGCTCGTCAACAAATACGAGGATCTGGTCCTCTGGGAGGCCGTGGTCCTGGCCGGCCGTTACTACTTCACGGCGTGGATCAAAGGCCAGGGTGAAGAGCTGTGGGCGAGCGACGGCACCAAGGCCGGGACGCGCCGGCTCACCAACTTCGCCAACGACATGCCGTTCCACTACTCGGATGAACGGGCCACTCCGCTCTATCTGCCGTCTTGGACCGCGGGATCCCGGGTGGTCTTCACGGCGGACGATGGCGTCCATGGCGCCGAGCCCTGGGTGACGGACGGCACACCAGCCGGTACGCGCTTGTTGCGGGATCTGTGTCCGGGGTCTTGTTGGAGCGGTGTCCTCGATCGCGCCAAGATCGGCTCGCGCCTGATCTTCGGCACGTCCACCCCCGCCCAGGGGCTCGAGCTCTGGGCCACGGACGGCACGCCCGCAGGGACCCGCATCCTCCGCGATATCTGCGAGGGAACCTGTACGTCCGGCCCCCTGGGGTTCGGCATGGCCACCCTCGGTAACGGAGTGATTTTCGGAGCGAACGACGGCCAGAATGGGGTCCAGTTGTGGAAGACCAATGGCACCCCCCGGGGAACCACCCGGATCACGACCTTCCCTCAGGACGTCTCCACCCTCCCCCTGCTCGGCGCCGCGATCCCGGGTGGGGTCCTGTACGGGGCCCACTCCCGGCAGGATGGCCGGGAGCTTTGGCGCACCGACGGAACCGAGGGCGGCACGTTCCGGCTGACGCCCCTGGGGACATCGATTGGCGGAGTCATCAAGGCCGCCGGCAACCGCCTCTTTTTCGTGGGCCGGGACGAGGAGCACGGGAACGAGCTGTGGACGAGTGACGGAACGGTCCCGGGAACGCACGCCCTGGACGTCGAGCCTGGTTCCGGCGGGTCCAGCCCGGAGCGACTGACCCCCTTCAAGGATCATCTCTACTTCAAGACGTTCACCCCGGAGGACCGGGAGCAGATCTGGAGGAGCGATGGAACCTCCGCGGGCACGGTTCCGGTGCCCTTCCTCTTCGCACCGGCCACGGGGTATTACGACCAGCTCCTGGGGGAATTCGGCGGCCGCCTCTGGTTCGGGAGCTGGACCAATGACTTCGGATTCGAGCTCTGGTCCACCGACGGAACGGAGTCAGGAACCCGCATGCTCGCAGATCTCCGCCCGGGCACAGAGTCGCTACTTGTGAATCGATTGATTCCGGCCGGCTCCCGGATGTATCTCCTGACGGCAGATCAGGAGCTGTGGGCGAGCGATGGCACTGCGGCGGGAACCCGGCGGGTCGGCCCGGGCAGGTCTCTGGAGGAGGCGATCGTCCTGAATGGACGTCTCTTCTTCACGGTCGATGGAGACGGAGACTCTTCTCGAGATCTCTGGGTGAGCGACGGCTCGGAAGCGGGAACGAAGCCGCTGCTGACTACGGGCGGAGAGCAGCTCGAGGACGCCTGGGGTCTCGTTTTGTTCGAGGGCCGGATCTGGTTCCTTCAGGAAGGAAAGATCTGGTCCACGGATGGGACCTCGGCCGGAACGGTCGGCACGCCGTTCGACCGCAAGAGCGCCCAGAGCGATCTGATGGTCCCCGCCGGGGGGCAGCTCTTCTTCTCAGGCTGGGATGCGGCCACCGGGCACGAGCTCTGGGCTCTGGACCCGCAATAGGCAGCGGGAGGGAGGGTCTACAACTCCCCCTCCCGCGGCGCCGCGCACAGGCTCATCCGCTTGTAGGTGCCGCCGGCGGTGACGTTGTGCCCGAACCCGCACTCGCCCTGCTGGTCGATCTTCACCGTCTCTCCCGCGAAGGTCATGGCGAGGACGCACTCGTCCTCCTTGTAGACGGCCCGGTTCTTCTTCAGGTCGATGGTTCCGAAGGCCTCGCCGAGGTTCGGGCCGTATTCCTTCCAGTTCATCCCTTTCCAGAGGGCCAGGAGGTGGAAGCGCAGCCGGCCGCCGGGGAGCTCCTCGATCTCGATGGTGCTGTCCGGGTCTTCGAGCAGGCCGTAGGTGCCGGTGACGCCCTTGGGGGCGACCGGGTGGGGCTTTCCTTCGATGGCGACGTTCAGGGTGAAGGGGATCGGCTTTTTGGCGTCCCAGGGACCCGAGACGGTGATCCGGTAATCGCCCGCCTCGGGGAGCTCGAAGGTCCAGGGCGAGCCCCCGGCATCGGTCGAGCCATGGCCGGGACAGGCCACGGTGTAGGTGGCCTCCGGGTCCGGGCTGGAAAAACGGACGGTCATCGTCTGCCCGGCGGCGGCTCCCAGGAGATAGGCGGCGGATCGCGGCTCGCCGTCCTTCACGGTGACCGTGCCGTGGATCTCCGCCGAGCTCTTCCCTTTCTGAAACCGGATCGGCTGGGCGTGATCGGCCTCGTCCTGGCCGGCCGCGGCGGCGGCGGCTCCCGACAGGGCGAGGAGGGCGGCGAGGACCGGTGCGGCGGCGCGGGTGCTCATTCCTGATCTCCTGCTGCCGGCGGGGTCGTGGCCAGGGCGGACAGCTCGGCGATGGAGCGCAGGGCCCCGCCCCGCATCACCCAGCGCACCTGCCGGAGGTTCCTGACGCCGGCGGCGGGATCGGCGCCGAGGATCAGCAGATCGGCCTGCTTCCCCTTCTCCACCGTTCCGATCTCCCCGGCGCGCCCGAGCGCGCGGGCGGCGACGCGGGTGGCGGCTTCCAGCACCTGCCGCGGGGTCATGCCGGCGGCCTGCATCGCCTCCATCTCGGCGTAGACCGAGGGACCGTGGAGCGTCAACGGATTGCCGGCATCCGTGCCCAGGGCCACCGGAAGGCCGGCTTCCACGACCTTCTTCAGATTGGCCGCGGCCAGCTCCTCGCGCTGCGCACCGCGCGCTTCCAGGGCGGTCAGGTTGGTGGAGGTCAGGCCGGGATCGGCGGCGGCCGTCGCGGCGAGCCGCCCCAGGGTGACCGGATCGAGACAGTGGTTCGGATCGTCGGTCTCCGGAGCCTTTTTCGCCAACGCCGCCCCGTACATCTTCAGATAGCCGCGGCCGACCGTCAGGGTCGGGCAATAGATCGCTCCCGAGCTCTTCAGGAGGTCGAGGAATTCCTGATCGACCGGCTTGTCCCAGACACTGTGGACGAGGAGCTTCGCGCCGGCGCGGAGGGCATCCTTGGCGCCGTCGAGCTCGGTGGCATGGACGATCAGCGGCAGGCCGCTCTTCGCGGCCGCCGCACCGGCCGCCTGGATCAGGACCGCCCGTTCTTCCGGCGCCTTGTCGGCCCGCGCGATGTACCAGACCTTGACCGCCGTGGATCCCTGGGCCTTCAGATAGCGCACGCCATTCTCTGCCGCCTTCTCGTCGGCGAGATAGATGAATTGCCGCTCGCCCGGGACGTTCACCCAGTGGTCGATCGTCGAGAGGAGCGGCCCGGCGGCGGCCACCCGCGGCACGTCGGTGCGCGGCTCGGCCCAGGCGGGCAGGGTGAGAGTCCAGGGATAGCCGCCGACGTCGAAGACCGCGGTCACCCCGGAGCAGAGCCAGGAGCGGCCGAAGCGCTCGGGGTGCGCCCGCAGGTCGGCCACGGTCTCTTCATAAGGATGCGTCGCGCGGACGTCGAGCGCGTCGGGCCGGCCATCCGCCCAGCCGGTCTGGGAGAAGTGGACGTGGGCGTCGATCAACCCCGGCGTGATCCAGAGCCCCTTCAGGTCGACCGTCTCGATCCCCGCCGGGACCGGACAGGCGGCGCGCGGTCCGGCGCACTCGATCTGGCCGTTGCGCACCACGACCACCGCATCGGCGACCGGCGGAGCGCCGGTGCCGTCGAGGAGCGTGCCGCCCACCAGGGCGCGGGGGGGCGGCGGCACGCCGGGGAGGGCCGGGAAGGCGGTGCTCACCGCGATCTTCCATCCCTTCGGAGTCTCCAGGAAGAGACGCTCGGAAAGGCCGGTGACCTCATCGGCGCCGTAGCGCACGCGGTACCGGTAGGTGCCGTAGATCACTCCCGGGCGCACCGGGGTGAGACGGAGGTCCTCGGCGTCGATGTGATCGGGCCACCCCTGGCCGGCGGTGGCGGCGAGGCCTTCGTAACCGAGCTCGAACCCGGTGGGTCCCGTGCGCGCCAAGCGCTCCGACTCCAGGTAGCAGGAGAGGTAGGTCTCCTTGTCCTGGTCGCGGATGGCCTGCAGGTTCTTCTCGAACAGGGCGCGGGCGGTGGCGAGGTCTGCCTTGTCGTCCGCCCACGCTACTCGAGCGACCAGCGCGAGGGCGAAGAGCGGCAAGAGGGAAACGCACAGCCGTGGACGCATCGTCGGTCCTCCTTGGTGGCCGCCCATGGTATCCCGCGGGAGGCCGCGTTGCACCCGCCGGCGCGTTGGCCTACAGTGAACGTCTGCTGATCGGACTCCGTCATGCCAACTCTCCCACTGCGCAAGAGGCTCCTCTTCTCGCTGATCCTTCTGGGCGTCCTCTGGCTCCTGATCGAGCTCGTCTGCCTGGGAGGGTTGTGGGCGCTCCAACGCTTCAAGGGGATCGGCTACCGGGGCGCGGAGATCCGGAGCCTGTCCGCGAAGCACCGGAGGATCCTCGCGGACCAGCTCCTGAGTGGGAAGTCCGCCATGGCCTTCGACGCTCGCCTGGGCTGGATCCCCCGGCCGGCCACCCGCAGCCGGAAGTTCCACACCAACCGCGCCGGCCTGCGCTCCAACCGCGAATACCCGCCCGAGCCGCCGGCCGGCAGGATCCGGCTGGCCGCTTTCGGCGACTCCTTCACCTTCGGCGACGGGGTCAATTACGCGGGAACCTGGGAGCACGCCCTGGAGGAGCTCGACCCGCGCCTGGAGGCCCTCAACTTCGGCGTGCCCGGTTATGACCCCGGCCAGGCCTTCCTCCGCTACCAGCGCGAGGGGGGCCGTTTCCATCCGCACATCGTGCTGATCGGCTTCATGTCGGAAAACATCCACCGGATGGTCAACACCTTCCGGCCGTTCTATCAGCCCACCACCGGCATTCCGCTCGGCAAGCCCCGCTTCACCCTGCGCGGTGACCATCTCGAGCTGATCGAGAATCCGATCCGGAGCCTGAAGGGCTACCGGGAGCTCCTCCACGACGAAAAGACCGTCCTGCCGCGGCTCGGCCGCTTCGACTTTTTCTATCAGAGCACGCGCGGGCGCCGGCTCGACGTCCTCCCCTCGGTCCGCCTCTACTCGATCTTCGCCGAGAGCCATCTCGGCGAGCCGATCCTCCGCGACGGCGTCTACAACACCCGTTCCGAGGCCTACCGGGTCACGCGCAGGGTTCTGGAGGCCTTCTACGACCAGGTGGAAAAGGACGGCGCGGTACCGGTCCTGCTCCTTTTTCCGACCCGCGAGGACCTCCTGGCCCAGCGGGCGGGAGGCACCGTCGTCTACGCACCTCTCCGCACCGACCTGGAGCGCGGGCACCACCGGGTCCTCGACCTGGCCGAGGGCTTCGCGCGCTACGACACCGAGGACCGGGTCCAGCGCAGCCACTTCGTCCACTACCGCCCCTGGGCCAACCGCATCGTCGCCCGGACCCTGCGCGACTTTCTGGCCGCGCACCGTCTCGCCGGTCCGTGACGCGCCCCCTGGTGCTTCGGGTCACGGTATAAGATCCGGGAAACGAGGGTCCGGTGCCGGCTCCTGTTCCGGCCGAGGAGGAGAGGATGCGGGTGGCGACCGAGCAGCGCTTCGTCTCGACCGACGGCACGGAGCTTTTCTATCGGCGGTGGCCGGCGGTGGAGACCGGCGGTCCCCGGCGGGCCATCGTCCTGTTCCACCGGGGGCATGAGCACTCGGGCCGGTTGCAGGAAGTGGTCGACGGGCTCGAGATGCCCGGCTCCGAGATGTTCGCCTGGGATGCCCGCGGCCATGGCCGCTCTCCCGGCGAGCGCGGCTGGGCCGAGAGCTTCGGAGCGCTGGTGCAGGATGCGGACGCGTTCGTGCGCCACGTCGGCGAGGCATACGGCTTTGCGCCGGAGGAGATCGCCATCGTCGCGCAGAGCGTGGGGGCGGTGCTGGCGGCGGCGTGGCTGCACGACTTCGCGCCGCGGGTGCGCTGCGCCGTGCTCGCCGCTCCGGCCCTCCGGGTCAAGCTCTATGTCCCCCTCGCCATTCCGTCGCTCCGCCTGATGCTCCAGGTCAAGGACCCGGCATTCGTCCAGTCCTACGTCAAGCCCAAGCTCCTCACCCACGATCCGGAGCGCATCGCGAGCTATCAGGCCGATCCGCTGATCACCCGGTCGATCGCGGTGAACATCCTGATCGACCTGTTCGACGCCTCGACACGGCTGATCGCGGACGCTCCGGCGATCCTCACGCCGGTCCAGATCCTGGTCTCCGGCGCGGACTGGGTGGTGCACAAGGGGCCGCAGCACAAGCTGTTCGCGCGGTGGGGCGCGGCGGAGAAGGAGCTCCACGAGCTGCCCGGCTTCTTCCACGACACGCTGGGCGAGAAGGACCGCCATCTGGCCCTCGCCAAGGTGCGCGCGTTCATCGAGAAGCAGTTCGCCGCGCCTCCCGCGCTGCCCTCGCTGCTCGACGCGGACGAGCGCGGCTTCACCCGCGAGGAATTCGACCGGCTGCGGGCTCCCGCGGCACCGCTGCGCGCCCTGGGTTTCGCCATCACCCGCGGCGCGATGGCGAGCCTCGGACGGATGTCGGCCGGCATCCGGCTCGGCCTGGAGACCGGGTTCGACTCGGGGAGCACGCTCGACTACGTCTACCGCAACCGGCCGGCCGGAACGCCGCCGCTCGGCCGGCTGTTCGACGCGGCCTACCTGGGGAGCATCGGCTGGCGGGGCATCCGGGTGCGCAAGGAGCACCTGGAGGAGCTGCTGGCGGATGCGTTCGAGCGGGTCGTGGCCGCCGGCCGGCAGGTGCGGCTGGTGGACGTCGCGGCCGGGCATGGCCGCTACGTGCTGGCGGCGCTGGCGCGGCGCGTGGAGGGAGACGGGACGGCGCTGCTCCGCGATTGGAGCCCGCAGAACGTGGAGCAAGGGCGGGCGCTGATCGCCTCCATGGGGCTCGACGACCGCGCCACGTTCGAACAAGGTGACGCGTTCGACGAAGCCTCGCTCGCCGGGATTCCGGACGACCGCACGGTGGGCGTGGTCTCCGGCCTGTTCGAGCTGTTTCCGGACAACGGCCGCGTCCGCCGTGCCCTCGCCGGCCTGGCCCGCGCGATCGCGCCGGGCGGATATCTGATCTATACCAACCAGCCCTGGCACCCACAGCTCGAATTCATCGCCCGCGTCCTCGCCTCGCACCGCGACGGCCAGCCATGGATCATGCGGCGGCGCACGCAGCGCGAAATGGACCAGCTCGTCGAGGCGGCGGGGTTCCGCAAGCTGGAGCAGCGGATCGACCGCTGGGGGATCTTCTCCGTCGGCCTGGCGGAGCGGGTGGGAGGATGACGGACGAGCCGCGCCCCTGGAAGGCCGCCGCGCTCTGGCTCGCCTTCCTCGGTCCGTTCTTCTTCGCGAGCTACGGGCTGGCCAACTGGCTCGCCAGCCGGCGCGCCGAGGTCGGCTCGGTGGTCTTCGCCTGGGAGCGGCACATCCCGTTCCTCCCCTGGACCATCCTCCCGTACTGGTCGATCGACCTGTTCTATGCCGCGTCGTTCTTCGTCTGCACGACACGGCGGGAGCTGTCGGTGCATGCCCGGCGGCTCCTGCTGGCCCAGCTCGTCTGCGTCGCCTGTTTTCTCGCCTTCCCGCTCCGCTTCACCTTCCCGCGGCCGGCGACCCAGGGCACCTGGGGCGCGATGTTCGCGGCGCTCCTCAGCTTCGACAAACCGTTCAATCAGGCGCCGTCGCTGCACATCGCCCTCCTGGTTCTCCTCTGGGTGCGCTACGCCCGGCATCTCGATCGGACCGGCCGCGTGCTTCTCCACCTCTGGTTCGCGCTGATCGGGGTCTCGGTGCTGACCACCTGGCAGCACCACTTCATCGACCTCCCGACCGGCCTCTGGGCCGGCCTGTTCTGCCTCTGGCTGATCCCGGAGGAGGCGCCCGCGTCCATCGGCCGGCGATCGCGGGAGCCGCTGCGCCTCTGGCGCGCCGCGGCCTACCTGCTCCCGGGGGCCGCGTTGCTGGTGGCCGCTCCTCTCCTCGGAGGATGGGGATGGCTGCTGCTCTGGCCCGGGGGAGCCCTGGTGCTGGTGGCGACGATCTACCTGCGCGGCCAAGCCTCGCTGTTCCGCAAGGCGGATGGCCGGATGGCCCCCTCCGCGTTCTGGCTGCTCCTCCCCTATCTGGCCGGAGCCTGGCTCAACTCGCGACTGTGGACCTGGCGGCGGCCGGCGCCCGCGGAGATCGAAGGCGGGCTGCTCCTGGGGCGCCTTCCGGCCCGGGGAGAATGGCGGGCGCTCGGTGCCCGGTCGCTGGTCGATCTGGTGGCCGAGCTGCCGGTGGACCACGACGGCGCCGCCTACCGCGCCGTCCCCCTGCTCGATCTCCTGCCACCGTCGCCGGAGCAGATCGAGACCGCCGTCGCCGCGGTCGAGTCGCTCGCCGGGGAGCGGCCGACGCTCCTGTTCTGCGCTCTGGGGTATGGCCGCAGCGCGACCGTGGCGGCCGCCTGGCTGCTGGCCTCCGGGCGGGCCGCCGGCATCGACGAGGCGATCGCCGCCGTGCGCCGGGCCCGGCCCGGGGTGGCGCTCGGCCCCCGCCACCGGCAACGGCTGACGGACTGGCACGAGGGAGGACGATGGCGAGCGTCTACGATCTGAAGCCGGCGTTCCAGGCTCTCCTCCGGCCGCTCTGCCGGTCGCTGGCGGGTTGGGGCGTGACGGCGAATCAGGTGACGGTCACGGCGGCGCTCCTGTCGCTCGCGGTGGGCGGCTGCCTCGCCGCCTGGCCGGCGGCCCGCTGGCTGCTCCTCCTTCTCCCCGCCGTCCTCCTGGTCCGCATGGCGCTCAACGCGATCGATGGCATGCTCGCCCGCGAGCACGGGATGAAGAGCGCTCTGGGCGGCCTCCTGAACGAGCTGGGCGACGTGGTGTCGGATTCCGCCCTCTACCTGCCGCTGGCGCTGCACCCAGGGATCACCCCCTGGCTGCCGGTGCTGATCACCGTTCTCGCCCTCCTCTCCGAGATGACCGGGGTCGTCGCGGTGCAGATCGGCGCCTCGCGGCGCTATGACGGACCGATGGGCAAGAGCGACCGGGCGCTCGTCTTCGGCGCCCTCGGGCTGGCGCTCGGCCTGGGCGCTCCGGCCGGCCGGTGGACGGACGTCCTGCTCGGCCTCGTCGTGGCGGCGCTGCTCCTCACCCTCTTCAACCGCTCGCGCAAGGCCCTCCGCGAGCTCGGAGGCCCACCCGCTTGAGCGACCGGATCTCCTCCTTCGTGCAAGGCATCCTCCAGCGGACCGATCCGGTCGTCGGCTGGAGCCTGGCCGGCATCTTTCTTCTCCTGATCGTCGCCTCCGCCGCCGCCTGGCTGCTGGGCCGGTGGAAACCACAGAAGGACTGGACCGAGCTGCGCCTGCGCATCCGCACCTGGTGGATCATGGCGAGCGTCTTCGCCGTGGCCTTGCTGATGTCGCGCGCGGCGCTCCTCGTCCTCTTCGCCTTCGTCAGCTTCCTGGCCTTCAAGGAGTACCTGTCGCTCATCCCCACCCGCCGCGCCGACCGTGAGGTCTTCCTCTGGGCCTATCTGACGATCCCCATCCAGTACTGGTGGATCGGCATGCGGTGGTACGGGATGTTCATCGTCTTCATCCCGGTCTACGCCTTCCTGCTCCTCCCTCTGCGGATGGTCCTGGTCGGCGAGACGAGCGGTTTCCTGCGCGCCGTCGGCAGCTTGCACTGGGGCCTCATGACCACGGTCTTCTCGCTCAGCCACATGGCGTTCCTCTTCGTGCTGCCGGCGGTGGTCAATCCGCACGGCGGCGGGCCGGGGATGGTCCTCTATCTGGTCTTCCTCACCCAGTTCAACGACGTGGCCCAATACCTCTGGGGGCGCACCCTCGGCCGCCACAAGGCGATCCCCAAGGTGAGCCCGGGGAAGACCGTCGAAGGCCTCCTGGGAGGGCTCGCCACGACCCTCGCGCTGGCCTGGCTGCTCGCGCCGTATCTGACGCCGCTCACCCCGGGGCAATCGATCCTGGCCGGCCTCATCCTCGGCCTCGGCGGCTTCGTGGGAGACGTCGTGATGTCGGCGCTCAAGCGCGACCTCGGCCTCAAGGACAGCGGCTCGCTCCTCCCCGGCCACGGCGGCATCCTCGACCGCATCGACAGCCTCTCCTATACGGCGCCGCTCTTCTTCCATTTCGTCTGGTATCTGTACGGGCCGCTGACCACCCGGCTCGGGGGATGAATGAACCGGCTGCTGCGAGCGCTGTTCTTCTGGCTGATCGTGCGGCCGTACGTCTGGCTGCTGGTGGGAGTGACCGTCCGCCACGCCGAGCGCCTGCCGGCAAACGGCCCGGCGATCCTCGTGGCAAACCACAACAGCCATCTGGACACCGTGGTCCTGATGACCCTTCTGCCCCCCCGCCTCCTGCCCAAGATCCGGCCCGTGGCGGCGGCCGACTACTTCCTGGCCAACCGCCTCCTCGCCTGGTTCGCCCTGGAGATCATCGGCATCATCCCCCTCCGGCGCACCGGAAGAGCGAAAAAGACCGATCCCCTGGCGGAGATGCACGAGGCGCTCGGCCGAGGAGAGATCCTCATCCTCTTCCCCGAAGGCTCGCGAGGCGAGCCCGAGCGCCTCGCCGAGCTGAAGACCGGAGTCGCCCATCTGGCCCTGGCCCATCCCGACGTGCCGGTGGTCCCCGCCTTCGTCCACGGCCTCGGCAAGTCACTGCCCAAGGGCGCCGTCGTCCCCGTCCCCTTCTGCTGCGATATCGTCGTCGGTGAGCCACTCCCCTGGGTGGAGGACCGGCGGCTCTATATGCAGTTTCTGCGGGAGCGGATGGATGCGATTTCGGTGGCGGGGGAGTTTCCGGCGTGGGAGTGAGGGGGTATTGCGGAAATGCCACGCATGAGCCCTCACCTCAAACCGCTGGCGTTCCAACCCCAGGCACGGCAGTTTGCTATTCTTAAACGAGCTGCACGTTGCGGTTTCGTGCATGGAGGTCGTTCATGAACACCTGCAGAATCCACGGGCCTTATAGCGGCAGCAAGTGCTTCCAATGCGAGGTGGAGGAGAGCCTCGAACGGCAGAAAAGGGCAATCGAGGAAGCCGAGGACAATGCCGCCACACGGCATTGGGAGGCAGAAATCGCGGCGGATAGGCGCGCCAGCCAGTTTGCCGAAAAGCAGCAGGCTTTGGTGCGGGATGCGAACAAAATTCGAGCCAGGGCACTTCAAGTGCGAGCCTGCGATCTATTCAACGCTCAGCTCTTCGCAGAAGCGATTGAAACTTGTAAGGACTCCTTGCGGGAGGACCGAGGACATCTCCCCGCGTACGCGACGCTCGCGGCCGCCCTCTATGAGGTCGGCGACCTTCCAGCAGCAGCCGAAGCCATGCAGAAGGCCATCCGCTTGACTGGCCATGGGGAGTGGACCGGACCGACGCCACTATCCGTGCTGTTGTCCTGGTTGGGCCAGCGTAATTTCCCGCCGCCCGTCGTCACCGCCTTGCGAGAAACTCTGCGTTCCTACAGTGGTGAGGCGGATGGAGCCTTACTGCGCTGGATCGCGGCGCGCGGCTGGGCCGAGGAAGTCTTGCAGCTCCTGCAGCGAGTGCGCGCCAGCTGCTCCGATTTGATTTTCATGGCTGACTGGCTGATTGCCAAGGGGGAATCTGGGGCAGCCGGCGAGGTTGTGTCTCGAGCGGTAGGGTTGGCGGACCTCGAGACTCCCGAAGCTCGGGCGCAGTGGCTCAAACTTGTATTCCTTGCGATCGATCTTGAGCTAGCGGGAGAGGGTGACCGCCTGTCCGGGGTGCTGAAGAGAGCTGAAGGATGGACTGATGAGACGGGGATTGTGATCTTGAGGTTCCTTGCCTTTAGCGAGGCACTCAAGGAACACGGTGAGATCTGTCACAGAGTGCTACTTTCGACATTCGCGGATCTCGCCGCCCACTGGTTGAACGCGACGGAATCCAGATCCATCGCGGAACAACTGTCGAAGTTTCCGCAAACATCCGGCCTCCTCTCCTGGATCCCCTCCGTGCAGCAAAGGAGCGCGGAGGTCAGAGAACGCGTAACGCAGGAGGCCCAGGCCGCGTTCCGCGAGGAGATGCTGCTGCTCCTGAGGCGCTCTGGGTTTGACCGGTTTCTTGTCGCTGGCTCCCGGTGGACCGTAGAGGCTTCGGCCCTCGCTCACGCGAAAGCTCGGTATCAAGGAGAAGTGACGTATCGGCAGGGAATTCGTGCCGAGAAACGCCAGGAGTGGCGGAAGGCCTTGGGCGCCTTCACCGCGGCGCGGGAACGCTATGCGCTAGCGGGGGATGAGAGCAACGAGGCGCACGCGCTGCATGAGCTTGGCTGGTGCACCTGCCCGAGCAACAATCCGGACGGCGATTGGCAGCGAGCGCTCGATTTCTTCACTCAGGCCGTCAAGCTCGATGAATCCACGAGTGGAAGGAGCATGCGTGCTGCTAACCTATATTGGCAAGCTTGGTGCCACGAGCATCTTCGCGGGCCACAAGGGGACTGGGCAAGCTGCGTCGATCTCTACAGGCGTGCTGCGGAAGCGGGCCGGATAGCGGAACTCCCAGACCGGGAGGGGGCCTCTCTCTTTCGGATAGGCATCTGCAGCCAGAAGCTCAGGGACTGGCCAACGGCCCTCGACGCCTTTCATCGGGCGCGTGAGGCCCGACTTGCGGCTGGCAATGCCGTAGGCGCGCTCGAAGCACTGCGTGAGATCGGATGGTGTACCTGCCCCAACAACAATGAGAAGGGGAGTTGGGGCGACGCGTACGCCCTGTTCCGGGGCGGTGAGGTCTTGGCAGTTGAGGCGGGCGCGAGTGCGTTGATCTACTCTTTCGTCTACTGGCAGGGCTGGTGCCAGGAACCCGTCAACAACCCGCAAGGGGATTGGTCGCTCTGTATTGACCTTTACAAAAAGGCAGCGGCTGGTGCGCACGAAGTTAAAATCTACTCGTTGGAGGCGAATTCGATCCATGCTGTCGGATTTTGCTATGAGCCGATCCATGCGCCGTTCGGTGGCTGGCCAACGGCGGCAGAGTGGTATCGGCGCGCAATCCCGCTGTGGAGGAAGACGGGCGATCGGGAGCGCCTCGCCAACTCTCTCATGCGATTGGGGAAGAGCCTCTCTCATGGCGATTGTACGGCGGTGACATCGGAGGCGGGCGAGCTTTTTCGCGAGGCGGCTGTACTGAAGCAAGAACTGGGCGACGAAAAGGGTGCTGCCGAAGCGGAGGAGTGGGCTCGCGGCGGTTCGTGACGCCGACCGTGCACAAGAGCGATGCTCCAGATCTGCAGAGATCCCGAGAGAGGCCCCCCTGAGCTTGACGCGCATACGGCAAGGCCGTATAGTTCCAAGCTGTGTATACCGTCGTCGAAACGCCTCTCTTCCAGCGGCTCGCCGACGACTACTGGACCGAGGCAGAACGTAGCTCGTTCGTGTCTTTCATCGCGGCCCATCCTGAGGCCGGAGAAGTCGTCCCGGGCTCTGGTGGTGTGCGTAAGGTGCGTTGGAGCATGGCAGGAAGTGGCAAGCGAGGCGGCCTGAGGGTGATCTACTTCAACCGGCTCTCCGCCGGGGAGATCTGGCTTCTCGTTCTCTACGCCAAGTCCGAGGCTGCGAACATTCCGGCTCACGTCTTGCGCCAGATCAAGGAGGAAATTGAACATGGCTAAAGCTGCCAAGAAAGTCCGCCTCGCGACCTCCGGCGAAGAGCTGGGAGAGCAGCTTCTACAGGCGGTCCGCGAGATGAAGGCTGGCGTGCGAGGACGCGTGCACACGCCCGAAGTAGCAGGCATCGCCGAGGCCCGGCTGAGCTCGGGGCTCTCGCAAGCCTCGTTTGCGGCTCTGATGGGTGTCTCCGTACGTACACTGCAGGACTGGGAACAAGGCCGCCGGGAACCGTCAGGAGCAGCGAAAACACTCATCAAGGTCGCCCGGCTGCATCCCGAAATCCTGCAAGAGCTGGCTACGTAAGCGTCCGCGTCTCGGGACAGCGCCTCCCGGGAGAAATTCCGCGCGTCTCGGCGGCGTGTCGATCCAGCCCCGGCTCGTTCGACGACTTCACCAGGAGGCGGTCGTCACAATGATTGCAGGCGCTGCCTGCGCAAGAGGAGTTACGCCCATGTCAAAGCTTCGGGTCAACGCGTTTGGAATCTCCATCGATGGTTACGGCGCCGGTCCCGGCCAGGATCTGGACAATCCGATGGGCGTCGGAGGAATGGCGCTGCACCAGTGGGTCTTCGGCACGAAGACGTTTCAGAAAATGGCCGCCGGCTTCGCTGGGCCGCTGATCGGTGACCGGGCCGCCCGAGAGGACATCGACGACGACTTCGCCGCGCGCGGCTTCGAGAACCTCGGCGCCTGGATCATGGGCCGCAACATGTTCGGGCCGGTGCGGGGCCCCTGGCCCGACGACAGTTGGAAGGGATGGTGGGGCAACAATCCGCCCTACCACGTACCCGTCTTCGTGCTGACGCACCATGCTCGCGCGCCCCTCACGATGGAGGGCGGAACGACGTTCCACTTCGTGACCGATGGCATCCATGCCGTGCTGGAGCGCGCGAAGGAGGCGGCCCAGGGCAAGGACATTCGGCTCGGCGGTGGCGTTGCCACAGTGCGCCAGTACCTCACCGCCGGGCTGATCGACGAGATCCACCTCGTGATCTCCCCCGCTCTTCTGGGCAGGGGCGAGCACCTCCTCGCCGGCATCGATACGGTGAGCCTCGGCTACAAGTGCACGGAGCACGCCTCCACGGACCAGGCCACCCATGTCGTCCTGACGAAGTAGGCTTGCAGGAATCTTCGCCAGTTGCGAACCGCGGTGGAGTAGCCGAAGCGACCGGGCTTCGCGGCCATGTCACATCCTACAAAACTCGCGCCACCCGGACTCCAACAAAGTTCGTTCGGTGAGTGGCCGGCTGTTTCCCGCGAACCGCGGAACGGACAGTCCTTTTGTAGTCGCTCCAGCAGCCACCGCGGATTACGATGACCTCATCCTTTGCCTTGTCGGCCCACGGGCTTCCATCCTGAGGAGCGTCCTCATAGTTGTCGTGCCAAAGATCAGCAGTCCATTCGCATACGTTACCATGAACATCGTAAAGTCCCCAGGCATTCGCCCGGTAAGAGCCCACGACCGTCGTCTTGCTGATCTGCCCTCCAAAGTTCGCCTGATCTTCTGCGATTTCGTCGCCAAATATATAGCGAGTCGAAGTCCCTGCTCTGCACGCATATTCCCATTCGGCCTCGCTGGGTAACCTGTACTCGGCACCGGTCTCTTGGCTCAGCCAGGCCGTATATGCCTGGGCGTCCTCCCATGTTGGTGGCAACGGCCGGAAACTGAGCCAGGGCAACAGTCAGAAAGTGAGCCACCCCCAG
>Ga0062379_10000094_pt1 | contig 15326 bp, 5 predicted proteins | sample DOMMetBare2Fresh_2_FD_59484 | JGI IMG/M metagenome (GOLD analysis project Ga0062379, IMG submission 59484) | Wetland sediment microbial communities from St. Louis River estuary, USA, under dissolved organic matter induced mercury methylation -... | ecosystem: Environmental > Aquatic > Freshwater...
ACGCGGACATGACGTCCTCCACCTGAGCGAGCAAGGACTTCACCGTCTTCCGGACGACCAGATTCTCGCTCTGGCCCGGCGTGACGGTCGCGTGATCCTCACGTTCGACCTGGACTTCGGGGATCTCCTGGCCGCTGGATCTCATCCTCTCCCCAGCGTCATCCTCTTTCGTCTCCGTGACCAGACGCCCACTTCGGTGGCCCCGCGCCTGCTCGCGGTCCTTTCGGAAAGAGCGGAGGAGCTCTCCACCTTCTCCTGGATCAATCTCTCAAGATCTGCCGAGAGGTGTACTTCCATGGATTCTTTCCCTCTTTCCAGTAGCAACCCGCTCCAGGGAATGCCCCGGAGAACCTGCTCGGTTCAACTCCCGCAGCTCCGCCAGCATCCGCTCCACCTTTCACCGGCACCCTTCGAAGTAGTGGACGCTCCAGGGGGGCGAGTATATACTCGGGTCTATGAAGTCACTCCTGGTAGAGGTAGACGATGAGCTGGCGGTCCGCTTGGAGCAAGTGGCTCCGGCTCGCTCCCGCCGCCGGTCGGAGTTCGTCCGAGAGGCGATCTTGAAGGCGCTCTGGGAGGTCGAGGAGCAAGCCACGGCCGCGGCGTATGCGCGCCATCCCGACAGCCTCGATGTCGCGTTCGATCCGGCCGCCTGGGAAGGCAAGGGTGCGCCGGGCAAGCGATGAGACAGTACGAAATCTGGTGGGCCGACCTTCCAGCTCCCGTGGGGCGGCGGCCAGTTCTGTTGCTGACACGCTCCGCGGCCTACGCGTACCTGAACAAGGCCATCGTCGCCGAGATCACCACGACCATCCGGGGGATTCCCCAAGAGGTGCCGGTGGGGGAGCCCGAAGGACTCGTGCCATCGGTTGCGAACTTCGACAACATCCACGTCGTTGCGAAGCACCTCCTGTCCTCTCGGGTTGGTGTGCTGGCAGCCGCACGAGAACGAGAAGTGAAGCGGGCGCTCGGGTACGCGCTCGACTGGGCGGAGCTCAAGACGTTGTGACCCTCCCGGGCTACCCCGCCCCGCGCAGCTCCGCCAGCATCCGTTCCACCTCCTCGGGGGAGGCGTCCTGGAGCTGATCGAGGAGGCGGGTGAGCTTCTCTTCGTCGGAATCCCCCTGCGGCGGACGGGCCTGGTCGATGGCCGTGGCCTGGGTTTCCAGGGTGAGGGCGTCGAAGAAGGTGCGCAGGGGGAGGTCGGTGCGGAAGACTTCGTGGACGCGGGCCATGATCTGGGTCGCGAGGAGGGAGTCTCCCCCGAGCTCGAAGAAGCTGACGGAACGGCCGATGCGGTCCTCGGGGCGGCGCAGCACTTCGGCCCAGATGGCGGCCAGGGCCGTCTCCGTTTCGGTCTGGGGCGGTTGGTGGGTGCCTTGCCCGAGGACGGCTTCGGGGTCGGGGAGGGTGCGGCGGTCGATCTTGCCGGTGGGGCCGAGGGGGATGGTGTCCAGCGGCACGAAGAGGGCGGGGATCATGTATTCGGGGAGCCGGGCTCGCAGATGGTCGCGGAGGGTGCCGGCCAGCCCTTCCCATGCGGTGGCGGGGACCACGTAGGCGACGAGGCGGCGGGTGCCCATGCGGTCTCCCGTGGCGGTGGCGACGGCGGCTCGCACGCCGGGGTGATCGGCGAGGGCGGCTTCGATCTCTCCCAGCTCGATGCGGTAGCCCTGGATCTTCACCTGGAAGTCTTCGCGGCCGAGGATCTCCAGGGTGCCGTCGGGCAGCGCGCGGCCGAGGTCGCCGGTGCGGTAGAGCCTTTCGCCGGTCTCCGCGTGGGTCAGGAAGCTCGCCGCGGTCTTCTCTGGATCGCGCCAATATCCTTTCGCAAGGCCGATGCCGCCGATGTAAAGGTGGCCGGGCACGTGGTCGGGGCAGAGCTCCAGGCGGCCGTCCAGCACGTGGAAGCTCTGGTTGGCCAGCGGACGGCCGTACGGAATGCTTTTCCAGGCGGGATCGATCCGGCCGATGGGATGGGCGATCGACCAGATCGAGGCCTCGGTGGCACCTCCCAGGCTGACGAGCTGCGTCCGCGGGGAGAGAGCGCGGATGCGGTCCGGCAGGTCGAGCGGAATCCAGTCGCCGCTCAGCAGAGCGAGGCGGAGCGGGCTTTCGAAGCTGCCGGCCGGCGCGGTTTCGAGGACGTCCACCAGCATGCGGAGGAGGGCGGGGACGCTGTTCCAGATGGTCACGTTTTCGCCGTGCAGGCGCTCCAGCCAGTGGAGGGGCTCGCGCTCTGCCTCCGCGCGCGGCAGGACGATGGCGCCGCCCGCGGCGAGGAGGCCGAAGACGTCCCAGACCGACAGGTCGAAGGAGAGGGAGGAGAGGGCGAGCACGCGGTCGTCCGGTCCCACGTTCCAGGTGCGGTTGACGTCCAGGATCGTATTGACCGCGCCGCGGTGATCGATCATCACCCCCTTGGGTGTTCCGGTGGAGCCGGAGGTGAAGATCACGTAGGCGAGATCGGTCGTCCGCTGCACCGGATCGAGCGGTGAGTCCTCGGTGGGCAAGCCCGTTCCTTCGGCATCGATCACCACGCGGCGGACGGTCTCGGGCCAGTCGAGGGAGGCGTCGAGGTCCGGTGTGGTGACGGCGAGGGTGGCCTCCGCCCGTTCGAGGAGCGCGCGGAGGCGCTCGCGCGGAAGGGTTGGATCGAGCGGGAGATAGGCGGCTCCGGAGGCGAGGATGCCGAGGACGGAGACGATCTGCTCCCATCCCTTTTCCTGGACCACGGCGACGAGGGTGTTGGGTTTGGCGCCCAGCTCGCGCAGGTGGCGGCCGAGGCGGTTGGCGAGGGCGGCGAGCTCGCCATAGGTCAGGGTGCGCGACGGCGCGAGGACCGCGGGGCGGTCCGGGCTCTTCTGCGCCTGGGCGGCGAAGAGAGTGTGGAGCCTCTCGTGGACGAGCGGCGCGCCGGTCGAGTTGGCTTGGACGCGGCGGGCGAGCTGCGCGGCGGGGATGAGCCGGCGGCGCTCGGCGGTCCACGCCGCGTCGTCGTCGGCGAGGCGGCGCAGCAGGTCGCGGTACGCGCTCCACATGGCGTCGATCATCCCGGCCGGGAACAGCTCGTCCACCACGTCCCAGTTGAAGGTCAGCTCGCCGCCGTGCTCGCCGGCCTGGTGATCGATCCACACCTGCGGCGTCTGGCTGACGCCCCAGACCGGCTCGGCGCGGAGATCGGCGTCCTCTGGGCCGGTCAGGGCTCCGTCGTCCGCGTTCTCTTCCTGGTCCTCGTCCTGGTGCAGGCCCAGGCCGCTGGTGAAGATGACCGGCAGGGCCACCTGGCGTCCCTGGACGCGGGCGAGCTCGCGGAGGACGCGCACGCCGGAGACCGCGCGGTGCTCCAGATCCAGCCAGAGCCTCTCCTGAACGGCCCGCGCGCCCGCCTCGAAACCTCCGGTGACGGAGGCGTCGACCGCCAGCAGGGTGAGCGAGGTGAAGTCTCCGATCAGGTCGTGGATCTGCGGGTGGACCGGGGGGCGGTTGAACAGGGTGAGGGTCAGGGTGAAACGCGGGCTCCCGCTCCAGGCGGCGAGGATCTCGGAGAAGGCGGCGAGGAGGAGGCCCGAGGGGGTCAGCCCGGCGCGGGCGCCGCGTTCCTTCAGGCGCTTCCAGGAGGGCGCGTCGAGCCGGCCCGTGCGCCGCGAAAAGCGCGGCTGCATGAGGGCCGCCGGGCTCTTCGCCATCGGCAATTCCGGAGCGCCCGGCAGGTCCGCGAGCCGCTCCAGCCAATAGCGGAGCGAGCGCTCATACGCCTCCGAGGTGTGGAGCGCCGCCTCGGCCACCACGTAGTCGCGGAACGAGACGGTGAGCGGCTCGGGGTCCGTCTCCGGAAAGGAATAGAAACGGGCGAGGTCGCGGAAAAGGACGGTGAAGCTCCAGCCGTCGCCGATCAGCACGTCGATGCCGAAAAAGAGACGGACCCGGCCTCCATCAAGGCGGCCGTCGAGGCGTGCGGCGCGGAGGTCGAAGAGCGGCCAGCGGGTGACGTCGAACACCTGGTGCGACATCTCGCGGCGCAGGGCGAGGAGCGCCTCTTCCCGGGCCTCCGGCGCGAGGCCGGTCAGATCGAAGACGGGGATCTGATACGGCGCCACTTCGGGGAGGACGCGCTGGCGGCCGTCGGGGAGGAAGACGGCGCGCAGCATGTCGTGGCGGTCGATGGTGCGGCGGAGCGCGCTCTCCAGGCGGCCGAGGTCGAGGCCGGTCAGGTCGGTCTCCTGATAGATGTAGGAGCCGATGTTGCCCATTTCGAACGCGGCGCTCCGCCCGAGCCAGTAGGCCTGCTGGATGTCGGTCAGCGGGAACGGCTCGAAGCGGTGCCCGGGATCGGGCACGATCTCGGGGAGAACCACCCCGGCGGGCACTCCGAGGTCGCCTTCTCGGCGGCGGCGGGCCACCACGCCGGCCAGCTCGGCCACGGTGGGATTTTCGAACAGCGAGGCCATGGGGAGCGCGACGCCCCAGCGCATCCGCACGTCGTTCATGAGCCGGGTGGCGAGCAGCGAGTGGCCGCCCATCTCGAAGAAGCTGTCGTGCCGGCCGACCGCCGCGATCCCCAGCAGGCGCTGCCAGAGATCGGCGAGGCTCCGTTCGATCTCGCCCTCCGGAGCGACGAAGGCGTTGCGCAGGTTGGGCCGCGCGTGGCCGGGGACGGCGGTCTCCGGCAGGAGGGGAGCGCGCGGGCCTCTCCGCTCCGCGGGCCGCGCGGACCGTGCGAGCCGCCGCGGTGCCCCCGGGCGTCCGGCGGGAGCCCGCTCCTGTCCACGAGGGGCGGGCTCGGGCTGCGGCGGCCCGGAGCGCTCCGGCGGCAGCGCCTCCACCCAGAACCGTTGCCGCTCGAACGGATACGCCGGCAGCTCCACCTTCCGCCGCGTCTCCCCCGCATGCAGCCCGGTCCAGTCGACCTCCACCCCGGCGATCCACAGCTTGGCCAGGGAGTGCAGCAGATAGGCGCGGTCGGAACGGCCGGGCCGGTGCTCGTGGAGGGAGGGGAGGGAGCGGACGGCGAGGTGGTCTCCGGTGGCTTCCGGGTTGACGTTGGCCTGACGCACGGTGGCCAGGTGCTGGAGCGCCATCGAGGTGAGGCTTCCCCCCGGTCCCACCTCGACGAGGATGCGGCCGGGCTCCTGCCAGAGCTCGCCGAGGCCGGCGGCGAAAAGCACGGGGCCGCAGAGGTGGCGCGACCAGTAGGCGGGATCGAGGGCGTCGGCGGCGGTGAGCCAGGTGCCGGTCACGTTCGACAGGCAGGGGATCTGTGGCGGGCGCCGCTCGAACGTGCGGACCAGCTCTTCCAGGCGTCCGGCGAGGGGCCGCATCATCTGCGAGTGGAACGCGTGGGTGGTCTCGACCGGGCGGAAGGCGTCGCCCCGCGCGGTGAGGCGGCTCTCCAGGTCGGCGATGGCGGTGGGCGGGCCGGCGACGACCGAGAGCCGCGGTCCGTTGACCGCGGCGAGGGAGAGCGCTTCGCCGAGGAGCGGCTCGATCTCTTCCGGGGTGAGGCCGACGGCGAGCATGGCCCCGGCGGGAAGCTCCTCGATCCAGCGGGCGCGCTCGGCGACCAGGGTGAGGGCGTCTTCGAGCGTCAGGACACCGGCCACACAGGCCGCCACGTACTCGCCGAGGCTGTAGCCGATCACGGCCTGCGGGCGGCAGCCCCAGGAAAGCCAGAGCGCGGCGAGGGCGTATTCCAGCGCGAAGACGGCGGGCTGGGCGACGGCGGTGCGCAGAAGCTCCCGGTCGGCGCGCTCGGCGGGGGCGCCGCGGCGGAGCATGCGGCGGAGGTCGGGGGCGCCGGCTGAAGCGTCCTCCTCCCCGGGGTCCTTCCCCTCGAATCCCAGCAGCTCGCGGAGGTCGCGGCCGAGGCGGGGTTGGAGGAGCGTGGCGCAGCGGTCGAACGCGTCCCGGAAGACGGGCTCCTCCCGGTAGAGGCTGGCTCCCATTCCGCCGTACTGCTCGCCGAGGCCCGGGAAGACGAAGGCGACCGGCCTTGCGCCGGAGGTGGTGGCGCCGGTGAGCAGGCGTCTGGGATCGCGCATCGCGAGGGCACGGGCCGCGTCCTCGCCGGAGCGGACCACCAGGGCGCGGCGGTGCTCGTGGGCACGCCGGCCGGCCTGGAGCGTCCAGGCGGTGCCGGCGAGCGGCAGGTCCGGAAGTTCCTGAAGATGGGCGGCGAGGCGGTCCGTCGCTGCTTCGAGGGCGGTCTCCGTGCGGGCGGAGAGGACCAGGAGCTGCCACGGGCGGGCGGTATCCGGGTCCGGCTCGCGGGCCGGCGCTTCTTCCAGGATGACGTGGGCATTGGTGCCGCCGAGGCCGAAGGAGCTGACCCCGGCGCGGCGCGGCGTGCGGCCGGCGGGCCAGGGATGCAGCCCGGTGCTCACGTAGAACGGACCGGCGGCGAAATCGATCTGCGGATTCGGCGCCGCGAAATGCAGGCTCGGCGGGATCTCGCCGTGCTCGACCGCCAGCACGGCTTTGAGCAGCCCGGCGATGCCGGCCGCCGCGTCCAGGTGGCCGATGTTGCTCTTGACCGAGCCGAGCGCGCAGGTGTGTGGGCCGGCTCCGGCACCGAAAACCTGATGCAAAGCCGCGGCCTCGATGGGATCGCCCAGGGGGGTGGCGCTGCCGTGGGCTTCGATGAGACCGATCGTCGCGGGCTCGATCCCGGCCGCGGCCTGCGCCTGGGCGATGGCGCGAGCCTGCCCCTCGACGCTCGGCGCGGTGAAGCCGACCTTGCCGGCGCCGTCATTGGCGAGCGCGGAGCCGCGGATCACCGCGTGGACCGGATCGCCGTCCGCGAGGGCGGCGGCGAGCGGCTTCAGGACGATCACGCCCACACCGTCTCCCCCCACCGTGCCGCGGGCCGTTGCGTCGAACGAGCGGCAATGTCCGTCCGGAGAAAGAATGCCTCCTTCCTGCCAGAGGTAGCCGGTCTTCTGCGGCAGGTGCACCGAGACGCCGCCGGCCAGGGCGATCTCGCACTCTCCCTCGAGCAGGCTGCGGCAGGCGAGATGCACGGCGACCAGCGAGCTGGAGCAGGCCGTCTGCACCGTCATCGCCGGGCCGCGCAGGTCGAGCTTGTAGGAGACGCGCGTCGCCAGATAATCCTTGTCATTCCCCGCCAGCAGCTCCAATCCGCCCGGCGCCTCCGGCCGGCCGGCGTGGGAGAGGAGGTTCGCCACGGCGTAGGTGCTGAAAGCCATGCCGGCCCAGACGCCCGCCCGTTGACCTTGCCGTGGCGGGTCCTGCCCGGCGTGCTCCAGGGCCGCGGCGCAGCACTCCAGGAACAGCCGGTGCTGCGGATCGGTGAACGCCGCCTCGCGCGGGCTCATGTCGAAAAACGCCGCGTCGAACAGATCGATCCCGTCGAGATGGCCGCGCGCCGGCACGTGCGCCGGATCGTCCGCCTGATCGGCCGGAACGCCCGCGGCGAGCAGCTCCGCGCGGCTGAAAAACGTGATCGATTCGACACCCTCGCGCAGGTTCTGCCAGAACGTGGCGAGATCGGGAGCACCGGGAAAGCGGCCGGCCATGCCGATCACCGCGACGTCGCGGTCCTCCCGCGCCTTGTTGGGAGGCACCACGGCCGGCGCGGAGCTTTCCTGAGCCTCGCGGCGCAGCCGGCGGGCGAGGGAGGCGACGTCGGGGTGGCGGAAGAGATCGACCAGCGGCAGGTCGGCGCCCAGCTCGCGGCAGAGCCGGTCATGCACGCGGACGAGGAGGAGCGAATGCCCGCCGAGATCGAAAAAGTTGTCGTGGAGCCCGACGCGCTCGACGCCCAGGACCTCGCGCCAGATCGCCGCCACGGCCTGCTCGGTCGCGGAGGCCGGTGCGGCGGCCGAAGCCGGCGCCGGCGGCTCCGGCGGGGGGAGCGCCCGGCGGTCGAGCTTGCCGTTGGCGGTGCGCGGCAAGGCCTCCAGCATCACCAAATGGGCGGGGACCAGCGGAGCGGGGAGCTTCGCTGCGAGCCGGGGGCGCAAGTCGGCCGCGGACACGTCGCCCGCCACCCAGGCCACCAGCCGGCGGTCCCCGGAGGGGGAGATCCAGATCCCCACCGTGGCTTCCCGGACGCCCGGATGAGCAACGAGCGCCGCCTCGATCTCGCCCGGCTCGATGCGGAAGCCGCGCACCTTGACCTGCTGATCGATCCGTCCGAGAAATTCGAGCGCTCCATCGGCCCGCCGCCGCGCGAGGTCTCCCGTGCGATAGAGGCGGTCCCCGGGAAGCCAGCCATCCACTTGGTGGAACGGATCGGGCACGAACCGCTCCGCCGTCAGGTCCGGTCGCCGGAAATAGCCGCGGGCGAGCCCCCGGCCGCCGAGGAGCAGGTGCCCCGGAGCGCCCACCGGCGCCGGTTGCGATCCCTCGATCCGGTCCACGAGGTGCGCACGCGTCCCGGCCACCGGCCGGCCGATGGGCGCCGGCCGGTCGTCGTTCGCGATCTCGGCCCAGGTGGAGTAGGTGGTGTCCTCCGAGGGGCCGTAGAGATTGAGCAGCCGGATGCCCGGAAGGCGGGCCACCCGCTCCACGAGATCGCGCGGAATCGGCTCGCCCGCCAGGTTGACCGTGCGCACCGAAGCCGGCAGGCCACCCGTGCGCAGCAGGGCATCGAGGGCCGAAGGGACTGTATTCACCAGGGTGACCCCGGCTTCGGCGGGCAGCGCGCGGAGGCCGAGCACGTCCTCCACCACGATCACCCGGCCGCCGGTCGCGAGCGGCACGAAGATCTCGAAAACCGACAGGTCGAAGCAGACCGACGTCGAGGCCAGCACCCCGGAGAGCTCCGCGGGGGAGAAGACCGTCCGCGCCCAGCGCACCAGCGCGGCGGCGCTCCGGTGCTCGATGGCGACACCCTTGGGGCGGCCGGTGGAGCCGGAGGTGTAGATGAGGTAGGCGAGCCCCCCCTCCCCGACCCTCCCCCGCGAAGCGGGAGAGGGCGCCACCGCCCTCCCCGAAGTTAGCTTGAAAGAACTCTCTTCGGGTAACCCTGGGTGGGAGGGGGCGCCCTCTCCCGCTTCGCGGGGGAGGGTCGGGGAGGGGGGGCCGAGCAACCACCCCGCCCCCGCATCCTCCACCATGAACGCGATCCGCTCTTCCGGATACGCCGGATCGAGCGGCAGGTAGGCCGCTCCGGACTGGAGCACGCCGAGCAGGGCGACGACGAGGCCGGCGCTCCTGGGGAGGCGGACGGCGACGATCTGCTCGGGGCCGGCTCCGGCGGCGCGCAGGCGCTCGGCCAGCTCTTCGGCGCGGCGGAGGAGATCGGCGTAGGTGAGGGTTTCCTCGCCGTGGACCAGGGCGATCGCCTCGGGGGTCCGCCGGGCCTGGGCGGCGACGAGGCTGTGAAGGGTCTGCGGCTCGTCCGTGCCTTCCTCGCGGGCGTCGTTCCATTCGACGAGGACCTGATGGCGCTCGACGTCGGTCCACAGCGGAAGATCCGAGATCTTCCGGCCGGGATCGGCGGCGATGGCGGCGAGGAGGGTCAGGTAGTGGCCGGAGAGGCGCCAGGCGGTGGCCGTGTCGAAGAGGTCGGTGGCGTATTCGAGGGTGAGCCCGAGGCCGTCGGGGGCCTCCTGGGCGTTCAAGGAGAGGTCGAACTTGGCGGTGGCGCCGAGATGCTCCAGCGGCTCCAGCGCGAGGCCGGGGAGGTCCGGCGTCTGCCGTTCCCAGGCGTTCTGCAGGGCGAGCATCACCTGGAAGAGCGGAGTGCGCGAGAGGTCGCGCGCCGGGCGCAGCTCTTCGACCAGCTTCTCGAACGGCAGCTCCTGGTGGGAAAAGGCGCCGAGCGCCGCCTCGCGCACCCGGGTGAGCAGCTCGCGGAAGGTCGGATCGTCCGGCGCGGCGCCCGGTGGGGCCGGCCGCAGGACGAGGGTGTTGACGAAGAAGCCGATCAGCGGCTCCAGCTCCTGGCGCGGGCGGTTGGCCACCGGTGTACCCACGGCCAGGTCCTCCTCGCCGGTCATCCGCCGCAGCAGGACGGTGAACGCGGCGAGGAGGATCATGAAGAGGGTGTCCCCGTCCCGTTCGCGGACGGCGCGCAGGGCCTCGATCCGTCCGGGCGAGAGGACGCTGTGGACGAGCCCGCCCCGTCCGCTGGCGACCGCGGGGCGCGGCCGATCCGTGGGCAGGTCGAGCGCGCCGGGGAGCCCGGCGAGCTCCTGCCGCCACCAGCCGAGCAGCCGCTCCAGCTCGGCGCCGGCCAGCCGCTCACGCTGCCAGTCGGCATAGTCGGGATACTGAATCGTCGGCGGCGCGAGGCCGGCCACACCGGTGTAGAGCGCTCCGACCTCGCGGACGAGCACACCCATCGACCAGCCGTCGCTCACCAGGTGGTGCATCGTGAAGAAGAGCGCATGCTCCGTGGCATCCAGCCGGAGCAGCGTGGCGCGCAGGTGCGGCCCGCGGTCCACCGCGAAGGGATGGAGGGCCTCACCCTCGGCCAGGCGGAACGTCTCGGCGGCGCGCCGGGAGGCCGGGAGAGCCGAGAGATCGGCCAGGGGGAACGGGAGAGGCGCGGGCGGCAGCACCCGCTGCCAGGGCTCCCCCTCAGTGATCTCGAAGACCGTGCGCAGCGCCTCGTGGCGATGGACGACCCCGGCGAGCGCGGCGGCGAGGGCCGGGACGTCGAGCGGTCCGGTCAGCCGCAGGGCATACGACAGGTGATAGGCGGGATGGCCGGGCTCGAGGTGCGCCAGGAACCAGAGCCGCCGCTGTGCATAGGAGAGAGGGAAGCGGGCGTCGCCTCCCTCCGGCTCATCCCGCCGCGGGCTCCGGGGGATCGCCTCCTCGCGCTTGCGCCGTTCGTCGAGGCGGCGCAGCAGCAGCTTCTGTTTGGCGGGCGAGAGCTTGTCGAAGCCGTGCAGCACGGCGGGGATTATAGAGAAGAGAGGGGGCTCGCGACCTTTCCGGACGGCGGGTGAGATAGCGGCCGGCCGGGCTCAGCCGATACCCCAGGATCCGGAATCTCCGGTCGAAGCTCTCGCGGTCGGCCTCCTTGTCGCGGATGCCGCGGATGACCGACACGTCGGGACCCGGCTCCGGAAGCTCCGGGCCGAAGAGATGCTTGACGTCGAAGAGGACCAGGACGTCCGGGTCCTCCCGGAAGTGGTTGTCCAGGAGCCCCGCGAGCTCTGCCGCCGTCACGCCATGCCGCCGTCCCTGGGACATCTGGTCTCCGACCTGCGGATTGAGAAAACGCTCCGGTGTCAGCGGAAGCTCCACCTGCTCCATCCTTCCGTCGGGGTGCTCGACCCAGCGCAGCACGGTGAGGCCCCGCGCCTTCTCACGGAGCTTGTGCCCTTTGCGAGCTGTCGAGATCATCCTGGCGGGCTCGGCCATTCTCCGAGTATACCTTCCTCGACGGTGGCCGGTGGGCCCGAGAGGCTCCGGTGAGCGCCCCCTGGGAGCGCCGGCGTCTCGCCGGCATTCAAGAGAACGGGCCGAAGGCCCGGCCCAATTTGTTTGGGAAGGACGGCGGGAGGCAGGCGGGACTGCGGACGGACGGAAGGACCGGGCCGGTAGGCCTCGCAATTCGCCAGGTTGGCCACGTAACTCCCGAGGTTGGCCACGTAACTCGCCAAGTTGGCCTCGTAACTCCCGAGGTTGGCCTCGTAACTCCCGAGGTATCCCACCAAACTCCCGAGGTGGCCTACCCCATCTCTCGAGGTAGGCCACCGAACTCGGGAGGTGGCCTACGCCACCTCCCGAGGTTGGCCACCAAACTCTCGGGGTAGGCCACCAAACGCTCGACGTAGACGACCATGTGCTCGATCTGGACGACCATGCGCTCGCCGTAGGCCACCATACGCTCGATGTCGCTCACCGAACGCTCGAGGTAGACCACGATGCATTCGAGGTCTCGCACCAAACACCGGTCTTGAGCCATCCCCTCTCGGTACGGCCGTCTTCGGCACGAGATCCAAGCTGACCGGGGCAAACTCCCATACCTCTCGCGGAAGCCGCCGCCTTCTCGGCTGTGCCGTGGCATGCTTGCCCGACCTCTGTCAGGCGCGCCCCCGAATCCGAAGACTCGCCTACCCTGGAGTCTTGCAGGCCTTCGAAACTCGTGGACCCTGACCTTTCGAGAGGGGGAGCTGGACGGCTCAGGGGGAGGCTGGCTGCCGCCCCTGCCGGGGCTTGGAGATGTTTTCTGTCTCCGTACCCAGGGTCGCCGCTACGCTCTGACCCTGGGCTACATGCTCAGGCCCCTCCGGGGCAATTCTCTTCCGCTGCCCGGAGCACCACCCGGCGCTGCTCCGGATCCGGTCAACCCTCCTCCTCCAGGCCCTCTTCGAGCTGCGCCAGCAACGCGTCGACCTCGTCCTGCGGAAGCTCGCCGAGCCCGGCCATCAGCTCCTCCATGTTGTTCCGGTCTTCTTCCAGCGGCACGGCGGCGGCCAGCTCGGCGATGGTCTGGCGTTCGAAGATCTGGTAGGGATCGAGCGGCAGGCCGGCTTCGCGCGCCCGGGCGATCACGCGGACGCTCAGGATCGAATCGCCGCCGAGCCGGAAGAAGTTGTCGTGGATGCCCACGCGGGGGAGGCCGAGCATCTCGGCCCAGATGCCCGCGAGCAGCTCTTCGACGGAATTGCGCGGTGCCACGAATGCGTCCTCGACCGTGGCGCCGGGCAGGGGGAGCGCGCGGTGGTCGATCTTGCCGCTCGGTGTGTGGGGAAGTGCGGGCAGCCAGGCCCACAAGGCCGGGATCATGTGGCGGGGGAGGTGGTCGGGCAGGGTGCGGCGGGCTGTTTCGAGGAGGGCCGTCCCTTCCACGTTCCCTGCCGGCACGAGCCAGGCGGCGAGGCGGCCATCGCGCAGGGCCACGGCCACCTCGGCGACGCCGGGGAGGGCGGCGAGGGCCGCTTCGATCTCGGCCGGCTCGACGCGGAAGCCGCGCACCTTCACTTGGCGGTCGGCGCGGCCGAGGAATTCGAGCATGCCGGTGGCGCGCCGGCGGACGAGGTCTCCGGTGGCGTACATCCGCTCTCCCGGGGTCTCTGCCAACGGATCGGGCACGAAGCGTTCGGCGGTCAGCTCCGGACGTCCCAGGTAGCCGCGGGCGAGCCCCGCTCCCGCCAGGTAGAGCAGGCCGCGCGCTCCCAGGGGCACCGGGCGCAGGCCGCGGTCGAGCACATAGGCCCGGGAGCCGGTGATCGAGCGGCCGATCGCCGGCTCCAGCGCTTCGCCGCGGGGGACCTCGGTCCAGGTGGAGTAGACCGTGTCTTCCGTCGGTCCATAGAGGTTGACCGCCCGGAGGCTCCCACGGGCCTCGATCGCATCGGCCAGCCGCCGCGAGAACGGCTCGCCGCAGAGTGAGACGGTGCGCACCGACGGGGGGAGTGGACCGAGCCGCAGCAGCTCGGCGAGGGCCGAGGGGACTGTGTTGACCAGCTCGACCTCGCCGGCCGCCGGCAGCTCCGGCAAGGCCAGTGCGTTCTCCGCCACGATCAGCGTGCCGCCGCGGGTGAGCGTGCCGAAGATCTCGAAAACCGAGAGGTCGAAGCAGACCGAAGTGGAAAAGAGCACGCCGCCGGCAAGCTCCGGGAAGACCTCCGCCGACCAGGCGAGGAACGCGGCGAGGTTGCCGTGGGTGATCCCCACGGCCTTGGGGCGGCCGGTGGAGCCGGAGGTGTAGATCAAATAGGCCAATGCCCCGGCGCCGCTCCCCCCGGGGAAGATCGGACGGATCGGTCGGATCGGACGGATCCGTCCGATCTCCTCCGCTGTCACCACCTCCACCGCCCCGCAATCCTCCAGGATCATCGCCATCCGCTCCGCCGGCCACGCCGGATCGAGCGGCACGTAGGCCGCCCCGGCCCCCAGCACGCCGAGAAGCGTCGCGACCAGCTCGGCGGAGCGGGGGAGGTTGACGGCCACGCGGTCTTCGGGGCCGAGGCCGCGGGCGCGCAGGTCTTCGGCCAGGGCGGCGGCGTGCCCGGCCAGCTCACGGTAGGTCCAGCGTGTGGTGCCGTCGAGGATCGCGGGGGCGTCCGGTGTGCGGGCGGCCTGCTCCGCGAAGCGGTGGTGCACCGGCTTCAGGTCCAGGGTGGGGCCGGTGTCGTTCCACTCGTGCAGCACCTGGTGGGCCGCCGCCTCGCTTTCCAGGGGCAGTGCCGAGAGCGGCGCTGCGGAGCCGGCGAGGACGGCGTCGGCGAGGGTGAGGAGCCCTTCACTCCAGCGCGCGATGGTCGTCGCATCGAACAGGTCGGCGTTGTGCTCCAGGTAGCCGTGGTGCCCGTCCGGACCGTCCCAGAGGGCGAGGGTTAGCTCGGAAGCCGAGGCGCCGGGATCGAGCTCGACCGGGGACATGCGCAGCGCTTCCGGCGGGGCGGGTTGGTTGGGAGCCGCGGCGGGCGGTGCCTCCTGGAGGAGGAGGGTCACCTGGGCGACCGGCGGGCGGCTCGTGTCGCGTTCGGGCTGGAGCGCCTCGACCAGCTTGCCGAACGGGAGGTCCTGGTGGGCGAATGCTCCCAGGGCCACCTCGCGCACCCGGTCCAGCAGCTCCGGAAAGGTCGGATCGCCGCCCAGGTCGGTGCAGAAGACCGACTGGGTGAGGAAGAAGCCGATGAGCTGGTGGAGCTCCGGGCGGTTCCGGTTGAGGTTCGGCGAGCCGACGATCACCCGCTCCTGGCCGGCGTGGCGCGCGAGGAGGGTCTGGAAGAGCGCCAGGAGGACCATGAACGGGGTGGCCCGGTGCGTCCGGGCGAACGTCTTCAACGCCGCGGTCCGGGTGCGTCCGAAGGCGAGGAGGAGGCGCCGGCCGCGGGTGGTGGCATGCGCCGGGCGCGGCCGGTCGGTGGGGAGGTCGAGGACCAGCGGCGCTCCCGCGAGATGGCGGGTCCAGTCGTCGAGCTGCTCCTGGAGGGTGGCACCGGAGAGGAGCGTGCGCTGCCAGACGGCGAAGTCCGCGAACTGCACCGGCAGCGGAGGGAGCGGGCTCGGCCGGCCGGCGGCGAGCGCCGGGTAGAGGGCTCCCAGCTCGCTCAGGAGGATCTGCAACGAATAGCCGTCGAAGACGATGTGATGGGCGGTCACGCCGAGCTCGTGGAGCCGGGGCTCCCGGCGGATCAGCCAGGCGTGGACGAGCGGTCCGCGCGCCAAGTCGAAGGGGAGGCGGAGCGCCGCGAGCGACGCCCGGCGGGCTTCGGCCTCCCGGGACGCCGCCGGCAATCCTTCCAGATCGACCAGCGGCAAGGGCAGCGGAGCCGGCGGAGACACCACCTGGACGGCGGCTCCGCCGCGGGTCGGGAAGGTGGTGCGAAAGGCTTCGTGACGGCGTACCACCTCGCTCAGGCAGCCGGCCAGCGCGCGCCGGTCGAGCGGTC